>Ga0209467_1001115_pt1 | contig 25928 bp, 28 predicted proteins | sample Higcelwee11metaG_FD_187175 | JGI IMG/M metagenome (GOLD analysis project Ga0209467, IMG submission 187175) | Freshwater pond sediment microbial communities from the University of Edinburgh, under environmental carbon perturbations - High... | ecosystem: Environmental > Aquatic > Freshwater >... | reverse complement strand
TCAAACATTGTTGCTACCGCAGTTCTTTAAGCTTCCCTGTTTCATTAGGCTCATAGATTATGCAACCTATCTGCGATTGGAAGATGGGTTTCAGTGGTATATAAAAACCGCAGAGTCATCAGACCTCATTCCAACAGTAGTATACCCTGGATATGAGAGAGTAAGCCTCTTAGACAATCAGGCAATCATCAACCCGGCGAACATCCATCCGACACTTCTTCAAGGCTTAATGAGTCACATTCGCAATGTCGGAAGACTTGAGTAGCGAGGGGAGGGTAGAGTGATAATTAAGCTGAGAAGACTTCCCGACATAAACTCAGACTGTCAGTTACAAGCAACACCTTATTGGGCTTATGGAAGAATGGCTGTCCTATATGATGGTTCGTTTTGGTTTGGGGACTTAAATTCCAGCCATCCGACAGTCACAAAGGTCGGTTGGTACTGGGCAGTAGATAGAAAAGGTGATTTGGCTGTCTCAGCCCGTGGTGCTGGCGTGGATGGTGAAGCCCTGTTTGGCAAGTATAAACCAGTGTTGGCAAGGTTGATCGAAGAGTTGGTTAAGCGAAGGATTATCAGAAAACCAGAGTCGATCACTTTAATTGGTTAAATCGCCTTGGGGTGACCCTGTGGCTCCTTGATTGGTTATTTAATCCACAAGGCTCCCAAGACTTGATGCTGAATCTTCGAAGCCAGAGGGCATTCCCTCTGGACTTAATTCTCCCTGTCAGCACCCGATATCAGTATACAACAAATGGAATAATAAATTAAATAAGAAAGACGGCTTTCGCCGCCTTTTCGCCCTATGATTAGTCTGTGGCTCCTTGAGGGACACGGCTCTCAACCGCTCATTGGCTCTTTAATCCACAGGGGTCATAGCACTTAGTGTTGGTCTTCAACGCCAGAACCAGCTTACGCTCTCTGGACTTATGTTTCCCTCCACCACCCAAGTACAGTTTATCATAAGTTGAAAAATAAATCAAAAAACGCTACTTCGATTGAACCCAAAAAAAGCACCCTTTCGGGTGCCTCTTGCTGGACAGTCTAAAACTTAGAACGTCCAATAATCATAGGGTGGTGCCCAGTTTACACCGTGTAAACTACCTGAACCAAGATAGTCAAATCCGGGAACGGTAAAGGCTTCATTTGACAATCCGACAAAATCAGCTTCAATCGTAGTTCCAGAAGTAATGAACACGAAGTCGTTAGAATCATGATATGTATTCGTGAAAGTAACGCCAATCATGGTATTGTTCAGATACATGTTTCCACCAGCAGTGATGGTGAAACAGTCGTCGAACGACACATCAAAAGCAACCAGCGAATCATCGAAAGAAGCAAAGTATGAACCAGTTGCCCCATTCTTCTGATAGAGAGTAGTCATGGTCTTATCAGCGACATTGGTAAACGTCTTGCCATCAACAGGGGATTTCCACTGTGCATACAGCGTAACGTTCGCTGACGGCATGGCAAAAGTTGCTACAGTTGAACCAGTCTGTGAAAGGCTCCAACCATCGGTTCCAACCATCGCGGAACTTGTAGTAACCGTTGAGCCTTCAACGTAGGTGGAACTGTCGGTAGGCAAGGTGCCTCCTACAAAACCGTTTGCCACATAGGTGACCGTATAGGTAACTTCCGGTTCAGGAAGTGGATCGACTGCTGGCTGACAACCCATTAGAACCTCAGCCGCCGTCATCATCATCACCACGAACGCCATCTTGTTCGCTTTCATGCAGTCCTCCTAAAAAGATTTGGAAATTTGTTTATGAAATCTGATCCTCAGCGGGCTTGTACTCACCGCACCACTGAATATCTCTCCGCACATTGGGGAACTTTGATGAATGAGCTATAGACCTACCACTACCGGGATCAGGTTCTGAGGTGATTAATACTGGTGGGTATCGTCTACATTCGTTGGAGTGGTTATAGGTACAGGTGGAACAAGAGCGAACTGCCACGACTTCCCCCTTCTTGGAGAAGTGTAGGCAGACTAATAGAATATGTCAAGGCAGTCTGAAAGACTATCGTTCTTTGAAGAAATCTTCTTGATTCTTGCGAACTCTTTCTTTTATCAATGCAGGTAGGTCTTTCATGAGAGCAATGGAAAAGCGGGCTATAGCCGCTTCTGTGTTGTCAGGAACATCATCCACGCCTTCTTCGAGGAAGAGGGCATAGGGACGGAGTTGCATCACTTCACATATTTTTTCTAATGTAACGGTGGATGGGAATTTCTTACCCCGCTCGATAGAACCGACAAAAGTCGGGTGAACATTGAGTTCTTCTGCCAACTTGGCTTGAGTCCAGCCAAGCTCTTGACGGCGATTGCGGATATTTGCGGCAAGTATTTCCGGTATTGTAGTCATAATTCCCCACGGACATGATGAGTCTATGAGGATGACTTGGAAAGAGACGTGTAGGCTGTATCAAACAGAGCTTTATAGACTGCTTAGAACGGTGTCTGTGGGGCTATGGTTGCTTATTGGCTTTATTGATATGTATATGAAGAGTGCCATCAGCATCCTGCCTAACGGTATGAGATGGGTTAGTAACGGTCTTATTCGCTTCAATCTCATCCCATTTTTCTTGGGTCATTTCTTCTACTTCAGTGTCGATATAGGCTCGGATTAGAATAGAATTCTCAAGGTGGACGGATAATCGAGATGTGATATCCTTAAGCAATACTTCAGGCAGGTCGCTTACATGTGTTTTAAGGTTCTCGACCACTCTCCCGTAGTTGAGACCAGATGTGTTGTTCTTTGCCTTTCCTCGGCGAATGAAATCCGCATATTGCTGTAGTGCGTTGTCTTTCAGTTGTGATCTTACATTCGATTTGAATTTTATCATCCCCAAAACGTTGATAAAAAACTCAAAGCCTCCAAGAATTTCCTTATTTTGAGCACCGACATCCGAGTATAATTCAGGATGTGTCATATCTTGGAAATCGCCTGATCCACGTTCTCTTAATATCCAGAGGTAAGGATATGACTTGTCCACCCATACTGTCTGAAGGTGACATTTGGGGCATTCATAATATCCTTGTGCATTGAGGGTCATATCAACGGAACCTTGTGGTTGGCGATTGTAGCAGTCGGGGCAGTAGCCGTTGGAGGTTTCCATTTTATACTCCTATGCGTATAGTGTATGCCTATAAGGATGTATATAGTATAGTCTATAAGACTTAATCTGCAAGGGAATTTTCAAGAGATTGGTTTTGCTGTCAGGGAGGAAAGGTAAGCGGTTAGTCTACCTTGGTCGCATAGTGAATCATTAAGACGCCATCTTCAAACTGTTTTGTTTCGATCAACCTTAGGTTCTTTACGGCGTCAACATCAATCCACTTCCTGCCGTCGCCAATAAGCACCGGAAAGACGAACGCATAGATTTCATCTACAAGGTTCATGTTGATGGCAGTGGAGGCAATCTCTGCTCCGCCGATGCTGATGATTCCATTGGTGCTTGCCTTGATCCCTAATAATTCGGATTGAGAGAAATCGCTTTTTAGTATGGTTTCCGCAGTTGTAACACGATCAAGCGCTCGGCTGAAGACTATTTTCTGCTTGCTTTTCCAGATTTTTGCATAGTCCTTAATGTATTCAGGATACTCCTCTTGATCGTCTACGGTCTCCCAAAACGTCATGACCTCATACATTTTTCTGCCATACAAAACGAGTTCTGAGCTGGCTTCCATCTTGTTGAAGTATTCGTGCAAATCTTGCTTGGGTTCAGCCCAATCGAAACTTCCATCGCTGTCTTGAAAGTAGCCGTCCAGCGAGATCAACATTGTATAGACCAGCTTACCCATGTTCACAGTCTCCAATTTCTCGCTACGATGGGTTTGATAACGCCTTCTTGTGGTCAGTTTTATAGACAGCCCCAGTTTTATCGTAGGTGATCCATTCTCCAATAGGCTTGCCTTGAAGAAAATGACCAGATCGTTTTATTGTTCCATCCAGCCGATACCATTCCCAATAACCTTCAGGTAGACCGTTAGCAATTGTTCCTTTTGACCACACGGTTTTCCCGTTGGCATGGTACTTGATTGTAAGTCCATTAACCACTTCACATGGTTTAACAGGAACCGGTTTCTTCACGTCAGATTCCTATCATCAAGGGTTTGATGGTGCAATCATTTCTGTATACTTCTTGAAGTTGTTTAATATCGCTTGCCAGCCCTGTTTCTGAAGCTCAAGAGAGTTTTCTGTCTCTGCATCGAATGATTCAATGACTTCGGTTTTCTCTCCAAATTCTCGCAACTCAATGGAGACTGTTCGGTCGTCTCCAAGGACATACTCGATAAGATTCTGAGATATCACCTTTGTATACTTACCATTAAAGTCAAAGCCAACCTTCCCGTCTTTAGATTCCATCCTGTAGTTGAAGACTCCATTCACCTTAAGGTCAGTTGTTGCTCTTGGACAGCACCAGTCATCTGATGCAAAATTCCAGTTAACAATGTGACTGGGGGAGGTGAGTGCTTCCCATGATTGCTTCAAGTTCGCATGTACAATGACAGAGACAGTAATCTTCTTAAAAGTGGGCATATAGAGTACCTCCTACATATTTTACTGAAAGAGTATGAAATGTACAAATGGAACAAAATGCCTGTGGCTTCTATTTTAGGGCGACCTTTGCTCCACTGAACCACGGCATCTCTTTGCCCGTGATCATCTGGATTCTAAGCCCCAGTTGAGCCGCGTGATGCTGGATATGCCTCATGTTGTAGACGTACAGTTCAGCCCGACTACACTTCCTGAAATCAATCCCAGAATCACCAGACAGACTGTCATTAGTCTCCGCTTTGAGATTGGCATTGAGCTTCGAGATGCAATGGGCGAGAAAGTCCAAGCAGAAAGCCTTCTCGTATAGATGTACGGGAATCTTGTCTTCCATCTCTTCATAGTCCTTGAACGTATCCCGGTGACTCACATGGAACGGTTGATCCTTGAAGGGGATCGAATCCCGTCCAAGGTAGAAGTCGGCGTAGAAGATGGCATGGAAGACTACTTGTGAAAACGGGGCATCTTTATGGGCTTCTTGCCACTCGCTCTCAGGACAGGTTGTTATACAGTATTTTAGGGTGTCGAGGCTTGCCGTCATCTGATGGAGGATCAGGGTCTTTATTGTATCTGTCATGGTCGCCACCTTCGTTTCGATAAGACTTCATGCCTTTTACCATACACTACCACTGGGAGTAATGCTTACCTTGGATTGGAATCCCTGAGTGCCACTGGCACATGCTATACTATGAGTTTGGATTTCTCAATCGGTGTAAGGAGGTTGCCTTGCCCTTCAGGATTCAACACACCCAGCCTGTTGCTGACGGCTTATACATTTTGAATTATCGATATGTAGCAAGCTACATCCTTGATGCTGGCGACTCGCTGGTGGCGTTCGATGCAGGGATGAGCCAGAAGATGACTCTTGCACAGATGAAGAAACTGAACCTCGATGCCTCCAAGGTTCGGAATGTCTTCTTTACCCATTCCGACCCTGATCATGTTGGTGGAATCAAGGGATTCCCGAATGCCAAAGCCCATCTATCCAAAGATGAAGTGGCAATGCTGGATGGGACAACCCCACGCTTCTTTGGCAAGGTGTTCAGCAAGCCCTTGCCGTTCGATTATGAAACGCTTGAGGATGGGCAGGAGATCACGATTGGCACCGCGAGGATCAAGTGCATAGCCACAGCGGGGCATACGTCTGGCTCAATGTCATTTCTTATAAATGATTCAATCCTCGTTGTCGGCGATGAAATGAACTTGAAGAAGGGGAAAGCGGTTCTCGATTTTCGGTTCATCAGCATAGATAACCAAAAGCGGGAGGAATCGATTAAGAAACTTGCGAAGCTCACGGGAGTGAAACTGCTCTGCACGGCACATTCAGGATATACCGCTGATTTCGAGACTGCAATGAAGGGATGGATGTAATGTCATTCAGGAATCTGCCACTCCCAGCTGGTGTCAATGGGAAACTCTACCTGCATTCCATGCTTGGACGGGCTACCCACTATGTTGACGACGTTCAAGAGATAGCTTCCAAGAATATTTCTACGGTCATCCGGTTGACTTCGGATGAAGAAACTGAGGCAAAATCACCAGATTACTGGAATGCCATCAAGAAAAAGAACGTCAAGTGGAAGGAACTCACGTTCCCAATCACCGACTATGGCATCCCTGATGACCTCGATGCCTTCAAGAGCTTTATTGAGTTGATAGTCAGCAAATTGTCCGAGGGGCAGACGATGCTTCTACACTGTGCCGCTGGTATTGGAAGGACTGGTACAGTGGCGTCTGCAATCCTCTTACAGCTTGGTGTGAATCTTGAGGATGCGGTCAGGATCGTTGGGGGAGCTGGTTCATTTGCTGAGGATGCTTCACAGGTTAACTTCTTGAAGGCATTCGCAAAGGGACAGGGCTCGAAATATAAATAAACTGCTTCAAGGTATGCTCCTTTGAGAACCACTATCAACCACCACATTCTCCTGTAGAAGCAATGTGTCTTAGCCGAACAAACTAACCGAATATCCTCTCCATTATTCTATGACCGCTCTTCAACTGTAACAAGTCCCATTGATTACCATACAAATCCTTGAATACTGCGACAGTTGCATAGTCCGCTTCTTTGGGATCACGAATGAACTCAATACCGTTTGTTTTCATTCTTTCATAATCTCTCTGGAAATTATCAGTATTAAGAAAGAGGAAAACTCGTCCGCCTGACTGATTGCCAATGAAGGCTATCTGTTCCTCTTTTGATGCTTTTGCCAACAACAAAGTAGTTCCTTTAGAATTTAGTGGAGCTACAACAACCCACCTTTTATCCTGTTCAGGTTGATAGGTGTCTTCAATCAAATCAAATCCCAGTTTTTGTGTGTAGAATTCAATCGCCTCATCATAATCCCTGACGAGAAGGGCGATATGAACTATTTCTTGTCTCATGTTGGTCTCTAAGGGTTCTGGATGCACGGCTAGTAAAAACCGTGTGTGAAGCAACTATCAAATATTCATATTACAGGCAAAGTGTAAGCATAAAATCATGACTATAGCTATATAAGTTTTGAATTATATTTATCCCAAATCTATTTCATCAACATCATATGAGATTACATCAAAAGTGCTATTTAAAATACACTTTAATGTAATTGCCAATTCTATATCTTTATTTGTAATATGTATTCTGCTATGATAATCTTCAATATCTCTTCTCTCAAAATCACTATCTTCTATTTCAGCATCGACGTTTAATATCGTATCTAAGTAGACAACCAAAAGATAGGTATCATCATACATCTCATAAATATTATAGGAACGAATCTCTGAATTGGTATCAAAGTAATCAATGTAGCCTACCCAATCATATTTTCTATTAAAATGTCTTTCAATAATGCTACTGTGATATTTTTCGATTATTTTTGGTAATTCTTTTTCAAGATTTATTTCACTAATTAGTTCTTTAACTCGTGTATTATCAATTCCCTCTATCTGTTCAGCATACTCGCGAACAAAGTCGTTTATTGTCTTAAAAAAAAGAACCTTTATTTTTTTGGTTGCAATATCATTCTGTAAATGTTCATGCAAATTATTGTTACCATCACAAAAATCAGTTGTATTATTTGTTATAAAAATAATATTTTTTTCATCTTGTTTTTCTGCTGTATTGATAACCGATAACCATAAAAGAGTGTCCCGAAATTCTTCTTTGTTTTCAGAACATGGTTTTATTTTCAGAATTGCTCGTCTAACTGCTTCTTCAAGCATGCCCGGTTGATATGCAATTCTATAGTCTTTATTGAAATTGCTATATATTGTCAATACTTTACTAAAAAATAAAGTTGTCTCTTTTTCGATATCAAGTGATATATCTATCGGAGAAGTAATAAGGAGAGAACTTAATTTTCGATAAGCATTTACAAATTTACAACTTGATTCGGTTAATAATCGCTTGTAAACAACCGGCAATTCTTGATAAACAACTTCGGGCATTAAGAGATAAGAGTCTGTTTTATCTAAATAATTGAACAAAACATTATGGATTCCACTGTCCATTTTAGGATTTTGTATAATTGTATTAGTATCAAGAATAACAATCATTTTTTCTCCTTGCTTGAATCATCCACCAAATATCAACAGACTGCTTTAATTACTATTTTAAAAAAAATAGCTTATCATCTTTTTCTTGATTTTTGTATAAAAAATTGTTTCGCCCACATTCCTTCATATAAACGTCAGCAATGCTTACCTTCCTGACGCCTCGTTTTAATGTGTCAGGAAATATATTTGATTTATTTCTGACACCATGCTATTATTAGACAAGATTTCTGACACTTCGGGGGATGCTAAAGAATGGCAAGACTGGGCTATGTCCGCGTCAGTTCATCTTCTCAATCGACCGACCGGCAGGACGATGCCATGAAGGCACTGGGAGTTGATCGCCTCTTTGTCGAGAAGCTCAGTGGCAAGAATGCCAACCGCCCAGAACTCAAGAAGATGCTTGAATATGCCCGAGAAGGGGATACGGTCGTCGTCTCTGATATAAGCCGCCTCGCTCGCTCCACCCGTGATTTGCTCGGTATCATCGATCACCTGAACCAGAAACAGGTGGGATTTGTGTCGATGAAGGAGTCCATTGATACCACCTGTCCACAAGGTCGCTTCATTTTGACCCTTTTTGGTGCTTTGGCAGAACTTGAGAGGGAAAACATTCTCTCTCGCCAGAAGGAAGGCATTGAATCTGCCAAGGCGAGGGGTAAAAAACTGGGGCGTCCTGCTAAAGAATTTCCAAAAAACTGGGAAGCGATCTATACTAAGTGGAAAGATGGGCAGATTAGCCCAACTGATGCCGCCAAGGAATTAAAACTCAAGAGACCTACCTTCTATCTGATGGCGAAGAGGTGGGAGTCCTGATTAACGATGGACTCTACGGATATCAGTAGTGTGAGGGAATGTTATGGAAAAAAGCTTAAAAATGTCTGTTCTAAAATTTGTATTGGAAGATTTGAATGGAATAAACAACCTCAATGGTGAGAGTGTTCGAAAACTGATACAGTTAATTAAGGCAATGCCACTAAAGGTTGATGACAAAGAATATTCGAGATACTCACCTTCCTTTACAGGAAATGAATATGCCATTGTCTTTTCTGATGAGATAAAGACGATTTTGGCAAGTTATGCTGATTTGGATATCGGTGTATTCTTGAAGCGAAGAGGAAGTAACCGTCCCCTTGAAGATGGAGAAGATGGAAGTCTCATCCAGTTAACGCTTCAAAATGAAAGCCATGAAGTAGCTGAGGTTTGTTATTTTGGGATACATCGAGAATCTGGAATCTTATTTTTAACATACAACCCATTAGTGGGTGGTGTCAATCAATTAATTACATATCTGAATAGTAGAATCACTGCTATTCGAAAGCATAATATTGAAATACCAATAATCGGACTAACAGAGGTGAGTACAGTCGAACTTCACTATATTGCCTACCCAGATTCTGAAAGGGTGTTTCGAGAAGACATGAATCAAATTCAAGGGTTAGAGTTCCATATCGCGGCAGAACCAGAATTCTTGGCGAGTCAGTTTCTTTTTGAGGATGCAAACAGAGATAAGCTTGGTATGCAATTGATTAGGGAGTTTGCGAAACAAAGCAACTGTGCCAATATCACGATTAAAATCGGTGCAGAGAAGCCTAAAAAAATAAAGGGCAAAGGTAATGAGAAAAAAGTAAAACGCTCAACTTTGAATAAGCAATTTTTAGTTAGCTTTTATGATTCAACTAAAGAACACTTGCAAAGTAGGAAGGATAGTCGATTCAATGTCAAAGGGCGAGTTGTTGACGAAGATTTAAAGCTTCTTGATCTTGTAAATTGTAGGCTTACATACCCATTGAAAATAAATATACAAGAAGGGAATGATATATTAAATAGCCACTTAGCAAGTATCCCAGTGTTGATAGGTGCTAAAATCAGCGAAGCAATAGGGTACTACGGTTATGAAACTAAGTAGGAAGCCATATATCTACAAGCCCTTATTTATTTCACTACCTGTAGCGGTGGCTTCAACCTTTGGAATGTTTTTTATTGATTGCACAAAAATAAATGATCTTATCCAAGGTATTGTTGAAACAGTAACAAGCTTTTCTTTGACATTTATCGCATTCTCTGTAACTGCATTGGCATTATTAAGTCTCGCTCAAAACCAACCTTATTTTCAAACAGTTGCTAAATCTTCATATTTTAAAAGTTTCTTTGGTCGGTTCATATTGTCTACCAAATATTCTATAGTTTTATTTTTAACCTCTTTAGTTGTAAGGTTTCTCTTTATTCTTGAAATAGTCATAATGACCAACATAGTTGTTGGTATTTTATTAGGGTCGCTATTCTTTATTTCATTTTGGGTATGGCAATGTATCGATGATTTGATCAGTATATTTAAAGAAGACGATGCCTGTTAAAAATAACTCTTTGATATATTTACTAATAAATAGGGTTAAAGGATAAAATGTTGTGCAAAAAATGGCAAAAAATTCTTTTCACCATATTTTATATTGGTACTTCTTGGAGTCGAACCAAGTCCTTTCCCTTCATATCGACACATTTGTATGTAGATATGAAGGGGAACGTCCTAACCGTTAGACTTAAGTACCTTTTCTCGATGATGATAGGCAATCTCTTTCGCTTTATCAGGATTTAGATTATACTTCGTCACAAAGAATTGTGCAATCGAATTAATAAATCTTTCTGAGTGAATGTTATATTTTGAATGCTTTTTTATATCTATTAATGCTTCATAGTAATCATTGTCTGGTTCAGCAAATATAGTGATATATTTTGCATAGTCTAAAATAGCCTTGGAGAGAACAATAAAATCAGCGAACTCGATAGAATTCTTTTCCCGATATGCCAATTCAGGAAATTTAGGATACTTTTCTAAATATAACGCTTCGTATTTTGTTTTGTATATACAGGAGTATGGTTCGTTCTTTTTAATCATTGGATGGATAAACTCATTTCTAATAATTCGATAATGGTTTATTAGAAAATATTCAAGGTCGAAGCTATTTCTATGAATGCTATTTGGTTTTATATTCTTGACGCATCTATTTATATGATCAATGCCTTTTTCTCCATCTTTCTTTTTTACTATGGATTGTTCTCCATATATCGATTTTAAATCGCTCTTAAACTTATCTAAAAAGTCGTCAAATGCACTATAAGCAAGAGCAATGTAACTGTGATAAATAAGACGCTTGGACTCATCGTAAGAATTAGGGTTAAAAAATATTCCCACTTCATCACTAATAGTTGAGATGAAAATATTTTTATCGGTTGCTGAATGCATTTGTGAATCAAATCGCCTAAGAATCAATTCTTGTAGCTCAACAAGAGCGTCATATTCTCCTAATGTAGATTTTAAAATATTGAATGATGGAAGCATAGTTATCATCTCCTGTAGAGAGAGTTCATCAAAGTGGTATTTACAATCATTACTCTAATCTGAGATTTGGTTAGATGCAATGGTTTGTGATATGGAGAGCAATTGATTATAAGTAAATCAATACGCATATACGATTAAATAGATGTTATCAATGATTAGATATTTCTAATTCTGAAAGTGGGCAATTCGCTGTTATTAAGGTAGAGAAGAGCTGAGTCTATATATTTTAAGAGCTACTCTGGACGTTCGATGAAGAGGAGTTCATCCAGTTCTCGGACAGAAAGACCTTGTTTTTGAGAGAGACACCGATGGAAGCGTCGGATGACCTCTGGATAATGCTGTTGAAGGTCTTTGATCTGCCCTTGAGAGTCTTTTATATGCGGGATGCCAAGATTTGCGACTATCCAACGGTCAAGGATGGGAAGGAGAGCAGGGAAGTAGGCACAAAGCAAGGCTGATAAATAACTATGCGAGAAGCCCTTGATCCGATTAGCATCAAGGATAGTGAAAGACTCTAAGCAGAGGGCAACAAGTGATTCGATTTCTACAGGTGAAAGACTACTGAGGCTTCTATCCCCGAAGGTACGGTCAATCTTTCTCAGGATTCCAGAGTAGGCTTCAAGTTTCTGTACTATTTCTGATGAAGTCCCTGAAACAGAGGCATTGCCGCCCTTGAAGTTCGAGATATACATGAGGTCGGTTGCCGACAAGGCAAAACGGTCTGCCTTGCTAGTGAGGTAGTCTTGATAGAGGATGAAGGCTCTGTTTGCATTCTCCCAATTGGTGATGGCTCGGTCTGATGGCATTGAGACTCCTAACGCTATAGAAGAGCAGGAGAGGGTATGGGGTTGGCTTCCTTCGAGAGCCAATGCAAATACGTTGCTCTTGAACAACCAATCAGCTTTGAGATCGCCGTCTTGTTGATCCCAAGAGCCTGATATTTCTCAATCTCTGCCCGTTTCTCATCCAGCTTACTCTTCCCCGCTGGTCGCCCCAGTTTGACCCCAGCCGCCTTGCGAGCCTGTAACGCTGACTTTGTTCGAGCAGAAATCATCTCTCGTTCTATTCTACCTGCGAGACCTAATGCGAAGACATAGGCTTCCCCTGCGACTGTCGAGTCGATAACGGTGCCAGATTTTGTTTCGATTAACTTAGCCTGAGCCTTGCGAACCTGCTCCACAATACCAAAAAGTGATCCTACACCCCCACGGGTTAGGCGAGAGAGTTCCCAAACTGCTAAAGTATCCTTGTTTTGAAGCGTTGAGAGTATACGTTCAAGTTCGGGGCGTTCCTTATTACCTGAAGCTGTTTCTCTAACTATAACAGGGTCGCCAAGGCGATTGGATGAGCAGTAGTTGAGGATTTCCGTCACCTGACGTTCAGCGTCCTGCTTGTCTGTAGACACCCTGCAATATCCGATTACTCGTGCCATATTCATCCCTGTATAGTAAAAAGGTATCAATAGCAATAATTATACAATAGATGTAAATATAAATCAAATATTTAACCGACACTATGAGCTTTGGGAAACGTTCGTTAAATGATGCAATCATAAAATAAAAACATACCGATTGACGGAAATCATGAAGAGGTTAGAATATATCGTATGTTTGCTTTATTAAGCGTCAGTGAGCAAATATGAAAAGAGGGTATGATGAAAAAACAGTATTTGGTTCAAAAAGAACGTTTGTTCATCAGTTTGATCTCAATCATTCTTCTCTTTGTCGCTAATCGTGTGATCTTCGGTAGTTATCTTCCAGCTTTTGAAAATAGAAGTTTATGGTTTTTGGTAGCACTACTCAATATGCTTCTTGCCAACCAACTTTTTAGCCCATTTTTTGTGAAGCCAATTGATACACTTTCATTTGGTATCACTGCGTTCACAACCATCATAATGGTAAAAGTAGAACCTTCTTGGTCGATTTACAGCAAGGGGCTCTATTATTGCAGTCTCTTTTTTTCAAGTATGATCATAGTTTTTACAATAATATGTATAGTAATAAAAGATAGCAAGCATGAAAAAATAAAAGGTTTGGGAGAGAGTCTTCGTTCCGTTCTCTCCGTAATCGGTACTGCTAATGTTTTATTCTCGCTTGTTTTATTCTTTGCTATAGTTACATTTCATTACCCAACAGCAAAGGAAGTTCTTGGTATTCTTTTATTCTATATTTTATTCGTGAACCAGAATATCCTATCAGAAGGCTATCTTATCATAGTGAAGCTTTTCAGTTCTGGAAAATTGTCAAAACAGGTAATTGGGACTGGTGAAATAATTGCATACCAAGAGCCGAATATTATACTTGTTCGACAGGACACGGAAACGGCAATCCCTTTTATGACTTGTCTTTTAATTAAAGACAACTACAGTGAACCAAAGCTTGGATATTCACTTGATTTTGTGGGAAAGTTAGAAGGTGTGCTTCTCAGGACATTTATTACGGAAACGACAGAGAATAAAGAAATAATTCGAGATGCTAAACAACTTCAAGTCAACTCAGTGGTGTTTCTTGATAATAATTATTTTAAGACACATGGTGTTCGTGAAATAGGTCAAGAGATAATTGGATTAGTCGCATGCGAAACCTCTGTCGACTACCTTAACTTTGAAATTGTAAAAGATACGGATATCCTTGTAGGCTCACTTGTTGAGACCTATATTCATAAGCGACGTGTTATCTTTCAAGTCATTTCTGGGCATACAAAAGAGGAGATAGTATTTCATAAAAATACAATGGGTTATATTACTGGTAGAGCAAGAAAGATTGGTGAATGGATTACTACGGAAAAAAGGTTTTTACCCAATGGGTGGTTGCCTTCACCTAATACTGAAGTGGTGAAGGTTCGAGAAACTGAAAACAATATCGATGCTGAAGTGATCGGTGTATTCCCCGGATCAGGATATAGTGTAAATATTGCAGACATGAATTCATTGGTTACCCACAATACTGCAATACTTGGAATACTGGGCGTTGGCAAATCAATGCTTGCGATTGAGATTATTGAAAGAATGTTAGCTTCCAATATTAAAGTGGTCGTTTTGGATTTAACAAACCAATATCAAAACGAATTAACAGAATTCATTGACATTGAATTTGACAGAGCATCAGTGTCAAATATTCAAAAATCAGGTCAAAAAGATCGAGATAGGTGGGATGAGAATCCGTCGGATGGCGGTAGTTTACAGTATTTTACTACTGCACTAAGAGAAGATTTATCCGATCTTCTTACTAATAGAAACAATAGGAGTCTCAAGGTATACAATCCGAGTCAGCTTTTTGCAACTCGTCAGAGAGATGAACCAAGGAGTTACCAAGCATCAGGTCAATGGCAACGGCGAGCTAACCTATACGCTCTGACTCCGGTTGAAGTAACGCAAATAATAAGTGAGACTATTTTAGATTTAGTTTCTGGTGAAATGACAGACAAAGCACAAATCTGTCTTGTTCTTGAAGAGGCACATTCACTTGTCCCAGAGTATGGATCGATCGTTGCAGATACAGATAAGTACGCTACAAATGGAACTGCAAGAGCAATTCTACAAGGACGTAAGTATGGATTTGGATGCTTGTTGATAACTCAACGAACAGCGAATGTAACCAAGACAATACTGAATCAATGTAACAATATATTTGCAATGCGAACTTTTGATGATACTGGCAAAGGGTTTTTGTCTAATTATATCGGGGAGGACTATTCTAATATTTTATCGACAATTCCTTCACGCCATGCTGTATTTTTTGGTAAAGCATCAAGTTGTGAAAATCCAGTGCTTCTTAAACTTAATGATCAAAATGACTTCCGATCTCGTTTTCGTGCGAAGCATCCTGCCACTTCTCCGATTTTAGTAACTCCTAAAAAACAAGAGGATGATGATTCAATATTTTTTGATGACATACCTGATGTACCCAGCAAATGAGTCCGTATTAAATGAACGAACACAATTTTAGTCAATCAATGTTTTTCGAACTATGCGATTTTAACAAACATATAAGTGCTCTTTGGTTTTGATGGTCATAGTTGACATCGATATAAGTAGATTTGTTATAGGCGGGCTTTCGCCCGTCACCTGTTTACTTTGTCATCGTCATGACCGCCATACTCATCGTTGTTTGGATTCATCTGGTCGGCGTGGTTGTCGAGAGAATCCAAGTAGGCAACCTTGTATAAAGGTGTAGGAGAGGATTCTATTGTGGTATATGGTTGTATAAGATAAGGTAAAATGCTATTTGTTAAGATTATTCTATAAATAGGTGGGAAGTATAGACTATGGATACTGAAATAATGTCTGGCTGGCTATCCTCATATTCGATGCGGACAGTCAAAAGCTATAAACGAAATATTAATGAGTATTTACTATTCTGTGAAAGAAATGCCATTGATATAAATAATGCCTCATATGACCAAGTAAACGAATATAAAGAAGAGTGCAAAAAAGGGCTATCCGTTGCATCTGTAGCTAATAGGATTTCCACTATTTCATCATATTATGATTATCTTGAATGTGTTGGGGTGCTAAAAAATAATCCTGTACGTTTAATAGAAAAATCTGACCTTAAAGTTATCCCGTATTCAACAACTCCCTTTCTTGATGCCAAATCAATAAAATCAATACTTGATGCTATTGATATTGATACAGTATCAGGTTCGAGAGATAACGCAATTCTAATACTTATGTTTTTTAACGGGATAAAAGCATCAGATGTTCTAACTCTTAAGTTTAAGCACTTTATAGAAAAGCCTGATGGAGACTACCTATCGATCACAAAGAAAGAAGAATTTGAAGAAGAAATAAAGCTCTCTTCATATTTTTCGTCTGCTTTAGATGATTATCTATTGCAGGATTGTAGAGACATATTATCTGAAGATAGTTATGTATTTGTTCGATCGCGTGTAGATATGAACGGTGAAAAAAGTCCAGAAGAAGCGAGAAAGCAAAAGCCTCTTACAAGTCGAGCATTTGCTATGAATTTGGCGGGTTATGCGAAATCCGCAGGAGTCTCAGGCGTTTCACTCAGGGCAATACATCAGTCGAGTGCCTACTACCAATATAGATTTGGAAAGAGTGATGACGACATTAGGTACTTTATGAACCATACAAAGACAATATCTACTCGACGCTTCATTCGGCAATGTGAAAAAAGAGACGAAAAAGTTAAGGATGTAAAATCAATTATTGAATAATCATTTTATATTGGCGGGCTTTCGCCCGCCCATAATCAATTAGTCTTCATCCTGATTCCCACCGCCGTATTCATCGTTGTTTGGATTTAACTGGTCGGCGTGGTTGTCGAGAGAATCCCAATAGGCATCATTGTTGGGATTCATGGAATCTGAACGGTCGTCGTTGGAGCTTCTGGTTCCCATTCTAATCTCCTTCTTGGCGAAATGCAATGTTTCAGTGAGCCTGTTCCGATAGGTGGTTCTACTTCTTTTTGCCGTCTTCTGATTTCCCCGAACCTCCATTGTACTTCGGGTTCTGAGGATCAAGCTGTTGCGACCGATTGTCGAGACCGGCTTGATAGGCAGGGTTGTTGTGGTTCTTGTCATTCCCTCGCTGTTCGTTCGGGGTGTACTGATTAGGCATGGCATACTCCTTGAATTAAGATAGCCATAGAGTAGTTAAAGCACTCCGTCGTTGGGAGGGTTCACTTAGCCGACAAGTTTCTTCAATGGGGAGATGATGAACTCATCGCCATGCAATTGGTATATAGTATTCTCAGGATTATACTTGAAAAACTCAAAAGCTACGTCTCCGGTCATCTCTGCATACCCCATTTTCTTATGAAACACCTGATCGGAAAACTTTGCCCACCTGAATACTCGTTTGAACTCTCGCTTTTTTCCTATAATGCTGGCACAGTGTAGGGCTTCATTGCAAATTTGCCTTTGAAAGAGTCCTGCTCGGTATTTACCCTCTTCAAAGGCTTTCATGTAATGTTCAAGGGCGATATCATACCGCTTTTCTACTATTGAATAATATCTTCCCCAGACTGTTTCTAGAAGATATTCGAGTTTTAGTTCCGTGACTGCCTCTTTGTTTTTTGATAAAAACATCTTAAACTTATCAATGGCTTCGGAATCACCTTTAATCATATTTCTGTTGTGGAATGCAAGTGCTAATGAAATAAAAGGTATGTATGTCGAAGATTCCTTGGGGAAAAGAGATAAATGATAATCGTGTTCGCCATGAGTTCGGATGTATTCAAGGGAAGCGTTAATATCACAGGTTTTATAAAATGCAATGTAGTATTTGGATAAAATTAAGGCTATATATAAGAGTTTTTTCTCTTCATCTGATGCATTGGCTTTCATTCCAATTGTATCCAGACAATCAAACATTGTTTGTGGAAGATAAGTTCCCTTAAGCCATCGACGTAACGATGAGCGAACTGTATCTTCTTGCTGACCAGTTATAAGGCTTATTTCTCTAAACGCATTACCTTGAGTTGTGTAGTGTGTTTCGATAATAACACTTAATACCACTGAAAAAGGGGTTTTGGGATTATTCTGATCGGTATGATACCAATCAGATGGTAAGGATGATAGCCTTTCATTAGCTGGTAGTTCGCTCTGGAAAGTTCTTAATAAGGTTTCGATTGCTGGTAAAAAATAGCGAAGAATGAAACCAGCAGTATCATCCTCAAAATAGAATGTTGGGAGGTAAAAGACGAAATGTTCTGCGTAGTATGCAATGAATCGCTGAATACATTTCTTGATTGCATCAAGAGCAGGTGCTGGAAGGTTTAATGAGTGAAGATTTTCAATCCCTGAATCAATGACTTCTTCAATGGAGAAGGTTATACTTCTTCCTTCTTTTTCTGCCCGCTCAATTTTAGCGAGTAATGCATCGCGTTTCTTTACCAACTCTATAGAATAATCTTCAGTTAGATCGAGAGGGAAGCAGTATGAGTATACTGTCGTGAGTAGCTCGCTTAGTGTTGGATACATTGTGGATTAAAAAGTGTGTTTTCACCCGCCTCGCAGATTGTTTTTTAATGTTCCCATATATTCTATAAACCATTTTGATATGTGTTCTGCCAAGGTCTTGCCTTCACTATCTTCCCATTTATCATCTTTTTTACCTCTCCGAAGTAACCCGTCAATTACCCAAGTGAAATCAGAATTGCATTCCCACCAGTATTTGCTCATATCAAAGCGGTATCCTTTCCATGATTCAACCGATTTTAACAGGATTGGATATGGTGCTTTATTACTATTGCCATTTCCATGAGCCATTATTCCAAAAGTCATTATTGGGTTTGATGCAACTCTTTCAAATTCTATTGCTATACCTATTGAGTTTTCAGAAATAAAAGGTAGTTCAAGACCAAAGCCATCATAATCAGTTGAAATATCATTTAACCAATCGTTTCGATTCTCGAATCTTTTTTGCCAATGTGTGTATACAGGTTTCTTGATTGTTTTAAGTGATTGATATAAGTCATCTATGAAATTTACAAATACTAAAGTAGCAAAATTATCTTTCAATAGGTTCATTGAATCTAAGAATTCTATGATCTCTTTTCTATTCATACTTGAATAGCGTGAAAATATCTCAGCAGAAAATACTTCATTGTGCATAATATCGTCCTCCTGCATATCACAGATTGATTTTATTGATTCACTGTATTGAACTATGGCTGATTTCAACTCCAATTCATCGTTCTTGATAATTAGATTATTGAGCCAATTCAGTATATCATCTTGATAAGATATGCAAGAGAATCTATTTTCTGAGAGCAGTGAATCTCTTTCAACTATTGGCAGTGATATTTCAGAAGGGAGTGATCCAAATAAAGTTAGGTAAATGACAGCGATATTCTTTTGAGGGAAAATCAATTTTGCCCATTCATAATAATCAAGAAGTTGTTCTTCTTGATCTGAGGCGAAAACTTTGTTCTCAAGTATGATAATATCATTCTTTGCTTCTATTAGAATATCAATTCTTCGATTTTCATTTGTTGTTTTTTCTCTAACAACCCGATTAATACTTGTTGAGGTAATGGAACTACATTTACCAGATAATAGATTTAAAAACAGAACCCCATATTCTGGATGATGGTGTCTGGAAGTAGGTCTTAAAAGATAAGCAATGATATCACTATGCTTATTCTCTAGCTGTGATATATTGGCTATATCAAAAAGAGTCATCTTCCCAGCGAGATTTGCTGTTAATGAATCAGCTTTCTTTTTTATCGATAATGATTCTTCTACGAGATCATAGATGTTAATCATAGCCCTGAATGATACTCCTTTATAAAAGAATGCAAGCAAATTCCATTTAGCAATAAAATATTTGGTAACTATTATTCGCTATACGCAACCAAATCAGAAAAACCAGTATCGATTCTGTTTCTATTATAACTGACTTCTTTGAGTTTTCTTGCTCGGGTTTGAAGAATTTCAACATATTCACCTTTTGATCCATTGCATATGAGTTGCTTTTCTGAAAAGTCAGAAAAGAATCTCCTCGTATATATTTCCAATTCACCTTTGGTCAGTATTGACTTATCGAATAGAGCTTCGCTAAGAGACATGAGGAACGTTTCATTAGTTTTGAGTGTCGAAACAGCAAGCTCTTTTGCATCAATGATCCATTTCAATACTTCAGCTTCGATTTCCTCTGCATTCTCGTGAAAAAAGAAGTTCGTGTTTGACTCGGTGATTTTGCTATTTACAGGGACAGATGCAAAGCCACTTGTCTTAGCAATCTCCAATCCGAAATTTGTTGCCTTTCTGATGTCGGATGCTGACCCACTGGTAAACAGTGATTCTCCAAAAATGAACTGTTCGGCAGTCATCCCTCCCAGCAGTATCGCCATTCGTTTGATTACCTCATCTTTTACAACCGTATCATCAAAGATGTTCCCACTTACAAAACCACCAGTATTGACACCTGCTGTCCGAGAGCGGATGAGTTCGGGGATGCGTCTCAATAAAACTATCGACAAAACTGTATGCCCAGCCTCGTGTACGGAAGTGATTGCTTGGCTGTCATCCTGTTTGTTTTCTCTAAGCTTGCTCAAATCCGTACTGCAATCATATTCCTTGATGCCAATGATTTTACATTCATAGGTTGCTTTTCCTTGCATTATCCTATTCTTATAAGAGACTTCAATGGAATCAACCTCCCCTGAGTCGCATTGATAGAAATCAACAATGAACTTGCTTAATTTTGTGTTTACCAAATTGTATATTGTCGAAAACAGTGGTCGTGTCCCTTGGACGGGATATACCCCTTCTTCAAAGACGAGAACTTCGATTGAAGGATCGAAAATGATCCTGATGTTGGTCTCTTTGAGAAACTGGTCTGAGATAGATTCTAGTTTATGTCTGATTATCGCTTTATACTCTCTGCTCCCAAGAGCAGGATAGATATAGTGAATATTTCCCAGCCTCGATATCTGTTCGTTCCTGAACCTGCTCTGAAGTGCTTTTTTTATTTCAGGTATCGTGATCTTCAAGGTCGATTCACGGTAGGTATCAGGGTCAATGTCTGGATTCAGCTCGCTGTTCATGTTGAATGCTTCATCAAGGTTTCCAGTTATAAACACAAGAGCCTTTGAAGCATCTATGTTGGTTTGGCTCAGTGCTTTTTTGAAGAGAACATCAAGGAATGTCAATAAATCCGTTTCATTAAAACTAGAGAGCATCTTAAGGAGTTCATAATAACCGTAGTTTGGATAAAATTGCCATACGAGCCAAATGTTGTTTTCAGTAAAAACGGACGAGTTATCACCATCTATGCTCATAATAACGTTATAGATTTCTTCATTGCCTACAAACTTTCCATCTTTTATAGTTATGCCTTCAGTTATGCATGAGGCAATTCTATCCCGAAAGCCGCAAATACTACCTCTTGAATCTTTACTACTTAAAGGAGAGTATAACAGCTTTCCAGAATCTATGAGGCTCCATATTGCTTTCATCTCGGAAGGTTCTTTTTCATTTTTTTCGTTATCAATAGTACGGGCATTTTGAAATTCATCTAGAAGAATAATAAATGTTTCACCAGCACTTCTATCGCCAAGTCTATTCATTTCGTTAAAGAGGCGGATACCAAAATTATTGGTACTGAGATCATATTGGAATAGTTTATCAGCCATCCCTAGTAGTTCTGCCAACTTGACAACAAGTGATGTTTTGCCCGTACCAGTCATTCCCCATAGATTAATGATAAGTGGTCTCTCCTGAAGCTTGGGGGTGATGAACCATGGACTAATGGTTTCAATTATTGAGTCGATGATGTCATCAATGCCGAAAAACACTTTTTTCAAGGAAATCTTGACTTCTTCAAGAAACTGCATTTTTCTTATTATTTCTTCACGAGAGAGGCGAATGTTAGTTTCCATGCAATTCTCCTTGCATGGATGAGTATAGCTATCGACTACGACAAACTGTGACGTAATGAATAAAGTTTTGTACTGTTTAGGTGGATTTCTTCAATTTCCTTAGCCAGCTCTGCGGGTTCAACAACCAAAACAGTGTCTCCATACATCAGAATCTTCTGTTTTAGTTCATAGTTGGGGACAATATGAAGTCTGACAGTAAGGTAAGAGTCTTCATCTTCAAGTATTACTTGAGAGCCATGTATGGGAAGTGCTTTGATATACTTCCCTTGTAGTGGAGTGAATCTCAATATAATGTCTATGGCTGGCTCATTACTGAGGCTTATGCCTACAACATTATCCAATAGCTTCGTATTGATATTCTCAGGTTCAAAGATCACGTCCGTTACTACGAGGTTGTCGATCCTGTCTATACCAAAGAATAATGGGTTGCGGATGTTATCAATTTTCGCATAGATGTACCATCGCCCTTGATATTCCTTTAGCAAGTAGGGACGGGCAACGAAATGCTTTCGTTCTTCAGTATTGAAGTTTTCGTGGTCAAACTCAATAACTCTTTTGCTTCTGACTGCAAAGAGAAGTGATCGCAGATGTCCGATACCGCTCAAAGCTCCTGTGTTTTCAAAAATAACTTCAGACATAGTTCTTTTAATATCTTTGAAGGATTCAAGAACTATTTCAGATTCCGTTGCAACTTCCAAGAATCTAATTGCGGATTCAGTCTCGGAATTCATCCTGTCTATGAAGTAGCCTCTTTCGAAACGATTATAGCTTAAGTCAATATTGAATTCGATTCGAAGAGCCTCAATATCACGCTGAAGCGTTCGATTTGAGATTTCGAATCCTTGTTCAGCAAGATATAGAGAGATTGTATCCAAGGATGGGAAAGGACTTCGTTGAATCTTTTCAACGATAAGAAAATATCTATGGATAGAACTTTTTATGCTCAATTTTCATGCCTCGCAGACAAGAATTATGGCTTAATCGAGGCGGGCTTGCACCCGCCGTATGCTATCAAGATGCAGGATTAGATATCAGGATTGTAATCAATTATTATTACTTTTGGTTGTAGCCCATAAATAGTTGAATACCTTCCATAGACCAACCTGCTTACAATGCTATTAGCGTAGCAAGTCGCAAGAATCTTACCATCTCCGAATATAATTGAACGCTCCATCCTATTATAAAAAATATAGGCAGAAAGTCGTTCATCATCGATTCTGATTATATCTCCATGTGTGTCGATGTAGCAACCAACTTCAACATTGTTTATTGCAACATCAGCGATGCCATTGTTGAAATGAGATGCTCGAAAATATATTGGATCAATTACCCATTCGCCTTTTTCATTAATATATCCCCATTTACCTTCGGTGCTGTCATACATTGCACATAAGCCATCAGAAAAGCGAGGATAAGAACCTTGACCTTCACTAAGCGTTGCATAATAAATTGAATATATCAGCTTTAATACGAACTTGCCAGAAATGTCGATGAAGCCAAGCTCTTTTGTGATGTCATTTTTAACAAAAGCAATACTGTCAGAAAATGCTCCTGTTTCATGGAACTGTGGTTTTATTAGCAATTTATTGCTTGTGGAGATGTAGCCAGAGAGTCGTGTTTTAGAATCATAGAATGAGACTGCTTCTTCGCCGATTGCACTTAACTTATCATATACCATAGGTACTGTCAGGACACCATCACCTCTAAGTATGCCATATTTTTTTGAAATAGTATCAGAAACGATTGCATAGTTGCCTATGAAATCGTTAACCTCATTAAATCCTAATGGCGAAATAAAATTACCTTCCGTATCTATAAATCGCCATGTTGTGAGACCTGATGGGGCTCTTGAAAGGACAGCCGCCCTGCCTGAAGAGAAAGGTCGGGCTTCCTTGAATGTTGCTTTGATCTTGACTTCGCCATCAATCCCAAGGTACCCATATTTTAAATTCGCTTTATCATAGAATAATATCCGATCGTTGCAGACTTCTGATTGTAGCTCAATATTTACGAACTCTGGTTTTGTTCTATCAAAGATACTTAATATAGTGGCAGTAGCTTTATCTACCAAGACATAGCATCGAGAACTCGGGAAAGCAATAGTTGAACCATCTGTAAATGATAGTGGTGGCTCTTGGGCATTTGAATTGCTGATTACGAAAAAGAATAAAATAATGAAGTAACTTCTATTCATATTATCTCCATTTCCAAATATCTTTCTGTTGATAAACGAGTAGATGGCATCACTAAGCATGGCATAATATAAGCATAAATGTATAAAACAGGCTGTTTTCTGTTTGTCCTCTTCATAAGAGTCTCTGTACTATCCAATCTTCACCTTAGCCGGTCTACCCCGCTTCTTGGGCTCGCCGGAGACAGAAGCCTTTTTGGCGACCGGCTTTTTAGCGGCGGGAGCAGGGGCGGTAGACTGAACCTTGGAGGCTTCGGCGGTTACAAGAGCGGATAGGTCGGCGATCTCTTGGGCAAGTTTATCAGATTTTGATGCGAGGGCTTCAAGTTTCTTGGCGATAGAAAAGAGCGGATTGGACGGTTTGGGCATGATGGCTCCTTGTAATCCTACTTACAAATAGGTTTCATTCAAGATATATTCATTCTAACATAAAATATCAAGTTACTGGTCTTCAAATTAAAGTAACACAAGAAAATTAGGATGGATTTGAATGAAGTATATCGCTGTGTTTATGGGCTTGGCGGCTGGTGTTCTTTTTGGTATTGCTACGCCAATCAGTAAAATTATCCTCGAAAAAATGAATAGTTTCCAGCTGGCTGGACTTCTGTATCTCGGTGCCGCAATAGCATTTCTTCCATACGTTTTAAAGCATCGGAAGCGAGAGTTGCAGTGGATTAAGACTACGAACCAAAAAAAGGCGATTCTGGGTATCGTCGTGTTCGGTGGTATGCTCGGTCCACTATTTCTTATGATTGGTTTGAAAGTAGCGGCTTCCTCTTCCGTTTCTATATGGCTGAATATGGAGCTTGTGGCTACTGCGATACTCGGGGTCATATTTTTCAAGGATCATCTTGATAAACCAGCTATTATCGGGGTTTTGCTAACAATAGTCGCTGGCGTTATAGTCAGTTTGAAGGATGGCTTGGGAAGCCTTTTACCAGCCTCTTTCGTTACTCTTGCATGTTTTAGTTGGGGTATCGATAATCACCTGACGGCTATAGTGGATGGTGCATCCCCAAAGATGATAACCTTCATCAAGGGTCTTTTCGCTGGTTCGACTAACCTGCTGATCGGCACTATGTTAACGGGTGAGGGGTTTCCGTTTCTCTACCTCGGTCTTGCTTTACTCGTTGGTATCGTGTCATATGGCTTAAGCATCGTGCTTTATGTCAGTTCTGCACAGCAACTCGGGGCTACCCGTAGCCAGATACTATTCTCGACGGGACCGTTTTGGGGTATTCTTGTGGCATTCCTTATACTTGGAGAACCAATCTCTGCGTATTCGATAGTCGCAATGGTTCTACTCGCATTAGGTATCGTATTTACCAACTTGCTGGTTCATGACCACTCTCATCGCCACATGGTGGTAACCCATGTTCATCTCCACTACCACGATGATGGACATCATGAGCATGAGCATGATACCGGTATTCCATCTGACCTAAAGCATTCTCATCTTCATACTCATGAAGCCACGGATCATACCCATAAACACTATCCTGACCTTCACCACAGGCATGAACACAAACAGGTAAAAGGATGAAATCAGTGAATACACCTACTATAAGACGTGAGTAATATAGGAGTAAAATTACAATGAAGGTTTGTAAGCCTATATAATATAATGAATTAATAGCACATAACAGGTTCGAGTCCTACCCCTGCTAAAATGAAAAAGGTCACGCGAAAGCGTGGCCTTTTTCATTTTGAACGAGCGGGGCAGGACTCGATCGGTTGGCCCCGCCGAGCGGTAGCGAGGAAGAGCGCGCACGATGCGCGCGAAAGGGGTCGACCGCGGCCTGGAAGCCCGAGATATGATGTCGAGGGCTGGAAGGCGAGTCCTACCCCTGCTAAAATGAAAAAGGTCACGCGAAAGCGTGGCCTTTCTTTTGAGATGGGACAGGGGACTATCAATCGTAGGGCACGCCATGAATCTGGGTATGGATCGCTTCTTGCGATGC
>Ga0209467_1001113_pt1 | contig 25941 bp, 27 predicted proteins | sample Higcelwee11metaG_FD_187175 | JGI IMG/M metagenome (GOLD analysis project Ga0209467, IMG submission 187175) | Freshwater pond sediment microbial communities from the University of Edinburgh, under environmental carbon perturbations - High... | ecosystem: Environmental > Aquatic > Freshwater >... | reverse complement strand
CGCCTGTGCCTGCCTGCCGGTTCTATGGACAGTGCTTCTGGCCAGCGAACCTTGCCGGGCGGTGGCAGCACATAGGCCGGCCGTGGCCTAAAGAGGATCGGCGTCGTGTTCCAGAGCCCGAAGGCCATTACCAGTGCCGCCAGCCCCAGGGATATCCATACAGCGCAGGCACCAAGGCTGGCCAGCACCAGGCCGACGACGATGCCCGCCATCAGCACCAGGGCCACGCGGGCAAGGCGCGCACGTCTGGCTCGCGAAATTCGTGTCTCTATCGTACCCATGTCGCCATTATACCGATGGCAAGCGGCTCTGGTCAAAACCGCAATCGCATGTATACTATTGGGATCGGATGTCTATGATAGTCCGTGCACTGGAGTGATCATGATAGAAGACAAAGAAGCGGGCGGCGTGGTTCTGTTCGATGATGGTGACCATCGCTTCATCTGGCTCGGCGCCGATGCTCACAGCAAGAAAGGCGTCGTGCAGACGATGCAATACCTTATCATCGACAAGGGGCGCGGCGTCCTCCTTGATCCGGGTGGAGTGCACCTCTTCCCGCGCGTCGTCGCCGCAGTCAGCCGCTACATATCGCTTGATCGCATAGACAGCATTTTCTTTTCGCACCAGGACCCCGATGTCTCCAGCGGCATTGCGCTGTGGCTCGGCGTTACCTCCGCCAAGATATATATAGCAGAGCTGTGGATGCGCTTCATACCGCATTTTGGCATCGTTGACCAGTCGCGCGTCGTCGCGGTGGAGAGCGCTGGCAAGTCGTTGCGGCTGGGCTCGGGCGACGAGTTGCTGTTCGTGCCTACCCATTACATGCACTCTCCAGCGGCATTTTCGCTGTTTGACAAGCGCTCTGGCATCCTCTTTTCCGGTGACGTCGGCGGTGCCGTGTTCCCCGACGGAGAGGAAGTGGTGCATGTCGATGACTTCCAGCGCCACATCAAGAATATCGAGGGCTTTCACAAACGGCTGATGGTCTCGAACGCCGTTACCAAGCGCTGGGTGGAGAATGTCCGGAAGCTTGCGCCGACGATGATAGCTCCGCAGCATGGCGCCATCTACCGGAGCGGCTCGGTCGGGGCCTTCCTGGACTGGCTTGCAACGCTGCGCTGTGGCATCGATGACCTCGATGTCCTGTACAGGATGTGAGTGCCATGGAAACATCCGCCACCGAACCCCGTGTCGATCCGGCAGCCAGCGCAACCTCCGCGGCCTTTGACCGGCGCATAGCCGAACTGGAAGGCAACTTCGGCGAGGCGATAGACCGCTGCGTCGTCGGCTACAACAAGGGCGTCGTCCTTTCGTCGGTCACGCGCCACTCGCTCGAGATACTGGACGACTCGATGAGCCGCATAGAATCGGGGCTGACGACCATCGTCGCGGCCTTCGAGGAAATCCGCGCCACCTCGGGCTCGACCGCGTCGAACGCCGAGCGCATCGATTCGATGATGGCAGAGGTGCTGGGCAGCAATGACGGGCTCAATGCCGGCATCGCGGAGCGCATGCAGGACGTCGAGCGTGGCGTCGCCATAGCGCGGGACCTTGGAATCAAGTTTACCGGGCTCAAGGAAAAGACGAGCGGCGTTGCCAGCATCACCGGTTCCATACAGGACGTGTCGGACCGGACGAACATACTGGCCATCAACGCGTCGATAGAAGCAGCAAGGGCCGGTACGGTAGGACGAGGGTTCAGGATCATAGCCAACGAGGTGCGGACGCTCGCGGGACAGACCAGCGACTTTGCCAAGCAGATCGAGTCGAGCATTGGCGAGCTGTCCGGCGCTGTCGGCGCAATAGCCGGCAGGATGGACGAGTTCGTGGCGCTGTTCACGCGCTTCCGCGAGTCATTCTCCGAGGTCCAGGCGACGTCGGCTGAGAACGCTTCCAGCATGAAGAACGCCGGCCAGTTTCTGGCGCAGATCGCCGGGGCGATCAAGGAAGAGACGCAGGCGCTGGGTGATGGCCTCCATTCGCTTGAAGGCATATCGGCCAATGCCAAGGATACGCACGCGGTCTTCGGTGCCCTGCGATCCAGCCACGATTTCCTGGACACGCTGCTCGACAAGAAGTCCTGATGGCGGGATACAGGCGCTTGCGCGCCGTCATTACCGACGACCGCTTTGGCTCGGTCGATGAGGAGCGCGCGGTCCTGGAGCCGCTCGGCGTCGAGCTGGTCGTCGCATCGTGCGCAACGTCGGAGGATGTTGGACGCGCCTGCGCCGAGGCCGACGCGGTGCTTGCCAACCTGGCGCCGATAGACGCGCGCGCCGTCGCGGCCATGCATCGGTGCCGCGTCGTGTCGCGCTATGGCGTGGGCCTGGACTCCGTCGACGTTGGCGCGTGCGAGGCTCGCGGCATAACCGTGGCCAACGTGCCCGGCTACTGTGATGCGGAGGTTGCCGAGCACGCACTGGGCCTCCTGCTGTCTCTGACGCGCGGCATACCAGAACGCAACAGCGACATACGTTCCGGATTCTGGAATGTACGCACCCCACAGCTGTCCATATGCGGCTCGACGATAGGTATCGCCGGGTTCGGCGGCTCCGGGCGGACCTTCGCGCAGGCGGTGCTTGGTCTTGGTCCAGCCCGCGTCCTGGTATGGAGCCCGAACCTTGACCAGACCCGCATTGACGAGGCGCTGGCGCCCGCCGCTGCCAGTTCCGGCGTCCCCGTTGCTGCGGTGTCCTTCGACAGGCTGCTGGCTGAATCCGATGCCATTTCCGTGCACCTCCGTCTTGCGCCGACTTCAGCCGGCATCTTTGGCGCGAGCGCCTTTGCCGCCATGAAACGCGGCGCGTTCTTCGTCAACACGGCCCGCGGCGGTCTGGTCGATTCGGCCGCGCTTGCCGCCGCGTTGCGTTCGGGGCATCTGTCCGGGGCGGGCCTCGATGTACTCGATATGGAACCGCCACCGCCTGATCATCCGCTCCTTGCCGCCCCCAATGTCGTCCTGACCGATCACTCCGCGTACAGATCGATACGCTCGGTGGCCGAACTCAAGCGCCGCTGCGCGGAGAATGCTGCACGCGGTCTGGGCCTGCTGGGTTAGCCCGGCCGATCGCTTGTACTGGCGCGCGCGCCCTGATATTCTGGTGTCGTGAAGAATACCCAACGCCGAGAACTCGCCGTGTGCGGGCTGGAAACCGTTCGCGCTCTTGTTGCCGTCCGGCCCGATGCCGTGCGGCGCTTCTTCTATGGAACGGATCGCGCGCGCGATTTCGGGCCGCTCTGTTCAAGGCTGGCGGCTCTCAAGCGGCCGTACCGGCTGGTGACCCCGGACGAACTGGAACGGCTTTCGGGCACAGCGCACCACCAGGGTGTGGTCGCGATGATAGACGACACGCTGCCTCCGCATGTGACCGACGCGCTGGTCGACCAGTGGGCGGCGGCCTCGGCGCGTATCGTCGTCCTTGATCGCGTTGGTGATGACCACAACCTTGGCTCGATAGCGCGGTCTGCGGCGTTCTTCGGGTGGCACGCGCTGGTCATCGGCCGCGACGATGGCGGCGCCAGGCTGACAACGAGCGCGTACCGTGTGGCCCGCGGCGCTCTGGAGCACATTCCTGTATACACTGATGAATCGGCGGCCCGTTTCGTAGGCAGGTGCGGTCGTCGCATTGTGACCATCGGTGCCGACCATCGCGGTTCGCGCTCGATCAGGAACGGCGCTGCACCGGCCGGGGCGGCTGCCCTGGTGCTGGGCAACGAGGAGACGGGATTGTCGTCCGATGTCCGCGCGTCATGCACGGAGCTCGTCAGGATCGATGGTGCCGGTATGGTCGAAAGCATGAATGTATCCCAGGCCGCCGCGGTGTTCCTGTACGAGCTCGCGCCAGCCAGACGATGAGCGGCTCTCCTCGATCCATGCACTCGCGCGGCCGCGTGACCAGACTGATGCTCGATACGAACATCTTCGACGCTCTCGCCACCGATCCGGAAGCCGTGGCCGAGCTGGAGAACCGGCGCGATCTGCGGCTTGTCGTATCCGAGGTGCAAGTGCGTCAGTTGATGGCCATACCCGATGCGGAGAAGCGGTCGCGCTACCTGAAGCTGGCCGGGCATCTGTGCGGCACGGTTTCGGCCTCCGCGGCCCGCGGGGCGGACCCGACCGACGCCGACCGCGATCGACATGAACCGGACCGGATGATAGCCGCGGCGTCCCGGGCACGCTGCGATATTCTGATAACGGAAGACCAGGGGTTGCTCGAGTACGCCAGGCAGGCCTCGATTGCTGCCATGGGCTGGAAGACCTTCCTGCGGCGCATCCTCTTCAGCGCCGGTTGATCGGCGCAGACATGTATGTCCAGACAGGAGCATCTACCAGCATGCGTTTGACGACCAGACTGCTCATCCTGATGTTTCTCAGCGTGCTCGTACCCCTGATCGGGCTGTCCTGGTTCCTCAAGCAGGAGATAACCGAGAATATCCTGAAGGAGAAGCGCGACAAGCTGTTTGGCCTGGCCAGGCAGCTCGATGGAGCACTGGAAGGCACTTTTGATGATATCCTCCTGCGCGAACATGCCGGTTCTTCTGGCCGTGATACAAAAATAGCTACCTTGAATTTGAAGTTGCGCGGCATCACCGATTTTGTCGCCTCCGGCAACGACGGTGTCGGGGTCGGCTACTACAGCAAGGACCTCGATGCGGTACTGACCTACGGTCCGAGCGTGCAGTTCCAGTACATGGTTGGCCGCTCGATCTTTGTAGGCCACAGGGGATATGAAGTGATGGCGACCGGCAAGCCCATGGTGCAGACCGGCTCGCTCGTCCGCGGCGACATCCTCAATTGCATGTGGCCAATCAATCGCAATGGCCAGACGATAGGCTATATCTGGGCAAACGAGACGCTCGACATGATTGGCCAGCAGCTGGAGCCGATCATCCGGCGCGTCTTCATGATACTCGGCATCATATGCTTCCTTATTTATCTTAGCCTGACCGTGACGATGAAGGGCTTGCTCGACACCGTCACGTCGATCAGGAAGGGCATCGAGGTGCTGTTTCACACGCCGACGTACCATCTTCCACAGGTTCCCGGCGAACTGTCGGCCATCGTCACCACGATCAACGATCTGGTCGACACGACCAACCTGATGAAGTGCTACAACAAGAATATTCTGGAGAGCGTGACAAACGGCGTGCTGGCCATTTCGTCGTCGGGCGTCATCACCAGGGCGAACAAGGCGTTTTTCGAGATGTTCCCCGGCTTCTCCGATTCGAGCATCGAACAGGCATATCGGGACGTGCTGGAACCCCAGGTTGCCGCGCTGGTCAGCGCCGGCCTCGACGGCGATGGGCAGGCTGGCGGCGAGCTGACATTCCATGGCGCCACCCTGGAGGTACGCGGCAGCGCCATGTATGATGAGGCCGGCGCCAGGCTGGGCGCGGTCTTCGTGTTCAGGGACATCACCGTGATGCGCAGGTACGAGCGGGAGATTCAGGAGAAGGAGCGAGCCGCGATGCTTGGCGAGATGGCGCTCGCCGTCGTGCACGAGGTGAAGAATCCCATGACTTCGGTAAAGGGCTTTACGCAGCTCCTCTGTAGGCCGGATGTCGACGAGCAGAAGCGCTCTAAATATCTGCATCTTATCAACGACGAGCTGAACCGGGTAAACAGGTTGCTCAACGAGATGCTCGTGTACGGTGGCCGGAGCCGGCTCGATCCGCGGCGCTGCGATTTGGCGGCATTGGTCCGCGAGGCCGTCGAGCGCAACGACTGGACACAGGGCGGCGCGTGCGACGAGTGCCGGCCGCTGGTCCGCGCCGCGCCCGATGGCGACTATGCCGCAGAGGTAGATGCCTTCAAGCTGGGGCAGGTGCTGGACAATTTGTTGAAGAATGCCTGCGACGCCGTCGCGGCCAAGGGACGGGGTCGCATCGTCGCGCTGGTCCAGGACCTGGGTGACGCGGTGGCCGTCCGAATCGTCGATTCAGGCATAGGTATCGCGCCGGATGTTCTGCCCAGAATTGGCAACCCGCTCTTTTCCACCAAGAAGACCGGTAACGGCTTTGGCATCGCCATTTCACGGAAGATCGTCGAGGCGCACGGAGGCAGCCTGTTCATAGACTCGGTGGCCGGCGTCTACACCAAGCTGAGCATTTTCTTGCCCAAGGTACAGAAGCATACGAGGGAGGAAGCATGATAAAAAAGATATTGATATGCGACGACGAGGCCAACGTGCGGGTCTTCCTGAAGGACCTGCTGGTACTCGAGGGCTTTGCCGTCGTGGAAGCGGAGAGCGGAGCGACCGCGCTCGATTCCGTTGCCAGGGACAAACCCGATCTGTGCATCCTTGACCTGATGCTGCCCGACTGCAACGGCGTCGAACTGCTGCCCAGACTCAAGGCGGCAAGTCCCACACTGGCGGTCATCGTCATCACTGCACTCGGAACCATAGACAACGCGGTGCTGTCGATGAAGGCCGGTGCCTACGATTTTATAACCAAGCCGTTCGACGTCGATACCATTCTGATGTCGGTCAAGCGGGCGCTTGATTTCATATCGGTCAGCCGCGAGAACACCGTACTCTGGAACCTGCACAAGAACCGCATCTATTTCGAGGACTTCATAGGCGACTGCCAGCAGATACAGGCTATCAGGAACCTGATACCCAAGCTGGCCTATGCAGATGTGCCCATCCTGATAACCGGGGAGACAGGCACCGGCAAGAACGTACTGGCCAAGCAGATACACTTTACGCTCTCCGCGGCGGAGGCGCCGCTGATATATGTCAATTGCTCCAGCATTCCAGCCACGCTGTTCGAGTCCGAACTCTTTGGTCACGAGAAGGGCAGCTTTACCGGAGCCGCCAGCCAGAAGAAGGGACGAGTCGAACTCGCGCACGGCGGAACGTTGCTGCTGGACGAGATTACCGAGATACCGTTCGAAATCCAGGCCAAGCTGCTGGACTTCCTGCAGGAACGCACGTTCTACCGCGTCGGTGGCGTTGCTCCCGTTACCGTCGACATACGTATCATCGCCCTGACCAACAAGAACCTGCAGGAAGAGATCAAGTCGGGCAAGTTCCGCAAGGACCTGTACTATCGGCTCAATGTCATCCACTTCAACATTCCGCCGCTCCGCGAGCGCGGGGCAGACGTCGTCCTGATATCCGAATACCTGCTGTCGCTGTTGCGGCGCAAGTACAACAGCTCGACGATACGCATCAGCGAACAGGCTCTTGGCTTGATCCGCGCATACGCGTGGCCCGGCAATGTGCGCGAGCTGAAGAACGCGTTGGAGCGTGCCTTCATCTGCGCCGATGGTGACGTGATCGAGGCAAGCGCCCTCAATCTGGAGGAGCAGGACCACGGGGTAGTAAAACGCAGGCTGAAGGATCTGATCGACGAATTCGAGCGCGATGTGATACTCAGGCGGCTGTCATTCTTCAAGGGCAGCCGGACCCAGACTGCCCAGGACCTCGGCATATCGATTCGCAATCTGCAATACAAGCTGGAGAAGTACGATATACGGTGAAAGCCATAACCGTCCGCAGCATGCAAGAAGTTGCGTGTCGCCTGCCGGGAATTGCATGCGTCTGCAGGCACGCTGGCGCGGAATCATGACGGGACGGCGGTCCAGCGCCTCCTGAGCGATTCCAGCGCTTGGCACGCTTCCTGCTTTAGTGTTGTCACTATCGCAACAGGAGGCGTATATGATTAGAGCCCTGGGAAACTTCTTTACCAAGATAGCCAAACGATGGCTGGCGGACGCATTTGTCTTTGCCATCGTATTGACCATCATTGTCTATGCGCTGGGTATGATTATCCAGAAGGCATCATTCCTCGATATGGCCTCGTACTGGGGCGGCGGCATGTGGAGCCTCCTCGGGTTTTCGATGCAGATGGTGCTGGTCCTCGTCACCGGCAGCGCGCTCGCCATATCGAAGCCCGTGCACCGCGTGCTCGTTTCGATTGCCAAGGCTGCCTATACGCCGGCCCGGGCCATCATCATCGTCACCGTCGTAGCGCTGCTCGGCAACTGGCTTAACTGGGGCTTTGGCCTCATCGTCAGCGCCATTCTTGCCAAGGAAATTGCCAAGGCGAACAAGGGCATCCACTATCCGCTACTCGTCGCCAGCGCCTATTCCGGCTTCATCATCTGGCATTCCGGACTCTCCGGCTCGATTCCTCTGTCCATTGCAGCCAAGACGTCGGTAATGGAGAAATTCGCCCACGGCGCCATCGTGCCGACCGGCGAGACCATCTTCTCGGTGCAGACCCTGGCCATCGTCATCGTGCTCATCATCAGCATCCCCATCATCAACATGCTGATGCATCCGAAGAAGCAGGAAGAGATAGTCGAGGTCAATCCGCTGGCCTTTGCGGATGATGACAGCGACGATGTCCCGGTCAAGGCGCGCAAGGACATGACCCCCGCCGAGAGGCAGGAAAACTCGATGGTTCTGGCGCTGATCATCGTCGTCGTAGGCCTCGTGTATACGGTTCGATTCTTTGTGAAGGGCGGAGCGCTGAGTCTTGATATTGTCAACTTCATATTCCTGATACTCGGGCTTCTCTTCCACAAGACCCCGATAGCGTACGTAAAGGCCGTGGACAAGTCGGTTCGCACCTGCGGCGGCATCGTGCTGCAGTTCCCGTTCTATGCCGGCATCATGGGCATCATGGTCAGTTCGGGGCTCGCCGCGACGCTGTCCAACTGGTTTGTCGCCATATCCACCCCCAAGACGTTCCAGCTGTTCACCTACTATTCGGCCGGCATCATCAACATGTTTGTACCATCCGGCGGTGGCCAGTGGGCAGTCCAGGGCCCGATCATGATGCCGGCAGCGGAAGCGCTCGGTGTATCGTATGGCCGCGCGGCTATGGGTATCGCCTGGGGCGACGCGTGGACCAACATGATCCAGCCGTTCTGGGCCCTGCCGCTGCTGGCCGTGGCCAAGCTCAACATCAAGGATATCATGGGTTACACCACGGTTATCCTGCTGTGGGCTGGCATCATCACATCGCTGGGCCTGCTGTTCCTCTGATCCGATAGGCTCGTGCGCCCGCGGTCCGGCTCCGGTCGAATCGCGGGCTTTTTATTTGAGTGAAGACCGTATCGCCGAGAAGACTGCCTCGGAAAGCAGCTTTCTGCCTTCTGCATCGAGCGTGTCGGTGCGCACCGGCGGATGGACCGTGATGCTGATCGTGGCTGGCTCGATGCGGTTGTGCGCCTCCCAGACCTTGTATGAACCATCGATCGTCACAGGCACGATCGTCGCGTTCGAGCGGGTGGCCAGCTTGAAACTGCCCTTGTGAAACGGCAGCATCGCCGGTCCGCGGCTCCTCGTGCCTTCCGGATAGATGACGATCGCGTTGCCGCGTTCGATGCTTCGCACGCCGCGGTCTATCGCGCGCATGCCACGCCTGGGGTTGCCGCGGTGTATGAACGCCGAGCCCAGCGCCGCTATCCATACGTTTATGAACGGGAACCACATCGCCTCGCTCTTGGCGATGAATCCGACGGGTCGTGGCAGATAGGCCAGCATCAACACGATGTCGAGGTCACCCTGATGGTTTGCAACGAAGCAGACCCGTTCCTCCGCGGGGACGTTTTCCAGTCCGGTAATGGTCGCGCTGGCGCCTATCCCCCAGAGTACGGCTCTGCCCCAGAACCTGGTGAAGTATCCCAGCGCAACACGGGTCGTCCGGCCCAGGCCGAGCGCGTCGGTCAGCATGTACAGGAGCGCGAGCGGCGTCGACAGTGCCGCGCTGATCCACACTCCTGATAGTACCAGTATTGTTCTGAGCATCGGAAAATCCTCCATCTTGCCAGGCCGAAGAAGCACGCGCATTCTCCCGAATTCCGGCATTCATGCCAAGTCCTCTATGGCATGATCGTGACAAGGTATTGGAAACGTGGTGCCATTCTGACTATACTGAAGGCATGATTAAAGTTACCGTTGCAAATCCAGGAATGGAGCAACCATGATTGACTATTTTGCGCCATTCCGCAATCGTCATCCGGAATCCTTCGCGCAGTACGATGCTCCGAAACATCCGGGTGCGCCGGCCGAGCTTCGCATCTCTGGTGGTATCGACACGGAATCGGCTCGTGACTTCCTTGACTGCACGCTGGCGGCGCTCGCTGATCTAACGGCAGGCACCGAGCTTACCATCCGGCTCGATGGCGTCCAGTACATCTCGTCTGCGGGCGTCGGTGCCCTGGCCCGCGTGCTGGCCGAGGCCGAGACCCGGAAGGTCAGCATGTGCTTCAAGGGCATTTCTTCATCGTGCCGTGACGTGTTTTCGGTGCTCGGACTCCTCCGCTACTTCAATGTCCAGGAATCCGAGCCCGCCCATACACCAGAGGCAACGCAGAAATCCTAGTCGGCCCCGCCAGGGAGCAATCTGACACGATCTTCGTTGAAGGATACCGACACCCGCTCGCCCTCGGCAGCAACGCGCTTGCCTGCGGGATCGTCTATCTGCACCAGCAACTCTCCGTATTCGGTGGCAACGAATGACTCGATGCTCGAACCCAGGTACACATTCTGGCGGACGGTGCCGTCGACTATCCCGGAGTCCGGGGCGCCGAGCCTGAGCGATTCTGGCCTGGCCATCAGCATTGCCGGTTTGCCTGCCGCGAGGCTTGCGACGCCGGAGCCGGCGCGCACCTGCTTGCCGTGTATCGTGCAGACAGACCTGCCATCCTCGGTGCCCTTGAACTCGGCAGGGAAGAATGCGACCTTGCCGACGAATCCAGCCACGAACATCGAATCAGGCTGCTCGTATATCGTGTTGGGCGAACCTATCTGCCTGATCCTGCCGTCCTTCATCACGATGACCCGATCGGACAGGCTCATCGCCTCGACGCGGTCATGGGTCACATAGACTGCCGTGATGCCGAGCGACTTCTGTATGCGGCGAATTTCAACGCGCATCTGCTCGCGCAGCAAGGCGTCCAGATTGGACAGCGGTTCGTCGAGCAGCAATACGCCCGGCTCTACAACAAGGCTGCGTGACAGTGCAACGCGCTGCTGCTGTCCGCCCGACAGCCTTCCGGGCGACCGGTCCGCATAGTCAGTCAGGCCCGTCAGGGCCAGGGCACGCTTGACCCGTTCATCGATCTCTGGCTTGGGCAACTTGCGGATGCGCAGGCCATACGCCACGTTCTCCGCCACGTTCATGTGCGGAAACAGGCCGTAGCTCTGGAATACGGTCGCCGTATCGCGCTTGTTCGGCGGCAGCGCGCTGACATCTTCGCCGCCTATACGAATGGTGCCTTTGGTTGGCAGATCGAATCCGGCTATCATCCGCAGCGTCGTCGTCTTGCCGCAGCCGGATGGGCCGAGCAGGGTGACCAGTTCGCCGGGGTTGACGACGAAGCTCGCGTCGTCGACGGCCACGACATCGGCGCGGCCCTTTATGTTCTTGTATATTCTGGTAACGTGGTCAATCGTGACCGCAACTGGTTCTTTAGCCATGGTTCGCTCCGCCTATCGAGTCATCGACTTGTCGAACGCTCCCGTGTCACGCACAAGGAGCCTCATGAGGCCAAAGGCACTCATGACTATGATGATCAGCGTGGTCGCGAGTACGCTCGCGAGGCCGAATCGCAGGTTTTCCGAGAAGTTGTAAATCAGTACGGTCATGTGGTACCAGCGCGCCGATATCAGGAATATGACGGCGCTGACCGCCGTCATCGACCGCACAAAGGTATAGGACATGCTCGATATGAAGGCGGGCCTGATCAGCGGCAGCACGATGCTCCTGAACACCATGCCTTCGTCGGCGCCAAGGTCGCGCGCGGCTTCTTCTATCGATGGATCGATCTGCCGCAGCGAGGCGACCCCCGACTCGATGCCGACTGGCAGTTCTCTGATTACGTAATTGATCACGATGATGGCGCCGGTGCCGACCAAGAGGATCGGTGCCTTGTTGAAGGCCAGGATATAGGCGATGCCCAAGAGTGTTCCTGGCACGGCGAACGGTGTCATCATGATCGCTTCGAGGGCGCGCCTGCCTGCAAAATTCTTTCGCACGAATATGACTGCGGCCGCCATGGCCAGAAGGCCTGCCACTGGCGTCGCGAGCACGGCCAGCGTAAAGGTCGATCGGATCGCGTCCTTGCCTCGCGACAGCGCCTCTCCGATGTTGGCCAGCGTGAAGCTGTAATCGATGCCCCAGTTCTTCACGAAGCATCCAGCGACAATCGTGCCATAGAGGGACAGCACGAATGCTACGATCAGCCAGACGCCGACCGTCAGCGCGGCCTTGACCGGGGGAGAGGCTATCTCGACCAGCTTGAGGTTCGGCTTGCCGGTAACCGTGATGAACGATCGCTTCGATACCCAGTTGCGCTGGATGAAGAACGCGGTCAGGGTTGGCAACAGGAGCAACAGCGACAGCGCGGCTCCGCCGCCCAGGTCGTTGCGTCCGGTCACCTGGATATACGCCTCTACCGAGAGCACCCGGTAGTTGCCTGCCAGAAGCAGGGGATTGGCGAAATCGGCGAGTGAATTGGTAAACACGAGCAGCCATGCCGACAGGATGCCCGGTATTGCAAGCGGCAGGGTTACCGTGCGGAACACCGCGGCCCGATTGGCATTCAGGTCAAGCGCGGCCTCCTCGAGCGTCGCGTCGAGCCCCTGCAGCACGCCGGCCAGCGTCAGGTACGCTATCGGGAACATGCCTATGGTCTGCACCAGCACCAGGCCACCGAGGCCATATATGGAGAAATTCTGCAAGCCGAACAACTGCTTGGTTATGAGCCCGTTGTTGCCAGCCAGCAATATGATAGACAATGTCAGAGAGAATGGCGGCGATATGACCGGCAACTGTGCTATCGCCGACAGGAACTTCTTGCCGCCGGCACTGGTCCTGTGAATGACGAACGCGAACAGGAATCCAACGAGCGTCGATGTGGTCGCCGTCCATATGCCCAGCCTGACCGAGCCCCAGAGCGCCTGCAGGTGGGCGCCGGACAGGGCGTCGGCCCACAGAGCCAGAGAGAACCTGTCGTCGTGCAGGAATGACAGCCTGAAGGCTTCCGCAAGAGGATAGACGATGAATATCAGTGAAATTGCCGCAAGGATGACAACCGCGTATCCGACCGTGGTGTCGCGGGTAAAGCGCGCAATGCCGGAGAGCGCGGCAAACAGCACGAATGCGCCGATCGCAAACGTCAGGAGCAGACGTTCGATCGCGGAGTCGGCGGTTTCCGGAACCATGAACACGGCAATGGCGAGCAGCTCGCTCTTGGCGTCGTCGGTGATGGGCGCGTAGAACAGCCGTATTGGAATATCGCCGAGCCGTGCCTTGGCCGGCGAGGCATAGTTCTCGAAGTAGTACGCCGACTCGAGCCCCTTCTTCGCGTCAGGCGTCGTTTCCAGTGTCGACCAGAGTGACAAGGCGCCTTCATCGATGGCATGCGCCTCGTACACGTCCGGATCGGCCTCCGATGGCACAAGATAGACCGCCGATCCGCTGGGTAGCGACTCGTCCACCGACCTGAGCCAGTCATCGGTCAGCGCAGGATCGGCTGGCGCACTCGTCGCCAGCAGGTCAAGCGCGCGGGTTCTGGTGGTTGCGGCGCTTGTCCGCACCGAAGTTCGCAGAGTTGTGAAGATCCACAGATCTGCGGCGGCGAAAACCGCCAGCACCATCAGAAATTTTAGAACCTTATCCTTGGTAAACACGGCGGGACTCCGGGATTGGAACGGGTTTGGTCGTGGTTGGACGAATTGCCACACAAGCCAGCCGCAAGGAGCGGCCGGCTCATGTTCACTTGATGATTATCGCTTGGTGCCGATTTCGGCATCCCAGCGCTTCAGGAGGCGAGCCTTGTTCTCCGGTGCGCCATCCCAGGCAAAGTCCTGCTTCACGGTTTTGATGTCCTTGATGGACAGCGCAAATTCATGCTTGACCGCTCCGGCCGCGACGAGTACGACGTAGTAGTTCACGAACTCCTTCTGGGCAGTCGGGCTTGACAGGATCCAGTCATACAGCTTCTTGGCATTGACGGAATCCTTGCCGCCGGCTACCAGCGACATAGAGGCCAGCTCATATCCGGTGCCTTCGCTCGGGGCATAGAACACCACCGGTGCGCCCTCAACCTTGAGCTTGACCTGGTCATGGGCATAGCCGATCGCCACCGGAACCTCGCCGATTGCGACGCTCTTGCCAGGAGCAGAGCCTGACTTCGTATACTGGTCGATGTTGGCATCGAGCTTCTTCAGGTAGTCAAATACCTTGTCCTCGTCGCCCTTGAAGATATAGCGCAGCGTGGTGATCACGTTGTAGGCGGTGCCCGAGGTGTTCGGGTTGGCCATGCGGATCAGGCCCTTGTACTCTGGCTTTATCAGGTCGGCCCAGCTGGTCGGCGGCTTGATGCCAAGCTCGGCGGCGCGCTTGGTGTTGGTGACAAATGTCAGCGGGCCAACATACAGTCCTACCCAGTAGCCGTCCTTGTCCTTGAACTCGGCGGCTGTCTTGCCCGCGGCTCGTGACTTGTACGGTGTGGTCAGGCCCTTGCCTTTGGCGGTAATGTGGTCAAGGCCGACGCCGCCCACCCATATCGATGCCTGCGGGTTGGCCTTTTCGGCTTCGAGCCGGGCCACAACCTCGCCGCCGGACAACCGCACAAAACTGACCTTGATGCCGGTTTCGGCTTCGAACTTCTCGAAGAGCGCCTTGGCGAGCGGCTCCTCAAGGGTGGTGTAGGCGCTGACCGTCTGCTGCTGTGCCATTGCGAATGACGCGGCGAATGCGACGAGTGCTAGAACCAATGCTGAACGCTTCATGATTCCTCCGTACGCGGGCATGTACTGCCCAGATGTTTTCTATAGTCTAGGCCAGGTACATCGAATGCGCAAATCAATAAAGGTTCGAAAAATCGATCTAGCGTTTGAAATTCCGATAGGCGACTCGGGCTTCTGTACAGCCGGGCTGGGGCTGGCGTATTGTTGATGGAGCGGGCCGATACAAGAGGAGCATGATGAAGGACGACGACAGGAATATCATGATCGTGGTCGCATACGATGGCACTGAATTTCAAGGCTGGCAGCGGCTCGGTGGCGGCGCGCGTACGGTGCAGAAGACGCTCGAGGATGCGCTGTCACGCGCGCTTGACGGCAGCATCAACGTGGTGGGCTCCGGTCGGACGGATGCCGGCGTCCATGCCGACGGACAAGCCGCCAATTTCTGGACCGGCTCGAGCCTGCCGCTCGACGCGGCGGTGAGCCGGCTCAACGATGAACTGCCGCGTGATCTTGTCTGTGTCTCCGCCCATGCCATGATCCCGTCGTTCCACGCCCGCTACCGCGCGGTGGCCAAGACCTATGCCTACCGCTTTCACGATGGTCACGTGCGCGATCCGTTCCTGGTCCGCTGGACGCATCATGTACCCGCGCGGCTGGACGAGCAGGCGATGATCGCGGTCTGTGGCGCGCTGACCGGTACGCACGATTTCTCGGCACTCTGCAATGCCAAGGAAGATGCACGCGGCTTCGTCCGCAACCTGGTCTCTGCGGCCGTCAAGCGGCGCGGCGATATCGTCGAGGTGTCGTTCACAGGTGATGGGTTCCTGTACAATCAGGCGCGAGTGATGGCTGCCTGTCTGTATGAGGCAGGATTGGGGCGGATGACTCCTGCTCGCCTTGCGTCGCTGATCGAATCACACGATAGATCACGAACACCCGGCGCCTTGGGTGCCTATGGGCTCAGGCTGGTGAAGGTGGAATACAGGGCGGAGGATTTCATACGCTGATCCAGCCAGGCCCCAATTGCCTTGGTAAAGGACGATAGCCGCAATCTGCATATTCCCTCCTGACGGCGAAGATGTATCAAGTTCCAGTGTCACCAAGAGGCAGTCTCTCGTGTCGCCTGACATGATCAAACAGAAAAGGCATCAGTCCTGCGGACCGACACCTCATAGCATTCTATCTGCACAATCGCTATTGACATACGAACTACTAGGTGATACTTTATAGTGGTAGTAAGTATTACATCATACAAGTTATACAGAATAGCAGGAGATGATCATGCCGGAAAACCTGACAGAAATGCTCAAAGGCGTACTTGAGGGCTGTGTACTCGAAATAATCAGCCGGAAGGAAACCTATGGCTACGATATCACGCGGCGGCTGAACGCCCTTGGCTTCTCCGATGTTGTTGATGGAACGGTGTACACCATCCTGATCCGGCTCGAGAGGAGCAATCTGGTAGCGGCCACGAAAAGGCCATCCGACATGGGACCGCCGCGCAAATTTTTCGTGCTCAATGACGCGGGCCGCAAGGAGCTCGAAAAGTTCTGGGGAAAGTGGGATTTTGTATCGTCACGAATCAAAGCGTTGAGGGAGGAGAGAGAATGAACTTCTGGGAAAAGATCACGGGGAGCGACATGAGAAGGGAATTGAAGTCTCTTGAGTTGCGAGCCCAGAAGCTGCCGGCTGACTATCAGGCGGTATGGGCAAAAATAAAGGGCAATCTCTGGCCGTATTCGGACCTCAGCGGTCGCAATCTCATGCCTATTCTCGACGGTGTCATTGGACTGCTCGAAGAAGCGGCCGGGGACGGACAGAGTCCCCATGAGGTTTTTGGCGGCGATATCAAAGGATTTTGCTCTGCACTAATCGGCGAAGATGGTGCGATATCGTTTCGTGACAAGTGGCGCAACCAGCTCAACAACATCGCCAGGAAGCTCGATACGTAGGAGGATATAATGAGAATACAGGACATCATCGAAGGAAAAAAAGAGTGGCGAGCGCATATGGCGCGTGTCAAAGCACTCCCGCACGATTATCAGATTGTGTATAGAAAGATCCAGCAGTATCTCTTTAAGGTTGGCCCTGTCGAGCTGACCAAGGGGATTGGTTTGCTCTCGGGGATTGTCGATCTTTTTGAACAGGGCGTAGCTCTGCAGAAAGATGTGCTGGAAGTGACGGGCCGCGATGTCGCGGGCTTCTGCGACGATCTGATCAAAGATTCGGAGACTTGCGCTGACATCTATCAGGAATCCATTGAGCACGTGGTAGACAGGGCCGTGAAAAAGGTTGCGGACCGTAGGAAGTGAAGGGGATATCGGGATGGATGAGGCACCCGGGTGAAGGGTTGCACGAGTCCTGCAAGATGTTTCATTGTCTGAATGGTGTCCACGGCCATGTTGGGCATGGGATGCCGAGGCCAGACCCTCCGCTGCGGGCCACGCCTATGGTTTGCGCCTGGTCGGAGTCGAATGCGGTGCCGATGATTTCGCCGGCCCGCCTTCGGATGAACGCTTGCCCCGAGCTGTAGGCCCGCCTCCCGGCCAGGCGCGCGATGCATGCTTTGGCGCAGGCGCGGGAGCCGGCCGCCCGGAAGGCGTTCGAGGTCCGCGTGCATCGCGAGGTCCGCGTGCATCGCGAGGTCCGCGTAAGTCGCGGGCGGGGCGATGGCCACGACCCTGATCTGCTGTACCCTTGAGCGCTGCCCTGAACGCGGCCGGCGGGGGACATTCCAGGCGCAGCGGATCACCACCGGATGGTGGCCGTATCGATATGACAGCCGCGTGCAGGCCCAGGCGACCGAGTGGGTCACGCCGGGCGCCATAGCGTTCGTCACCGGCTACCGGGCAGCCCGCTCCGGCCAGCTGGGCGCGTATCTGATGCCTGCGCCCGGTCTCCAGAGACAGCTCGACCAGTGACAGGCCGTCGCCCTGGGCGACCACGCGGTAACGCGTTATGGCGCGCAGCGAGCCCTTGGTACCGGCCGGAACCTCTCGCACCAGGTACGGGTCTGACTCCGACAGCCAGGTGTCGAGCGTGCCCTCCGCCGAAGGCAAGGTGCCTTCAATGAGTGCTACATACAGGCGTTCGTCAACCGACTCATTCCAGCTGGACATCAAGGCCGCCTTGGCCGCCGCATGCTTCGCGAAGATGATGACGCCAGATGTGTCGCGGTCCAGCCTGTGGACGACGGCAGCGCGGCCCTTGGGGTTGCGCCTGCGTATGTGGTCGGTCACCACGTCGTACAGGCTGCGGGTTCTGGAGCCCTCGGGCGCAATCGTCGGCATGCCGCATGGCTTGTCCACGGCGATGATGTCGTCGTCCTCGTACATGAATGTGACGACGAACTTGCCGGATCGCACGGTCGACCGCGCGTTGGCACCAGGCCTGCTCACAGTACGGCCTTGACGCCGGGCAGCTGGCCTATGGCCTGGTATGTCGCGTACAGGCTTTCCTTGTCCTTGAACGCCACCTTGCAGGCAAGCCTGCCGAACCTCTCGCCGTTGGCTGGCAGTGACTTGACCGGCTCCAGCGCCACGCCGCGCGCCGCGAGCAAGGTGTCCAGATCGGTCTGCAGGGTCGCGCCCGTAGCACGCGTGTATATGACGCGCAGTTCGAACTCCACAGGATACACGATGCCTTCGACGCCCGAAGGTTCGATTGAAACAGTATCATCAGCCATTGGTGCCTCGCTCCGTTCGCTTCCGGGGGTGCTGTCGATCTCGCGACTGGCTGCCGCCGGGAGCGGTCTCTTGATATGAAAGAATGTCCCGTTCCAGGGTGCTTCGATACGACAGCAACTCGAGCAGGATGGGCTTGTCTTCCGCCGCGGTGTCCAGATTGGCCAGCAGCGATTCAACAGTCTTCGAGAAGCCTGCAAGATCGGTCGCGCCTTCTATCCGCGGGCACAGAAGGCGGCTGGCGCAGAACGAACGCCAGCGAGCAAGCTCCGTCGCCGACAGGGTCTGGGGCCAGTTTCTGGCAAAGAGCCGTCTGACCAGTTGCGGCAGCCGTTCGTCCAGGAACGGCATCGCATAGGCATGTGGCCTGGCCTCCGCAGGGCCCAGCGAAGCTATCGACTCATGCACGGCCGCCATCGCGTCCTTGTCCTCGTCCCGGAAGAATCCGCCGGAATAGATGCGGTATTCGGGGTCGGGCTCCACCGCTTCCGGCGGCGGCGGGGCAAAGACGGCCTGCAGTTTCTGTATCAGCTCGGGTTCGCGCTCAAGGCTCTGCGCCCTCTCGGTTGCAAGCTCCGGACTGAGGCCGAGCCTGTCGGCCGCCATCGCGTCCATCGTAGACAGCGGGGCCAGAAAGGGGCAGCGACCGAGCCTGATATCGACAAGCGGTATGCGCTCGCCCTCGTCCAGTTCTGCCTTGCGGGAAAAAACGCGCCTGCGTATCTCGTCGACGGAGAGATCGAGCAGTGGCGATGGGTCGTAACGGAGGTCGATCGCGACGAGGCCATCGCGCCGGCCCGGTACCATGCCCACCGGCGCGACTATCGTCGTGCATCCGCGGGCGCTCGTGTACTGGGCGGCGGTATGGACCAGCGGCTCACGGTTGGCCAGATTGACGAGCGGCCGCAGCGAGTCGCGCGTCCTGTGCTTCCAGTACCAGTCGTACAGCCGCGGCTGGGCCTGCCGCACGAGCCTGACCAGCCCGATGGTCGCTGCTATGTCATGGAAGGCGTCGTGTGCAGATTCAAGCGGAATAGCGTTGGCCGCAGCCATGCTGCCCAGCCTGAAGTCGGGCTTGCCGTCCTGCCCATCCGGCCACGATATCCCGTCGGGACGCAGGTCCCTGGTGGCGCGGAACAGGTCGATCACGTCCCAGCGCGTGTTGCCATCGGCCCATTCGCGCTCATATGGATCAAACAGGTTGCGATACAGCAGATTGCGTATGAACTCGTCATCGAAGCGTATGGAGTTGTAGCCGGCCACGCAGGTGGCTGGAGCCAGCATCTCGTTTCTGATGGCCTTCGCGAACTCATATTCCGGCAGGCCCTTCTCCAGCGTCTCGGCCGGTGTTATGCCATGGACAAGGCACGAATAGGGGCTGGGCAGATAATCCGGGCTGATCCTGCTGTACAGCACGACGCGGTCGGCAACCGGCTCCAGGTTCTCGTCGGTCCTGAGGCCGGCAAACTGGGCAACCCTGTCGTGGCGCGGGTCGAGTCCAAATGTTTCCAGGTCGTACCAGAGTATGCTCGCAGCCATTCAGCGAGTATACTCCGTGCACGGCTCGAACGTGAAGTGATGCCCTTGACAACGGTCCGCCGTATCGATAATCGTTATCGATACGGTTGCCTGCTGGCCGCGGTGGAGGTTGTGGTGAATGACGATGAACGCGCGGCTCTTGAGCGATATCTGAAGGCTCGCGGGCTCAAGATGACGCATGCCAGAAGGACCGTGCTGGAGGCCTTTCTGGGCCTCGAGTCGCACGTCAGCGCCGAGGCGGTGTTCGAGGCTGCCAAGCGCATCGATCCTGGCATAGGTCAGGCCACCGTGTTCCGCACCATCAAGTTGCTGTCTGATGCGGGCCTGGCCAGGGAAGCCAGCCGCGACGACGCGGCACGGCTGTACGAGCACGCCTTCAATCATGCCCATCACGACCATCTGACATGTGTACGCTGCGGCGCCGTCGTCGAGTTCATCGATGTCGACATAGAGCGCGCGCAGGATGGGGTTTACCGGCGCTTCGGCTTCGTGTCCAGCGGCCATCGGCTCGAGCTGTACGGCCTGTGCCCCGATTGTCAGAAGGCATGAGCGGTCCGAGTCGCTAGCGACTTCCTGTGTCTACATGGAAGCGTCCGCGTCCTTGCCGTCTGGCCTCGATGATCGCCGCGCGCGCCCGCTTCAGGATATCGGCCCCTTCGCTCGGCTTGCCGACCGCCGCGCCAACTGCTCCACCTATCCATATGGTCTGTGAAGCAAGCTCGACCGGTCTGCACAGCGTCTCGACAAGCTGGCCCGCCCGCTCCTCTGCCGTTTCAAGAGCTCTTGCAGGTACGACAGTCGCTATGGCCGCGAAGTCGTCGTCACCGGTGCGCGCGGCTATGCCATCCGAGCCGGCAAAGGCCGAGACACGCTTGGCCACCTCGACGAGCACTGTGTCAGACACGACGGCACCGTAGCGGCGCCCTATCTCTTCGAAATTATCGAGATCGGCGCTCATCACGATGATGCTCTTGCCTTCTTGTGCGATCATGCCGGCCTTTTCGGCGAGCCATGCCGCAAGGCCATTGGCGTTGGCGAGCCCGGTCAGCTCGTCGATCCTGTCCGACGGAATGGACTCGTCACCTGAGCTGGTGCTCTCAGAAACAGGCATGTCTGCCATGGACAGGCTGATTCTGCCCAGCCGTGCGAACAGCGCCGCACAGACTCCCGCGACCGCGATCCCGCCCAGAGCCCCGGGTGCTCCGCCGATCGCCGCGCCAACCGCGCCGATCAGCGCCGACGCGGAAGCGACCAGTGCCGCTATCATGATGGCTCTGGAGGAGCCCGAAATGCCCGATGTTTGTGTGCTCATACCATAGTATCGGCTGCCGCATGGCAGGCTATAACACGGCTGTCGCGCTGAGGGCCTTCGAGAGGCAGTTGCACATACTGCCATAACGAGCCAGAATGAAGCTTATGGAGCAGACGTACAGAGCGCTCATACCCGACGCCATTCCTGTCGATAAGGGAAATGAGAAAGTGGGTATGGCTTCAAAAACAGGTTTCGCAGTTTCAGACTCGGATAGACGCCTCATCCGTGACAATGCGCACTACATCCGTGAGGCGTTGTTCTCGTGCATTACCGACACACAGGTGGAATGCTCCGTCGCCTTTGCCCGGTACCTGGCGCGAGCTGGCCTGAACGCAGAGAACTACTGGCTGTTCCTGCGGCTCGTGATGACCAACAATCCGTGGGTGCTCGACGAGTTGATGCACGAGCGCGAACCGCGCTTGCTGTTCTCGACCATTCTGCCCACCGAGGAAATCGTCGAGACTGCCTTCCAGGCGCTGTTCTCCAGGCATCCCGACGAGATCTACCCAAAGGCGCTCGAGGCACTGCTTGGAATCGTGGAGAATGCCTACTTCGACCCCGATGATGGATACCGGCTGCGCAAGCTGTCAATCATGGACATCAACGCCCTGGGTAAATTCCTCCGCAAGGATGAACCCCAGGAACATCCGGTAAACCGTCTGATTCTTGAGATTCTTGACAAGCTTACCGGTCTCGGGGAGTACTTCCAGGAGCCTGACAAGAGTGTGCTTTCCAAGCATGCCTTCAATGTGCGGTTCGCCTATTTCGACAGGGCCAGGAACATGGTCGATGCCATACCCCATCCGCTGCTGGTTCGGGTTGCCGACCGCAATTCAGCCGATCCGGAAGCGGACTATGCAGACCTGATAACCAAGCGTCGTGCGCGCAAGCGCGACGAACGCGGTCGATTCATACGTGATTTGCAACCGGAGGCCGAGCAGCCAGTAGTGGATGCTCCCACGGCAGAGGCTGCTGCGGCGAATGTCTCCGGTTCGACGACATCGACACCGGCGGCTCCAAAGCGAAAAAAGAAGAAGACGAGCTGATCCCGGCCACAGAGCATGAGCGTCCGCATCGTGTCGAGCCACAAGGAGGGTCCTCATGGCGAGGAAGACTGACACCAGTATCGTTCGAGTCCGCGAAAAGCCGGTGGACCCTTCATCCATACCGCCCCATTCCGATGCCCGACTCGTAGAACGCGCGATAGAGATAATCAATGATGGAGACTGCAGGCCCCGGGATTCGCGCGGCGAGCCTGGCGGACTGCTGGACCTGCCGGAAGGGCTGCGGCCCATCATCGTCGGCGATCTGCATGCGTGCGTCGAGCACCTGGGCAACATTCTTGACCACGACGACAACAGGCGTGATCTGGACGAGGGCCGTGCCTACCTGCTGTTCGTTGGCGATATCCTGCACGATGACCGCGTCGGTTACATGCGCGAGACGGCAAACTCGATCCAGATTCTCAACCAGGTGCTTACTCTGGTAGCTACGTGGCCGGGCAGGGTATTCTATATCCGAGGCAACCATGATACCTTTGACGAACGCCTGAGAAAATCGGGCGTTGCCCAGGGTGCCGAATTCAAGAAGGCGCTCATACAGATTACCGGCCAGGCCTTCACCGACGCGGTTGCCCGCTGGTTCGAAGCGTTGCCGTATTTCGCCATCGGCGATGGCTTCGTCATCGTGCACGCCGGACCGATTCGAGGTGGCTGCACCCGAGAGGAAATCATAGACATCTGGAGGCGTCCCGATTATGCCATGCAGTTCATGTGGAATCGCGTGAACGAGTTCCATGGCAATCCCAGCCCCAAGGAATATGGGGAGACCGATATCAGGATGAGTCTCGAGACCCTTGGATTGCCACCCTTGACCCATTTTATCGTTGGGCACAATCCGCTCTGGAACGATGGTGGCACGACCGGTTTGTGGGAAAATGTCATCGGCATCAAGAATCACCACATCATCTATTCAGGTTCCGGGAGCAAGGCTCCGTACTATACGCTTGAAGGCGGTGCGCTCAAGGCGAAATTCTCCAAACTAGAGCAGGCGGAGGTATACTACTATGGATGAACGGCAACGCATGCTCGCCGAGCTCGATGATCCGGAGCTCGCTTCATATTTCTATCTTGAAAAGACCATGTCCGAACTGTTGCGCCATCTGGACTCCCTGGAGCTGACGCTTGATCCGCTCGCCGACGACATGCCTTTCAATGCGGCGGTCAAGGGCTATGGTGGCGCCAAGGATGGCCAGGGCCACCCCTGGATAGTCAAACCGATAGTCAGCAATCAGGAGATCCTGTACCACAGGCTGTGCACACTGGCATACCTTCTGGACCATGCCACGGGGACACTGGCAGCGCCCACAGGCATCGCGACCATCGGCGGATCGGTGTACCGGATCACCAAGGTCGTGCGCAAGTCGATACAGATCAGCTCGTACCCCTATCTTGACCAACCGTACATCGGCATCATCAGGGCAGACCTGGTAAACAGATGGCTGTACTTTGATGAGGACCGGAATCCAAACAACTATCTGGTCGTTCACAATCGCAAACAGCGCCCCTTCGTCGTGGCCATCGATTATGACAAGGCCGATCTGGCATCGCCGGTCATGAAGATTACCGGTGATCAGCAGAAGTTTGGCTGGTTCCGCAGCGAGAAGACCCGATTTCTGACATTGCTCCGGCCCACGCACTTTGATGGCATATCGATTGATGTCTTCGATGCCAGGCTCAAGGCGATATGCGGCATACCTGAATCCGAGTTGCGGGCCATCGCACATCAACTGCTTGATGCCTACGCGGATCCAGCGTACGCCGATGGTATCGCGGCCAATCTGATGACGAGACGCGCCTACATCGACGAATACTTCAGGCGCATGTTCAAGTCCGCTGCGGAAACTACCGATTCCAGGCACGATGATGACTACGCGGCCTTCGGCGAGAGCTTCAGAAACATGTATAAGGACAAGAACTGAGCACTTTTTGATCGTAATTCCATCGATCGTTTGACAATTGGCACTTCGGGGATTAGAATCCCCTCAGACTATAGTAGAGAAATGATGCCTTTTTTCATTTGGAGGTCACGATGGACAAACAGACTGAGAAGGTGATCGAGCGGACCTGGTCTAAAGAGACCATTATGCAGGTAGAACTCGGAATCCTCCAGAACATGCTCGGGTGTCGCACGGAAGAGGCTGTAGAGGCGGCGATCAGTTTCGCACGTTTCCTGAGCATCTCTGGCTTGAGCAATGACAACTATCCGCTCTTTCTCAAACTGCTAGAGGTTGAGAATCACTGGGTAATCGACACGATGGTTGCCGACAAGGATCCATTCCTTCTCATCAGCCCGATCCAGTCGAACAGCTATCTGCTGTACACGGCATTCAAGTTGCTGACAAAGTGGCACCCGGGTGGTATTTATCCGGTAACGCTCTCCATCGTGCTTGGTATCCTGCAGGCAGCGTATGCCTCGCCAAAAGATGGCTACAAGATCTTCTCCGTATCGATCAATGATGTGAACAACCTCGGCAAGCACCTGAACAAGGAAAACGGTCAGGATGATCCGAACAATCGCTGCATCCTGGACATCCTCGATCGGCTGGGCTCTCTGGCTGGTACCTCTACCAACCCGGAGAAGGAGCAAATGTCACGGCAGGCCAACAGCATCCGTACCTTCTTCTTTGACAAGCGCAAGAAGATGGAAGATGTGATTCCGCAGGTGCTTCTCGTAAAGTCGGATTACATCGCCAAGGAAACCGCCCCCCGCCAGATTTTTGCCGACTAAGGCCCACAAAGGAGCGTGGATATGAAAGAACTTTTCGAGAAGAAACAGGATTGGACCGACGAAGAGGTCGCGAACATAGAATACAGCATGCTCAAGGGAATCATGGGTACGCGCACGGAGGAAGCCGTCGAAGCCGCCATGACCTATGCGAGCTACCTGAACTTTACCGGTATAACCAACGGCAATTACCCGGTATTCCTCAAGGCGCTGATCACCCGGAACCATCATGTGATAGATGCTCTCCTGGGAACCAGGGATCCGTTCCTCTTCATGAGCTCCATCCAGCCGAACTATTTCATCGTCTCCTCATGCTTCAGCATTCTGGCCAAGTACCGCAAGGGCGAAATCTATCCCAAGACGCTCGGAATCATACTCGGTGTCTTCCAGGCTACCTACAACTCGCCGCTTGATGGCTACAAGATCTACCCGGCCACCGTGGCCGACGTGAACTGCCTTGGCAAGCACCTCAATGAAGACAAGGGTCAGGATGACCTGCTCAACCGCTCCATCCTCGACATCCTTGACAAGATCTCTTCACTTGAAGGGCAGAATGTGGACGAGGACATGGAAGATCTGGCAGTGCATGCCCACAACATCCGCAACAACTTCTTCGACTCGACGAAGCGTCTCGTGGACATCATCCCCGAAGTGCTGCTCCGCATAGAGCCGAACATGGACAAGGATGTTCAGCCACGCAAGCGCGTTCCTCTCGAGGCTCCGGCCGCTAACTAAATGGCAGAAAGGCGGTAGCCGATGGTCTTCTCGAAGACCGCGGCGCCGCCGGCCAGCAAGAGGAGGGATCGAATGCTCGGAGAGCCGTGGCCCATGTGGTCTGAGAAAGAGATAGACGCGCTGAAGCTCGGCTATCTGAACGATATTATCGAGTGCAAGGATGGCTATGGCG
>Ga0209467_1001112_pt1 | contig 25948 bp, 16 predicted proteins | sample Higcelwee11metaG_FD_187175 | JGI IMG/M metagenome (GOLD analysis project Ga0209467, IMG submission 187175) | Freshwater pond sediment microbial communities from the University of Edinburgh, under environmental carbon perturbations - High... | ecosystem: Environmental > Aquatic > Freshwater >... | reverse complement strand
ACGCATATCCTTCTGCTCATACAGACAACCATGGCTTTACCTTCGGCAACAGACTCCCGGAGCTCGAAATGGGTTACAAGGTCTTCTGCTATCTTTCTGATTCTTTTCTCATTGCCAACAATTGCCTCAAGTCTTGACCATTTTGAGGATATCCGCTGCTTCTCGGTTAGTTCCTGTCCTTCAGTCAGCTCCTCAAATTCCTCGTCGATGGAGACTTTCTCATCCTCCTCAAAGCTCACCTTAGCCAACCTTCCCTCGTAATAGATGCTTACTGTAGCTCCATCCTGAACTGCCTGATGAATATCGTAGACATCAATGTAATCACCGAATACGGCCTGGGTGTTTCTGTCGGTTGACTCTATCGGGGTGCCTGTAAAACCTATGAATGAAGCACAGGGTAAGGCATCCCTGAGGTGCTTCGCGAAGCCATCAAGAAAATCGTACTGGCTACGGTGAGCTTCATCAGCTATTACCACAATATTCTTCCTAAGGCTCAGGGGCTTATTCTTAATAAAATAGGCGTCAGGGTTAGGCTCCTCAACCTCGGGGTCAGCCATCTCATCCTTGTCAAGAATGGGCATGAACTTCTGTATAGTGGTGAACACTATGCCTCCCGAGGCTACATTAAGCAGACTCCTGAGATGCTTGCGATCCTCAGCCTGCACAGGTGTTTGTCTCAGCAACTGGCGACAACCATAGAAAGTATCGAAGAGCTGGTCATCAAGATCATTGCGGTCTGTTAGGACAACTATTGTGGGATTATCCAGGGCGAGTATCAGCTTGCCTGTATAGAATACCATGCTGAGACTCTTGCCACTACCTTGAGTATGCCAAATAACTCCTGCTCGCCTGTCGCCATTAGGGCCCACGGCCTCCCTTGTCGTTTGCACTGCTTTGTTTACGGCATAATACTGATGATATGCTGCTATCTTCTTTGAAATCTTGTCGTTATTAGATTCAAAGACAATGAAGTGCCTTATTAGGTCTATTAGTGTAGGCTTTTGTAACATCCCCCGGAACATCACCTCCGCTTGGGGTACAGCTGACTCTTCTGTTGTTCTGCCATCGCGAGTCTTCCAGGGAAGGAACCTCGACCAGTCGCTCGTGATTGTACCTGATTTTGCTTCCCATCCATCAGAAGCGATTAGTAAAACATTGTACGTGAACAGAGAGGGTATGACCTCCTTATAAGTTTGCAACTGATTAAAGGCCGATCTAACTGTCGCACCTACATCTGTCGGATTCTTAAGTTCTATGACAATCAAGGGGAGGCCGTTCACAAATAGCACTATATCTGGTCGTTTATTGATATTCTTCTCGAGGACAGTAAATTGATTGACTGCCAGGAATTCATTGTTATCAGGATTATTATAATCGATCAGGCTCAGCATGTGCCACCTTAAACCCTCATGTGTTCTGACCTCCAATGAAATACCCTCTGTAAGATATCTGTGAAAAGCCTCATTATCAAGCACCAGATGGCTGCCGTTGACGCGGAGCACCTTCTTAATCGCCTCCTCCCTGAGATCATGAGGAATCCCAGGATTTATCCTCTGAAGAGCATCTCTCAGGCGCGTAACCAGTACAACCTCAGAGTATGTTCTTTCTTGGAAGAGCCCCCCAGGGGAAATGTCAGGTCCGTTTAAAACACTGTACCCTTTAGAACGGAGGTAGTTAAGACAAATCCCCTCCACTTCATTTTCAGTAATTGTGTGCATAGTCATTCATTTATGCAACTCGTAGTTCGCCTGACATTAGCTTTGGCAATGAAGCATCTATAACCTTTTGGAAATACAGGTTCTGGTAACAATTACTTGAAATTGCCTCAAATATAGGTGCGACGATCTTATAAAATTTCTCCAAGATATCTCTCGTTGGAAGGATAAAATCCAAATTATTGATATCATTCTTATTTATATGCTGTTGTGCTCCACCAGTTTGCCCCCTAATAATATATCTGATATTGTGCTGAACATATAAGTAAATATAATCAGATTTGATTTTTTCATTCTCAACTATTCCTACAACAGATTGATTTGCACATGATTCAATCTCTAAACGACTAACTTGCCCAAGAGTTGCTCCTGTGATTGCAATGACCGTGGTTCCCTTTGGCAGTAGCTTGGTGTTAGAACTATTCAATGCATCTGCTGTAATAAACGTTGAAGGTTCAATTATCCTAAACTCGTTTACTTTTCCTGAGTTTATCCATGGTATCGTTCCGTCACACCAGTAAGACTTTTCAGTAGTTGAAGGCGTACCCCCTAATACAGTTTTTACTACTGAGCCAAGCCGCACTCGCTCCCAACCTCTGGGCAAAGCCTCAGTAAAATCACTGTCATATCCCGGAAACCTGTAGTCAATAAACCATTCCTTGAAAATAGCAAGAGCGAGATTTTCAAGGGTTTGGTTTATTTGAAGGTTCAATGCAATTTTGTCGTCAAGGGAAGAAAGAATACCTGAAATTTTATTTTGAACCTTAAGTTCTGGAAGCCATATTTCAATACTTTTAATCTCATCAAAATTGATGTTGGGTTGAGCCGATTGTCCAGAAATACTATTTATGTGCTTAATTACATGCGGTTGTCTCAGATAGTAGTGCACAAACTTAGGCAGTGCCTTTTCTTGGTCAATCCGTATAATAGCTAAGGCTTGGTTGGTGTTGGCGGGAAGGATATCTTCGGTAACGAGGGCATTCTTCCCGAGAAAAATGCCTGCCATCGAGAAAAGAATGTCATCTTTCTGTAATTGAGAGCGTTTCAACTTCTGGTGAGTCTCATGATCAATAAAAACAAAGGTTGTCTTGTCAATTCTACCATCATAGCCGACTGCTTCAGATTTAATGAAATTGATACCATGGTCAGTAAATCTTCCTCCAATAGTTGTAGGTGTAGTGCCTTTGGTAATTTTGCTAACCAGGTCTCCCAGTCTATAGGTTTTAAATATTTCCACCTTCAATAATTCTTATGTAGTAATTGATGATAACTGGTACTTAGTCCCAATATCCAATCTGTGAAAGGTTGATTTTTATCAATTCGTCAAGTTCAGCCGATCTCTTCATGTGCTCTTTAAGATCATCCGTCAACCTTTTCATCTTTGCTTCAAATGGTTCACCTCCATCTTCCTTTGGATTAAAATCTATGTACCTTCCTGGTGTAAGTACATAATTATTATTCCTAACCTCCTCTATGGAAATGGACTTGCATATGCCAGGAACATTTTTGTAATCTTGTTCCCAGTTTTTGCCCCTCCATGCCTGATATATAGACCCAAGAGAAGAAATATCCTCATCGATTAGCTCCCTTTGCCTCCTACTGATCATTATTCCCTGTTCGCGCGCATCTATGAAAAGAATTTGCCCAGCTCTGTTCCTGAACCTCCCGTCGGATTTATCCCTTGTCAAAAACCAAAGGCAGGCAGAAATTGGAGTATTGTAAAAGAGTTGCGATGGTAGTGCAACCATACAATCTATAAGATCGTTTTCGATTAGATTCTTTCTTATCTCACCTTCATTGGTTGTGTCACTACTCATACTACCGTTCGCAAGGACAACCCCGGCTGTGCCTCCAGGGGCGAGTTTGCTAATGAAGTGCTGTAGCCAAGCGTAGTTGGCATTACCTGAGGGAGGGATACCGTATTTCCAACGATGGTCATCCTTCTTAATGGCATAATCACTGACATTGAAGGGCGGATTGGCCAAAACATAATCAACCTTGACATCTGGCAGTTTGTCATTAAGAAGGGTATCCCCCAGTTCAATCTTAGCCTCAATGCCCCTAACAGCAAGGTTCATTCTGGCAAGTCTATACGTTGTGGGATTACTCTCCTGGCCATAGATGCTTATCTGGCCTTTCCTATGCTCATGAAGTTCAACAAAACGCTCGCTCTGCACAAACATGCCACCCGACCCGCAGCAGCCATCGTAAACTCGCTTTTGGGCCTCTGGAGCAAGCATCTCTACTAACAGCTTTACGATGCAAGATGGGGTATAAAACTGCCCCCCCTTCTTCCCCTCTGCATCAGCAAACTGGCCGAGAAAGTATTCGAACACAAAGCCAAGGACATCCCTTCCCTTGCCATTACCATTCCCATTGGTATCTCGGTTCAGATTTATGGAACCGATCAGGTCTATGAGCTCACCGAGCTTCTGCTTGTCGAGGGTAGGTCGGGCATAATCTTTGGGCAGCACTCCCTTGAGTGTTGGGTTGTCTTTCTCGATAGCATCCATTGCATCGTCGATATCCTTACCAATAGTTGGAAGTTTGGCTCTACCCTGCAACCACCTCCACCGTGCCTGAGGGGGTACATAGAAGACTCTTTCTGCGGTGTACTCATCTTTATCTTCGGGATCGGCTCCAGATGTAACCTGTTCCTTCGCCAGTTTAAGAAAAAGCTCATCGAAGGCATCAGAAATATACTTCAGGAATATGAGGCCAAGGACAACGTGCTTGTACTCAGCAGCATCCATATTGCTGCGGAGTTTATCGGCAGCCTGCCAAAGTGTTTTTTCAAGGTGGTGATTGTCAGACATATTATTGTTGAAGAATGATCCTTAAAGATAAAGAATATATGAACAGTGAAAAATACTGTCAATTATAATCAAGGTCAATGGTGAGCACCCAGTTTAGGGGTAGGGTTTTAATCTGAGTTTGAATCAATACCTATAATATTTTTTTTCTTATACAGAAGACAATCTATAACGATTTCTTAACCGCAGGGTATTAATAAATAAGAAGACCTTTTGCCGTTTTGAATGGCAACTATTCAGCATCTTAGCAATGACCATAGGTTGAGCTATGGCAAGAAGTTAAAGAAGTTGAATATAAATCCGTACAAGATGAAAAATGTAAAATTACTTGAAGAGGTATTCGCTGAGCTGGGTGAATCTCTGGACACAACTATTTCCATCCTTGTCGACAAAGGAGTCAAGGCTAATCTTCCATGTATCAGGGAGGCGACACAAGAAGATTTGGAGTCAACTGGCACAGGTCGGCAGACTATCAATGAGAAGATCGACATGATTGTCTTTCTTAGAGAGGAACTCAATCCTGAGGACGATGGAGCAGACTGGCTTCTGACAACCATGAATAAGATCGATGAACTGTTGACTGATTCAGCACATAAAATGTCGGTGTCATTGCAATACTATTACAGTGAGATGGCAAAAGGCCTGATCGCCCTTAAGTCTGACAATTCAATCGGGACTGAGGTTCTCGATGTAATGGACGATCCTACCTATAACAGACTCGTGGATGAGGCCATGGAAACATTCACCAAATGCTATTACCTATTGCGGTTTATGGTCGCAAGGGTACAAAAAATGAATGAGGATTATCTCGGTTGAATTGGAGGGTTGAAGTGATAAGACCGTCAGGATAGCACAACCTGGCGGTCTTCTTTTTTTGATCTCAACTAATGATTATTAAGCACTCTTATCTCATTCATAGTCATTCACCAACACACAATAAACCTGTAACTTGTCTCTTGTAATAAATTGTAATTATCAATAGCGATGGCGTTCGAAACAGGAAAATCAGGAAACCCCGATGGCCGCCCCAAAGGGTCCAGGAACAGGATAACGACTGAACTCCATGACAGGATAGGTGAATTTCTTCACAACAATATGGACTCCCTCCAAGAGACTTATGATAGACTCAGTCCAGGGGAGAAACTGAAGTTCATTGTCGGTCTGCTCCCATATGTAATGCCGAAAATACGAGAGGCTGAATCTCCTGTAAAAGTGCTGGAAAAGAGTGAGATATATAATCTTATAAACCTCCACGGGGACTCACGTTGCAATATGCCTGGTAATCAGTCTGCTTTAAGCATCAGGCATAATTGGGATGAGAATAGATGATCTCATGCACAGCTTATATCACTCATTATCTGCAGAATATAGAAATCGAATAACTAACTTGTTAATGGTAATAACTTGCATTGTGATCGCTTGTCTGGTATGTTCGAGGACAATAGTTTTGTAATAGAAAAAATTAAAGACGATGGAAGAGGAGTTCATGACAAAACTGAAGGCGATGGTTCAGTCTTTATCAAAAGACGCAGTGAGGGAGGTGATCCTGGAAGAACTACCAGGAATAGTGAGAAAGATGGCCGAGCCAGGGGACTTACTGTCTGATTTCATCGATTATGACACCGTGTCTACTACACTTGGTATAAGCAAAACAACCATATTCAACTATATTAAAGCAGGGAAACTCACCAAGTACACTTTTACAGAAGGAGGTAAACCTTTTCTCCGTCGCAGTGAGATCATGAAATTGTTGAAGGGCAGCAAAAGGGTAAAGCCATCACTCAACTGAGAAACAAGGAGTATGAATTAACGCCAGGCTACCGACAGGACAACGCACCCTATTCCGCACCTGAAATAAAGAACCCTGCCTATCGCATTGATAAGCAGGGTTTTCTGTTTAAGAATTGAGGTCGGTGGCGGATTCGAACCGCCGTACCCGGTTTTGCAGACCGATGCCTAGCCACTCGGCCAACCGACCCTGTTTTTCAGTCGATGCCTATCCGCCTGCTGGCGGACAACCGACCAAATTCGGGTGCAAAAATAATAAATAATTCAGACTAAACAATTATACCAACAGGGGACTAATCGGGAAGAAGAGATTTCATTTTCTTGCTGATGAACCTTGTGGCATATCCGGGACTTATCCTGTACAACAGGTTAAGAAACTTTGCATCCTTGCCAACCATGATTCTCACCTTGTCCTTCTCTATCCCGTCAATTATCTCCTTCGCCGCGTCAACTGCAGGCATCGGGTTGAACTTTGAACTGGCAGCATCCATGTTAGCCGATACCGGAATATCTACGCCGGAGTTCTTTGTAATATTGGTGGCTATCGCACCGGGAAAGACAATGGATACCTTAACATTTGTGTCCATCAGGCCCGCATACAAACCTTCGGTAAGTATCTTTACAGCTGCCTTCGATGCCCCATAGACGCACTGTCCCGGAACCGGCAGAAAACCACCCATGCTTGAAACATTGACGATATGAGCCTCGGGTCGGCTCCTGAGTGTGGCGAGAAAGGCCTTGACCATGTAAAGAGTCCCGAAGAAGTTCACATCCATCACCTTCTCCGCCACGTCAAAGTTGAGATTCCTCAACCGCACAAATGGCTGTATGATCCCTGCATTGTTTATCAGTCCGTCAGCCGGCCCGTGAATTGCGGCAACCTCCTCCGGCAACCTGGCAACAGCCTCGTTGTCAGTGATGTTAAGTACATGCAAGGACAATCTTTGAGCATTGCCGCCGGCAAGCTCCTTCGTTTCATTTAGTGTGGCCTCATTCAGATCGACAGCTGCTACCCTGGCTCCCTTCTCCAGCAGATTCAGCACAAGCTCACGGCCCATGCCATTGCCTCCGCCGGTGACGACAATTGTTTTACCTTTTACTTTCATATCCTGACTATTGTTTAGCGTTCTTTAAACATAAAACAACAGCAGATGATGATTGTTCATCAACCGGAATGACACCTTCGGGGTGTCAGTCAGATTCAGACAGGTACCCCGGACCGGTTACTTCTTCCCGGGCAACGGTGCAACCCCCGCCATCTCCCCGATTACATTGACCAGGTCACTTCCTCCGGGTACCACAACCTTGGTGTTGTTCTGTAGCGAGGTCTCCAGCGCCTGAAGCTTCCTTAAAATCTGTGCATTACCAATGAAATACTTCTCTGCAGACTCATTCACCAACCTGATGAACTCAGCCTCACCTTCAGCCTGAAGGATCTTCGCCTGTTTGGCACCCTCAGCTTCCTTGATCTTTGCACGCTTCACACCGTCGGCGACTGTCTCAGTTGCCGAGGCCATGTCCACAGCCGCTATCTTTTCGTTCTCAGCCTTCACAACCTTGTTCATCGTCTCCTGAACATCCTTCGGAGGATCAATCTGCTTCAGCTCAGTGCGAACGATCTCTATACCCCAGCCCTTTGTCTCGGTGTGCAGAGTGTTGTACAACTCGGCATTGATCTTGCCGCGTTCACTGTTTGCCGATTTAAGTGTCATTGTACCAATGATGTTACGCAGTGTGGTACGAGCCAGGTTGACTATCTGCCACTTGAAGTTGGCAACATTGTAGATGGAACCCTTCACACTATCCTCATCTGACTTCACCCTGAAATAAACCTGCGCATCAACACTGGCATTCAGGTTGTCATTTGTGATGATCTCCTGCGGCTCCGCATCAACCATCTGCTCGGTCACGTTGACCCTGTAGATCTTGTCAATCACCGGTATGATCCAGTGGAATCCGGGATTGGCGAAATGATGATACTTACCCAGTCGCTCAATGAGTGCACGATGGGTTGGTCTTACAATCCTGATTCCATAGAAGAAGATCAGGATAACAGCTAATGCAATAATCCAGTAAGTCATGTTTTAAGCCCTTTCGTATTGATTGTTACAACGAAGTTATACAAAATTAGGCAATGCCTGAGGCTCTGAGAGCAATAAATATTGTGGTCCCAGCATCTGCGATGCTTCATGCCCGCCGGTCAACAGCCACTCTTTTGACATTACTCTTGCCTACTGCCCATTTACAATTGCCTGGACATAATCTCCAGGCACATCCTTGAATTATGATACGGGCATTTCCAGAATCCGGCCTTGTCGTCGTCACGGTTAACGCTGCCGTCAGCGCGGATACTCCAGAACCACTCACCCTTATCAGAGTCAACCAGGTGAGCGATTATGTACTCATAAAGATTCGCGGACAGCTCCAGCCAGCTTTCATCGCCGCTGAGCTGCCAGGCGTTGAGGAAGCCCACCACCCCCTCCGACTGCACCCACCAGTGCCTGTCGCGGTCGAAATGGCCGGCTGCATCATCTTTTTCATAAAAGAGGCTGCCGTCCCCGGCCAGCCCCTCATGAGCTGCAGAGGCAATCTTCAGGGCAACGCCCCTTACACTTTCGGCCTCACCGAGAGCTTCAGCAGCCTCGCAAAGCAGCCAGGAGGCCTCGATGTCGTGGCCGTATGAGACAATGGATGACCTGCAGGTCCACTCCTCATCAAAAAAGAGGTTAAGGTGCGAGGTTACCGGATCAACAATTTTGTCAGTAAAGATCCTCACCAGACCTGAGAGCTGCGTGCGGAGTTCACTGTCAGGCCATATCCTGTAGAGGCTGGTATATGCTTCAAGCAGATGAAGATGCGTATTCATCGTCTTCTTCTCATTTGCATCCTTCGTGCTCAGCCGCAGGTCAGCCAGCTCACCCCACTCGCGGGTGAAGGCCTCGAAATAACCGTCGTGTTCCCTGTCGAAGCTGTGTTTCTCAATCAGCCTGAAAAGGCTGACGGCCCTGTCGAGCGACTCCCTGTCGCCCGTGGCCATATGATAAGCGCTGAGAGCATAGATGAAAAATGCCTGGGAGTAGATCTGCTTCTTCGTCTCGAGCGGCTCGCCGTTGCTCTTAAGGCTCCAGAAGGTGCCGCCATGCAGCTCATCAAAAAAGTGACTGTAGATATAATCGCGTGCCCTGGAGGCCATTTCAAGGTAAATCTGTTCGCGAAGCTTCAGATATGCAGCCGAAAAACTCCAGAGTATCCGGGCGTTAAGAATGGCTCCGCGAGGCGCATCCGAAACAACATTCTCACGGCCGTCAATCCGGCCGTAGAAACCGTCGCCATCCCTGTCGGGCATATTCTTTATCCACCAGGACATGATGTTGCGGGTCAGTTCCTCCAGTGCCCCGGTACCCATCTCCCTCAGAAGTCTGTCGGCCTCCCGGCTTATTTCCCTGCCGGGTGGCATGTTGCGGGGCTCCATATTCATCTGCCTTCCAGGTATGCTTTGTTACGGTCAATGATGCCATTTAACGTTTTCACCGATGCCGCAGAGCGAAATCCGTCAGCAGGGGTATTCATGCAGTAATCAATCAGACGGTCAACCGATGACACCGCCACGTGCATCCTGGTATCCGATGATGCATAGTAGATATAAACGGTGCCGTCATCATCAGCGATCCACCCGTTTGAGAAGAGGACGTTCGAGACATCTCCGATGCGTTCCTCCTCCACCGGGGCCATGAAATAGCCTCCCGGCTCGGCAATCACCCTGGCAGGGTCATCAGGAGCTGTCATATAGAGATATAGAACATAGCGAAGTCCTGCAGCGCATCCCCTCACCCCGTGGGCCAGGTGAAGCCATCCGGCAGGTGTCTTAATGGGATGCGGTCCCTCTCCGTTCTTCATCTCCTTGATTGTATGGTAATGCCTGAAGTTGATGATCTTCTCAGCGCCTGGTTCAATCACAGCGCGGGTGATATCCTTCACCAGCGCCCAGCCGATCCCCCCGCCGCTGCCGGCGTCGATGAATCCATCCTGCGGCCTCGTATAAAGTGCATACTTCCCGTTTACAAACTCAGGATGAAGAACTACGTTGCGCTGCTGGCTTGAGGAAACCAGGTCAGGCAGCCGTTCCCATGTCACGAGGTCATGTGTCCGGGCTATACCGGCGGCGGCGACAGCCGATGACAGGTCCCCGGGAGCTGCTTTCGGGTCTTTCCTTTCACTGCAGAAGACACCATATATCCACCCGTCTTCATGATGAGTCAGCCTCATGTCATATACGTTTGTATCCGGATCATCAGTCTCGGGCATTGTCAAAGGATAATCCCGGAAACGGAAGTTATCAATCCCGTTCGGACTTTCTGCAATTGCGAAGAACGATTTCCGGTCGTATCCTTCCACCCTGACTGCCAGAATATACTTTCCTTTGAACTTCATCGCCCCGGCATTGAATGCGGCATTGATCCCAAAGCGCTCCATCAGGAAAGGATTTGAAGCCGGGTTAAGGTCGTATCTCCACGCGAGTGGTGCATGCGCTCCGGTAAGGATTGGATATGCATACCTGTCGAAGATACCGTTACCGGGTTCAATCTTTTTGTTACGGCGATTAAGGAGCGCCTCGTGCTCTTCCGTTAGTTTTGAAAGGTGCAATCTGAAATTATCCATCTGGTTAAAAAGTTATTCCTGTTTATAAATGCTTAGGGCCGTCAATTCAATTTGAAAGAGTGTTTCATCAAACGAAAAAAAGCTGACAAAATCCTGTTCGCTTACCTGCCCGGGGTAAGGTGCATAATAATGTCCCGGCCTGTTATGTGCATTGCGCCATACCAGTGCATATGATATGCGGTGATTCTCTATCGCCGGCCAGAGCGTGGTGGTCCACCACGTTGAATCGGGGATACCCTCATACCCGGCTTCGGTGAGCGCTGCCAGCTTGCCATGTGCATCGGCTGCTTCTGTGACAATACCAAGCACCCTGCTCACATTCTCTCTGAATGAACTGTTGCCTGCATCCGGCATCTGGTAATAGTCGAAGCCCACGAGGTCAACATACTCATCACCCGGATATCGTTCAAGATACTGTTCAGCGTTGACAATATCGCCACCGCTCGAATAAGCGAAGAGCAGGTTGTGCAGGTTCTTCTCTCCGCAGAGGTAGTCGAAAGTGAATCTCCACAACGCAATGAACTCTTCAGTTGTGCATATATTCTGCCCCCACCAGAACCAGCTCCCTGTGTGCTCATGCCAGGGCCTGAAGATGACCGGGATAGCTACCCCCTGCTCATCAGTCAGTGATGCCAGGTACTCCGCCAGGTTATCAAGGCAGATTTTGAACTCTTCATGTTTTTCTCCTCCCGGGAGCACCGAAGCCACCACCCTGTCAGATGAAACATCCCACGCAGTGCCTCCTGTAAGCGGGTTATCAAGGTGCCAGCTGAATGTAATCACCCCTCCGCGGGACCAAATTTCACTGACAAACTTTTTCATGTCAGCAAAGGGTACTGAGTCGAGGTTCACAGGCGACCTGTGCTCTATGTCTCCCAGGTCCATGCCGTAAACTGCAGGATAGTCACCGGTGACCCTTTTCACATCCGACTCTCCTCCAGGATGAACCCATCCGATTCCATAGGACAGGTCATCCTGGTGGCCGAACATTATGCCGTGCCCGGCAGCGCGCCTGAGTCCTGCCAGCATATTGACAGTCTCCTTCGTGGCTGACTGGTCTGCGGTATCTTTTTTCCTGCTTTCTCCGCTGTTGCAGGCTGTCAGAATCAGCATCACAAAAGTGATAATTAATGTTTTATGCATATGGCAGCTATTTTTTGCTTAAGGTTGCGATCCGGCGGCTGAAGTCTGAGATCAGGTCAATTGTGGAGTCGGTGTCAAAGACAGAATTCAGTCCCTGTTCCTCCTGAGGCGGATCACCAAGGTAATCGTCCCCGGATTGCCAGTGGATCCGTCCTTCGGCAGCTCTGCCCTCGCCGGAGTAGGCCCATATGTTGCATCCTGCCAGCGGACCCAGGCGGCCGGCATGATCCAGCACCTGCCCGAAAGCGTTGCTGTAGTAGGCATCCCGCGAGGTGGTTGGCTCCTGAAGTGAGAAGCCGTGAAGATCGCGCGGCAAACCGAACTCTTCAAGCACTATTGGCTTGCGCAGCCGCTCAGCCACCTCGATATGATCATCCAAATACCGGTTGGTCTTCACAATTGAAGAATCCAGCGTTCCCGCGATATCCTTTATGTCAAGCCATCCCCAGTTTTTTGGCCAGATATGCATCACGAGGTAATCTATATTCGGGTCAGCATGAATCCGCTCAAAGACCTCCATTTTCTGCTCACATCCGTGCCGTCCTTCAGTGCCGGTGGTCACGAGGTGGTTCTCATCCAGCTCCTGGAGGAGTGCAGCAATGCGGCTTATCATCGCCTCGAAGGCTGGTATGTTTTCATCTGAAAAGGCCCTCGGTTCATTTGCAATCTCCCACGTCATAATTGCCGGGTCTTCCGTAAATTTTATTCCGGTGTATCTGTTCGTGCGCCCGAGGATGAACCTGATGAAACCCTCGAACTGGCTGATGCAGGGCTCACAGCTGTTGAACTGCCCTGAGAAGCTCATGAACTGTGACCATGTGTTGGGCGGCATATTTGGATTGGGTACCGGCCCGTACCCGTTCCAGCTGAGGTATTGAGAGAAGCCTCCGCTCCAGTCCCAGGCGTTGTTGAGAAAGAGAATGGCGTGCTGTCCCCGTTTGCCCATCTCTGCAAGCAGGAAATCGAGCCCGTCAAGCATCTCATCGCTGTACTCACCGGGAGCGACCTGCAGTGCAGGGGTAACCCGGAACGGCTCATTATCCGGTCCCTCCGGGCCTACCATCACCCTCAGGTTGTTGACTCCGATGCTCTTCATGTGATCAAGCTCCCTGAGCAGCCTCTCCCTGTCTCCATACCGGCCCTCAGTACCCAGGATGGCACCGTACCAGTAGTTGGCGCCAATGAAATAATATGGCTCTCCTCCAAGGTTGAAAATGCCGTCTTCAACGGTTACATAATCATATTTCTGACTGCCTCCGCAGCCTGCAAGGGCGAGCATCAGAAGCAGCCCCGGAAGTACCTTTCTCATTATGCGGTTTCGTACGATCTTAATCAAAATTAATCAATCAGCCCCGCCGGCATGTAATACCATTCTTTTAATTAATGATACTTTAATGCCCTTATAGCAGCGCAGGTGGGACAATCCACCCTCCCGACCGATACATTTTTACCCCTCCGGTGACACTTAACCCCCGTGCGTAACTGCCGGAACAAGCCATATTGCTGTTTACCTGATGTTTACCAGCCACGTATGATCAATCTCCACAGTATATGATTTTAACCATAATTTCATATCTTTGATTCCATCTCACAAACCACACTGGATCATGACTGAGAATATCCTAAGGGAGATTACGCCCCTGACACAGTCCGATTGTTTCACCTACTTCTACAGGGCAAAATCGGAATTCGATTTTCCTCTTCATTATCACGACGAGATTGAGCTTAACTTTATCCGCAACGCAAAGGGTGCGAAGCGGATCATCGGTGATCATGTGGAGGAGATTGGTGATATGGAGATGGCTCTCGTGGGTCCCGGGCTGCCTCACGGGTGGTTCGGTTCGGGATTCCGGCCCAACCAGGTGGAGGAGGTCACAATCCAGTTCCACAAGGATTTTTTCGATGAGAAGTTTCTTCAGAAGAACCAGTTGAATTTCATCCGGAACATGCTGCGCAGATCATTGAGGGGAATACTCTTCTCGGCTGAAACGACAGCCCGTCTTGAACCCCGGATCGTCAGCCTGGGTAAGAAACAGGGATTTGATTCGGTACTTGAGCTGATGAGTATCCTTCACGACCTCTCGATCTCACGTGACTATCGTGTCCTTTCGGATTCAGGCTTCAGTGACACCGAAATTTTCTCATATAACAGCAGGCGCATAGAGAAGGTGATGGAGTTCATTCACACCTCCTTTGAAAAGCAGATCACCCTCGGCGAGGCTGCAAGAATTGCAAGCATGACCGAGTCGGCCTTCAGCAGGTTCTTCAAGCTCAGGACAGGGATGACATTCATCGACTGTGTAACTGAGGTGCGCCTGGGGCATGCCTCGAGGATGCTCATCTCAACCACAAAAACGATTGCTGAAATAGCCTACTCATGCGGTTTCAACAACATCTCCAACTTCAACCGGATATTCAGGAGGAAGAAGGGTTGCACCCCGCGGGAACTCCGTGAGACCTATGACCAGGGCACACGGGTGTTTATCTGATGCTGAAGCCCTGACCTGTGTTCACCGCGCCGGGGAACATTTCCGGTTCCTGATTACTTTACTGTTAAAGTGCAGATTGCATCCGGCAAACCGTCTGATGAGGCAGTCACTTTCAGATCGCCCTTTTCACGCCTGGCCTTAAGTACAACAAGGCACTTGCCGTTATAGGCTTTCCTGTAGCTGGCCTTGAAGGGCTCCATGCTCGTCTGGCTGCCGTTGTCGACACCGGCAATAGAACCCGGTCCTTCCACGGAGAAGTTCACCATATTACCGGCATGCGGCACTGGATTGCCGTTCCTGTCAACCACCGTCACAGTGATGAACGAGAGATCTGATCCGTCAGCATTGATCTCACTCCTGTCAGGTGAGAGAACCAGAGCTGCCGGTTCACCTGCAGTGCTTACAGTACTCCTCATAATTTCAGCTCCGCTCCTGTAACCAACAGCCTGAAGGGTGCCCTCTTCAAACGGCACCTTCCAAACAAGGTTGAAGTCCTTTTCTCCCTTGGTCTGCTTTCCAAGTGATGCGCCGTTGAGGAAGAGTTCAACCTCATCACAGTTGGTGAATGCCCAGACATCGACAGTCTGCCCGGGATTCCAGTTCCAGTGAGGGAAGATATGAAGCACATCCCTGTCAGTCCATTCGCTCTGATAGAACCAGTAGACATCCTTCGGGAATCCCGCCAGGTCAATGATGCCGAAATAGGAGCTTCTTGCCGGCCACCAGTAAGGAGTTGGCTCACCAAGGTAGTCAAAGCCGGTCCATATATACATTCCGGTGAGAAAAGTGTTGTCCTTTATCAGCCTCCAACTGTCGCGGTGTGTAGTGCCCCACGGCGCCGAGCAGTTGTCATATGCCGAGCATGTCAGGTCTGGATTGCCATCCTTGAATGGCTGGTCCCACCTCGCCGGCCAGCGCCGCACCACCTCCGAAGGCAGGTCATAGCTGCCACGTGTGGCCAGGGCCGATGTGGTTTCAGTGCCAATGAACTTCGCCCCCGGGAATGTCTGAGGGAATCTTGTCCATAGAGTATCGCGATAGTTGAACCCGATGAGGTCCAGCGCGCCAGAGGCGACTACAGGGTTGTGAGGGGCAGGGTCATTGCATGCTGCCGTTACCGGCCTGGTGTCATCAAGTGACCTGACAATGGCTGCCAGTTCTGTGGCAATGGCTTCACCGCTGCCGTCCCTCTGCCACTGCTCCATCACCTCGTTTCCTATGCTCCAAACAAATATTGACGGGTGGTTGCGGTCGCGCAGCACCATAGCCTCGAGGTCTTTCCGGTGCCACTCGTCAAAGTCGAGTCCGTAGTCAAAATCGGTCTTCTTCACCTTCCATATATCGAAAGCCTCATCCATGACAATGAAGCCCATCCTGTCACACAGGTCAAGAAGCTCCGGTGCCGGCGGGTTGTGCGATGTGCGTATGCCGTTGCATCCCATCTCCTTCAGTATCTCCAGTTGCCTCTCTATGGCACGCGTGTTGACGGCGGCACCAAGGCACCCGAGGTCATGATGGTTGCAAACTCCTTTTATGACAACAGGCTTACCGTTGAGGATGAATCCCTTTTCAGCATCAAACTCAAATGATCTGATACCGGTAACGGTCTCATACCTGTCGGCCAGCAGTTGTCCAGACCGTATTGTGGTTACAACCCTGTAGAGTTGCGGATCCTCAAGTGACCATAGCCGGGGACTCCTGACTGTCAGCTCCTGTGTCACCGTGGTCCCGGTACCGTTGAGTCCTACCAGGTCGGTATCGGCATTTGCCACTTTCCTGTTATCAGAGTCATACACTGTCGTTTCGAGCCGGATATCTTCCTTCGAGCCCGTACCATTGACAACCTGTGTCGTCACCCGCAGAAGGGCAGCTTCAGCCGTAACCTCGGGAGTGGTGATAAATGTGCCCCAGTGGTCAACGGCGATCTTCCCCGTTGTTGTCAGCCACACGTTGCGGTAGATACCGGAGCCGGAATACCATCGTGAGTTGGGCTGCTGTGAGTTGTCAACCCTGACGGCAATGATGTTATCCTCCTCGCCGTATTTGAGATACGGAGTCAGGTCATACCTGAAGGAGCTGTAACCATAAGGCCTCTTGCCCAGGTAGTTACCATTTATCCAGACCTCGCTGTTGCGGTAGATGCCGTCAAAGGAGACGTATGTCAGCTTCTCCCTGTTGTCACTGCTTACCCTGAAGGTTTTACGGTACCAGCCTATGCCACCGGGCAGAGCACCTCCGCCGGGCGATGCAGGGTGCTTTTCGCTGAACTCCCCTTCGATGCTCCAGTCGTGCGGCAGCTCGAGCTCCCTCCAGCCGCTGTCATCAAAGCCGGGCTGCCATGAGTCATCGCCGGCAGCAAGGGCAAACTTCCATCCTTCGTTAAAGCTGACATGTGTACGCGGCTCAGGCTGCGAGCAGCTGTACAGAATTACCAAAGCAACGACGGCGGCCAGCAGTCCTGACAATCTTGTTCTTCCCACCATAGCAAATATGTTTAATTATTTCAATCCCAGCTTGCTCCTTATCCAGTCCATTTTGGCATTGTAAAAATGATCAGGGAGCCCGTGTCCCGCATAAGGATAGACGATATACCTCTTTTCAGCAGTCACCAGGTTATAGGCAGCAAAGTTGATATGAGGAGGGCAGACCTCATCCATCAGCCCTGCGCCCATTAACATCGGTGCCTTTATCATCGGTGCAAGGTTCTTTATGTCGAAGTAGCTGAGGGTGTAAAAAGCCTCATCCCAGGTAAGCATTTTCTTCTGGTCAATCAGCTCGACGAACTCGTTCCCGGGCCAGACTGCGACTTTGAAGTAATCCCTGAAGTCAGAGAGAAATGGTACCTGCGGGGCACATACTGCAATCCTGTCATTATTCAGAGCTGCTGTCGCGAAGGTGAGGGCGCCACCCTGGCTGGCTCCCTCCACCGCGATGCGGGAGGCATCAACCTCCGGCCTTGAGCAGAGGAAGTCCACAGCCCTGACGCAGTCCATATAGGCTCCGCGATAGATATACTTCTCCTTGTCTTCCAGATTATACAGTATATATCCCGGGAAACCGGGATTGACATCGTCCCTGCTGTTGCCGTGACCTCTTATATTCAATCCGAACCCGATTACGTCATCACCGTAATTGACGTAGGAGGGGACCATAACGGAGCTGTATCCCTGCACCTGCATGATGGCAGGATAACGTCCCGGTTTTACCGGAACCCTGTACCATCCCCTTATGAGTGCATTGCCCAATGACCTCATCTCGACGAGGTAAACATTTTGTTTCTCTGTGCACAGGCTGTCGATGCGTATCAGCTTGTATTGCGGATCTACTGTTGCCAGCTCAGCTTTGGCCCTCTGCCAGAACTCAGCGAAATCGGGCCGGGGATCAGCAGGAGAGACAATCTTTTCAGGTTCATAGCCGAAGTTGAAGCTGTGCTTTTTGTTCCCCATTTTACTCTCGAGGGAGAGTATGGCCTTATAGAAGCCGGGTTTCAGGCCTCTGACCCTGAAACTGAATCTGCCGGTGCTCATCCGTTTGACCGCCACCTCACGGTAGTCCTTATGGAACACCTCACCGAAATCGGTCATTACAGTGAGAGTGATTGCGCCCCGGTATTTCTTTCTGAACTCGCTTTTTAGCGTTACGGGGATTTCAACATCAGGTGATCCCTTAAGGATCAGATCCTCCTCCGCGAAGTCGGTTCCAAGGGCCAGCAGATCAGGATTGCCTCTGTTTGTCAGCTCTGCCGGACCGCCGTAGAGGCCTCCGTCGCCACCTGCATCATAAACACGTACCGCAATAGTGTTTTTCTTCCCCCACTGAACATACTCCGGGGGAATCAGGTAAGAACGCTGTACGTCATAGGCCCCTGCATAGTCAGGAGGCATTACCCCGGTTGCGCCAACCTTGTGCCCATTGAAAAAGGTCTCGTCGGCATCATCTATCTTCCCGAGGTTAAGCATCAGGCCTCCGTACCTGAAGGCATTCTTTTTCATCGATGGGGGAACTACAACCTTCACCCTGTACCATGCGTACCCGTCATAACCCTGAAATCCCTGTCTCTCCCATACCGTCAGCGGTGAGATATCTTTCCACCAGTATTCGTTCAGGGCCGAATCAATGTACTCCGTCTTGTCGCCCTGCAGAAACTTCCACTCGGCGGGCACGATGCTCTGTGAGACAGCGATACCGGCCAGAACCATTACTGCCATCGCAACAAGGATCACTCTCTTCATAATCATCAGAAATTTAATCGTTTCACTGTCATTATATTTTCAGCTGCAGACTATTTCTCAATCTGCACCTTTAGCTCCGCCCCGGTATAGGTAACAGATTTATCAGGCTTCCTTCCGAAGTCAAGCCCCACAGGCTTCTTCAATGATACTGTCACCACGTTGATTGTACGCTCCATGAGCATCCCGGGGAATTCGCCCTCCCTTGCTCCTATTGTCAGGGTCTGCTCCTCCTCGTTCCAGCTGAACTGAATGAGGGAATAGGCGCCCTCCGCATAGTTGTAGTTTTCGCCCTCATCCTCATAGAGTGTGAAATTGCCGTCAGCCCCTGTGTAAACCCAAAGGGTCAGCGGATCTGCACTCTTTTCCGAGGTATACTGCAGATCAGGACCGAACGGTATAACCGATCCCTCCCTGACGAAAACAGGCATATACTCATACGGTGCTTCAGCCTCTGCTACAGTGCCACCGGCGAAGTGTTTCCCTGAATGCAAGTCATACCAGCCATAAGCTGCCGGGAAATATACGCTGCGCGACCGGGCTTTGTATTCCGTGACCGGATTAACCATCAGGGACGGACCGAACATATACTGGTCGGCTATGTCGAAAACGGCAGTGTCTCCGCTGAAATCCATTGTCAGCCCCCTCATTATTGTATAATCATTAAGCCATGCTTGTCCTGCGAGGGAGTAAATGTAAGGCATCAATTTGTATCTCAGACGGTTGTATTCAAACATCGTTTTATAGGCGGGGTGGTTTACCGGGGAAGTGTTGTACATCTCCCTGAATGGAAACTCTCCGTGTGACCTGAAGAGAGGAACGAATGCGCCAAACTGGTGCCAGCGCGTCATCAGCTCACGCCATTCCTCGAGGTCAGCCGGGGAGGGGTTGTGGTAACGGCTCTCAACTGAGAATCCGCCGATATCCATTGTCCACCAGGGGATGCCTGACATCGAGAAGTTGAGGCCGCACGGTATCTGGGCTGCCATATCGTGCCACCTTGCGGCGATGTCACCGCTCCAGTTTGCAGCTGAGTACCTCTGAAGCCCTGCGAAGGCTGAGCGGGTGAGAATGAACACCCTGTTTTCAGGGTCGGTGGCCCTCTGGCCTTCGAATACTCCCTGTGCCTGAACAAGGGCATAGGCATTGAAGAACCTGTCAGCTGAGCCGAGGGCAGTGGGATTCATCATCGCCTTGCGCTCATCCATTGGCATGTTGGAGTGCATATCCGGCTCCGTGGCGTCAAGCCACCATGCATCGATACCCTTGCTGTAGAGGGCACCGTTGATCTGTTCCCAGAATGCAGCGCGGGCGTCTGCATTGAAGGCGTCATAGAAGGTGGAGAGGTATCCGATCCAGTCCTTTCGTTCCTTCTCCACATTGCGCAGGTAGAGATAGCCCTTGCTTTTCATTGCATCATAATTCTCCGTACCGACGTAGTACTTGGGCCATACGGAGATCATAATATTGGCATTTAACTCGTTGTGCAGGGTGCTTATCATCCCGTCAGGATCGGGGAAACGGGCAGGGTCAAACCGGTGGTCGCCCCACTTGTCGATGGGCCAGTACTGCCAGTCGAGCACAATATTGTCAAAGGGGATCTCCCTCTTCCGATATTCCCTGACCACACCGAGGAGCTCTTCCTGGTTGGTATAACGCTGGCGGCTCTGCCAGAATCCCATGGCCCATTTCGGCATCACCGGGGCCTTGCCTGTAACGGTGCGGTAACCGCTGATAACCTCATCCATGCTCTCGCCGCTGATGAAGTAATAATCGATCTGGTCTGCCACCTCCGACCAGAACGAGATGCGCTGCTGCTCTTCCTCATCTGCCGGGGTGAGGTATCTGAGGGCGATGAACGACTCTCCTCCGTCAGGGATCCATTCGATCTTCATCGGGTACCGCCTGCCTTGCTCAATGTTCAGGGTGAAATAGTTTGTTGAAGCGTTCCAGCACTGGCGCCAGCGGTCAAACAAAAGCTTGCCGTCAATCCAGAGCTTAGCATAACCAGCCGAATTGAACATGAACTTATGCGTTCCGGATGTGTCAGATTCAAACTCCCCCTCCCAGGTGACAATCCCGTCACCCAGGCTGAAACCCTCCGGAAATTTGACGAGGTCGGGAATGAACTGATAGCTTATCTCCTTTTCAGTACGTGTGATGAAGATGTTCTTACCGGTCTTCCTGTCGGCGTAGACTGCCGTGAGTCCTCCTTCAGCGCCTTCACTGTCATATAGCTTCAGGGCCGACAGTTCGTTCCACTCGCGTATATCTCCGTACCTGGTCCTGGAGTTGTTGTCCCAAAGGATACCGTAGTTGTGGTTGGAGAGAATGAATGGCACAACTGCCAGCGTATTATACTGGAACAGGTCTGCATCCTTCCCCTTCAGGTTCATGAAGGAGGTCTGGTTGGCGCCAAGACCGTAGATGGCCTCGTCAGGGGACGACTCGAACTGCTGCCTGACAGTGTAGCCCTGCTCGTTCATGGCCATGACCGGCATGAAGCTCCGTCCTCCTCCCTCCTGTTCTGAAAGAATGAGAGTGCCGACACGGTCGGTGAACCTCACCTCTCCGGTCTTAAGAGACACCTCAGCGGTAAGCGAGGATGTCCCCAGCGTGATTTGCCCCTCACCCTTCTCAATTGTGAACTCCGTTTTAGTGTCAGGCTGTGGGATTGTCATGAGGCTTGCAGTTTCCGGAAACTCCCCGGACGGCACAGCCGACACCCTGATGATTCGGTCATTTATTACCTGAAGCCTGACAGCCTGGCCGGGAAAGTCCGATTTGCCGTTAAGCCTTACAGTGATGCCGTTTTCATTCCGCTCGTATGGTTCACCGGAGCACGATCCCAATATTATGGCCGTCATAATTGCAACCGAAACGGTCAGTGCTGATAATACACGTGCATGTTTCATATCGTTGCTGTTATTTGATTATTAACTTTTTCGTCACTGTATAGCTGTCGCCGTAAAACCTGATGAAATACAAACCCGGAGCCAGTCCGGTGTTGAGAGTTACAGCTGACCCGTCATTTGAAATCTCCCTGCTGAACTGAATGCTTCCGCGAAGGTCTGTTATCTCCGTCCTGTTCACGTGTGATGGAAGGTTTTCAACGGTGATTGTGCCGGCTGAGGGATTAGGCCATATAACGAGGTCATCATCAGCCCTGACAGTATTAACTGCAGTAACTTCGTTGTTGACTGCAAGTGTCTTTGTGCCCGGTTCAACAAGTATATAGACAGCCGAGAGCGGGGGAAGGACAATCCTGATCTCTTCACCTGTGCCAGTGGCATTTGCCTTTAAAGTTTCATAGTTGTCCGGCCCGCCCGCCTCAAGGGTATTGCCGGTTCCGTTGACGAAGACCTTTCTTGAGAAGTCCACTCCATCAGTGCCTGTAAGTGTATATGTATAGAATTTTTCACCCACGCCGTAATCCTTCAGGTTAAGCCTTACAACCTTCCGCACTTTTGTTGTGTTCACCAGTGATGCGCCGATATGGCCGGAGCTGAATGCGGTGGAAGTGATCACCACCCCGGGGGCACCTGACACTGTTGATTTCAGCAGCACATCGCCAGTGTGTCTTCGCATAAAGTAAAGGTGATAGAATGCAGGATGGGGGGTATATTTCGGGATAAACGGTTCGTTATAGGCGTACATCCCGTGGTCATTGCCGTTATCCCATCCGTTGGCGAGGTCCCACCGGCAGGCGGCCCCGAAGCCGGACCTGATCATCTCGCCTGTGGCCAGCACAGCCTGCATGCCGTTGGCGTGCGAGACAGCCTGGTTGGAGCCTGTGGCGAAGATGTTGTACTCAGTCAGAGCCACAGGCAACATCGGCATTCCGGCGGCTTCAACGGTTGCCCGGACATAACTTCTGTATCCCTCAGTCTTGTTGTAGGAACCCAGCACTGTTGCCACATCCGAGTTTGTGTTATAGGGTGTATAGTAGCTGTGGACCACGTAAAAGTCAGCAATATCACCGACCTGTGCTGCCACCCCTGTGTTCCAGGAGTTGTGGGTGGAGGCAGCCTCGACCATCACAACCCCAATCTTAATCTCCTTGCCGGTTTCAGCCGCTGCTGCCTTCATCGAGTCAATGAAAACCCGGCAGTGCTGACCGTAGAGGGTGGGAGTTATATATTCGGGCTGTCCGTCCTTATTGAGTGAACGGTCAATACGGTAGCCGGCCTCCCAGCTTCCGAAGACCTCGTTGCCTATCTCCCAGAATTTCGTTCTGCCGTTGTCATACCTCACCCAGTCTGCCGCCAGGTGTGCTGCCTGTGCCACGGGGTTGTTACCGGTGCCGTACCTGGCATACCCGTAGTTTACCGTGATCATTCCCGTAATTCCGGCCTTGCTGAGTATGCTGTAGAAAGAATCGACATGCATTGTCCAGTTCTCTGCCCGCTGTCCGTACCATGGCCAGGTAGCATTGGCAGGATCGTTCATAAGGGTCGCCGGCACATCCGGGGGTCTTGAATTCATGTTCCAGAAAAAGGCGTCGGAGCTGCTGCCGCCCGGACCGCGCATCACACCCTGTTCCCGGTTGGTAATGTTCTTCATCAGGGTGGCATTGTCAGACATTGGTCCTGTCCAGAGGTTGGCATTGTCACCAAACAGGTACGGAGACACTTTTGTAAGTGTGTCTGCAAAATCAACTGTTACTGCAACTGTAACCGGATCGGTCACTGCAGGCACATTGGTAAAGTCAGGTATAACAGCAGTGCGGGGTTGCCAGCCGGCCATGAAGAAACCCTGTGGATAAGCACTGTAGTCAGGCTCATCGCTCAGTGGATAGTTCTTCAGGTCAGGCATCTCATCGAGGGTGACTACATATTCATGTGCCATCACCTTCTGCCAGTGGCTAAGGGGGTTCTTTATCCCGTCACGGATGAATGAGCCGTACCAGGGCATGAACCATGACCAGCGAGCCCTGTCGGCAACAAGATTGTCCGGATCGGGAACAGGGCCGTTCTCGCTGAGGGTGATAAGCTTTCTTCCGCCGAACTTATCCTTCAGGGCATTGTAGGTAAGAACCTGTGAACTGAAGTCACCGTCAGCTGCATAGATATCAGCACCGAGTATGTCGACGTACTCATCGCCCGGATACCAGTCGAGATTGTTGGCTGCAGCGTCTGTTGTCCAGACCCAGATGAGATTTTTCAGTCCGTGATGGTTCACAAGACGGTCATACATGAGCCGCCATAGTGCCTTGCAGGGTTCAGGGCCCTTTGCTCCCCACCAGAACCAGCCTCCCGAGGCCTCGTGGAGCGGTCTGAAGAGGACAGGTATTTTGTCGTTATTGAGTTGTTTAAGAAATACGGCAATGATGTCTATATCACTCAGCATTGACTGGTATTCAGCCGAGGTGGTTTCGGTGATTCTGGAAATGTCAAATTGTGTCTCTGAAGTGTAAAATGCCTCAGTTGCCCTGGAGGGATCGCGCCAGTGCCAGCAGAGGGCCACCAGGCCGTTGCGGTTATACCAGTTCCTTGCCTCATTGACAACAACCGACTTGTCATACCAGCTGTAGTTGCGGGTATGGTTCATGAAATCGAGGCCAATGAGAGCCGGGTATTTACCGGTCTGTGAAAACAGCCATTCGGCCTCCTCCTTTGCGTTGAGGCTCATGGCACCGGAGTGTATCTTGTGTTTGAAGCTGTCCATGAGATAACTCCAGAGTCGCCTCGTCTCACTGTGTGGCGCAGGAGCAGAAAGATTATAGGGCAGTTGCACGTTTATCTCAGGATCGGTGGCGGGTTCAATCCGGAAATAATCCAGCAGGAACCACCCCCAGCTCTTCGTCATTGATAGGGTATTGGTGCCCTGCCTGAGCAATATCTTTCCGAATGATACCTCGGAGAAGGTTGCCGAGGCGGGAAATGAGGCCTCTGCTGTGCTGCCGTTTATACCGAGGATATTCTTCTTGTCGCCGTAGGGTCCGGCATATCCGATCCAGAGCCTGTACCATCCGCCCTCCGCCAGGGTGAAGGTTACTGACACCGCATCACCGTCATTCTGAAATATGCCGACGTAGCCCGTACCCGAGAAGCCGGCGACGGAAGTCTGCACTGAAAGCAAAGGGGTCAGGGAACCGGTCTCGGCTTCGTATTTAATGCCCTGGGCAGAGGCAGTTATGCAACCGGACAACAGCAATATTATGAGCGCTCTTAAAGATAAATTCATATGGCAGGGTCGTTGACTCTGATTTTAAATACAAAGGGTATCTCAATTTAATAATTAAATCTGAGATACCCCTTGTTTCTGTTAAATGGCTGACCTAATCAAACACCACTATTTATGTTCAAACCTCATATTGTCTATATACAGACCGGTGAGGTCCATGTCTGCTCCGGTCCAGAGGGTCATCCCCCAGTCGCCGCTTGCAGGAATGACTGCCGGCAATGCCGAGTAGGTGGCAAGGTCAAATGTGATTGTTATCCAACCCGGGGTTGACCAGCTGCCGTCACCATTCAGGATACCAAGATGGCCGATGTCGATATCCGTGCCGGCCAGTTTCATCGTAAACGAACCTGTTCCGGGAGCGAAAGGCCTGGTTATATTGACATCCATTTTAAGATAGTGGTCTGCCTTTGTAACTGACACCTTCGGCAACTGGTTGTGGTTGCAGCCCCAAATCCATGTCCATCCGTTCTGTGCGGGTTTCACTCCATGCATGTAGTTGCCGGAGATTGCAATTGCAGGGTTGCTTCCCAGTTCGACAGCGCCGCCCCAGTTATCCCAGCCAAGATCATGTCCGTCGTGAACTTCGAAGTCATTGATCATCAGTGCAGGGTCAACTATCGGGTCTGTTGCTCCAAGGAAAATCTGGGGGAAGATCCCCTGTTCGCCCTCATATGTCAGGATTCCGATTGTACCATATCCGCGTGTGACGTTCATGGGTACATATACTTCAATCTTAGTATCGGTCTTGACGCCATAGGCTGTTGCCACGACATTTCCGGGGAATATCAGTTCCTTGACCAGCAGCATGTTAGTGCCGTTGATTGTCAGAATCTTACCCGGTTCTCCGCGGAATTCGGTATATGAACCAAAAGTCGGCAGGTTTGCAAGAATTGTAAGGTCAATTGCCGAGACCACCTGGGTGCCGT
>Ga0209467_1001111_pt1 | contig 25983 bp, 24 predicted proteins | sample Higcelwee11metaG_FD_187175 | JGI IMG/M metagenome (GOLD analysis project Ga0209467, IMG submission 187175) | Freshwater pond sediment microbial communities from the University of Edinburgh, under environmental carbon perturbations - High... | ecosystem: Environmental > Aquatic > Freshwater >... | reverse complement strand
TCTGCGGTGCTGATGGCCTGCCTCCGGTGGAGTTTACTGTAATGGATGCCACCGGCAAGGTGCTCTATTCAAACAAGGAGGGGGCGCTTACAAACATATGGGACTTCAAGCTTGAGGCCAGCCAGCAGCTGAAGATTGTTGTCAAGGTGACAACCTTTGGCACACGTGATCAGCTGCCAGCCAGCGGATGTGTTGCAATAATGTTCGGGTTTAAGGCAAAATAGAATTTTGATACTTCTATAAGGAGGGTGGCTCATTGCAATGATGAGCACCCTTTTTCATTTTTGTCCCTCTTCAAACAGGGTCCGGCATCTGGCACAGAGGTTACTGCTCTTCTGGTCAATGTCTTCAACATAGGTGCTCGACCGCATTACACATGACGGCACATGACAATGAATCAGTCCGAATGTGTGACCGAGTTCATGAATGACCTCCTTGATCGTCCTTGAGAGAAGCAGCTCGTCATCCTGCTTCATGCCGTACAGCTCGTTCCTGAGGCGATAAACGGAGGCAATTGCGGCCTGATGGTTCAGCATAGCCTGTCCGAATATGTAAGTCAGAATGGGGATGAAGAGGTCAACCTTATACAGGCCCAGGAGCTTTCCGTAATCGCTCTGGGTACAGAGCGGCAGATCATGAAGCAGCCTGTTGCCGTCATATTGTCTCCTCGCCGGATTGTAATAGGGATCAAGATCCAGACGACACTCCTCTGTGGTTACCTGGAGACGAAATTCCGCCTCGGTTGACAGGACGATCCTTCCGAGAAATTTTTTCTCGAATGAACCGCAGGCAAGCAGTATGATTTTGTTCTCTTTCAATGACCCGGAATCTTTGGCAGTTACTCCTTCTGCTTCAGATCATACTTCCTGATCTTGTTGTAGAGTGTCACTCTGTCGACGTTCAGGGCCCTGGCTGTGCGTGAGATGTTCCATTCATACTTTTTAAGAATCAGCTCAATATGCCTCTTCTCAAGTTCCTCAAGGCTCTCGACCGAACTACTGATGGCCGCTTTGCCCATAGGGAGATCCTTCAGCTTTATCTCCTTGCCGTTACCGATAACAATTGCACGCTCAATCATGTTCTCAAGCTCGCGCACATTCCCCGGAAACTCGAACTGTTCAAGCTGTTTAAGCGCGGCCGGCTCAATTGTGATCATGTCACGGCTCATTGATGTGCAGTATTTTTTTATGAAGTGCGTTACTAGCAGCGGTATGTCGTCAGTACGCTCACGCAACGGCGGCACGGTTATGTTTACGACATTAAGCCTGTAATAGAGATCCTCGCGGAAGGTACCGCTCTGAACCATGCTCTTCAGATCCCTGTTGGTTGCACAGATGACCCTGAAATCCGAAGATATCTCCCTGTTTCCGCCAACCCTTATAAAGCTTTTGGTCTCCAGCACCCTCAGCAGTTCAATCTGCATCTTAGGTGATATTGTGGCTATTTCGTCAAGGAAGATAGTGCCACCGTCGGCCATTTCAAATCTGCCCTTGCGGTTGAAGGTGGCACCTGTAAAGGCCCCTTTCTCATGCCCGAACAGTTCGCTCTCGAGCAGGCTCTCGGTCAGGGCGCCGCAGTGGACACTTATCAGAGGAAAATATTTACGTGATGAGTTTGAGTGAATAGCCCTTGCTACAAGCTCTTTACCGGTGCCGCTCTCACCGGTGATAATTACCGATGAGTTCGACTGGGCCACACTCTCAACCTGCTTAAGTACGTTTTGTATGGCTTCACTCTTTCCGATGAGGTCATCAATATCCTCAAGTGTTATTACCCTGCTTTTCAGGGCTTCATTTTCTGTTCTGAGAGATATCTGGGCCGCGGCATTGCGTATCAGGTGCGACAGGTCATCAGGGTCGAAAGGCTTGGTGACGTAATCAAAGGCTCCGTCTTTCAGTGCCTGGACAGCAGTGTCAACAGATGCGAAGGCGGTCATGATTATCACAATGGAATCCCTGTTCAGGGCTTTTATGCGCCTGTGCATCTCCATCCCGTCCATTCCAGGCATCTTTATGTCTGCAAGGATAATATCAAACTCCCGGTCCTCCAGAAGGTGCAATGCCTTCTTGGCATTCTCGGCACACTCCACATGGTACCCGTCTTCGATGAACCAGTTCAGCAGGGAATCCCTGACGGATTCCTCATCGTCTACTATCAGTATTGAAATCTTATCTGCCATGGCTTCGGCTTATACTTTTCTTAAAGGGAAAATCAGTGAAATAGTTGTTCCCCTGCCTACCACGGAGTCTATCTCCACCTTTCCGTTGTGGTTCTGTACAATTCCGTGAACGATAGGGAGGCCCAGCCCAATCCCCCTGGCATCACGCTTTGTAGAGAAGAAGGGCTCGAATATATGCTGGATGTCTTCGGGAGATATGCCTGAACCGTTGTCGGTTATCTCGATCCGGATGGTGTCTTTGTCAGGATTAACGGTTCTCATCATAATCTCACCATTTTCGGTTACCGCTTCTGATGCGTTCACCAGCAGAGCGATGCATGCCTGTTTTATCTGGTTGGGACTGCAGAATATGGTGTCAGCCCGTGCAGAGAGGTCTGTAAGAAAGGTGATATTGGCAATCCTGATATGATGCATCATAAGCTCATAGGTTCCCTGCAGTACTTCGTGGAGGTGCTTCTCCTCGAAGTCCTCCTGGTCCTTGCGCGAGAAGTCAAGAAGGCCTTTCACTATGTCGCCGCACCGTTTGGTCTCGGTCTCAATGAGCTTAAGCTGCCTGAGCATATTATCCCTCTTTTCAGGGGTGATGTCGGGGTTGTCAAGTTGCTTGTAGACGAGTTTTGTATAGATCAGTATTCCAGACAGAGGGTTATTTATCTCATGTGCCACAGAAGCCGACAGCTTGCCGAGAGAAGCAATCCTTTCAACGTTGATCAGTTCATTCTGCGCTTCAGAGAGCTCTTCTGACTTTTTCTGTACCTTGTACTCAAGCTGTTTTGACCAGTTCTCCAGCTCATCGGTGGCCCGGTCAATATGGTCAAGCATGTTGTTAAAAGCCTGCGAGACCATTTTCATATCATCAAGAAGCTCAGGCTTAATCTCAAGTCTGGTGCTTATCTCACCGGCAGACACTGCCTCACTGGCTGTAATGATGCTGTTCAGGGGGTCCTTTATCCGCTTACGGGTAAAGAGGATAAGTGTTGAGACAACAATGGCTGTAAGCATCAGGGCCATCAGGAGAAATTCGACGGAGGATTTGTGCAGTGCGTTGTCGAGGTCCTTCAGCGGCATCCTTATTATCAGCGAACCCAGGACCTCGTCAGTCTCACTGTGAGCATGACATGAGGCGGTATAACATGACATCTCATTGAGGATGGGTCTCCTTATGAGCATATGCCTCTGTCCCGGTCTGTTGGGGTTCATGCTGCAATCGCTCTTTTCATCAATAATCATGTAGCTCCGCTCTCTCTTTGAGAACATCTCGCTGAGATTTGTGTGGCATGAGATGCAGTCGGGATTACTGTGGCTTTCTGTTTCAGCGGTGAATGAGGAATAGGCCAGGTTTTCATTCTGATCATACAGGTTCACGTCGTCAATCCCGGGCATGTTATTGATAATGTCAAGAGTGCTGTGCAGGGTACTCTTGTCATTCTCAAGCATCGATTTGTAAAGGGATCCCTCAACGATGGCCCCAACATTGTTGCCGTTCTGCCTGAGGACAGTGTTGAAATAGTTTACATAAACGGTTCTGAAGATCAGGCTGAAAGAAATAAACAGGACTATTGCTGAAAGTGTGATTATACCCACAACCCTTCCATAGATCGTTGATCTGAGCCTGAGGAACCCGGGAAAGCGTGTCAAGCACGGTCTGCCGGGAGCCTTATTGTCACCGGATCTTGCCATAACAGGTGTTTTTAGCTGTAAACAACTCTTTGCATTTACCGCCTCCTAAATGAGATGACAAACGCAAAGAGTGTGTAAATTTTCTACAATGTACAAAAAATACTCTTATACAGAGATGGGCGCGATACCAGTTGTGAATTATTCAAGGAACTGTTCCTGGAAGTCGGTCCATGCCTCACCTGTCAAGGCCGCCAGGGGGTATCTCGCAAGTTCACCGCCATCCTGCATGTAAACAGGCTGCTGGTCATTACTGTGCCTGTTTGCCGCCAGCGTCATGAATTCGCGTATTCTTTCCAGTTCACTTTTCAACCAGGCTGTAGCTCCGGCGGCGAAGTGGAATCCGCTGACTTCTGCCATCCAGTTTGAGGGTCTGACAGAACAGATCCAGCCCTTCCCGTAGGGATCTTCCTGAAGCAGGGAGGAATCATCCTCCAGGGCAGGATTCATGCCTAAAAGTATACCCGATAACGGAGATAACATTACAAGCCTCTTTCCCTCGCGTTCAATTTCGTAGATTGCTTCACCCTTCTTTACCTCAGTCCCGGTATTTCTGAGCATTTTAATGCTTACCTCACCTGTGAGATTGCTGAGAAGGCTGTCTATGCCGATTCTGGCATCACCCGATCTGAGCATGTGAGCCCATGTGTGGTGCCTGCTGAAATAGATTCCCTGCGGAACATTAAGGGCTGACAGTGAAAGAGGTTCTGCTGCTGACCCCGGCCTGCCTGCCGGATTCAGGGGCCGGTTCAGCAGTTTCCAGAAAGGAATGATCAGGAGAAGGAATGCGATTATAATTATGTATTCAATTCCTTTGGTCTCAAATAAATTGATATATCTGAATTCATCCATGACGGTTGTTTTTTTTGTGTTACTTCTGTTAATTGATTCCCGTTCAGTCTGAGTTCTTCCATTCAGGTGCTTCCCTGAGAACAGGCATGCGCCTTATAACCCATCTGAATATCCATATCTCCGTAAAGATGACGGCAAGTGTAACCGTAATCTCCATCCATGACGGAAAGTAGCGCTCTGCAGCATCCCACCGGAATCCAATGACAGTGATGTTTAGCCGGTTGATAATGATTCCGAGCATTGTGAGCAGGGATGCAACTTTTATCAGGGTGATATTACGTTTCCTGTAGCTCATGAAGAAGAGAATCATGGGTAGGAGTACGAACCCAATCATCTCTGTGAGATACCAGTACCCCATAGGGGTGTTCAGCAGGCCCCAGCGTTTTTCATGTATAAAGACCAGGATGTTGAGCGTGAAATAGGCAAACATCGCTACTGCGCATATTTTGGAGAGACTGTGCAGGATATTATTGTGGGCCTTGTGATTGGATTCGCTGATCTGGTCTGAAAAGACCTTATGGCTTATGGAACCTTCAAAGATTACCATCGACAGGCCGGCGAAGATACTGGATACAAAGAACATAATTGGTATGAACTCCGAGTACCACAGCGGGTGGATCTTATCTTTTGCCATGAGGAACAGTGCGCCCAGTCCTGACTGATGAAGTGTGGAAAGGGTGATGCCGAAAATAACGGCTCCCAGGGTCATTCCGGTCAGTATTTTTCTGGCCCTTTTTGCACCGAGCCATTCGGCTATTGCAGGTGAGAATTCAATGAGTTCTGCAACCATATATAGCAGGAAATGCCAGGCTACAAGAAACAGCACAGAGCTTGTGCCGAAACTGTTTCCTATGATGGGGTTGATTACGTTCCAGGGCCTGCCGAGATCAAGCAGCAGGGCTCCCGCATAGAATACATATGCCAGAAAACCGTTAAGAACCGTCACCCGGACGATAGAGTGGTATTTCTTTATGTTCAGTATATAGACCATGAAGGTTATTACATAGGCTCCGCCCGCAAAGGCAACACCTGTAACCACGTCAAACCCTATCCACAATCCCCATGGCACCTCCTGGGTGAGGTTCGTTATTGATCCGATCCCTTTCCAGAAGCGCAGAACAATAAGGACGGCGCCGGTCAGAATTATGGGGACGGATATTATGTTGAAGGGTGTAAGGAGTTTCCCCTTTGGCTTAAGCTCACTCAGAATGAATTTCCATGTGCTGGTGCTTCCATGCTCCTGCAGAACAGTATAATTTCCGTTACTCATGCTCTTCTTCGTTAAGGTGGTTATTTTTTGTTGCCTTATGCAGTCCGAGCAGCATTGCAGGCCAAAGGACAAATATCGAGGGAACCGCATAGAGGAATCCTTTTGTCAGAGCGGGGTAAGATGATTTCTGCAAGTTTGTATTAAAACCCAGTTCTTCAAAAGGCACCGGTGAGAGGTAGAGGTAGCCGGTACCGCCGGCTTCATGCTCGCCATAGATGTGATCATAATAGGTACCGGGATTTTCGTTTATCCTCCTGCGTGCCTCGGTGATGAGTTCACGTCTCGTGCCGAAGACAATGGCTTCTGTGGGGCACTGTTCAGCGCAGGCAGGGGTGAGTCCTTCCCGGATCCTCTCATAGCACATATCGCACTTTTCGATTTTCGGGTTGGCACTGTGATATTCGAACTTCGGCACATCAAACGGGCAGGATACCATACAGTAACGGCAACCCATGCATTTGTTTCCTCTCCATGTAACAGGACCTTCGTTGTTCTTAAGCATAGCCTTTGTCAGGCAGGCTGCAGTGCATGCCGGATCGTTGCAGTGCATGCACTGCCGCTTCAGGTATACCTCTCCCCTGGTTGTCTGGTAGGCATTTACCACTGTTCGTCTTGTCTCATCAGCCTTGCGCACGACTCCTGCCACAGGCACATCTTCAAAACTTGGTGCGGGCAGGCCGTGGGCCTCAGCGCAGGCAAATTCGCAGCCCTGGCATCCGGCACAACGGGTTGAATCATAGAGCATTCCGTAGAATTCAGTATTTTCATCGCCAGCCTCAGCTGCACTCAGGCGGCTGCCAGTTGCCAGCGAAAGACCGGTCACCCCCATGACCTTGAAAAAGTCTCGTCTGTCAATACTCATAACATAGTTATTAGTAAGGATGGATTAGTGTATAGAATTTTAAAGCGTAGAACAGTTGATCCGAAGTCAGCGCGGCATCTCGAGGAACCGCACCTGGAACTCCTCCCATATTTCAGGTCCGAACTCCTCCAGCAGCCCGTCCTTGAACTCACCGCCGTCCTGGAGAACCACATGGGCATATCTGACATCATTGGTGCCGGGCATCACTGACAGGAAGTCCCTGATCCGGGCAAATTCCTCCTTCAGGTAGTCCGAGTATTTCCCGGCCAGGTTCAGGAGGCGCGAATCCTTCTCCCAGTTCTCCGGTTCAATTGCATATATCCATCCCTCGTCATACGGAGAGCTGTTGACGATGTCACTGTCGCCAAGAATCATTTCATTCCTCGTTACTATCGTTCCGCTGACCGGGGATTTGATATTGAGATGCTTCCCGTTCTGGATCAGGGAGAGGACATGGTCTCCCTTGCGCACTTTCTCGCCGGGCGACTTCATTTTAACTCTTGTGATGGGTCCCGTGATATGCTGCAGGAAATCGTCAATTCCCACCTTTACGATTCCGTTTTTCTCCATAAACGCCCATGTATGGCCTTTATCAAAGAGGATTCCGGCCGGGGTAACCAGCGATTTCAGGCTGAAGGCGGCCATGCGCGGCCTTGCCGCGACAACGGGTAGTTCATTACCGGCACGGGTGATGCGGTATATAGCAAACGCAACAAGTGATACCGCCGCGATTACCGCGATGACCCAGAGCCATCCCCTGAGTGACGAACTCCATTCGCTGCCGGCAGTGACTATTGTCTGATCAGTCACCAGAGTTTCACTCCTGGCAATGCCTTCTCCGCGGGCCAGTGGGCTGAAGCCGGCGCCAGCCATATAACGCTGGCCGTCGTTGAGTATATACCGGATGAGATCCGACTGAGCTCCCGCTGCCGGAACCGTAGCTGCAACAGCATAGATGTTGTTGCAGAGTGCTTTCGGGTATTTGCCAATGTAAACGCCCCTGCTGAAGCTGTTGCAGTCGGCATAGAACTGTTCGAAATATTCAGACTGGCCATTATTGTTGACATCAACAGGTATTATGGCTATGCCTGGCAAGATTGCCATTCCGGCTGCGTCAGTGATATCAGACAGCCTGCAGAAGGCCATGGCATCAGGGTTTCTATTCAGCTGTGCAATCAGCTCTTCAGTTGATTTTACCACCGATGCGTTAATAAGCGCCGGCTCAGCGCCTGTAAAACGGGAAAGAGCAAGCAGAACCGATTCATCATCGAGGATCCAGGCTGAAACCGGTGCGTTGTTATCATTCCCAAGGATCATACCCCAGTTCAGATTCACCTCAGATGTTACTATCTGAAGGAATTTCTGAGGAGAGATTCCTGCACTCTGAATATCTGCAATATAGCGACTGTCAGTGCCGGTTACCGGGACGATTACCTCGCGGCCGACAACAATATGCCAGGCAGCTTCTTCCCCTGCCAGACCTGATGAAAGGTCTGTCAGGAACCTGATATCAGCCTCTGCATTCTGGTTCGAAGGCAGAATTTTCACCTCTGTTCCGGGATTGCCACTCCGGAATCCATCTATCCATTTGGCTGTCAGGGATTCGATCTCCGGAACAGTTGTTACTGAGACCATGTTTAAATCTCTTCCGGCAGCCGCCCTGTCTTCGGTCTGACCTGATACAAGGCCGAAATTCAGCATTGCCAGGCAGAACATTAATAATACTACTCTTTTCATATCTGTGATTGTTGATTTCTGTTCCGTTAACTGTGAATTGCTATCCAATTAGCATGCCAATCATTGTAACAAACATGTAATGAGGGATATACAAAGTATATGCATGTTTTATTCTTATTACGACTGTTGAAATAATATACATAAATTCCAACTGGTGTTGATAAAGAACATAAAATGAGACAGATAAAGCAATGTATAAAAAATATACACCTATTGAATAAATCAACACATTTGAAATATCAAATATGTATATTGCAGATAATCAATGTGTAAACAATTATAAGCAAACAGGATTAATCAACACTTATCAATTTTGCTTTAACCTGTTGCCGTGACCGCTCCTTTATTTATATTTGTTAGAGCTGACTGGCAAGGACTGCAGAGAAGCCTGTCACAACCAGACTCTCTTCATTTAAAAGTTTTAAGGCCAGAAGGAACCCCTAAAGCCAGATATACAACAAGATGATGAACAAGCCTGATAATCAGATAATAGTGATCTTTGGAGGCAGAGGTGACCTTGCCATGCGGAAGATTGTACCGGCTCTCTTTGCCCTCTTTACCCAGAGCATCATGCCTGATAAGTTTGCAGTACTGGCCACGGGCAGAAGCAAAGTCACGGACGAGGCTTACCGTGATGAGGTGCGCGAGGCCCTCAGGGAACTGATAACCGAAAAGGATGAGAAGGCTGCCAAGGATTTTGTCTTGTCGTTTTCTTATATTGACCTCGATCCTTCGGTCAGGGAACACTACAACCGGCTGCCTGATAAGCTGGAGATAATGAGACAGAGAACAGGAGGAGGAGCAAACACACTGTTCTATCTCTCCGTCCCGCCGGAGCTATATGATCAGATTCCCCGCAACCTTTCCCTGCAGGGTCTGAACAATGAGGGTGACGGCTGGAAAAGAATGATCATAGAAAAGCCCTTCGGATATGATTATGCCAGCGCCACAAATCTCAACAAGGCCGTACTGGAGAGCTGGACCGAAAGTCAGATCTACCGCATTGATCATTATCTGGGAAAGGAGACTGTGCAGAATATTCTCGTGACGCGTTTCTCAAACGGGATTTTTGAGCCACTCTGGAACAGAAACTTTGTTCACCACGTTGAAATCACCTCATCAGAGAGCCTGGGTGTTGAGATGCGGGGGGCTTATTACGAGCGTGCCGGGGCTCTCCGTGATATGGTTCAGAACCACCTGTTGCATCTTGTCGGTTTCATCGCCATGGAACCGCCTTCATCCATTGATTCCACATCCATCAGAAATGAGCTTGTAAAGGTCTTTGAATCGCTGAGACCCATAAAGATTGAAGAGGCAGGCTGTATGGCCATCCGCGGACAGTATACAGGTTCGCATGTCAGGGGAGAATGTCTCAAGGGATACCGTGAGGAGGAGAATGTTGACCCGGGTTCAAAGACCGAGACCTTCGCGGCGCTCAGGTTCTATATCGACAACTGGCGGTGGGGAGGAGTTCCTTTCTATATACGCACCGGTAAGCGTCTTCCCACCCGTGTCACGGAGGCAGTGATACACTTTAAGCCTACACCACACTCCCTCTTCCTGGCCAAGGATGCATGCGATGGGTGCAACCAGCTGATAATCAGAATTCAGCCTGACGAGGGGATGCTGCTTAAGTTCGGAATGAAGATACCGGGCGCCGGATTCAAAGTCAAGAATGTCAACATGGACTTCCACTACTCTGACCTTGCTGCCGGAAGAATCCCCGACGCATACGAGAGATTGCTGTATGACTGCATGAATGGCGACTCCACCCTCTACACAAGATCAGACGCCGTCCTGGCTGCCTGGAAATTCCTTGATCCTGTGATAGCGGCATGGAAGAATGATCCTTCCATCCCGGTATTTGGCTATCCGGCCGGGACATGGGGTCCGGAGCACGCCGATGACCTGATTGTGGAGCCGGAGCTTACCTGGAGGTATCCGTGTAAAAATCTTGCAGATGATGGTGTTTATTGCGAATTATAATTAGTTTTATATTCAGATTACTAACGGTTATGCCACCTTCTGTCAGAGTATTCCCTACCCGCGAAGCCCTCGCTCAAAGCTTTGCGGCGATACTGATCAAAGACCTTGACCGAATTGAGCCCGATCATTACTATACTGTCGCCCTCTCCGGCGGATCAACCCCGGAGTATATATTCAGCTATCTGTCTGATAATTATGCCGGAAGGATTAGCTGGGAGAAATTGCTTGTCTTCTGGGGCGATGAGAGGTGTGTGCCTCCCGAAGACCGGGAGAGCAATTACAGGATGGCTTACGAAAGCCTGCTCCAGAATGTACCCATCCCTGATGCCAACGTTTTCAGGATCCGGGGCGAGGATGACCCTGCCGCTGAAGCAAAGCAGTATGCTGAGCTTGTAACAGATGTGGTGCCCTTCTTCAATGGTCTCCCGCAGTTTGACCTGATGCTTCTTGGTCTTGGCGATGACGGACACACAGCTTCCATATTTCCCGACAGGCTGGACCTTTTCAATTCATCGAAGCTATTTGAGGTCGCGCTCAAGCCTGGTTCCGGCCAGAAAAGGATCACTGTAACAGGAAGGCTTATCAACAATGCCTCCAAGGTGTACTTTATTGTAACCGGAAAAGGGAAGGCCTCAATGGTATCAAAGATTATCGAAGGCAAGAGCGGTTCGGACAAGTATCCGGCCTCACTTGTTAAACCGGCCTCGGGACATGAAGTATGGATGCTCGACAAGGAAGCCGCAGCATTACTGAAGACATAAATATCAAAAGTAGTAAAACTCCAGGTATGATCACAGGAATTCTCAGGGAGACAGGAAGTGAAAACAGGGTAGCCATTCTTCCAGGCGAAACAACAACCCTGAAAAAACTCGGGCTTGATGTGCTTGTCGAAGAAGGCGCCGGGGAAAAAGCTTTTGCCTCAGACGACGATTACCGGTCTGCAGGAGCTTCCATAGCCGGAAGAAAGGAGGTTATTGCCCGGGCCGACCTGCTCCTGACAGTCAACCCGCCGCTGAATGAGGATCCGGGCTCCTTCAGGGAGGGACAGATGATTTGCACTGTCCTCGATCCGGTTGAGAACAGAGAGTGGCTTGAGAGAATTCGTCTCAGGGGAGTCACAGTACTGGCGCTTGACCTTGTTCCGAGGATCACCAGGGCGCAATCCATGGATATCCTCTCTTCAATGGCTACGGTATCAGGTTATAAGGCAGTACTCCAAGCAGCCTCATTGCTGCCAAGGTTCTTCCCGATGTTCATGTCGGCTGCCGGCACTATAAAACCTGCCAGGGTCCTTATCCTCGGTGCAGGTGTTGCCGGCCTGCAGGCAATAGCAGTTGCAAGGAAGCTGGGTGCGATTGTGGAGGTGTTTGACGTCAGGTCTGCCGTGAAGGAGGAGGTCAAAAGTCTGGGCGGCAAATTCATAGAGGTTGAGGGAGCTGTGGAAGATGCCGCTGCAGGCGGATATGCCGTCGAGCAGACCGCTGATTTCAAGAAGAGGCAGCAGGAGCTCATACAGCAACGGGCAGTGGCAGCTGATGTGGTCATAGCCACTGCCCAGATTCCCGGTAGAAAGGCACCGGTGCTGATCGTGAAAGAGACTGTGGCGAAGATGAAACCGGGATCGGTGATAATTGACCTTGCCGCCTCCTCGGGAGGAAACTGCGAAGCAACTGTAAACGGTACCACCGTTGTCGTCAACGGTGTAAAAATAATTGGCAAATCAGATTATCCCGCCGACATGCCATCCGATGCCAGTAAGATGTTCGGGAGCAATATCATCAATCTTCTGAAGATCATGGTCGATAAGGAGGGGCGGGTGGTACCCGATATGGCCGATGAGATAGTAAAGGGAACAACTGCCGTTCATGGAATGGAATATGTCAGCCCGAGAGTAATACAAATGCTTCAAATAAAACAGACTGCATAATGGAAGGAATTCTCGAATACTTTATGGTCAACAGAGGCATCATCTACATGGTGATACTCTCTGTATTCCTGGGCATTGAGGTGATCAGCCACGTGCCGGCAATACTTCACACACCACTTATGTCAGGCGCAAATGCCATTCACGGGGTGGTAATAATCGGAGCGATTATAGTCATGGGACATGCTGATACAACCGGAGCCATGATTCTGGGTTTTCTCGCAGTTATCCTTGGTACCCTCAATGTTGTAGGAGGATTCGTTGTCACAGACAGGATGCTGGAAATGTTCAAAAAGAAAAAGTAAGGAAACCCCTCTGATAAAAAAAGCAGCACCATGAATGATGTCTCTCAGTTTTCAGCAGGAATCTCGATCCTTGAGATAACCTATATTCTTGCTTCCGTACTTTTCATACTTGGATTAAAGATGTTAAGCCACCCCCTCACCGCGAGGAGGGGAAATACGCTGGCGGCAGCCGGCATGATAATGGCCATTGTTGCAACTATTCTTTTTCACAGCAAGGATGGTGAGAAGATAGGCAATATAGGATGGATATTAATTGCAATCGCGATAGGGACCGCCATAGGATGGGTCATCGCCAAAAGGGTGAAGATGACGGCCATGCCGCAGCTGGTTTCATTCTTCAACGGGATGGGAGGAGCAGCGGCCGCTCTCATATCCATGATGGAATTTCCTCATGTAAGCAGTGAATTGATCGCCAGGACCGGCATGGCCAACGGTCATGTGCTGGCCATTCTGCTTGGACTGGTCATAGGGTCAGTCTCTTGGGCTGGTAGCATGATTGCTTTCGGCAAGCTCGATGGACGCATAGGTGATCTGCGGGTCAAGGCAATGAAATATGTCAACCTGACCATCCTTGCTGTAATCGTTGGGTTTATGGCGTACATCATGACGCGCGATGTTCAGACTTCAGCCGAACTGATGCCTCTGATAATAATTTTGTTTGTGATCTCGGTGGCATACGGTGTGCTGTTCGTCATGCCCATCGGCGGTGCCGACATGCCGGTGGTGATTTCGCTGCTCAACTCATTCACAGGTGTTGCGGCGGCGATGGGCGGGTTTCTCTACAGCAACCAGGCTATGCTCACCGGCGGGATCCTCGTGGGATCTGCCGGAACGATATTGACGGTACTGATGTGCAGGGCCATGAACCGCTCACTGCTCAATGTCATTGTTGGGGTGTTCGGTGGCGGCGGGCAGGCTGTTACAAATGCTGCCGGTACCATCAGGGAGATAACGGTGCCGGATGCAGCAGTACTGCTGAGCTACTCAAAGAAGGTTGTAATTGTTCCCGGTTACGGCCTTGCAGTAGCGCAGGCCCAGCATATATGCCACGAGCTCGATAAACTTCTGGAAGAGAAAGGGGTAGAGGTTAAGTACGCCATTCACCCTGTGGCAGGTCGTATGCCCGGGCACATGAATGTGCTGCTTGCCGAGGCGGACGTACCATATGAACAGCTTATCGAGAGTGATGAGATCAATCCTGACCTGCCTAACACAGATGTACTGGTTGTAATTGGCGCAAATGACGTTGTCAACCCCGCCGCAGAGGATGATCCCTCAAGCCCGATCTACGGGATGCCTATCATCAAGGCCCGTGATGCACGGAATGTTATCGTAATGAAACGCGGCATGGGCAAAGGGTATGCAGCAATAGAAAACATGCTCTTCTTCAATGACAAGACCCGCATGCTGTTCGGTGATGCCAAGTCAACTCTGCAGGCACTTGTTACTGAGGTTAAGTCCCTGTAGGCAGCAGGCAGCAGGCAGCAGGCAATAGTGTTGACAATAGCAAGCATTCTCAACATATATGGCAGTACCTTCACTACTGCCTACTGCCGACTACTTTACCTGGTCTGTTCCGCAATTACTGAAGAAATGTGGCCCCAATATTTCTTATGGAACTTCAGGCTCTTCTTGTCGAGCATTGAATGCAGTGTGGCAGGGGTGTCCTCCGGTGCGAATTTAATCAGTGCGCGGTCTTCATACAGAGCTGAAACCTCCGGATGGAACTGGACCGAAAATACATTCGGAAATTTGCTGTGTGCGATCCCCTCCACTATCTTGCCGTCATGAGAGAGGGCAGTTACTTCAAACCCGGCGCCTACATCCTTCACTGACTGGTGATGATGGCTGTAAACCACCGGCTGCCACATGCGTGATACCTTAACAGTTTTTCCGAAGAACCCGTGGTCGGTGAATCTGACGGGGTGCATACTGTTTCCCATGAAGTCCTTGTCTTCCTTGATATTCTGCCAGTAGTTGCGGTGCAGGTCACTTCGGTCAATAAGGACATGTGTCTCAGGTTTTTTGCTTTCGTATACCTGCGCCGGGATATCCTGCCACAGGGTACCTCCGGCTGCCACATTCATCGACTGCATCCCAAGGCAGAAGCCTGTGACCATATACTCCGGGTTTTCATTCAGAAGAGGAGTAAAGGCCGCGTTGCGGGTTCCTCCGATAAGATGGAACAGGAAGCTGACCTCAAAATAGTGCCGACCGGGGTCTGTGGTCTCCGAATACCAGTTCTCCTCACCGTAAACGGCCGGGGGAATATCCTGTCCGCCGAAGAAAATAATACCTGCGGAATTCTGGAAAATCTTACGGAAGTCGTCACTGCACCCGTTCTGCCGGTAAACTGTCTCTTCAGTCAGTAAGCCACTGACCTCATGCAGGTGAAAGGATTTCAGGCCATTCTTCGCAATTAGGTCTGCCGACTGTGAGAAGTCATACTCCTGGCTTGAATGATAAACGCCAACGAAGCTGACATTTTCCAGGTCAACGTCCAGCAGGCCATTATTCACAAGGTATTCTGTCACCCCGATATTCCAGACGGTCGGGTTGACAAGTATTACGTATTCCTTATCACGGTTGAAATCCCCCCTGAAGAAATTCTGTGGAAACAGATTGATGAACAGGGAGATTAATGCAAGGCTGAGAAACAGTTTTTTCATGGCTTTGAAATTTTACTCTGTAAATGTAAATTTTATTCTCTGACCATCCGCTCACTGTCTGTGAGATATTCAGTTTTTGGATTTTCACAGTTGAAGGTGACCATCATATCATAGACAGATGGCACCTGGCGTGATAGTCGGAGGAGGATATCATCCGGTATTGAGGTACGACTGAAGGGCACAACTTTTACATACTCCTGGATATCACCGGCCTGCCTGCCGTATTTATATTCATATGTAAATGATCCGTCTTCACGTAGCAGGACTTTACTGTTCAGGACATTGGGGACACTTATATAGAATTCGCTTTGCGCGTTCCTGGTGTTGCTGAGGAGGCCTTTCCCGGAGAGGTGGCTGAATAGCTGACCGGCAACCACAGAGGCAGGGTTTACTATCAGAAGGTCTTCCGCAATCAGGGATCGGTAGATCTGTTCGCCGTTCTCACTGTAGTCTCTTAACCGGCTGAACTCATTGCGGAATGTATCCTCAAAGAAGGGGTAGTGTGTGCATGCCAGGACAACGGAGTTAAGCGGCAGGGCCCCCGGAGTCTGCCTTATTTTTTCCATAAGGGTTACTACATGAAATGCGATGTAGTTCTCCACGGAGTTGATCTGGATATTGTGGGGGTTTGATGCATCGCCTTCCCATAGCATTGCCCCGCTAACCATGTCAAAATCGTAACTGTCCCAGAGGGCAGGATCTATCTTCATCTCTCCTGTTCCTGTGTCAGAAGGGCCTTTGTACTCTTTCCGGGGTGCCGTGGCTTTCCTGTCAATGGCGTCTGCGCTCTCATCTATTGCTTCGGCTATGCCTATCCCGGCCTGCTGAAATATATGGATAGTCTCTTCCTGCCCGTCAGCCCGGTTAACAGATTTAATTGTCTCCGGGTAGGCCCCCGACTTTACTGTTCCGTCAGTTGCCATGACCGCTATGCTGCCGTTCTCGCCCGGGGAGAAGTTGCCGAAGGCTCCCTGTGCACCGGCATCAATGACACCTATGACGCCTATATCCGATCCGGCCTCCTCAAGGAACTGCCTTACCGTATCAAGGGCATAGGCGGTTGCTGTGTTGCATGCTATGACTATTGCCTTGACGGGACTCTTATCGGTCTGGAACCGCCGTGAATCACCAGTCCGGTAATATTTGTCGCCCAGAAGGAACTGGACATCCTTCAGGACATGTTCGATGAGAAGAGGGGTGTTGTCTTCAAGGGCATAGCTTCCATAGGGCATGTTGGCGAGGTCACCAAGAAAAATATAGGACTCGTTGGCCAGTCCTTCATGTTTAATTATGTCAGTCAGGACAGATAAACCTCCGGTCCCTGAATCGAAGACACCAATGGGAAGAGAACTGTCTCCTGCCGGATAAGTCCCGAAATCAACATAATAAAAACCCTGTTTGTCATCCGTTATGGCATCACGTATGGTGGCGGGTTTGCTGCATGAGATGACAATGAGCGTAAGTATCATTAAGGCGATGATGGATGTTCTGGGAGTGAGGTGTTTCATATCCGGGTTGTTTCGTGTGCGATTCACATTATAAATGTAGCATCTTGCCCGGAGATTAACAATCAAACATGTTTCCGGGCATATTGTAATTTGTATGACCATCCGTACGGATGTTCTGCTAATCCGAATGTTTTGAATAATCAAGGTTTTGATTTAAGTAAACGACCCAAAAATATTTTCCCCGAAATTGTTATTTTGTGTAATATTCCCATTATTTTTGTTTCGTCGATTCCCGAAATGAAATGGAAGCAAAGCAGGCGAGGAAGAAATATTACACAACTGATCAGGAGAAGCTGGCAAGGTATGCCAAGGCCCTGTCACATCCGGTAAGAGTGTTTGTAATGGATTTCCTGGCAAACAATCTCGACAAATGCTGTTACAGTGGGGACATGGCTGAGGAATTGCCAATTGCCCGGTCTACTCTTTCTGAGCACCTTAAGGAGCTTAAGAAGGCCGGACTTATTCAGGGGGAGATCAATCCGCCCTATATAAAATATTGCATTCACCGTGAGAACTGGGATGAGGCAAGATTATTACTGAACAATTTTTTTAAGAGATAAAAAATTTAAATTAGTATTTCGACGTTTTACGAAATATAGGGAGGATAAAAAATGATGGATATAAAAATTCTGGGACCCGGGTGCCCCAAATGCAAAACCCTGGAGAAACTTACACGTGAAGTTGTTGAACAGAGTGGAATTGAAGCAACTGTCACCAAGGTTGATGACATCGTTGAGATAATGAATTACGGGGTGATGACCACCCCGGCACTTGTTGTTGACGGGAAAGTGGTTGTGAAGGGTCGTGTTCCTTCTGCAGAAGAGATCAGGAAGTTTATTACCAATTAATACCGCCTAGTTATGAAGAAAGTACTGCCTTTTTTGGTTGTTGTAGGTGTGGCTGCAGCCATTGTTGCGATTCTGGCTTTCAGGAACGGGGATTCCCGCGAGGAAGAGGTCTCCGTCAGCCTGCCCGGTGACAAGGTGGAGGTCATATATTTCCATCTGACCCGACGCTGTGTCACGTGCCAGGCCGTTGAAAATGTATCCAGGGATGCCGTTAAAGAGCTTTACCCCGCTGAGATTGAAAAGGGTACTATCGTTTTCAGGTCGCTTAATATTGAAGAGAAGTCCTCGGAGGCTGATGCTGAAAGGGTTAAGGCTACTGGTCAGTGCCTCCTTGTTGTGAGCGGCGACAAGAGGTTTGACCTTACGAGTGAAGGATTCATGAATGCACGCAACAGTCCGGAGAAGCTGAAGGAAGTGATTAAAAAGACGGTTGATCCTCTGCTGACTGCTCTTAAGAATAATTGATGGATTTACTGCATAATATACTTGAGAACTCGCAGTATTCATTTCTTACGGCGGCGATACTGGGGCTGATGACAGCTATCAGCCCCTGCCCGCTGGCTACAAACATCTCGGCTATCGGTTTTATAAGCCGTGATCTGACTGACCGGAGAAGGGTCTTCCTGAACGGACTGGTTTACACCCTTGGCAGAGCTATAACATATGTCGGTATAGCTTCGATAATATTCTTTGGTGCCAGTCAGATGGATATATCAGGCTGGTTCCAGAAATGGGGGGAGAAGTTACTGGGACCGGTTCTCATTATTATTGGCCTTTTTATGCTCGATTTTATAAGGATTAAGCTGCCGGGTGGCATGGGATCATTGACGGAGAAGATAGGGGAGAAGGGTAGAAAGAGTTATTTGAATACGCTATTGCTCGGCATTTTGTTTGCCATGGCCTTCTGTCCGTACAGCGGTGTTCTGTATTTTGTCATGCTTATTCCAATGACGGTTGCAAGTGCCGAAGGACTCTATCTTCCGCTGATTTTTGCCATAGCTACCGGAATACCAGTGATAATCTTCGCATGGTTCCTGGCCTATGCCGTTGGCAACGTGGGAAAGATTTACAGCCGTATAAAAACCTTCGAACTCTGGTTCAGAAGGGTGGTGGCCGTGCTGTTTATCGGTGTTGGAATCTGGTATATTTTTTCAGTGTGGTTTTGATTTTTTTTTATCTGAATATTTCGGGTTTTTACGAAATGATAATCTTTAACTTAATATGGAACTGAAGAAGGAACTAAAGATCCTCCTGTGGATCATTATAGTATTTGTATTTGCGTTTTTCATGCCGATTGAAAGTGCCCGTTTTAACACTGCGATTGCAGCGACTTTCGATCTGGTTAAGTGGTATGCCAGGGAGCATGTTATACTGTGTCTCCTGCCAGCATTCTTCATTGCCGGGGTAATCTCGGTATTTGTCAGCCAGGGTTCGGTGATAAAGTATTTCGGGGCAAATGCGAAGAAATGGCTGGCCTACACTGTAGCTGCAGTTTCCGGTACTATACTGGCTGTCTGCTCATGCACCATCCTGCCGCTTTTTTCAAGCATTCACAAGCGTGGTGCAGGTCTTGGCCCGGCAATAGCTTTCCTCTATTCCGGTCCGGCCATAAATATCCTTGCCATTATTCTTACTGCCAGAATCCTCGGTTTTGAAATGGGTGTTGCCCGGGTCATTGGTGCAGTCTCGTTCAGCATTATAATCGGGTTAATTATGTCACTGATCTATCGCAAAGAGGAATTGCAAAAGAAGGCAGACCAGATGAATATTGTCGGGGAACCGGAAAAGAGACCGATGTGGCAGACAATGACGCACTTCTTTACCCTGGTGATCATTCTGGTCTTTGCCAACTGGGGAAGTCCGTCAGCGGATGACACCTCAAGTGCATGGTACTATATTTTTACATACAAATGGTATATAACGGGATTTTTCAGCCTCGTCCTTGCATGGTCACTGATAAAAATTCTTAAGATCAAATGGCAGTGGGTTCTTGCCGCAGTGGTTGTCACAGTAATATCAGTGCTTCTTTCCAATTCACTTATTGAGAATGCAAAACTGAGGCCTCTTGTACCAATGGCTGTCGGGATAGCTGCGCTCAGCGTAATTACCCTGCTGGACAAGAGGGATGAGGAAAACCGTGAGTGGACGTTATCCACATGGGGATTTGCCAAACAGATTATTCCGCTGCTGGGAATTGGCGTAGTAATAGCCGGTTTCCTGCTTGGTTCTACGCATGATGGCCAGAGTATTGCCGGTGTAATTCCCAATGAATGGATAGCTAAGCTGGTGGGCGGCAACTCCGTGTTCTCAAATTTCTTTGCATCAGTTGTCGGAGCGTTCATGTATTTCGCCACATTGACAGAGGTTCCTATTCTCCAGGGACTGATTGCCTCAGGAATGGGTAAGGGTCCCGCCCTGGCTCTGCTTCTTGCCGGGCCTTCACTCTCCCTGCCCAATATGCTGGTTATCAGAGGTATTATAGGAATTCAAAAAACTGCTGTATACGTTGCCCTTGTTGTTGTAATGGCTACAATATCAGGACTGATCTATGGTGCAATCTTTTAAAATGATAAGGAATGCTGGATATCAAAGCTCTGGGCCCGGGATGGAGTTTCGGGTCTCTGCAGGTTTTATGAATATGTTTTCAGGCGATACTGAAGCTTTCTGAGGTTGTTTGAAAACTGGCTGAAGGATAAGCCTCCTGAATAATTTTCACCATCCATTCCCCTTCTACAAAAAAGACAGGAGAGTCATCTTTATCATATGCGATTAATCCGGCCTTCCGGCTCATAAATTCGCGTAATTCTTTATTATCCCCAAAGGTGAACCAAAGTGCTTTTATGTAAGGAAGTGGTTTCAGATCGCATGCAGCACCGTATTCATGTTCAAGTCTGAATTTGATTACATCAAACTGAAGCTCACCCACTGTTCCGATTATTTTTCGGTTTCCCGGTTGTTGAAGGAATAGCTGGGCAAGTCCTTCATCAGTTAGTTGTCTGACCCCCTTTTCAAGCTGTTTGCTTTTTGAAGGGTCACGATTTATCACTTCTCTTAATAATTCCGGTGCGAAATTGGGGACTCCCTTGAAATGCAGAACTTCACCTTCTGTAAGAGTATCCCCGATTTTCAGAGAGCCAGTATCATACACACCGATCACATCACCAGGGAACGCCTCGTCAATAGTGCTCCTTGAATTAGCGATAAATTCCGCAGAGGAAGAAAATCTCATCTTCTTGATTAACCGGGTATGGTAATACAGCTTGTTTCTTTCAAACACCCCGGAACATACCCTCAAAAATGCCATCCGGTTGCGGTGCTTGGGATCGAGATTTGCATGTATCTTAAAGATGTATCCCGTAAAATCAGGTTCATCAGGTTTGACGGCACGTTCATGTGCTTCTGACCTGGTTGGTGACGGAGCTATTTCAATAAAGGTATCAATCAACTCAAGAACACCGGTATTATTTAGTGCACTGCCAAAGAAGACAGGAGCAAGATATCCCTCGAGATAAAGGTTTTTTTGAAATGACTCGTACATATCTTTGATCAGGTCTGTCTCTTCCCGGAGGTGGCCAAGTATTTCCTGTCCGACATATTCTTCAAGCAAGGGATCTGAGATATCGGCGGTTTCCATAAGTAGCTCCGATAAATTGCTCTTTTCAGGAGTGTAGAACTGTATGTTTTTTTTAAATATATTGTAAACTCCTTTGAAATTACTTCCCCGGCCGGCCGGCCAGGTAAAGGGAGTCACGGCAATATTTAATTCCTGCTCCAGCTCCTCAAGGAGCTCGAAGGGGTCTTTCCCTTCCCTGTCCATCTTGTTTATGAAGATCATTACCGGGGTTGCTCTCATGCGGCAGACTTCCATCAGCCTGCGGGTTTGAGCTTCCACCCCTTTTGCACTGTCAACCACAAGTATCACGCTGTCAACTGCCGTCAGGGTGCGGTAAGTATCCTCAGCAAAGTCTTTATGACCCGGAGTATCGAGTATGTTTATCTTTACTCCTTTATAGTCAAAACTCATTACTGAGGTAGCAACAGAAATGCCTCTCTGTTTTTCGATCTCAAGGAAATCAGATGTAGCAGTCTTTCTGATCTTGTTATTTTTAACAGCTCCTGCAACATGTATTGCACCACCAAACAGGAGTAACTTCTCGGTAAGGGTTGTTTTACCAGCATCAGGATGCGAAATAATGGCAAACGTCCGTCTTCTTTTTATCTCATCAATTAAATCCACAATCAGAATCTATCTTAATACCTGAGGGGTATTCATGTTAATAATTTTCAAGTGATTTGGCAGTATTTGGTAAAATCTTCCAGCTCCTGCCGGAAGCTATCCGTGAGTTGAATCAAGGCGGAGTGCTGGCGCAATATTTAGCGAATCTTTTCTTCATCTGAGGGCGCAAAATTAATAAAAATAACGCGGCAGAGCTTTTGTATCAAAAAAATACGGTCATGATAAAGCCTATGCCTGATCATGACCGCCGGAAATTAATTATTGTATTCTTGCCGGAATATGGCTCTGTGTCTTATTTTTTAACTGACCCGGTTTGACATTTGGCAGGATTGCAACCTGCATCAGAGGCGGTTTTGGTGCATGTCGCCTTGCAGGTGGGATCGCATTTGCCATCCTTGCATTTAGCAGGATCGCAGTTTGCACCGGAATGCTTTGCCTGAGATCCGGGTACCGGAGCTTCGCCGGCGGCCATTTCACATGCGGCAGCTGATGGGCACTTTGAGCAGTCCTTTACGGCTTCCGTTTTGGCCTTCTTATCCTTCTTTTCATCGCTCTGCGCGTTGACTGTCGATAAAACTACAAACGCAAGTATTAACAGGGCTGAAATTCCAATGATGACTTTCTTCATGACTTTAAGGGTTTTTGTTCGGTTCAAAATTACGGAGACAGATTTTTAATCAGGTTATACCGGCGTTAAATCGTGTTATACCGATGTTAAATCTTGATTGGGATTGCGAAATCTCTGTATTTTTGAGCTGATGAAAAAGTCAAGGATACAGCTGACAATTCTAATACTGGCTTTTGGAGCTCTGGTCGCACTCACCGTTATTCAGTTCTCATGGATACTGAAAGCAGCCCGGATGCAGGAGGCCCAATTCAGCCACAGCGTTGAGATGGCGATGAACAGGATCGTAGAGAACCTTTCGCAAAACGAGGCCCTGTGCAGCGAGGTCAATAACTGCCTCAGGCACGGAAGACACGAGTCGTGCATGCTTGTAATGAAAACAAGGGAAGAGTGGGAGAGCATGGAGTCCCTGATCAGGCAGGATCTTGAATTCTACGGTATCGGACTTGACTTCGAGTTTGATATAATTGATGCCAGTCTGTCTCCGCAGGTCCCGCAGGCGAGGAACATGTACCTCAGCAACAGCCTGGAACAGATGCTTGAGAGATCAGGATATAAACTCAGTCTCAGGTTTCCTGAGAAGCGCGACTTCATTATTGCCCAGATGGGTGATATCTTTATCTTTTCAATGCTTCTTCTTTTCCTGGTATCCGTTTCATTTATAATTATATATAACTATTTCAGGAAGGAGAGACTCCTGTCTGAAAGCATAGTTGATTTTGTGAATAATGTTACACATGAATTTAAAACGCCCCTTACCAACATATCACTGGCAAACAGCATGCTCTCAAAAAATGAAAAGGTTGAAAACGATGAAAAACTCTCATTTTACTCATCTGTTATTAAAACCGAGCAGACCAAGCTGAATGAAAAGGTAGAGAAGTTACTAAAAACCGACTTTGCCGGAATTGAAAAAATCAATTCTGTTGAAGCGATTGATGTTTCTGAAGTTGCAGAGAACATTGCTGAGACATTCAGGGTTCAGATTGAGCAAAAAGGAGGGCAGATCGCTATTGAAAGGGAGGGAACCCGTTTCATTGTTTCAGGTAATATGGATCTCTTTCATATAGCTCTCGGGAACCTGGTTGACAATGCAGTAAAGTATTCAGTCCAGCTGCCTGAGATATTAATCAGATTGAGCTCAACAGACAGCAGACTTGTCATTGAAATTGAAGATAACGGCCCCGGAATACCTAAGGAATACAGGGATAAGGTTTTTGAGAAGTATTTTCGTGTACCTGCAGGTAATACTCACAGCGTGGACGGGTTCGGACTCGGACTTTACCAGGTGAGTGGTATAATATCGGGAATGAGAGGCAATATCAAAATCGCAAACAGGAAGGAGGGAGGTCTGACGGTAGTCATCGAACTTCCACTGGCCAGGCAAAATGTTTGACAATTTCAACGATACACGGATCCTCCTTGTGGAGGATGATGTCAACCTGGGTTTTTTACTGGTCGACTTCCTTGAATCAAACGGATTTAAGGTGAAACTCTATCGCGACGGTCAGTCAGCGCTACAGGGATTCACCAGAAACGGTGCCGATTTTTGTTTAATTGACATCATGCTCCCCGGAATGGACGGCTTTACACTGACTGGCAAAATCAAGGAGCTTGACAAAAAAGTACCGGTGATAATTCTTTCTGCACGGTCTCTCAAGGAAGATAAGATAACCGGATTTCGCCTCGGAGTGGATGACTATATCACTAAACCTTTTGAGGAGGAGGAACTGCTTTACAGGATAAGAGCAGTACTAAATAGGATGAAAAATCCCTTAAGAAATTCCGATGCGGAGGCCTCAGTTATAAGAATAGGCAAGTTTTTATTTGATCCTCAGAATCTTATGCTGACCAGCGGCTGTGATTCGCAGAGAATCACCATCAAGGAAAGCCGGATACTTAATAAACTTGCCAGCTCATTGAACAATGTCGTAACCCGCGAAGAAATAATGGTTGATGTATGGGGTGAAGCCGATTACTACACAGGAAGGAGCCTGGACGTCTTTATCTCCAAACTGAGAAGTTATCTTAGGACAGATTCATCGGTACAGATAATTACTATCCCGACGCTTGGTTACCGTTTAGAGGTAAAAAGTTAGTTGCATCTGCCTGTCATCAGGGTGCTGGCCTGACACGCATCACATAAACGAATTTATGATGGCTTAAACCCGTTTTGTTACAGTTTTGTAAAGAATGTAATTCTGTATTTCGTAAATTTACGAAATGATTATATTTGACACTGGAATTAACTCCAGCATACCTGATGAAAATTAAAATACTGATCCTTTGCACGGGCAACAGCTGCCGCAGCCAGATGGCACACGGTTTCCTGCAGTCGTTTGATGAAGATATTCATGTCATGTCAGGCGGCACCGAACCGGCTGCCCGTATCAATCAGAAGGCCGTTGAGGTAATGACAGACCTCGGGATTGATATCAGCCACCACACTCCCCACCTCGTTGATGAATATCTCGATGAGGAGTGGGATTATGTGATAACCGTCTGCGATCACGCCAATGAAACATGTCCCGCATTTTTCGGAAGGGTGAAGCACCGGCTCCATCTCGGCTTTGAAGATCCGTCACATGCCACCGGCACACCAGAGTTCATTCACGGTGAGTATATCCGCATCCGCGATCAGATACGCAAAACATTCCAACAGTTTTATAATGAAAACATAAAAAGAACTTAAATGAAACCATCTGATTTAAAATTAATTGTTCAGGAAAAATACGGTCAAATAGCTTCTTCGGGTTCAGGAACAGCGGGATCATGCTGTTCGTCGGGCAGTTGCTGCGGCCCTGACCTGGTTACCACTTTCAACGAGAGCTATGAACATCTGTCAGGATATAATCCTGATGCCGATTTAAGTCTGGGCTGCGGCATACCGGTTGACTTTGCCTCCATCAGACCGGGTGACAATGTCCTTGATCTCGGCAGCGGTGCAGGCAATGATTGTTTCGTGGCAAGAGCACTGGTGGGGGACGGGGGCCATGTTACAGGCCTTGACTTCACTGAAGCGATGCTCGTCAAGGCTGAGGAGAACAGGATGAAGCTGAATTACGACAACATTGAATTCATCAGGGGAGATATTGAAGAGATGCCCCTTCCGGGTGACAGGTTCGATGTTGTGCTTTCCAACTGTGTCCTTAACCTGGTTCCCGACAAACAAAAAGCCTTCAGTGAGATTTACAGAGTGCTGAAGCCCGGCGGACATTTCTGCGTCTCAGACGTGGTTGTAAAGGGGACCCTGTCGGAGAAGGCACGCTCAGATGCAGAGCTTTATGTGGGGTGTGTATCCGGC
>Ga0209467_1001110_pt1 | contig 26000 bp, 22 predicted proteins | sample Higcelwee11metaG_FD_187175 | JGI IMG/M metagenome (GOLD analysis project Ga0209467, IMG submission 187175) | Freshwater pond sediment microbial communities from the University of Edinburgh, under environmental carbon perturbations - High... | ecosystem: Environmental > Aquatic > Freshwater >... | reverse complement strand
CACTATAAAAGGTGATTCGAATAATCTGGTGGCAATGACGGAGAGGTCACACCTGTTCCCATCCCGAACACAGAAGTTAAGCTCTCCAGTGTCGATGGTACTTGGATCGCAGGATCCCGGGAGAGTAGATCGCCGCCGGGTAAAATAAGAACAACAGTGAAAATTGTTGTTCTTTTCTTGCATCCGTTGGCAGCGAACCAAAAAGAGAATTTCTAAACTGGAAAACCCTTCTTATCATGCAAAAGACTCAGGCAATATAATGTAAAAAATGATATGTTTCGTATTGATTCGACAGAAAACACCATAAAGCCTGTCATATGTCAATACTTTGCCTTTAAATGGCATATTTTTTATATACTTGGTAAGCAGTCGGGGTTTTGATTCTATTTATAGGATTTAAGCACTATATATATAAAAGCTATGTTTAAATTCACTTTTATCGGTTATACTTAAAATATCAAATTATGTGGAAGTTAATGTATAAAAAGGGTGGATATATCATGAAAGAAATGTTGAACAGTATATCATTTAAAATCAAATATATTGTTACATTGTTAGCTGCATTGTTTTTTACCTTAAATGTAGGATATGTTTTTATTATGTATATTAATTCCAACATATATAGTGACAGGTTGTTTAAATCGCTGGCGCTTTGTGAGGTGTTGCTGATAGCATTCATAAGCAGCAGCATGTACAACCTCATTAAGCGTAATTCAATGCTTACGGATGTTTCAAGCATAATAAAGGATGAGATTCCCTATGTAAGTCCGATTTTTAATACAATCTCTGACGGCATAATGGTTGTAGACAATAAAGGAAGGGTTAGAAATATAAACCAGGGCTTATGTAATATACTAGGGCTTGAGGAAAGGCAAATAGCGAACAAGAGCTTATATAACATATTTAATGAATGGGGTAATAATGAAAATAAGTTGCTACCTGGGATACTGATTGAATCATTAGAGACATATAAGGAATTCAGCCAGCAAGAAAATGTGTATGTTAATAATGGAGAAGTGCTTTATCTTGAAGTATCAACATATATTTTAAGGAACAAAAATGTTATAGGAGTTCTTGCTGTTATACACGATTTTACACAGGAAAAAAAGCTTGAGCAGAAGCTGTTGCACATAGAAAAGCTGGCAACCGCCGGTCAAATGGCTGCTGAACTTGCACATGAAATAAAGAATCCCATATGCTCTGTCAAGGGACTAATTCAGCTTATGGGAAAGAAGCATTGCCTTGAGGATAGCAAATACTATGAAGTCATAACAAACGAAATTGATAGGGTAAGTGTTCTGCTCAAAGGATTCCTTACTCTTACACAGAATGAACCGAAGCCCGAGAAGGTTATAATAAACAGTATAGTTGAGGAAGCAGTACCACTGATTGAAAGCTATGCTGAGAGTAAGAATATAGAAATAACTGTGAACATGCAGGAGGAAATACCAACTATTAATGCTGACAGAGAGAACATAAGGCAGGTAATCATAAACATAGTTCAGAATGGTATTGATGCATTGCCAATCAATGGGAGAATGAATATAAATGTCTGGTATGACAGGATTAGTGAAATGATTAAAATGGAATTTAAAGACAACGGAAGTGGAATAAAACAGGAGTATTTGAAAAAGATATTTGAACCATTCTTTACAACAAAAGAGAGTGGTTCAGGATTGGGATTGGCAATATCGCAAAAAATAATTGAAAGCCATTTCGGCAAATTGTTTGCCTTTAATAATCTTGACGGAGGAGCTACCTTTGTAATTGAACTTCCAACTGCAAAATACTGTAAAATAGATAATAGCAAGGCTTCTTAAGCTATAAATAAAAAATCGGCGTGAGCCGATTTTTTATTTGAACTTCGGTAGTATTCCTGCATGCTGACATGCTTTCAATGCAACCACTGCTGTAGGGCCAAGAATCAAACCGGCTGCGCCTATAAGCTTCAGACCCGTAAACATTGACATAAGCGTGACCACAGGATGAATCCCAAGCTGTTGTCCTACTATTTTGGGTTCTATCATGTATCTTACAATGGTTATTACTCCGTATATGACAAGAAGTGCAATTCCCAGCCTGTAATTTCCCATTATAAAGTTTACAATTGCCCAAGGTATATAAATGCCTCCTGTGCCAAGTACAGGCAATATATCAAATATAGCAATAATGATTGCCAGAATAAAAGCATAGTCAATATCTATAAAGGATAATCCTATAAAGGATTCCAAAAAGGTTACACTCAATATTATGGATTGGGCTTTCAAAAAACCTATCAAAGCTCCGAAAAGATCTGTCTTTAATGAAATCAGTTTTGTACCCCAACTTGGCGGAAGCTGTTTCATTATAAAGTCTTTTATTATATATTTGTCCTTCGTAATGAAGAAGGTTGCAACAAGTGTTATTAACACGAATATAACAGTAGTGGGCAGTGCTGTTAATGTATCTATTAACACTGTTGTAGTAAGGCTTAAGAAGGCAGTGACATTTTGAAATACAGTTTTAAGCACATCTTGAATAATATTAAGAGCTTCTGGGGTCAACTGGAGATACAATTCAGTGGCATGTTCTACTATTTCGCTTACAAAGTTATTCAACCACTCATAGTAGTTTGGCAGTTTGTTATACAGCTTTACAAGCTCATATACTATCCTGGTAACTGCAAATATCGAAAAAGCAATAAAGACGCCTAGAAAAAGCAGTATTGACAATAATACAGCGATACCCCGTTTGAGCTTTAGCCTTTGTAAGAGCTTTACAATAGGCTCTATTATCAGGGATAATACTAATGCTGTAATAAATGGTGAAAAATATATGAAAACAAGCCTAAGAGCAAAATATGCAATTAGAGCTATAGCCAAATATACCAGAATCCTAAGTATTGCATGTAAGTATCTTTCTATATCCGGTCGAAGCATAATATCACCCCTAATACTAAATCTGCTGTTTTGAAAAATATTCTATATTACTTAGTATGCTGCAAAGCATTATATATAATTATCTTTATTATATATAATGTAAGGACAATAATCAAACGCCTAGTATGGAAAACTTGAAATATTACGGTATATATTTCTATAAGCCTTTATTGTGTCTTGATTTATTAGTATAATTATTATAAACAGCAGCTTATAGCAATAAAAATATTCATAAGGATAAGAATAATTATATAGGTTGCACTAAAGAAATTTCTTAGAATGGAAATGTAAGCTGTTTATTGCAAAACATATATATGGATTATAGGTGATAATTGATGGATATTGACAGCATACCGATATTAAAATCTCTTATAGAATATAGGGATGAGGGAACTGTGCCCTTTCATATGCCAGGACATAAAAGGGGCAGCATATATAAAAAAGCGGGTATTGATTTATTAAGCGGTAATTTGTTAGCTATGGATACCACTGAGGTGACTGGAATTGACAATCTTCACTGTCCGGAGAGCGCGGTTTTTAAAGCACAAAACCTTGCTGCGGAAGCTTTTGGAGCTGATTATACATTCTTTCTGGTTAATGGAACTACCTCAGGTATATATTCAATGATAATGGCAGCGACAAATCCCGGAGACAAGATAATAATACCGCGGAACTGCCATAGGTCTGTGTATGGTGCGGTGATACTAGGCAGGCTGGTGCCAGTTTATGTAAACCCCGAAATAGATGAAGAGCTTGGAATAGCGGTAGGTATAAAACCTGAGGTGCTGGAATATCTATTGGAAAAGCATAGAGATGCAAAAATTGTTATCATCACTTATCCTACCTATTACGGGACGTGCTCGGATTTGAAGAAAATTGCAGAAATTGTACATAGAAGAGGGATGCTGTTACTTGTCGACGAAGCCCATGGTTCTCATTTCAGCTTCAATGAAAGATTGCCAATATCGGCACTTGAGGCGGGAGCGGATATGACGGCACAAAGTATACATAAGACCCTTCCTGCAATGACCCAGAGTTCCATGCTGCATGTGAAATCAAACAGAGTAGATATAGAAAAGCTTAAGTTTTTCCTGCAACTTACTCAGACAACAAGTCCTTCCCATATACTTTTAGCTTCCTTGGATACTGCAAGGTTTATTATGCAGCAGTATGGACGGGAGTTTTTAGATGATACTATAGATTGGAGCAATTGGGCAAGAAACGAAATTAAGAGCATCACGGGGCTTTATTGTTTAGGCTATGACAGGATTGGAAGATATGGAGTTTCTGACTTAGACGCTACAAGGATAACAGTTAATTTTAGAGCTGCCGGAATAAGCGGTGTAAAAGCGGAAATGCTTTTAAGAAAGGACTTCAAGATACAGGTAGAAATGTCCGATTTATATAATATAGTTGCAATAACTACAATAGGGGACTGCCAAGCTGACTATGAAAGGCTGGTAAATGCACTAAAGGGTATAGCTCTGACCGCAGGAAGCCGGAAGACAGTAATAGAAGGATCATCAGTTTTTCCCAAGCTTCCGGAGCTTTCCATAATGCCATGGGAAGCGGCATACTGTGAGCGGGAGCAGGTAGCGGCATCCAGCGGCATAGGCAGGACATGCGCAGAAATGATAATACCATACCCTCCTGGAATACCTGTTCTGATGCCTGGAGAGGTGATTAGTAAGGATGCTTATGAGTATTTGAAGCTCTGTTTAAAGCAGGGAATAAAGATAAACGGAGCTTCTGATATTAGACTGGAAAAGATATGGGTGATAAAAAATAAGAAGGAGGTATGAGATATGAAACTTGTAATAGTAGTTGTGCAGGATGATGATGCTGACGAGCTGGTAGAAAGATTAGTTAAAGAAAAGCTCAGCAGTACAAAGCTTGCTTCAACCGGCGGGTTTTTAAGGGAAGGGAATACTACACTTATGATTGGCGTGGAGAAGGACCGGGTGGAGGCGGTAATATCAATAATCAAGGATATATGCAAAAGCAGAAAGCAGACTTTTACGACTCCCATTCCGCCTACAGGTTCAGCAGGAGTATTTATTCCATATCCTATTGATGTAATGGTCGGCGGAGCGACAATATTTGTTGTTGATATTGACAGATTTGAGAAAATCTAAGGGAGTATCATTATGAAAATATCGGATATAAAAAGCCGGCCTTCTTCAACTACCGGCAATATTGCCCGGGATGACAGGAGATCGGATATTACAAGTGACAGATCAAGCTTCGGTGAAACTCTTAAAAAAACAGAAGAGCAGGATTTAACCAGCCGTTTGAATAGGCTCATGAGTGATATCGAAAAGCAAGGTGAGAACCTTGGCAAGAGCATGGATATAAAAGAATTAAAGAATTATAAGAAGCTTATTTCAGAATTTTTAAGCGAGGCAGTGAATAATTCTCTTAAATTCTCAAAGCAAAGCAGCTTTGACAGGAGAGGCAGACATAAGGTATATGCCCTTGTAAGAAAGGTAAATTCCAAGGTTGACGAGCTTAGCAGAGAGTTACTGAAGGAAGAGAAGGACAACATAAAGATATTGGAAAGCATAGGGAGCATAAAAGGAATGCTGTTTGATATGTATATGTAGATATAGAACGCACATAAGCATCCTATTGGGTAAAGTGCGAATTCAATAAGCAAAGGAAACCGTTTTGCAGAATGGGAATTAAAGTAGAATGGATTTCTGCAAAACGCCGATTAGGAGAGAAATAGGAATGGGTTTTAATGATATAATTGGACAAAGGGTAATAGTTGAGAGTTTAGGAAACGCTGTAAAAAACGATATGGCTTCAAACGGCTATATTTTCAGCGGACCTAAGGGCTGTGGCAAGAAGCTCATGGCTTTTACTTTTGCCATGGCCCTAAACTGCATTGGTACGGTTTCCGACAGACCTTGCGGAAGCTGCAGCTCCTGCGTAAGAGTAAGCAGCGGTAACCACCCTAATTTGGACATAGTGAGACCTACCGGCCAAAGTATAAAAATAAAACAAATCCGCCAAATAATAACTGATACAGCTAAGAAGCCTTTTGAAATAGGGTATAAGATAATTATTATCGAGAACGCAGAAAAGATGACTCATGATGCACAGGATGCATTCTTGAAAACTCTTGAAGAACCCCCTGCAAACACTGTATTTCTACTGCTTGTAGAAAACCAGAATATAATGCTTTCTACAATTACTTCCAGGTGTCAGGTTTACCGGTTCAAACCTGTTGATATAAAGGAAATGACGGACTTTATTGAGGCCAGATATGATTATGCACAATCTGATATTGAAGTTGCAGTAAGGCAATCAAAGGGGATAGTAGGCAGGGCACTGGAACTTCTTCAGGACAAGGAGAATCTTAGATCGTACGCTGCCTACATTGATATATTGGAGAAGGCTTTAATGGGGAATGAGGGTGAGGCGCTGTCCCTGGCATCAGCAATTACTGGAGCAAAGGAGGAGACGGAAAGGTTTCTGGAGTTTACTCTAGCCTGGTTCAGGGATTTGATTGTGCTAAAGGAAAGTCAAGGGACTTGCAGCCAGCTTATAATAAATATTGCCAGCTTAGATACACTGTCAAAGCATGATTCTGTTTTGACGGAAGATAAATTAAACAGTATAATAGAAATAGTTAGGAACACAATGAGGTATGTCAAACATAATGTTGGTATAAAAAACAGTATAGATGGCATGCTATTTAATATTGCGGAGGTAAGTTTATTCAATGGTAAAAACAGTTGGAGTGAGATTTAAAAAAGCAGGTAAGATATATTATTTTGATCCGGGTGATTTTGAGATACATATTGATGATAATGTTGTGGTAGAGACTATAAGGGGTATTGAGTTCGGAAAGTCAGTATTGGGAATAAGAGAGGTGCCTGAGAATGAGATTATTGCACCTTTAAAAAAGGTGCTGAGAATTGCTACTGATGAAGACAACAGGGTTTATGAGAATAATAAGTTGAAAGAAAAGGAAGCCTTCAATATATGTCTTCAGAAAATAAACAATCATAATCTTGTAATGAAGCTTATTGATGTTGAATATACTTTTGACAATAATAAAATCATATTTTACTTTACAGCGGACGGTCGTGTTGACTTTAGAGAGCTTGTAAAGGATTTGGCTTCGGTTTTTAAGACCAGGATAGAACTTCGGCAGATAGGCGTAAGGGACGAAGCAAAGATGATAAGTGGTATGGGTCCTTGTGGTAAAAGTCTTTGCTGTTCAACCTTTCTTGGCGATTTTGCACCCGTTTCAATCAAAATGGCAAAGGAACAAAGCCTGTCACTTAATCCTACAAAGATATCCGGTATTTGCGGAAGACTGATGTGCTGCCTGAAGTATGAACATGAAACATACGAGTGTGCCAGAAAATATATGCCCAAGGTGGGTGCCTTGGTTGACACTCCTGAAGGTCGTGGGGAAGTGCTGGAATCCAACCTGCTTCTTGAGATTGTCAAAGTAAGGCTTGAGCTGATGGAGGCTAATTTGCGCATCATTAAGGATTTCCCTGTCAAAGAAATTGTACAGATAAAACCTGGAAAGGATATTGAACCTGAAGTAGAGGGTGATATAGAGAATCTGGAGCTGCTTGAGGATAACTAGTGCTTTTTAACACAACTAATTTCTAGTATTTGAGTGTTAAAAATGCACTTCATTGGTGTTGTGCCCTGCTGCTGGAAATGGATTCTGTTACAGGGCACATGTGCTTAAAAATTATATGACAAAGGGTTTTATTTGTGGAAGATTAGTGATAAAATGTAGATGTAATTTATTTAGGAGGTGTTTACTATGGCATATAAAATACAAGAGTCTTGTATAAGTTGCGGTGCTTGTGAATCAGAGTGCCCAGTTAGCTGTATCAGTCGGGGTGAGGATAGATACGTTATAAATCCGAATGAGTGTATCGAATGTGGGGCATGTGCTAATGTTTGCCCAGTTGATGCTCCTGAGCAGGAATAATTTGAATTTGAAAAAGACCTTTACGGTCTTTTTTCCATTAACGAGGTATATCATGGAAGAGCTTGTGCTAAAGGATGAAACTATTGATGATTTGCAGAATGGTTATAAAATAATACAGAAACACCACTCCTTCAGGTATGGTGTTGATGCGGTGCTCTTATCAGACTTCGCCAATATAAAGCAGCAGCATTCGGTTATTGATTTGGGTACAGGCACAGGTATCATTCCAATTTTAATATATGCAAAGAAAAAGCCATCAGAAATAATTGCAGTGGAAATTCAGCCGGATATGGCTGAGATGGCTCTGCGCAGTATCAAGCTGAATGGGCTTGATAGAAGCATTAAAGTGCTGTGCATGGATCTTAAGGATACTCCTAAGCTTCTAGGGAAGGCAAGATATGATTGTGTAGTGACCAACCCTCCTTATGTTAAGAAGGAATGCGGAATAAACAATCCATCCGAGACCAAAGCCATTGCACGGTTTGAAATATTGTGCAGCCTGGAGGAAGTATTAATGACAGCCAGAGAGCTATTAAAGCCCGGGGGAAAGTTTTTTATGGTACATAGGACTGACCGCCTGGCAGATGTAATTTATTCCATGAGAAATAACGGCATCGAACCAAAACGGATAAGATTTGTACACCCTTCAATTGGGAAAAGGCCGAATCTGCTGTTGATTGAAGGAGCCAGAGGGGGAAATAAGGAGCTTAAGTTCATGGAGCCGTTGTACATACATGATGAAAAAGGGGAATACACAGAAGAGATAAATAGGATATACGGGAGGGTGAAATGAAGACAGGAGTTTTATACCTATGTGCAACTCCTATAGGGAATCTTGAGGATATAACCATAAGGTGCATAAGGGTACTTGGAGAGGTTGACATTATTGCTGCTGAGGATACCAGGCAAACTATCAAATTGTTGAATCATCTGCAAATCCATAAACCCTTGCTAAGCTATCATGAGCATAACAAATTTGAAAAAGGCGTGCAGATAATAGAGCTTTTAAAATCCGGCAAGAATATTGCATTGGTCTCTGATGCAGGTATGCCTGCAATATCGGACCCGGGAGAAGAGCTGGTAAAACTGTGTATTGATAATGATATTGATATAATCCCTCTGCCGGGGCCTACTGCTTCACTTACTGCATTAATTGTTTCGGGGCTGTCCACAGTAAAATTCTGTTTTGAAGGCTTTTTGCCGTCGAACAAGAAGGAAAGAAGGGATCGGCTTCAAAAGCTTTCGACTGAAACAAGAACAATTATACTGTATGAAGCACCTCACCGTTTGCTGGATACACTGAGCGAAATAAAAGAGCAGCTTGGAGATAGAAGAATATCAGTATCAAGAGAAATAACAAAAAAATTTGAAGAGACTATAAGGACAGATATAAGCAGTGTAATCAATATCTTTAAAGAACGGGCTATAAAAGGTGAATTTGTATTGATTATTGAAGGCATGAATGAAAAAGAACTTATTGATATTGAATTAAAAAAATGGGATAATATATCTGTTGAAGAACACATAAGAATGTATTTGCAGCAGGGATTAGATAAAAAGGATGCTGTTAAAAAGGTGGCAGAGGATAGAAAGCTGCCCAAAAAGGAAATCTATAAAATAGGTGTACTATTGAAAGGAGGGCAAAAAATGGAATTCACAAAGGATATGACTGTAGCTCAGATTTTGAGGGCAAATCCTAAAACTGCTGATGTTTTCATGAGATATGGGATGCACTGCCTCTCGTGTCCCGGTGCTACAGGAGAGTCTGTAGAACAGGCGGCTATGGTGCATGGATTTGATGCAGATAAGATTTTAGAAGATTTGAATAAAGTTGATGAGTAAATTAAAAGGTTAGGATTGCTCCTAACCTTTTAACTATTTTTTGAACTCTTCCATACATTCAGGGCAGATGTTTTTACCTTTGTAAACAATTACGTCTTTTGCATTTCCGCAGAATATGCATGCTGGCTCATATTTTTTTAAAATTATATGTTCGCCATCGACGTATATTTCTAGGGAATCCTTTTCCTCGATGCTTAAAGTTCTCCTCAATTCTATCGGAATTACAACACGCCCTAGTTCATCAACCTTCCTAACGATACCTGTAGATTTCAAAATAATTCTCCTCCTCCTACATTAAATTGCAAATTTCGACAATATATTTGACAATTAAATGTTAACATTTATGACAATAAAAGTCAATAGTGTATAAACAATTATTTTAAAAAAATTTATTAAATGATGTCAATATATTGATATTGCTTGATTATTAGTTGCTTTTTTTTTTATATTTTAGTATAAATTAGCTATGAAGGAGTATATATATTCAAAAATTTAGTTATATATTCAAAAATTTTAGTTAATTATACTAATAATATCTTAAGATAGTTCTATTTTTGTAATAGTTCTGCAAACCTGCAGCTATAGCTTTTGCCATAGCTATCTGAAAATTATCCTGCCTTAAAAGCCTGCCTTCTTTCAAGTTGGTCATATATCCTGTTTCAATCAGCACGCCTGGGATTTTTGTACTGCGAAGTATAAACAGATTTTCGGGCAGTACCTTGGATTCTAAAGCAGCGTTTCCTAAAAAATCTTTATAAACAATTTCATCAATGCTGCTTGCTATCATATGGGCTAAAATTTTTCCCTCCTCAGAGTCATAGTGATAGAAGACAATCGCACCTCTGGATTTTGGATTGCTGCGGAAGCAATTGGAATGTATACTGATAAAAATATCAGCATTGCTGTTGTTTACTATATCCCGCCGTGCATCCAGATCCCGCTTATATCTGGATGACTGCAAGTCACTCTTGCTTTCAAGGGATACATCGCTGTCCCTTGTCATGATTACATCCGCACCGGCATTTATAAGGTGGGTTTGAAGCTTTATGGATATATCAAGATTAATATCCTTTTCATTGAAATGTTCGCCAAGGGATGCTCCCCCATCTATTCCGCCATGTCCTGGGTCTATGGCTACTAGAATACCCCTCATAAGAACATTTGTCAACCCAGAGTGTTTTTTACTATGCTCCATAACTGTATGAAATGTCATGAATACCAATGCTGTTATAATAACAAGCGATATAATACGTTTAATACCTATCATTTTATACACCTACCATTAATATCTCTTAAATTATATTCGTTAAGATATTTCAAAATGTATATTAATGCACCCGGGAAACTATATTTGGTGATATAGGTTGCATTAAAGAAGTTTCAAGGAATATGATTTTGCAATATTAGAATAGAAATGTAAGCTGTTTATTGCAAAACATATAGATGCAAATCCAATGAACAATAAAAAAGATATTTCATAAAATGCACTGCATGAATATTTTTTGTAAAGCCGCGAATTATAGGTAATAATCAGAAAGTGTTATAAAAGGCAAGGAGTGAAAAACTAATGGAAAGGTATAAGGATATGAAACATACCAATTTTAAATCTCCACCTGAGTCTTACTGGCTGGCATCTACTCTAAAGACCAACTATCCGGTTTTAGAAGAGGACTTAAAAGTAGATATCGCAATAGTAGGTGGAGGAATGACGGGTATAACATCTGCGTATTTGCTGAAAAGAGAAGGCTTGAGAGTAGCTGTAATTGAGGCCGACAGAATCCTTCAAGGAACAACCGGACATACTACCGCAAAAATCACTTCACAGCATAGTCTTATATACAACAGGATTAAAAACTATATGGGAGAGGAAAGGGCAAGACAATATGCAGAAGCAAATGAAGCAGCCATAAGTACCATTTCAGGCTTGATAAAGCATGAGGGGATAGACTGTGATTTTCAATGGGAGCCGGCGTATACATTTACACTTACCGATTCTTATATACAAAAGGTGGCTGATGAGGCAAACACTGCAGCCAGCCTTGGTTTAAAAGCTTCATTTACTGAGAACATTCCACTCCCTTTTAAGGTCAAAGGTGCAGTGAGGTTTGATGATCAGGCCCGTTTTCATCCCCGTAAATATCTGCTCGCATTGGCTGATAAGATAGAAGGAAATGGCAGTTATATATTTGAGCATACAAGGGCAGTAGACATAAAAGAGGGAAGTCCTGTCAATGTTGTCACGAACAGAGGGAAAAAGATTATTGCTGATAATGTTATTATAGCTTCTCATTTTCCTTGCTTTGACGGTATGGGTTTTTACTTTGCAAGAATGTATCCGGAAAGGTCTTATGCACTGGCAGTAAAGGTAGGGGAGAAATTTTTAGGAGGCATGTATATTACAGCAGAGGATCCTGCAAAATCAGTACGTGCCCAGGAGCATGAGGGTGAAGAACTTCTTATTATTTCCGGTGAGCATCATAAAACAGCACACGGGACGGACTTGCACAAGCATTATGAAAACCTGCTGGATTTTGCAAAGAAGCACTATGATGTGCAGGAACTGCGTTATAGGTGGTCTACCCAAGACTACACTACTCTTGATAAAGTGCCTTATGTAGGCAACTTGACATCAAGGACACCAAATATTTATGTGGCTACAGGCTTTAGAAAATGGGGTATGACAAACAGTACAGCCTCAGCTATGATTATAAAGGATTTGATTGTTAATGGGGAGAATCCATGGGCAGATGTATATGATCCTTCAAGGTTTGTAGCCAATCCTTCCATTACCAGCTTTATATCGATAAATGCAGATGTTGCAGCTAAGCTAATCACAGGGAAACTAAAGCCATTACCCCAGAATATTGATATTGAAAAAGGGGAAGCAAAGGCAGTAGAAATTGAGGGGCAAAAGATGGGAGTGTATCGGGATGAGAAGGGGCAGCTTCATACAGTAGATACTACCTGTACACATATGGGCTGCGAACTGAAATGGAATGATGCGGAAAAGTCATGGGATTGCCCATGCCATGGCTCCAGGTTCACTTATGAGGGTGAAATTATTGAAGGTCCTGCAATTAATGAGTTACAGCACGATTGTCACGAGAAAAACAAGATTGACCCTAATATAACGTAGAAAGGGATTCTGCATATGATGTAGAAGTCTTGCTTTTGTTTAGAAAAGGTATGTATTAAAGAATTCGTATAAGCAATATAGAATTATTATAAAAAAATGAAATTTTTTTCACACATATAAAATTGATGAGTTGAAGCTTATACTGTGGTAATATTATATTAAGATAAAACCATGGTATAAGCTTTGATATTAATAGCTTTGCCATCAATATAACAGGAGGATTTTATGGAGAGGGTGTCAGAAAGATTTCTTAGATATGTAAGCTTTGATACAACAAGCAAAGAAGAGTCGAAATCAGTTCCCAGTACTTCTGGGCAGCTTGAGCTTGCAAGGGAATTGAAAAGGGAACTAGAAGAATTGGGACTGAAAGATGTAGACCTTGATGGGAACGGATATCTTATGGCGACATTGCCTGCAAACATCAATAAGAATATTCCTACCATAGGATTCCTGGCACATATGGATACAAGTGACGGGGCAAGCGGTGCCAACATTAAACCCAATATAGTGAGCAATTATGATGGCGGGGACATACTATTAAACGGGCAGCAGAATCTCGTACTTTCACCTAAAGAATCCCCAAAACTGTCTAAGTACATAGGCCAGGATCTGATTACCACTGACGGTACTACACTATTGGGGGCTGACGACAAGGCAGGCATAGCAGAAATAATGACGGCTGTGGAGTATTTAAAGAAGCATCCGGAAATCCCTCATGGAGCAATACGTATAGCGTTTACTCCTGATGAAGAAATATCAAGAGGCACTGATCATTTTGACGTAGAAAAGTTCAATGCTGACTTTGCATATACTGTTGACGGAGGAGAGCTGGGTGAGCTTGAGTATGAGAATTTCAATGCAGCAAAGGCTCAAATTGTCATAAACGGAAGAAATGTTCATCCAGGCAGTGCAAAGAATAAAATGATAAACTCCATGCTGCTTGCTATGGAACTGAATGCAATGCTTCCACATTTTGAAACGCCGGAACATACTGAAGGCTATGAAGGATTCTTCCACCTTGAGAAAATTACAGGAAAAGTAGAGTCTACGTCAATGCAGTACATCATAAGGGACTTTGATAAGGAAGGTCTTCTGAGAAGAAAAGAGAGAATGGGTAAAATTGCTGAGTATCTGAATGACAAATATGGTAAAGGGACAGTTGTGCTTAAGTTGGCTGATCAATACTTCAACATGAGGGAAAAAGTCGAACCTGCGATTCAAGTTGTTGAAAATCTTAAGGAAGCAATGAAGTCGGCAGGGGTTGCACCGATAGTGAGACCTATCAGAGGGGGAACAGACGGCGCAAGACTTTCCTTTATGGGGCTTCCGACACCTAATATATTTACAGGTGGCCATAATTTCCATGGAAGATATGAATACATATCAATCAATTCTATGAATAAGGCAGTTGAGGTTATAATAAAGCTGGTCGAAATATATAGCAGATAATAAGTTAAAGGATTACAACGGTTACTATTACTAGTGGCCGTTATTTTTCTGCCTGCATATTTAGGGAGAAAAGAGTGAAATTTAGCGAATAATGCTTAATGTGCGCGAAATGTATACATACAGAGAATAAAAAAAAATTAGAAGGTCGACAAAAAGTGACAAGTTTTATCAATTGATAGTTATATAATTAGATAAACAAGTTTAGTGCTTGAACTTTTATGATTCACATAAAAAGTTTTGTACTTTCTATTTAAAGCTCTATATTTGCAGCACTTTATTTATTGCAAATATTGCGAGTTTATCATCAGTGCCCAAACTTTTATGATTCACATAAGAAGTTTTGCACTTTCTATCTAAAGCTCTATATTTGCAGCATTTCATTTACTACTAATTTTCCGAGTTCTATCACTAGATAGTGTACGGGGGGGTGACGGTTAGGGTCATCAACGGTTACTTATGCAGATGAAATTATTTTATTTTGGGAGGGTTATCAATGAGAAAATTTTTGGCAGTTCTATTGACTGTAGCTGTACTACTTTCTACGGTGGTATATGCAAGCCCGAATCAATCCATAAGCTATTCAAGCAACTATATGCCTCCAAATGAAGATGCTATTGCAAAGCTGCTGGTAAGGCAGGGCGTTTTAGATCAAAGTGCCACAGAGAATGAAGTTTACGAAGCTGTAAAAGCTTACGTAAACAAAAAAATGACACCCAAATCAACTGAGGACTATGACAAGAAGGTGTTCTTTAAAAAAGTAAAGAATAATGCAGAGGGCAAGGTAAATATCAAGAATATGGTGCAGGGCAACAAGAATGGAAAGAACCCTGTGAACCTTGACGGTATAAAGGATAAGAACTGGTCAGTCAAGGAAAGAGAATACAAGGGTGAAGTTAGGGAAATAAAGCTTCTTGTTCTGCTTGCTGAATTTAGTGATGATGTATATGATGTGGGACCATTACATAATGAGATAGCTGCACCGGAACAAGATAACAATTCGGATTTCTGGGTCAATAACTTCAGCAGGGAGCACTACGAAAAAATGCTATTTACAGAGGGTGGGTATGATGCCATAGATCAAAATGGGGATACCCTTCACCTGGATAGTATGACAGACTATTACATGGAGCAGTCAAACGGCAGCTTCAAGGTAAGCGGGGATGTATATGGATGGTTCCAGCTTCCGAAATCTGAAGCCTATTATGGCGATGATTCAGATGAGGGTCATGATGATCTTCTGCCTGGCACAGCTCATGACGTGGTTACTGATCTCCTAAAGGTTGCAAAGGAATCAGGAACTGTACCTTTTGAAGACTATGATATAGAAGACCCTTATGACTTGGACGGAGATTCTAACTTTGATGAGCCTGACGGAATAATAGATCATCTGGTATTGGTTCATGCTGGCGTAGATCAGAGCGGCGGCGGCGGAGAACAGGGTGACAACGCTATTTGGGCACACAGTTCCTCAGTATGGGAAGAAATTCCATCAGATAACCCTACAACAGATTATTGGGGCAACAATATGGTTGCTTATAACTATACAATCCAGGGTGAAAACGGTACTATCGGCGTATTCTGTCATGAAACCGGCCACGACCTTGGGCTGCCTGATGAATATGATACGGCATATAGCGGTAATGGAGACACAGTTTCCTTCTATTCCATAATGTCTTCCGGAAGCTGGTCGGGAAAACCTCTGGGAACCAAACCGACACCGATGAGCCCATGGGGCAGGATTACATTGGGCCAAATCTGGGGAGGTCAATGGATAAAGCCTACTGAAGTAAGCTATGATAATATCAAGAAGAATGGAAATGTATATAGACTGGATGAAACTACATCCTGGGGCAAAAACAATCAGGTGATAAAGGTTAACCTCCCTCAGAAGATTATGGAGACGATAGAACCTTTTGCTGGCGAATATTCGTTCTTTGGAGGCAAAGGGGACGAAATGGACAGCAAGATGATAGCAAACCTGACGTTGCCTGCAGCATCAAATATAACTCTTAATTATAAAACATATTATGATATAGAGGAAGCATGGGACTTCGCATTTGTACAGGTTTCAACCGATAATGGTGCAACATGGACTCCACTACAATCGCCTCGTATGACATCTGAACATGATTTCCAGGCAAGTGAGGAAATTGTTGCGAACCTTCCCGGATATACAGGTTACAGCGACGGTTGGGTAGATGATTCTATTGATTTGACTGCTTACGCAGGACAGAATATAATGCTCAGCTTCAGGTATATGACTGATGCTGCTGTAAATTATGAAGGCTTCTATGTGGATGAAATCTCTGTAGTGGCAGATGAAAATGTATGCTTCAGCGACAATGCCGAAAACGGAGAAACTAACTGGACAATGGACGGATGGGCGCTCTCAAAAGGCTATGAGATGAAGAACCATTATTACCTCCTTGAGTGGAGAAGCCACAACAATACTGATGAGGCTCTGAAGTATAGCTACAACTTCCCTGATTCTACAGCCAACTATGTAGATTACTTTCAATATGAGAGAGGAATGCTCATGTGGTACAGGGATACAGCCTATACCGATAACTGGGTAGGGTATCATCCCGGAAATGGTTTCCTGAGCGTTATAGATTCTCATGCAGAGCCTATAATTGTAAACGGAAGAACATTAAGAACAAGGCTCCAGGTACATGATGCGTCATTCAGCCTTGATCCGGTTACTGAGAAAATTTTGACATTGTACGGCAATCCAGTTGATATAGGAAGTACAGGAGCAGTTACAACGTTTGATGACTCACTGGCTTACTGGTATGCGGGAGCTCCCAGTGCCGGAGTAAAAGTTCCTCAGTATGGAATAAAGATAAGAGTTCAGCGTAATGCTGAGGATTATTCTGTTGGTGAGATAAAGATATTTAAATAAACCTATTTAAACCACATAATATATATATAGCCACCATACATTTTATTGATAATAGAATGTATGGTGGTTTTTTTTATAATTTTTCATAGGGGGCTTTTTATGATAAATAAGCTTTGGTTCTATATGATAGCCATAGCTGTAGCATTTGCAGCAACGGGAGGGAGACTTGAAGCACTAACTGAGGAAATATTCACTTCATTGAAATCCTCCATTGATCTGGGTATTGGACTTCTTGGGGGTATGATGCTTTGGTGTGGTGTGCTCAAGGTAGCCGAAAAGTCAGGCTTGGTAGATAGTATATCTGCTTTAATAAGACCTGTCATGAGGATAATCTTTAGAGGGATACCGCTAGGAAGTGCTGCTATGGGAGCAATGGTTATGAATATTACTTCCAATATGCTGGGGCTTGGGAATGCAGCCACACCTATGGGTCTCAAAGCCATGCAGGAGCTGCAGGGGCTTAATTCGAAAAAAGACACCGCAACAAATGCTATGTGCCTTTTTCTGGTAGTAAATGCTGCACCAATACAACTGCTGCCTGCCACTGTATTATCCTTGAGGGCATCGGCAGGTTCAGCAAATCCCGGAATAATAATACTTCCGGCAATTATAAGCTCGCTTGTTGCAGTTTCTACTGGGGTTATAACCTGTAAGCTGCTGGAGGGAATACATGGAGGTGTAAGATGAACTTTACTATACCTCTGATTATATTGCTTATACTTGCTTATGGGTACGTCAAAGGAGTTAAGGTTTATGATGCATTTATTGAGGGCGCAAAAGACGGGCTTATGATAACTTTCAGGATACTGCCTTACATAGCTGCAATGCTCCTTGCAGTGGGGATGCTCCGGACTTCCGGCGGTTTGAACTTCATGCTTTATGTTCTAAGGCCTATAACAAATGCAGCAGGAATACCGGAAGGGGTAATGCCATTAATAATTATGAAACCACTTTCAGGCAGCGGTGCACTTGGGGTACTTGCAGACATATTGAAAAGTGAAGGTGCCGATAGTTTTACAGGAGTACTGGCAAGTATAATAATGAGCAGCACAGAGACAATTTTTTATACAATTACAGTATATTTCGGCTCTGTCGGTATAAAAAACATACGTCATACTCTGGCAGCGGCAGTAATTGCTGATGTGGCAGGAGTGGCAGCGGCATTACTGGTATGCAGGCTTATGCTGCTTTAACGATGAAAGAATTGAATAATAATGAGTTTACATATTGACACCTTTAAAATAATGTTGTATATTTTTGTCATAAACTTAAAATCATAAAGGTAATGATGGGAAGAGTAAGTTGGCATACATGTCAAAGAGAGCCGGAAATGGTGCGAGCCGGTACATAAAACCAACCCAACATGGCCCCTGAACTGTACAGGTGAGGTACTTGCTTAGCCTGTGCCGGAAAGCTGACGTTATACAGCACAGTGATATAATCATTTTTGAGGAGTCACTTGGCGAGTTTTCTGCCGCAAGGCAGGAGAGAACTAGGGTGGTAACACGAACAGCTTTCGTCCCTTCATGGGATGAAGGCTTTTATATTTTTATGAGGAGGAATTGTTATGACAAACAAAAAAACATTCTATATCACAACACCGATATACTATCCCAGTGATAAGCTGCATATCGGGCATACCTATACTACTGTAGCTGCTGATGCTGCAGCAAGGTTCAAGAGGATGCAGGGCTATGACGTAATGTTTCTAACCGGTACTGATGAACACGGCCAGAAGATACAAAGGAAAGCGGAAGCAAAGGGTGTAACCCCAAAACAGTATGTAGATGAAGTAGTGGCCGGTATAAAGGATCTTTGGAAGCTAATGGAGATATCCAATGACAGGTTTATAAGAACTACTGACAAGCAGCATGAGGAATCGGTACAGAAGATTTTTAAGAAGCTCTATGACCAAGGGGACATATACAAAAGCGAGTATGAAGGCTGGTATTGTACTCCCTGCGAATCCTTCTGGACAGAAAGACAATTGGTGGATGGCAAATGTCCTGATTGTGGAAGGGAAGTAGAGCTGACAAAGGAAGAAAGCTATTTCTTCAAGATTTCCAAATATCAGGGCAGACTCATAAAGTATATTGAAGAAAATCCGGATTTCATACAGCCCCAGAGCAGGCAGAACGAAATGCTGAACAACTTTTTAAAACCAGGACTTGAAGATCTTTGTGTCTCCAGGACATCCTTCAATTGGGGAGTGCCGGTTACTTTTGATGAAAAGCATGTTATTTACGTTTGGATAGATGCTTTATCAAATTATGCTACAGCTCTTGGATTTTTGAGTAATGATGATTCAGATTACAGGAAGTATTGGCCGGCGGATGTTCATCTTGTAGGAAAAGAAATAGTCAGGTTCCATACAATTATCTGGCCTGCGATGCTGATGGCTTTAGGAGAACCGCTTCCCAAACAGGTGTTTGGACATGGTTGGTTGATACTTGAAGGCGGTAAGATGTCAAAATCAAAAGGTAACGTTGTAGATCCGGTTGTGCTTGTGCAAAAATATGGAGTAGATGCTATAAGATACTTTCTGCTGAGAGAAGTTCCCTTTGGCTCTGATGGTGTATATTCAGAGGAGTCACTTGTGAACAGGCTGAATTCTGATCTGGCAAATGATCTTGGAAATCTTCTTTCGAGAACTATAACAATGATAGATAAGTATTTTGCAGGGACAATACCATCTCCTCATAATACGGGAGATTCACTGGATGTAAGCCTCAGAGAACTTGCAGAGGCAACCTGTTCAAAAGTTCTTGAGTTAATGGATAAGTTATTGTTCTCCAATGCATTAACGGAGATTTGGAAACTGATTGGCAGGTCAAATAAGTATATAGATGAAACAATGCCCTGGGTTCTTGCGAAGGATGAGTCAAAGAAAGAAAGGCTTGCTACGGTTCTTTACAATCTTTCAGAAGCGTTGAGAATTATTGGTGTGCTGATAAGTCCATTCATGCCTAATACTCCTACGAAGATATTTGAACAGTTGGGTGTTGCTGATGAAGCTTTGAAGACATGGGAAAGCATACAGAGCTTCGGAGCTTTAAAGGCAGGAACTGTTACTAAAAAAGGTGAGATTATATTTCCAAGGGTAGAGTTTTTTAAGGAAGAACCTGTAAAGGAAGTGCAAGCAGAACAAGCAGCAGGGAAGGCTGAAAAGAAAGAAGCTTCCGTTAAAGTGCCGCAGGAAGATAAGTATATCACTATAGATGATTTTGCAAAGATTGACCTAAGAATTGCAAAAGTACTGGAATGTGAGAAGGTTGAAGGTTCCGACAAGCTCTTGAAGCTGCAGCTTGAGGTAGGCAGTGAAAAGCGCCAGGTAGTGTCCGGAATATCCAAATACTATGCACCGGAGGACTTAATCGGTAAAAATGTGGTGCTGGTTGCGAATCTCAAACCCGTGAAGCTTCGCGGAGTGGAGTCGAATGGAATGGTACTGGCTGCTGATGATGGTGAGTCTGTTGTAGTAGTTACTCCACTTTCAGAAATATCCTCAGGCTCAAAAGTAAGATAGAAAGAAGTGATACAGCATATGCTTTTTGATACACATGCTCATCTGGATGATGACAGGTTTGATGATGACAGAGATAAAGTTGTCAAGCAATGTTCTGAAGCCGGAGTAAGTTTGATTTTAAATGCAGGCAGCAATATTGGGACCTCCGTTAAGTCCATTGCTCTGGCTGAAAAATATCAGTTCATCTATGCGGCTGTCGGGGTACACCCTCATGATGCGTCTGATATGGATGAGGAAACTACGGGAGTCCTTGCCGCTCTTGCGGAGAATAAAAAGGTAAAGGCTATTGGTGAAATCGGACTGGACTACCATTATGACTTGTCACCCCGGTATGTGCAGAAGCGGAGGTTTGCAGAGCAGATAGACCTTGCAAGGCAGCTGAAGCTTCCCGTAATAATCCATGACAGGGAAGCTCACCAGGATGTAATGGATATATTCAAAAAAACCCGCATCAAAGAGGTGGGGGGAGTGCTGCACAGTTTCTCAGGCAGTGCGGAGATGGCTTTGGAGTGTCTTAGGCTGGGGCTTTTTATATCCGTAAGCGGCCCTGTGACCTTTAATAACGCCAGGAAGACAGTTGAAGCAGTAAAAGAGGTTCCACTTGACATGCTGCTAATAGAGACTGACAGCCCCTACCTGACACCTGTTCCCAACAGGGGCAAAAGAAACTATCCGGGTTATGTGAGGCTTGTGGCAGAGAAGATAGCGGAAATCAAAGGCATAGCCTTTGAAGAAGTAGCACAAAAGACGATGGAGAACGGAAAGCGGCTATTTAAGATATAAGGGATAAAAGGGACAAAGGGAAGCATATCAAATTCCCCTTGTCTCTTTTTATTGAGCAATTTGCTCTGATTACGAGCATATTGACAAAAGATTTGCTCTACTGCTATAATTATAATACGTAAAATAGTTATACGTAAAACTATTATGCGTATTATAATTGAGGGAAAGGTATGGAAGTTATGAAGTTAGTGGAGTTAGTAAAAAGGTTTGATATTTTATTTCTCAAGAAGCGAATACTGCTTCAAAAAGTAGCATCTAATGCAGGTTTGTATCTTGGCCAATTACCAATTATTGAATATGTTATCAGGCATAATAACTGTTCACAAGTCAAAATTGCAGATACCTTACATTTATCTACGGCATCAGTAGCGATATCAACCAAACGGCTGCAAAAAGCCGGAATGCTTGATAAAACGGTAGACGAAGCAAATCTTAGGAGTAAAAAACTGACAGTTACCGGCAAAGGACGTGAAATGGCGGAAAATTGCCGCAAACTATTTGACTCCATTGATGAAAGGTTGTTTGACGGCTTTAATGAAGCAGAACTAAACCAGTTGAAAGGTTATCTTGACAGGTTGATTGCCAATATTTCGGATGAACAGGATAAGGGAAGCAACATCAACTTTTATGAACTAGCTGCTATGGAAAATCAGCTTCACAAAAATTCGTGTAGCAGTAAGGAAGGGGAGGATATAGAATGCTGAAAAAACTGCTGCCATGCTTAGGAAAATATAAAAAATATGCAATTTTAACCCCGTTAATGGTTATAGGGGAAGTTATAATAGAAGTACTTATACCGCTGGTTATGTCAAAAATAATTGATGTAGGTATCCGTAACAGGGATATGGAATATGTTATCAAAATGGGAGTATTTATGGTTTTGATGGCAATGTTCGCCCTCTTATTCGGCGCATTATCCGGGCGGTTTGCCGCTGTTGCAGGTATGGGTTTTGCCAAGGGCTTGCGCCAAAAGCTGTTTGACAAGGTTCAGGGATTTTCCTTTGCCAATGCGGATAAATTCAGTACCGCATCGCTTGTTACAAGGCTTACAACTGATGTAACCAACACGCAGATGGCTTTTATGATGATAATCAGAATTCTTGTACGCTCACCATTAATGCTTATAAGCGCAACTGCTATGACAGTTGCAATAAACGCGCGGCTTGCAGTCATTTTTCTGGTAGCCATACCTGTTTTAGGTGCAGCATTATATCTTATTATTACAAAAGCCCATCCACGCTTTAGGGCATTGATGAAAGTTTATGACGGTATGAACGCTTCGGTGCAGGAAAACCTGGTTGCTATCCGTGTTGTTAAAGCATTTGTCCGTGAGGATTATGAAAAGGGAAAATTCAAGGATGCCGCAGATGCAGTCCGTGAAGCACAGATAAAAGCGGAGAAAATAATTATATGTAATATGCCGTTAATGCAATTTGTCATGTACGGCTGTATGATAGCTATTTCATGGTTCGGCGGCAGGATGATAATCGGCGGGACACTGCTGACCGGCGAGCTTATGAGCTTTATCAGCTATGTTATGCAAATAATGATGTCTCTTATGATGATTTCATTCATGTTTGTGATGGTTGTTTTATCAAGGGCGTCGGTAGCACGTATTATTGAAGTTATTGATGAGGAAATAGATATTAAGGATAACAGTGAAAATTCAGACTTAAAGGTTGAGGATGGTTCAATTGTTTTTGACAATGTGAGCTTCAGCTACAGTAAAAACAGGGATAACTTAACTCTCTGCGATTGCAGCTTTGAAATCAAATCAGGCGAAACTATAGGGATTATCGGGGGTACGGGTTCTGCAAAAACAAGCCTTGTTCAGCTTATTCCCCGCCTTTATGATGTAATGGACGGGAAGATTTTAGTGGGAGGACATGATGTCCGTGATTATCAGCTTGATAGCTTAAGAAACTCAGTTGCTATGGTGCTGCAGAAAAATGTTCTGTTTTCGGGGACTATAAAGGAAAATTTGAGATGGGGAAATAAAAATGCCACTGATGAAGAAATTGTAGAAGCTTGCACGGCGGCACAGGCACATGATTTTGTTGTTTCCTTCCCCGAGGGCTACGATACTGATTTAGGACAGGGCGGTGTAAACGTTTCAGGCGGACAAAAGCAAAGGCTTTGTATCGCAAGAGCTTTGCTCAAAAAGCCCAAAATCATCATATTGGATGACAGCACAAGTGCTGTTGATACTGCTACCGACAGCAATATCAGACAAGCTTTCAGAGAAAAGCTGTCAGATACTACAACAATTATTATTGCACAGCGTATTGCCTCTGTTTGTGATGCAGATAGAATAATAATAATGGATGACGGTAAAATCAATGCAATAGGCACTCATGAAGAATTGCTGGCAGCAAACTCTATTTATAGGGAAGTATATGAGTCACAACAGAAAGGAGTTGCATAAGTTATGCCGGGACCACATGGTACACCTTCAATTGCAAAACCTAAAAATGCAGGCAAAACCTTTGGAAGAATTTTAAAATATATGTTTAGTTATAAGCTGCAGCTTGCTGTTGTTGCAATCACAATTGTTGTCAGTGCGGCGGCAAACGTTGCCGGAACATACTTTTTAAAGCCGATTATTAATCAATATATCGTTCCTTTTATTGGAGATAAAAATCCGGATATGTCAGGTTTTCTTTCTATAATATCGAAACTTGGGATCATCTATCTTTTAGGAGTTGCTGCAACCTATACCTATAGCAGGTTGATGCTTATAATATCCACAGGGACGCTGTATAAAATCCGGGTTGATTTGTTTACTCATATGGAAGCTCTGCCGATTAAATATTTTGATACTCATACGCACGGCGAGCTGATGAGCCGCTATACAAACGATACCGATACGCTGCGTGAAATGTTAAGTCAGGGGATACCGAATTTATACTCATCATTTTTAACGGTAATCGGTGTATTTATTATGATGCTGGTACTCAGCCCCATTTTGACGATTCTTGTTCTGTTTATGCTGGCTCTAATGATGTTTGCTATTGGTAAAATCGGCGGGAAAAGTGCAATGTATTTTAAAAAGCAGCAGAAAGAAATCGGTAAGGTCAACGGTTATATTGAAGAAATGATCGAAGGTCAAAAGGTGGTAAAGGTCTTTTGTCATGAAGATACTGTCAAAAGCAATTTTGAACAATTGAACGAAGAATTGTGTAAGGCTGCGACGGGAGCCAATACCTTTGCCAATATACTAATGCCTATTATGGGTAATTTATCTTATTTGCATTATGCTTTAACTGCGGTAGTCGGCGCTGTTATGACAATAAGCGGGCATCTTGATATTGGAACAATCGCTTCCTTTTTGCAGTATACCCGTTCATTCTCGATGCCTATAACACAGATTTCACAACAGTTTAACTCAATTTTGAGCGCCCTTGCAGGTGCGGAACGTATTTTTGAGCTGATTGATGAAAAGCCTGAAGCGGATGAAGGTTTCGTTGAGCTTGTTAATGTACGGAAGAAGGAAAATGGTGAGCTGGCAGAGGAAGTACATCCTACTGGGATATGGGCATGGAAGCAGACGGATCGTGATCACGGCATGACATATACAATGGTTACAGGTGATGTGCGGTTTGAGGATGTAACCTTCGGCTATGAGAATAATAAAACGGTATTAGACGAAGTAAGCCTTTACGCAAAGCCAGGACAGAAAATCGCCTTTGTAGGCTCTACCGGTGCAGGTAAAACCACCATTACCAATCTGATTAACCGCTTTTATGATGTTCCGGACGGCAAAATCAGATACGATGGAATAAATATAAACAAAATCAAAAAGGCAGACTTAAGGCGCTCACTTTCAATGGTTCTTCAGGATACACACCTGTTTACGGGAACGGTAATGGAGAATATCCGGTATGGTAAATTAGATGCTTCCGATGATGATGTAATAAAGGCAGCAAAGCTTGCGAATGCACATTCATTTATAAACCATCTGCCCCAAGGCTACAACACAATGCTGACTGCAGACGGTGCCAATCTGAGCCAGGGACAGTGCCAGCTTATTGCTATTGCAAGGGCTGCTGTTGCTAATCCTCCGGTTTTGATTCTGGATGAAGCGACAAGCTCTATTGATACAAGAACAGAAGCTTTAATCGAAAAGGGGATGGATACCCTTATGGAAGGCAGAACAGTTTTTGTTATTGCCCACAGACTTTCTACCGTCCGCAACTCCAATGCCATAATGGTTCTGGAAAATGGACGGATTATTGAGCGGGGAGACCATAAGAATTTAATTTCAAAACGCGGTAAATACTATCAGCTTTACACAGGCATGTTCGAGCTGTCGTAGCGCAAAATTATTAAAGAAGCCTTCTGTACAGGTTTGTGATATGCTCCCCTTGTGGTAGACAGTTTAAATAATAAAAAACTGTTTACTACAAGGAGGGGTATATTTTTATGGGACGAAAAAGTAAATTTTCAGCAGATGAGAAATTAAAGTACGTTCTCAGATG
>Ga0209467_1001107_pt1 | contig 26032 bp, 17 predicted proteins | sample Higcelwee11metaG_FD_187175 | JGI IMG/M metagenome (GOLD analysis project Ga0209467, IMG submission 187175) | Freshwater pond sediment microbial communities from the University of Edinburgh, under environmental carbon perturbations - High... | ecosystem: Environmental > Aquatic > Freshwater >... | reverse complement strand
ACAACTCCTCGTTGCCACCAGCCTTGCCCTTTTTCTTTCCGGCAGACGCCTTACCCGCAGCAACCGCCTCAGCGGCGGCTTCTTGCGCTTCCTCGTCCCATTCAATTGGCACGAAGGGCCGCGTCAGCGCTACCTTGAGCACTTCATCGACAACGGCAATCGGAATAATCTTCAATCCCTTTTTCACATTGTCCGGAATTTCGACCAGATCCTTTTCGTTTTCCTTGGGGATGCAAACGGTCGTGATGCCCGCGCGCAAAGCCGCCAGCAGTTTTTCTTTCAGCCCGCCAATCGGCAACACGCGCCCACGCAGCGTAATCTCGCCCGTCATGGCCACATCTTTGTGGATCGGAATGCCCGTTAAAGCCGAGACGATTGACGTCACCATCGCCACACCCGCGCTCGGCCCGTCTTTCGGGGTCGCGCCTTCGGGCACATGGACGTGAATGTCTTTTTTATCAAGCGATGACGGTTTAATACCAAAATGCGCCGCCCGCGCTTTAACATAGCTTTCGGCAGCCTGAACGGATTCCTTCATCACATCGCCGAGCTTGCCGGTCGTCATAATGCGGCCCTTGCCGGGCAACGTCACGGCTTCGACGGACAGGATCACGCCGCCCACTTCCGTCCATGCCAGACCTGTCGTCACGCCGACCAAATCATCGGCCTCGACCTCGCCAAACATGTAGCGCTTGACGCCCAGATATTTTTCAAGATTTCGGCGCGTGATGTGAACAGACTTTGTGCTCTTCGACAAAATTTCTTTGATCGTTTTACGCGTCAACGTCGCGATTTCGCGCTCAAGGCTACGCACGCCCGCCTCGCGGGTGTAATAGCGAATGATCTCACGAAGCGCATCGTCCGACATGGAAAACTCGCTCTTGCGCAGGCCGTGTTCCTTCATCGTTTTCGCAAGAAGGTGACGCTTAGCAATTTCGACTTTTTCATCTTCGGTGTAACCCGAAAGGCGAATGATCTCCATGCGATCCAGCAAAGGCTGCGGCATGTTGAGCGAATTGGCCGTGCAAACGAACATCACATCAGAGAGATCATAATCGACCTCAAGATAATGATCGTTGAACGTGTTGTTCTGTTCGGGATCCAAAACCTCCAAAAGCGCCGAAGACGGATCGCCGCGCCAATCAGAGCCCAGCTTGTCCACCTCATCCAAAAGGAAGAGCGGATTAGACGATTTAGCCTTTTTCATCCCGTGCACAACCTTGCCCGGCATGGAGCCAATATAGGTGCGGCGATGGCCACGGATTTCCGATTCATCGCGCACGCCGCCCAGCGACATACGCACGAAATTCCGGCCCGTCGCATGCGCGATGGATTTACCCAGCGAGGTTTTACCAACGCCCGGCGGCCCCACGAGGCACAAAATCGGCCCCTTTAGCTTATTCTGGCGCTGTTGCACGGCAAGGTGTTCAAGGATGCGTTCCTTCACCTTTTCCAAGCCATAATGATCAACGTTCAAAACCTTTTCGGCTTCTTTGATATTTTTGCGCGTCTTGGTGCGCTTGTTCCATGGAATGGCCAGCATCCAGTCGAGATAATTGCGCACGACGGTCGCTTCGGCCGACATGGGGCTCATGGAGCGCAGCTTTTTCAGCTCGGAAAGGCACTTTTCTTTAGCCTCAGCCGACATTTTCGTTTCGGTGATCTTGGCTTCAAGTTCAGACGCTTCATCGCGGCCATCTTCGCCTTCGCCAAGTTCCTTTTGAATGGCCTTCATCTGCTCATTCAAATAATATTCGCGCTGCGTCTTTTCCATCTGCTTTTTGACGCGCGTGCGGATTTTCTTTTCGACCTGAAGAACGCCGATTTCGCCTTCCATATGGCCGAAAATCTTTTCAAGACGATCGTTGACCGACGCCGTTTCCAGCAAGAGCTGCTTTTCCGAAATCTTCAGCGACAAGTGCGAGGCAATCGTATCGGCCAAACGCTCTGGCTCTTCGATCTGGCCAACGGTGACCATGACTTCGGGCGGAATTTTTTTGTTGAGCTTGATATATTGCTCGAACTGCCCCACGACCGCGCGAGACAACGCATCCAGCTCCGCCTTGTCACCGATATATTCATCGACCGGCTCGGCCAAAGCTTGGAAAAACTCTGGATTTTCGGCAAACCGGATCACGCGCGCCCGCGCGCCGCCTTCGACCAGCACTTTGACCGTGCCGTCGGGCAGCTTGAGCAATTGCAGCACGGTGCCGATGGTGCCAAGCGTATAAAGGTCACCTTGCGCCGGATCGTCCAGCGCGGCATCTTTTTGCGTCAAAAGGAGGATCTGTTTGTCCTCCTGCATCACGTCTTCGAGCGCACGCACAGATTTCTCGCGCCCGACAAAAAGCGGCACGATCATATGCGGGAACACCACAATGTCCCTGAGCGGCAAGACGGGATACAAAGCCCCAGCGGGGGAGGAAACAACCATAAAGAATCCTTTCGACTGAAGGGGTTACGCCATTTTACCCAGACGACCCCAAATCACCTGCCCAGCATGCCCGATCCGGCTGCAAAAAACAGCAAAAATCGCGCAGGCCTGTAAAGGGTAAATGGGGGTATGTAAGCCTTGTTTCAAGCCCCCTCCGCTTTAGGCCTTCCTAGCGTAAGGGCTTCTGCCAATAGATGTTTACCCTATCTTTAAAACATTTTACGCTACAGTCGGTCGCGCGCCCCAAGCTCCTACGTCTCCTCACACAAAGAGCCGCCGTTTATGAAATTTTCCTTTGCTTGCCTTCTTCTCTTTGGGTTTTTGGCTCTAAGCTCCGGCCGGAGTTTTGCCGCCGAAACAACCTCAGCGGGCTCAGCATGCACGGGGGCCCTCCACCGCGCCGATTGGGATACGATTTTTCAATGCGTCAGCAGCACATGGAAACGCGCAGCCTTGCGGCTTGGTTCATCGACAGACACCTGCGATTCGAGTCACGCGGGCATTATCCAATGGAACGGCACATCATTTCAGGGCTGCGATGGAACAAGTTGGGTTGCTCTGGGCAACAGCACGGGCGGCCCGAACTCTTTTGCCTTCACAGACCAGACTGGCGTTTCTTTCAACGCAGCCGCTACAAGCAACGCCGTTACGTTAAGCGGCTTTACGGGCGCGCTTTCTGTTACTTGTGGCAGCGGATGCACGGGCATCATCAAAAATGGCACATCAATCGGCACCTCTGGCGCCGTAGTCTCCGGCGATGCGATTGCCATCACACAAACCTCTTCTTCCTCAAGTCTCGCCACAACCACGGCTCAAGTTGTCGTCGGATCGACGATTTCATCGCCTTGGAGCGTTACGACATCTGCTGTAAGCGGAAGCGGCACAGCTGCTGACCCTTGGATTTACAACAGCGGCGCTTATACATCTTGCTATGCTGTTAAGAACGCTACAGCAACAACGGTAAGCGGCACTTATCAAGTTACCCTTTTAAGTGGTAAAACAAACGTCTATTGCGACATGGCCTCGGACGGTGGCGGTTGGACTCTTGTAGCAGGCATATCGGCCACGACACAAACGCACAATAATACGGCGGCGGTTACGGCTTCAAACATCGCCTCATTGTCAGGTTATGGCAAGTTTGCCGATACGGATATTAATGGCCTTAAAAGTGGAACAAGCCCCGCCTATCGGCTGTATTGCAGTTCTTATAAAGGATACTGGCAATCGGGCTGCACTTTTGGCGCAACCACGGTTGCTTCTGGCACCTGCGTTGCTATGTCCAGCACCTATGGTGGCACATATGCTGGCACGACATCGCAGACCTATGTTTACGGCGTTGCAGACGGGAATAGTGGATCAGCCGAACGCCTGATTTACGGAGCCTTGGCGGATTCGACGGACTTGGGTTGCGACATCCCGGGAACCCATTGGGGCCAATCTGGCACCTTGTGGATACGATAAGACATGAAAAGATTGCGCCTTCTTTCTCTGTTTTTTCTTCTGGGCCTCCTTCCAGCTCGAGCCGAAGCTGCGGCTTCAACAACCGTAGGCGAAGCTTGCTCAGGCAACCTCAGTCGTGTTGATTGGGATGCGATTTATCAATGCGTCAACAGCCTGTGGGCCCGCGCGCCCTTTTGGCTTGGAACGTCAACGGATACGTGCGATGCCGCTCATACTGGTATGATGCAGTGGTCAGGCTCGGTCTTTCAGGGCTGCAATGGCACAAGCTGGGGGAGCCTGAGCCCAACATCAACCAGCAGCGGCGCGTCAGCTTTTGCTTTCACCGATCAGACCAATGTGGCCACCGCAACCGAGACGACCAGCGATACCGTGACCCTTTCCGGTTTCACAGGAGCCTTACCTGCCGCTTGCGCAAGCGGCTGCACGGCCTTAGCCCGTAACGGAACATGGCTCGGCACAAACGGCTTCTTTCTTGCCGGAGATACACTTGCGATCAAACAAACATCGGCTTCAACCGAAGGCACAGCCACCACAGCCACGGTCGCCGTCGGATCAACAACCTCAAGCCCCTGGACAATCACGACGAAGGATTCCTATACCAAGCTCCTTCTTCACATGAATGGAACAGATGGTTCGACAAGCTTTACCGACAGCTCAACCGTCGGTAACACCGTAACGGCAACCAACGCCACCGTTTCAACGGCTCAATCCCAATTTGGCGGCGCGAGCGCGCTCTTTACAGGATCGGCCAGCTATCTCAGCGTTCCCAATTCTACCAATTGGGACTTTGGTAGCGGCAACTTTACCATCGACGCTTGGGTTTATTTCAAGGGCTTTAGTTCAAGCAGCTATCAATATTTTTATTCACAAGCCATTGTCAACAGTACACACATTCAATTTGGCTATAACAACTCAGCTGGCCTCGACTATGAAGATTCCGTTGGCTGCACCTTTACGCAAGGCTCCACATCAGGGTGGTCAACGGGAACATGGTATCATGTGGCCCTCGTTCGCAATGGTACTACAATGACCATGTATCGTAATGGCATCGCGCTTGCCACAAAAACCTGTTCTGTTGCCCTCCCTTCTGTTGGCACAGAAGCTTATATTGGCGCAGCTTTGCCGGGATATCATTATCTCAACGGCTACATCGACGAGCTTCGCGTCTCCAAAGGCATCGCACGATGGACAGCAGGTTTCACACCGCCAACGACAGCGTATTAAAAGACAAGTGACAACAAAAAAAGCCCCACAGCTTTCGCTGCGGGGCTTTTTTTGAATTGCTCGCTTCTTACGCCGAAGCGGTTGCGACTTTCTTTTCGCCGTGGACGATGATCGGTTTGGCTTTGCCTTCGACCACTTCGCCGTTGACGACGACTTTTTCGATGCCTTCGGAGCCCGGTAAATCAAACATGGAGTCAAGCAAAACGCTTTCCATGATCGAGCGCAGGCCGCGCGCGCCGGTTTTGCGTTCGATGGCTTTTTTCGCAATGGCCGTTAAACCGTCTTCGGTCACATCGAGGCCAATGTTTTCCATATCGAACAGCCGTTGGAACTGCTTCACAATCGCGTTTTTGGGGCGCGTGAGAATGTCAATGAGCGCGGATTCGTCCAAATCGGTCAGCGTCGCCACAACCGGCAAACGGCCAATGAACTCGGGGATCAACCCGAATTTCAACAAATCGTCCGGCTCAGTGCCGAGCAGAATATCGCCCACGCGGCGATCTTCCGGCCCGCGCACATCCGCGCCAAAGCCAATGGATGAGCCACGGCCACGCGCGGAGATAATCTTATCAAGACCCGCAAACGCGCCGCCGCAGATGAACAGAATGTTCGTCGTATCGACTTGCAAAAACTCTTGCTGCGGATGCTTGCGCCCGCCTTGCGGCGGAACGGCGGCGACGGTGCCTTCCATGATTTTCAGCAAGGCCTGCTGCACGCCTTCACCCGACACGTCGCGCGTGATCGAAGGATTATCGGATTTGCGGCTGATCTTATCGATTTCGTCGATATAGACGATGCCGCGCTGCGCCCGCTCCACATTATAGTCGGCGGCTTGCAGCAATTTCAGGATGATGTTTTCGACGTCTTCACCGACATAACCTGCTTCGGTGAGCGTCGTGGCGTCAGCCATCGTAAAGGGCACGTCGATAATACGCGCCAAGGTCTGCGCAAGGAGCGTTTTACCGCACCCCGTGGGGCCGACGAGCAAAATGTTCGATTTGGCCAGTTCAACATCGCCGCTGCGCGCGCCCGCCGCCAAACGTTTGTAATGGTTATGCACGGCGACAGAGAGCACGCGCTTAGCATGTTCTTGGCCAATCACATATTCATCGAGCACGTTTTTGATTTCACGCGGCACGGGGATGCCGTCACGCGTTTTGACGAGCGAGGTCTTGCTTTCTTCACGGATGATCTCCATGCAGAGCTCGACGCATTCGTCGCAGATAAAGACCGTCGGGCCCGCAATCAGCTTGCGCACCTCGTGCTGGCTTTTGCCGCAGAAAGAGCAGTACAGCGTATTCTTGGTGTCGCCAGTCTTCGTCATCTGAGACGTTCTCCCTCAAACAAATGTCACTTCCCGCACGCTACCGCCCGGAGTCTCCTCCCCCGCGTGAGCGAAAAACGGATATGACACTCTTATTCATTAAACCCTACCCCCACCCTAGCGCGGGGGTAGTTACCTGTTTATTAATCAGCTTTCTTCTCATCGCCATCCGATTCCGGACGGCTGATAACGACTTCGTCGATAAGGCCAAAGGTCTTGGCTTCGTCGGCCGTCATAAAGTTATCGCGATCCACGGCTGACGCAATCGTGTCGAACGTCTGGCCGGTGTGCTTGACGTAGATTTCATTAAGGCGCTGACGCAATTTGATGATTTCGCGAGCTTGAATCTCGATATCCGAAGCCTGCCCCTGCGCGCCGCCCGAAGGTTGATGGATCATGATCCGGCTGTTGGGTAGTGAGAACCGATGGCCCTTTTCACCCGCGCACAACAGCAGCGACCCCATGGAGCACGCCTGCCCGATACACACGGTTGAGACGGGGCTTTTGATATATTGCATCGTATCGTACATCGCCATGCCCGAGGTCACAACGCCGCCGGGTGAATTGATATAGATCGAGATTTCTTTTTTCGGGTTTTCCGATTCTAAAAACAAAAGCTGGGCGCAAACGAGGCTGGAGATATGGTCGTCCACCTGCCCCATCAGGAAAATGATACGCTCTTTCAACAGGCGCGAGAAAATATCGAACGAGCGCTCACCGCGCGCCGTTTGCTCGATGACGATCGGCACAAGATTAGAAAAGACTTCCAAGGGATGGCGATCGAGGGTGGTCATAACGAAAAACTCCCGTCAGAGAACTTAAAAACGCCCAAAGGACGTATGGACAATCCGAAAAAGCAAAGGGAGAAACCCCAAGCCACAAAGGTAAGATGAATCACATCGAAGCGATCCGTGCAAGGAGCAAAATAGAAGGAATAGCCCAGAAGAGCAAGAGCGCTTATCGCAAGCCGTCTCGCAGTGCGATAAAGGCCAAGAGCACATGAAGTCGAACGAGAGTCCCGCCTGCGTAAGGCCTCTTGGCATAAACACGTCATCGCGAGGCGCCCGGCGCCATGGCGATCCAAGGTCCTTTGAATGAACTTTGGTTCTTGGAACTCCGGATTGCCGCGCGACCAAGAGGCCGCTCGCAATGACGGTGGGGTGTGGATGAAGGCAGCCCCCCCCCTCTTTCTTCCAAGGCCCGAACAGGGCCCGCGACACAACAAAATAACTTTGTCATCTCCGCGAAGGCGGAGATCCAGGGTTACAAGAACTAACGCTCGTTCAAACGACCCTGGACTCCCGCCTTCGCGGGAGTGACGAATAGGGGTAGGTGAGTAAACATAAAAAAAGGCGGCCCCGTAGAGCCGCCTTTTTTTCTTGGGACGCCTTTTAGTCGTCCATCTTTTCCGGGAGCTTCATCAGCTCGTCGGCGTCGATCTTCTTTTCGCTAACCTTGGCCAGCGCCAGAATGAAATCGACCACTTTTTCTTCCAAGAGCGGCGCGCGCAAGCGTTCGATCGCACCCGGGTTCTTGGTGTAATAATCGACCACGATCTTTTCCTGACCCGGGAAACGGCGGGCTTCGGCGATCATCGCGTTGCGCAACTCAGCTGGAGCCACTTCGATCTTGTTCTTTTCCGCCACTTCGGCAAGCAAAAGACCCAAACGCACGCGACGTTCGGCGATCTTGTGATACTCTTCCTTCAACGCTTTTTCGCTCTTTTTGGCATCGTCTTCGGACAGATGGCCTTCGGCCTTGTCCTTTTGAACTTGCTGCCAAATGGCTTCGAACTCACCTTCGACCATCGCGGCTGGCAAGGGGAAATCGTGTTTTTCGGCCAGCTTGTCCATCAGCTCGCGCTTCAACACAATGCGCGAGACTTGCGTGTAGTTCGCGCTGATGTCGCTCGAAATCCGTTCGCGCAGCTTGTCCATCGAAGGAAAGCCGATTTCCTTGGCCAGCTCGTCATTCATTTCGACGGGCTTGTGCTCCAAAATCGCCTTCAACGTCACGGCAAACACGGCCACTTTCGAGGCCAAATGCGTAGCGTGATAATCCGCAGGGAACGTCACGGTGATGTCTTTTTTATCGCCGACCTTCATGCCCGCGATCTGATCTTCGAATGTGTCGATCAACGCATGCGAGCCAAGTTCAACGCGATGATCATCGGCCTTCATGCCGGGTTGTGCTTCGCCATCGACGCTGCCGTCGAAATCAATATCAACCGTATCGCCTTTTTTCGCGGCGCGTTTGGTTTCGATCACAGCAGGCTGACGCATGGACTTGGCAATCCGTTCGACCGCTTCATCAATCGTCTTGGCCGCGACATCGGCAACCTGACGCTCAAAGCTCAGCTTGGAGAAATCGGTCTGCTTGATCTCGGGCAAAACCTCGACTTCGAGCGTGAAGGACAAATCCTTGCCCTCGCCGCCTTCGACCAAGTCAACCTTCGGCTGCACAGCCGGGCGAAGTTTGCGTTCTTCGAGCGTTTGGCGGACGTTATCGTTGATTGTGCTGTCCAAAATCTCGTGCTGCGCTTGCGCGGCATAATGTTGGCGAATGATAGCGATTGGCGCTTTGCCGGGACGGAAGCCTTGGATCTTGGCCTTTTTGCCAATTTCTTCCAAGCGCTTGGAGAGCGCCTTGTCCATCTCATCTTGCGACACGGTGATGGTAAAGGCGCGCGTCAAACCTTCATTCTTTGTTTCTTGAATCTTCGTCATGAGGCCCAAATCCTTACTTCGTTCTTTGTTTTCCGGCAGAGTGGCGGTTCTACCACTTTCGTCAAAGCCCGTGCAATCCCAAATAAGGCCTTGAAAACCATGATGAAGGGCCAAAATCACCTTTTCCAGAGGCCAAAAGCGGGATTAACCTTGAATAGGGCCAAGCAAAATGCTCCTTTTACAAACGTATTGTCTCACATTGAATAGTTTTTTTCTTTGATTTGAAAGGCGTTAGATTTCATGGCCAAATCTGCCAAGCCCGCATCGTTTCAACAAACGCTCTATCGCTGTTCCGCCGCTCTTTTGACTGGCAATGAAGCGCAGCTCCAAGCTGCTTACCCCGCGCTCGTCCGTACGATTGCGCCAAACGACCCGCATGAAGTGAGTGCGATTCTTGTTGTCCTCGACAAAATGGCGCAAGGGGATCTGTTGCACGACACCATGCTTCTCTCCATAACAACGTTTGACGAAGCTGCGGCCGACAGCTTGCTTGAAAAACGGATTCAGGAAAAGATAGGCACCCTTCCCGACGACAGCTTTGCGCGCGATCCTGAAGAAACTTTGGCTATTCTGGCCAATCTGATCAGCGAGCTTGACCCGGCCTTTGCCGCAGCGGCCTTGCTCACGATGAAAATGGACAGCCTGACAGATGCGTATTTTGAGCATGCCCCTGAGGCTGCCTTGACTTTCGTTTCGGAACGCCTTGCCGAAGACCAAGAAAATCCAGCTTTCGCAGAATTTCTGAAAACCAAGCAAGCCTCTTATCTTGAAGCGCGGTTTAAGGCCGCGCCAGCCCAAACGTTCGAGGCCCTTTATCAGCAAGCCCTGCTGGAAGACGATGAAACGGCCTATGGCCTCCACCATCAGGGGCTTTTCCTTGCCTATGCCGAGCGCGTCGCCGTGCGTGATCTCAAGAAAGCGTTTGAATCTGTCGATATCTTCCTTGAAACCGGCACGCCCACAGAAGATGCCGCCGTTACAGCTGCGGATTACATTTTCGAATGGGCCGATGATTATTTCAAAATTGACCCAGCCAGAACCTATGCCGCGCTCAATCACGCTTTTTCTTGGATTGATCCGTCGAGCGAGGGTTCTGAAGACTTTTTTGTGAAAACCCTCGATCTCGCCGATAGCCGTCCACTATATAAAAGCAAGCAGGCCGCGCGGCCCATCGTGGCCTTTCTCGCCCAAGGCGAATGGGCGCTTCCCTTGCAAGAGCGCGCCATTAAAAAAATCGTCGCCTTGGCTGAAACGCATGTCACCGAAGCGCCGCTAGAGATGCTGCCCTGCCTTTTGGAAACCGTGCCATATATAGGAAAGCATCAAGCGCTTGAACCGCGCCTTGCCGCCTGCTGCGACAGCTCACTTCGTTCGGCCTTTGCTAAAAAACAGAGCGAAACGCTTTGTTTTCTTGCCCAATCGTTCGAGGAACCACTTGATGGCAACGCACTGATGGCCGAAGGCTTAAGAAACCGGTTTGTCTCTTTGGCCGCCACGGCTTTTGAAAAAAATGCCGCGGGGACAACAGCGCTCGTCAAAGCAACGATGGCGCGCTCCAAAAGCAATAAAGCGCTGCAAGCCCTTTGCAAAACATTCTTGGCCGCCCATCCTTTACCCAAAAACCTAAAGCGCGAGATTCAAACGCAGGACTTTTTAGCGCTGCATCGGTAAGGAAAAAGGCAACCCTTTTTCCTTTGGTGCGGGCGAAGGGACTCGAACCCCCACGACTTTCATCACTGGAACCTAAATCCAGCGCGTCTACCAATTCCGCCACGCCCGCAACGGTGCCGTCTGTTTAAATGATTTTTCTTCCCGGCGCAAAGCTTTTGCGGCTGCGCCGTAAGGGCGAAGGGAATTGTAAAAGCAGGCCTTCAGCCTGCTTTTATCCTCCGCTGCGCTCCGGAGAGCGGGGCTGCGCCCCTCGCGCCAAACAGTCCCCTTTTTTTCTTTGTCACCCCCGACTTGATCGGGGGTCCAGAGGACTGGGAACGACGGAAGTTCTGAGGACTTACTGTTTGGATACAGAACGAACGTTATCTCTTACGCCCCTGGATCTCCGCCTTCGCGGAGATGACACTATTTTTTTATGGGAGAATTCTTCCCTGAATCCTAATCCCGGCCTTCGCGGGCATCCAGTTTAGTCGATCTTCGTCAGCAAATAACAATTAGTTCGGGTTTTTGATCCGCTCTTTAAAACGGCTTTGGAAAGCTTCAAGAGCCAAGGTGCGCGTTTCGATTGTGGGGTTGCCCATGCCGCGCGTGACTTGAAGTTCAAAACGCACGTGCAAAATACCCAGTTTGTCAGGGGCGACTTCAAGGACATAGGCCGTTTCCACCAGCGCTCCACTTCCGAAGCGTCGGTAAAAAGCGCCGACTTCCACAGCCGGTGCATGATTAGCCAATGCACCCAAAATCATGGAGGGTCCTTTTCCCAAGTGAGAATAGAAATCGAGAGCATTATGCCCCTATTCCATAAGGTATTACAAGTCTCCCCCCCCTTATTTTCTTCTTTTAACCTTCATCTTGAGCCAAAAACTGGGGAATCCCTTCAATCAGATCCTCTGCGATCAAGCCGGGCCCATGGCTTTGCGCCAGAACCCCGTGTGTGTGGGCCGCTGCGCAAGTTGCGGCAAAGGGTGGCATTCCCGCCGCCAACAGGCCCACGATCAGGCCCGCAAGCACATCCCCCGCCCCGCCCGTGGCCAACCAAGGCGGCGCATTAAGATTAACAACAGCAAAGCCTTGAGGCTGCGCAATGACCGTATCCGCCCCCTTAAGCAAAACCACAGCGCCACTGAGGGCCGCCGCCTGCTGCGTACGGGTTAGCTTGTCGGCTTTCATGTCCAACACACTGCCAAACAATCGGGTAAACTCGCCTTCATGAGGGGTCAGAATGCAGGCCGCATGTAACGCCGCGAACAACGTCTGAGGCTCGCTGGCAAAAAGGGTCAGGGCATCGGCATCCAAAACACAAGGCTTCTGTGTCGCGAGTGCCGCCAGCACAAGGGCGCGGCTTTCTGGCGCAAGGCCCAACCCCGGCCCGATCAAAAGCACATTCCGTTTCGGATCGTCGAGTAAAGCTTGCGCGGCGCGGCTATCGCCCACAGGCGTGACCATCACGCTTTCCAAAGCCTGCGCATAGACGGGCCAAGCCTCTGGCGGCACAGCCAAGGTCACAAGCCCGGCGCCAATACGCTGCGCCGCGCGCGCCGCAAGCCGCGAGGCGCCCGTCAGGATAGGCCCCCCGAAAAGCAACGCATGGCCACGATCATATTTGTGCTCTTCTACTTCTAGCTTGGGCCAAAGCGTTTGCCAAAGCGCGGGCGCATTTTCGGCTACTTTGGGATTGATCTCATCCAACACATCTTGGGCCATGCCCGTGTCGGCCACAATCGTCTCACCGCATTGCGTAAGGCCGGGCAAAAGCACATGGCCGCGTTTTTTACGAAAGAAGGTCACTGTCACCTGCGCACGCGGCGCGGCCCCAAGCACGCGCCCTGTATCACCCTCAAGCCCGCTGGGCATATCGGCGCTTATCACTGGGAGCTGCCGCGCCATAAGCGCCCGCACCATCGCCGCCGCAAGGCCATCAAGCGCGCGCGTGAGGCCCGTGCCAAACAAAGCGTCGATAACAATATCCGCTTCCTCTAAAAGCGCTTCGGTCAACGGAACCGTTTGCCCCTGCCACGCCTTGGCCGCGCGTTTGGCATCGAGTGAGGCAACAGGAGCCAAAGCCCCCACCCGCACAGACCATCCCGCCTTGCGCAAGGCCGCCGCCGCAACGTACCCATCGCCACCATTATTACCAGCCCCGCACATCACCAAAACCCGGCATGGCGCGAAACGGCTGAGCACTTCCTGCGCCACGGCACGTCCGGCAACTTGCATGAGATCAAAAAAAGAAAGGGAGCCCTGTTCAACTGCAAGCGCTTCGGCCCGGCGCATTTCATCGCAGGTCAGCACAGCATGGCGGTTCCATGGCTCAAACGGTGGGGCGTTTTTCTCGGATAAAGACATAGGCTTCATTCAGCCCCAAAAGGATCGTTTGCGCAACAAGAACCAAAAGGCGAAAGCCTAAAGCATAAAGCGCGGCGACATGCGCCGAAGTTCCCATAGCGGCAAGACCGCCAACCCACCCCCATTCGGCCAAGCCCAAATTCCCGGGCGTGAGCGGTAGAAGCGCGACAAAACTGACAATCGGCGTCAAAGTCGCGACCGGCAAAAGCGGCACAAATAACCCCAGCGCATACACGCCGATGAGCAGCCGCAAAAGCGTCAACAACGCGCGCGTCAAAGACCAGTTCAAGAGCGGCCAAAATGCTTCGCGCATAGGCAGCGGGCACAAAGGCCTGATGAGCAACCCCACCCCTGTCATCAAGGCCACGCCCACAGCGCAGCCGCCGACAAAGCCTGTCCAATTTGCGTCAGCAAAAAGCACCAGCGCCGCGCCGGGTAAAAAGGCGCATAAAAGTGCAAAATCCGTTGCTTGGTCGAACAAACCACTCAGCACACCGCGCCGCATCCCCCCACCCGGCATCTGAGCCGAAGCCAATCCGCGCCCCACAATAATTGCCAAACTCGGCGGCACAAATTGCGCAATCCAATTTTGCCATAAATAATGGCGGCGCAGAAACGCCGGGGCCGGGTGCAGGGCCTCGGGTGCCGTCCATGTCGCGGCTAAAAGCGCCCATTTTCGTTCGCCGCAATACATCAACGCCGCCGTGATCAGCAAAACAATGCTCGCCCAAAACCAAGAAAAGCTGGCAGCCAACGCGGTGCCATCCGCAACGTTAACCCCCTGCCACACCGCTAGCCCCACGCACAGCGCAAGCCCGGTGCTCAGCGCTAAAAGCGAATAAAACGAAGGCCGCAACCAAACTGTAAAAGCCTTGATCATACGCCAAACAGGCGCGCCCAACGTGCGCCAAGAAAAAGGATCCTGTGGCCGCGTGACCAGAACAACTTCTGCCAATCCCATATAATTTTTGCCAATCTGCGTTTGCAACTTGTACTTGGCAAAGCACGCCACTTCCCGATCAGGCGTGTAAACTTGAAAAACCCCTACGCCGTCTAGCGCAGACAAACGCGTAAAGGCCTTAGCTAAACGGCGGTAAAAAACCAAACCATCCTCACCGCCATCCAACGCTTCGAGCGGATCAAAATCGCGCATTTCGGGATGCATCGAGGCGATATGATGTGTAGGCACGGCAGGTGGATTGCTGATGATCAGGTCAAACGGCCCGGCAAGGCCCATCTCCCAATCACCCAGTTGAAAGGTCGCTCGCTTTTGCAAGCTGTTGCGACGGGCATTCTCTTGGGCCAGCGCAATACTGGCCTTGTTCACATCGATGCCTACGCCTGTGGCCTGTGGATAGCGCCGCAACAGCGCAAGCAGCAAACAGCCCGTCCCCGTGCCTAAATCCAAAATCCGCAACGGCTGCCGCCCCACGCGTTCATAAAACGCAACAGCATGATCAATCAGACGCGGCGAATCTTCGCACGGACGGAAAACACCTTTTGACACTTTGATTTGAACGCCGTCGAAATCGACAAAGCCAAAGATACGCGCCAAAGGTTCGCGCTTTTCTCGGCGCACCATCACGGCTTCGATTTCATTTTCTTGTTTGGGGCTCAGGACAAAAGAAAAAATACGTTCCAGAGAAGGATTATGCCCGCAAATGCGCTCAAAAAGCACACCGACATCCCTTTTGGCAAAGCTTATGCCCGCCGCTTCAAGTTTGCGGATACATTTTAAATAGAGAGAAGAAACATCCACACTCGCCGCCTTCGCACAAAAAGCCCAAAGGGCACCAACGTTCGAACACGAGGACAAGGAAGAATGGGGCAGCCGATGGGACTCGAACTGGTTAGCTTTTCTTAGTGAAAAACGCACTTAGAAAAGCGACCACCCTCGCGTAGGCGGGGGCCCAGGGCCGTCCAACACCAAACAAAACGCTTCAAGAAATGGGGCGGCCGATGGGACTCGAACCCACGACAACTCGGACCACAACCGAGGGCTCTACCAACTGAGCTACGGCCGCCACATGCGCTCAAGCGCTAACATCATAAGAAGCCAACAAAAAGCCCGCCTCACTCAAAAAAGAGGGCGGGCGATCAAGTCTGACGCCTCACGAGCCCATATAGGCCCAATCTTGCTAAATTTGTCAAGAGATTGAAGATGGGATTACACTTTCAAGCGCATATCAAAGCACGTGATTCGTCTTTTTACCGTTTTTCCACCAGTTCACCCAAGAGGTTAACCATGCCAAACGTCAAAACGATCACCGATTTTCTTAAGAAAAATGCCGTCTCCTATGTCGATCTGCGCTTTACCGATCCGCGCGGCGCACTGCAGCATTTAACGCAACATATCTCCACAATCGACGAAGCGGCTTTTAGAACCGGCATCATGTTCGATGGCTCGTCCATCGCGGGATGGAAAGATATTCACGAATCCGACATGATCTTGATGCCCGACCCCACCACCGCCGTCATTGATCCGTTTTACGCCGAACCGACGATGATTTTATTTTGCGACGTGTATGATCCAGCCACGGGCAAAGCTTATGACCGCTGCCCGCGCTCTATCGCGAAAAAAGCGGAAGCTTTCTTGCTGGCCTCTAGCGTGGGCGACACGGCCTATTTCGGACCAGAAGCCGAGTTCTTCGTGTTCGACGATGTCCGCTTTAGCAACAATCCCTATGATACATTTGTGAAGCTCGATTCCGTTGAATCACCGAACAATACAGGCCGCGATTATCCCGAAGGGAATTCGGGTCACCGTCCGCACACCAAGGGCGGCTATTTCCCGGTGAATCCCGTCGATTCCGCGCAGGACCTCCGCACCGAGATTTTGGCAATGCTTCAACAGGTCGGTATCAAAGTCGAAAAGCACCATCACGAAGTTGCGGCGGCCCAGCATGAAGTGGGCTTAGCCTTTTCAACCTTGGTGCAAGGCGCTGATAATTTACAGCTCTATAAATATATCGTACATAATGTCGCGCAATCTTACGGTAAAACGGCGACCTTTATGCCCAAACCGGTGCAGGGCGATAACGGCTCGGGCATGCACACGCACCAATCCATCTGGAAGGCCGGTAAGCCGCTTTTCGCGGGCAAGGCCTATGCCGGGCTATCCGACATGGCGCTGTATTACATCGGCGGCATCATCAAGCATGCCAAGGCGCTCAATGCGCTGACCAACCCGACGACCAATAGTTACAAACGGCTGGTCCCTGGGTTTGAAGCGCCTGTGCTTTTGGCTTATGCACAGCGTAATCGCTCGGCGTCATGCCGCATTCCCTTCTCTTCCAGCCCCAAAGGCAAACGCGTGGAAGTGCGGTTCCCCGATCCGTGCGCCAATCCGTATTTAGCTTTTGCCGCGATGCTCATGGCCGGGATCGATGGGATCAAAAACAAGATCGATCCGGGCGAAGCGATGGAGAAAAACCTTTATGCGCTCCCGCCCAAGGAGCTGGCGAAGATTCCAACCGTGTGCGGTTCGCTTAAAGAAGCGATGGACGCCTTGGAAAAAGATCACGCCTTTTTGCTCAAAGGCGACGTGTTCACGAAGGATATGATCGAGTCCTATCTGGCGTTGAAACAAGAAGAATGGGATCGCTATCGCGTTGCGCCGCATCCGATCGAGTTTGATCTGTATTATTCGGCCTAAGTTTTTAGTTGCCTTCGCAAGAAGAGGCCACAACGGAAAAACGCTGGGCGCGTGGCGATTTCTGGCATTCGAATGAGCGTCTGTTCCCATGGCTCTGGATCCCGGATAAACCCTTCGGGTTTTCCGGGATGACAAGAATTATTGTTTTTTCTTGAAGGAAAGAGAGCGGCACTCACCGCTCAACCCATCGTCATGCTCGGATCCGCGGGCATCAGCTTTTGTAAAACCCTCAGACGCCGGGCGCGGGACATCCGTCCCGCTTAGCTTCGCTCGCATAAGCGAGCGGGCCCTGTTCGGGCCTAAATTTTATATTAGCCCTCAGACGCCGGGCGCGTTTCTCCGAAACGCTGGGCTTCGCTCGCATAAGCGAGCGGGCCCTGTTCGGGCCTAAATTTTATATTAGCCCTCAGACGCCGGACGCGTTTCTCCGAAACGCTGGGCTTCGCTCGCATAAGCGAGCGGGCCCTGTTCGGGCCTTGAAGGAAAGGGACGATGGAGCCATTTAAAAGTCGTCATCGCGAACGCACGCTTGTGCGTGTGGCGATCCAGAGTCGGTTGAATAAGCACCCGTTCTTGTGACCCAGGATCCCGGATAAACCCTTCGGGTTTTCCGGGATGACGATGATTGGGGGGGGGGGGGCGGAGAAGAAGCCTTCCCAGAATCCTGACCCCTGAATCCTGACCCCTGACCCCTAACTCCGCCCCCCCCCACCGTCATGCCCGCGCAGGCGGGCATCCCGTTTGGTTTCTTTCTTTTGTTATTCTCTCAGACGCCGGGCGCGGTTTGAGCATTTCAACTTCATCGAAGAGCCGCAGCTCGCATGACGAGCTCTGTTATTCGAATGAGCACCTATTCCTATGACTCTGGATTCCCGCCTTCGCGGAAATGACAAGGAAGGAGAAGCTTTTTCCTGACCCCTGAATCCTGACCCCTGAATCCTGACCCCTGATCCCTCTCTCCTAATCCCTAACCTCCCACGCCAAAGGGCCTTTCTTACGAAAGGCCCTTCGCTCCCCCCAAAGCCAACCTTCAAAGGTGATAGCTATTTGCCGCGAGCCGCGCCGCAGGCAAGCGGACGCGGGTCAGCACATTATTTAATCGGCACACATAGAAACGGCCAAACGCATCAATCAGCTTCGGGTCGAGCGGCTGTGTGCGCCGCGCGACCCATCCGGTAAAGCGAACCCAATCGCTTTCTTGACCGTCATGCATTGAAGTCAGCAACAATTCCGCCGCCGCGTTTTCAAGCGCCACGCCGACTTTATTGTCTAAGGCTTCATGAAAGATCGCGATGCCTTGTTTTTCGTTCAGGCACAGATCGCCTCTTCTCGTGCGTTTGCTGATCTCTTCAAACCGGGGCTTGAGCACCTCGGCCACAGCAAAGAAAGCTGTCTCAAGATCAGCAAAAGCTAAAGGCGGCAAGCCGACAGTGCGGAAGGTTTGGGTCTGCCAATCCGTCTGTCTCCTGCGGTATGAAATGGTTTCTTTTCCAACCATCATCGTGATCCTTTTAAAAAGCGTCTTCCTTCAAAACAGGATCATCCTACCATGCGCGGGTTAGGTTCTTTTTAAGATTGCTTTGGATTTGATCTATATTTGAGCCATCACAGGCTAGAGGCGGCATCATCCAACAAGAGCTGAACGCGATCGCGACCCTGCCAGCTATCGCGCCGTAAGTGCCCGGCAAGATGGCATTTTTGGCCGACTTGCGCCAAAAGCGTCGGACCGAGCGCGCTGTCCATCGCGCGAAACGCGATACCTGAAATGCGGGCCGCGCCTTGGCTTGCAATAAAACGAACATGTTTTTCTTTGACAATATCGACACGGATCATCTGGCAATCCGCTAGCGCAAAGCGCGGCTCAGGATTGCCCGTGCCAAACGGCGCAAGCGCGCCAAGCTGCGTAATCAGATCGCCGCTCAACCCCACACCCGAGACGAGCCCGTCAACCGTCAAAGTCGGCACAAACGGTTCAGCTTCTAATTGTTTGCTGATGCGTTCGGCTAAAAACGTTTTGAGCGCGTCGATCTGATCGCTCGCGACCGTCAGGCCCGCTGCCATTTTGTGACCGCCGCCATTGATGAGCAGGCCCGCTTGTCGCGCTGCGATCACGGCTGCGCCTAAATCAACCGCCCCCACCGAACGGCCCGAACCTTTGCCAATACCCTTTTCCAAAGCGATCACGATGGCGGGCCGATGGAATTTATCTTTGAGCCGCGAGGCCACGATGCCAATCACGCCCGGATGCCAATTCTCTGACGCTAAAAAGGTCAGTGGCGCATCATCCTCAAAAATCATGTTCTCCGCTTCAGCCAAAACCGTCGCTTCAAGGGCACGGCGATCTGTGTTGAGCTGTTGCAATTGCGCGGCCAGATGCGCTGTTTCTTCGGGATCTTCGCTCGCTAAAAGACGCGCCCCGGTATCGGATCGCCCCACGCGCCCGCCCGCATTCAAACGCGGGCCTAACATAAAACCAGCCGTATAGGCATCCATCGTCTCATGCACGCCCGCTTCTTGTGCGAGCGCCTTGATCCCCAGATTGCCACGCGCCTCCATAACCTTAAGCCCTTGCGTGACAAAAGCGCGGTTAAGGCCCGTCAGCTTCACCACATCGCACACCGTGCCCAACGCGACGAGATCGAGCCATGCCATCAAATCCGGCGCGGGATGCGCCTCATTATAAAACCCAGCCTCACGCAACGCGCGATGCGCAGCGACGACAAAAAGATAGGTCACGCCCACAGCCGCCAAAGCGCCCAAGCTTTCGGCCAGTGGTTCATCAAGCCGGTTGGGGTTCACAACGGCCACAGCTGGCGGCAAGTTCGCCTCAGCCGTATGGTGATCAAGGACGATAACGTCCAGCCCAACCTCTTTGGCCGCTTGCAAGGCTGCATGCGCCGTCACGCCACAATCGACGCACAGCACAAGCTTGATCCCCTCTGCGGCGAGCGTGCGCATGGCCGTTTCGTTCGGGCCATAGCCTTCCGTCAAACGATCCGGGATATAAAGCCGCAAACCCAAGCCGAGCGAACGCGCAAACCGCATCAGCAAGGCCGATGAGGTCGCGCCATCCACATCATAATCGCCAAACACGGCCACAGGCTCGCCGCTTTGCACAGCGCGAACAAAACGCGCCACCGCTGGATCCATATCTTTCAAAAGCGAGGGATTAGGCATCAGCTCGCGCAAGCGCGGCGCAAGAAATGAAGCCGCCGTCTCAACGTCAAGGCCTCGCGCACTAAGGCTACGCGCGATCACATCCGTGAGCGTATAACGCTGCGCCATAGCCAAAGCTTGCCGCTCGTCATAAGCCCGCGCTGTCCAGCGCCGCCCCGTAAACGATTCCTCAACGTTCAGAAAAGCGGAGCTCATTTCTCCGAAAACGGCTTCCGATTAAAGTTATGGTGCGCTTCGATATAACGCACGGTGCCCGTGCGGGCACGCATCACAACCGTGTGGGTCTTGGCCCCGCCGGGAAACAGCCGCACGCCGCGCAACATCGCGCCGTTCGTCACACCCGTGGCTGAAAACATAATGTCGCCATGCGCCAGCTCGTTCAGTTCGTACTTTTTCTTGAGATCCGTGATCCCGGCCCGCGCCGCGCGTTCTTTTTCAGCATCATTACGGAACACCAAACGGCCCTGCATCTGGCCACCAATACATTGCAACGCCGCCGCCGCTAGCACGCCTTCTGGCGCGCCGCCGGTGCCAACGTAAAAATCAATACCGCTTTCAGCCTCAGATGTCGCGATAATGGCGGAGACGTCGCCGTCGCCGATCAACATAATGCGGCAGCCGACTTTACGCACGCGGGCGATCAATTCTTCATGCCGGGGCCGATCCAGAATGCACACCTGCAAATCGGACAATTCGGCTTTCTTGGCTTGCGCCAGATTCTTCAGATTCTCTTCGACCGGCGCATCCAGATCGACGAGATGATCCGGCAGACCGACGCCAACGGCGATTTTATCCATATAAACGTCGGGCGCATGCAAAAACCCACCAGCTTCCGCCATCGCGACAACCGCAAGCGCATTCACGCCGCCCGTTGCGCAGATTGTCGTGCCTTCGAGAGGATCAAGCGAAATATCGACCTTCGGGCCAGTGCCCAAACCGACTTTTTCACCAATATAAAGCATCGGCGCTTCGTCGCGTTCGCCCTCGCCGATGACGACCGTGCCGTCAATGTCGAGCGCGTTCAGCGCACGGCGCATGCCGTTGACCGCCATTTGGTCAGCCGCTTTTTCATCGCCACGACCGATTAAGGTTGAACAGGACAACGCGGCCGACTCTGTGACGCGCGCCAGCTCAAGCGCGAGATTGCGATCCATATAGGCGTCTTTATGCATGTCTGGGGTCCCTTCAAAAACCGTTAGCAAGACGGGGTTCTTTCTAACGCTTATTGCCTAAGCCCGAAAGGAAAATCATTTTCGTATGGCTTTTCCTTAGTCTTTTTATAGCTCAGGCTCGATTCGCAGGGCCAAAGGCGGGGTCCGCACGGCCCCCAGTGCCGCAAACCGGACAACCGCCCGCGCCAAAGCAGCGGCGCTGGCTTCATGCGTGACGATCATTACCGGGACGGGTTCTTGCGCCGCCGATCGGGCTTGTTGCCAAAGCGTTTCAACGGAAAGGTCTTCATCGCGCAAAATGTCCGCGAGCTCGGCCAAGACACCGGCGCGGTCTTGCACATCAAGACGGATGTACCAACGCGATTTCTGTTCTTCCGCACTCAGGGCCTTCATCTCGCTCAGATCTTTGGTCGGCACGCCCCATGGCAGCCCGGCCATCCCACGCGCGCAATCAATAAGATCGCCGACGATTGCACTCGCCGTCGCCGCAGCGCCTGCACCGCGCCCGATGAGGGTAAGCGGCCCCACGGCATCGCCATCGATTTCCACGGCATTAACTTCATCGTCCACGCTCGCGAGCGGCGAAGAAAGCGGCACAAGGCACGGGCTGACACGCTGTTCAAGCCCCTGCGCCGTGCGCTGCGCAAAGCCCAGTAATTTGATACTGAAACCCAAATTGTCCGCCAGTTCAAAATCAAGCGGCGTCAAGCGGCGAATGCCTTCAAGCGAAATGGAATCTACGATTGGCCGAACACCAAAAGCCAACGTGGACAAAAGCGCAAGCTTATGCCGCGCATCAAGCCCATCGACATCAGCCGTCGGATCGGCTTCAGCAAACCCACGCTTTTGCGCAAGGTCTAGCGCTTCGTCAAACGCCATGCCGTCATGGCTCATGCGCGTCAAAATAAAATTGCAGGTGCCGTTCAACAGCCCCTGCACGCGCGTGATACGATTGCCCGCCAAAGCCTCGCGCATGGTTTTAATGATTGGAATCCCGCCGCAGACGGCTGCCTCAAAACATAAGGTTGCGCCGTTGTCTTCAGCCAGTTGTGCCAAGCGTTCGCCATGCGTGGCAAGCAACGCTTTATTGGCCGTCACGATCGTCTTGCCGTTTGCCAGCGCCTTTTCACATAAAGCTCGTGCGATCCCTTCGGCCCCGCCGATCACTTCGACAATCGCATCGACATCAGGTCGTTCAGCTAAAGCCAGTGCCGAAGGCTCCCACGCGATAGAGTCCAAATCCATCGCTCGCGCCTTGCTGCGATCACGCGCGCTCACGGCCACAAGCTTGAGCTCGCGCCCCGCCCGCGCGGCAATCACGTTCGCATTTGTTTGGAGCAGCTGACCTACGCCGCCGCCAACGGTGCCAAGCCCCGCCAAGGCTACACAAAAGGGTTTCATTTTAGGGCCTCAAAGCAAAGAAAGGTTGCGTCTGTTCGCTAGGTGATTCGGGTTCAAGTGATTCGTTTTGAATCGCCTTCGTTTCCGTTTTGGACTCAATCGTGCCTAACGTTTGCGTTTTTTCTTTTTTAGTGGATTCGATGGTCTGCATTGATTCCGGCATCGCAACATTCTGGATGCGTTCTTGTTCCGCTTGCGCTTTGAGCTGATCGGAACGCAAAAGCTCAGCCGCATCCTGAAGGTCTAACGACTCGGAAAACATAGGTTTTTGCGAGGGAACGTCACCAAGATTGGGCCAAGCTTTGTCGGCGCTCGGCGTGGGCCGCGCGACGGCGCGCGGCGCCAAAAGCACGTCGTCGCCCGGTTCGCCGGAAATCCAAGTCGGCCATTTTGTGTCCGCACAGCCAACAAGAAGAAAAAAGAGAAGAATCGCAAAGGGCTTGTTGCGTTTTGCTGCTGATTTTGCTTTGGGTTTCATGTTATGAATAAAGCCTCTCCTTTTATCGTTTCGATGATCTCTCTCCCGCTTAGATATGACCATAACAGGTACCCCTCAAAAGGCCAAAGCCAGAAAAAAAGAGCGCGTCTTCTCTTCGGCAGAAAATCCGAATCAAGACGCCTTAAAAGCGCTGCGTGCCCTGATAGAGGAGGACTTGAATAAAAAGCCTATCAAAGCGCCTGTTTCAAAGAGCGCGAAAAAAGGAAAAACGAAAAAAACTTCGGCCAAAGCGCAAGCCGCCCCGAAGACCAAGACCAAACACAATCCCGTCGCTCAGGCGGGGGCTCCACCGCCGCCTCGCGGTAAACTGAACGAGTCGCCTCGCGGCGAGCCTGAACACCTTACGTCCCCACCTCTTTCGACTCCCCCCTCAGTTTCCCTTCCTTCCGTTCTCTCTCAAACAACTCAAAAAGGTTTATCTTCCATGAACCAGTCCAGTCCCCAAGCGCCCAAGCCCCCCGCCATCCCTTCGCCAACCGAATTCGTGGAAATGACCACGCACATCTTGCGCGTGGTGCAAAAAAGCCAAAAAGTCTTGGAAACCTTCATGGCGCGCAACAAAGAAATCACCAGCCGCATCGGCAAGGAAGATCCGCTTCATTTGAACGAAGCGTTCAGCACCTTCATCCGCGAGACGCTCGGCAAACCTGAAGCGATCGTGGATAAGAACATCGCCTTTTGGCAAGATTACGTTCGCCTGCTGCAATCGACAGTCAAGCGCATGTCCGGCGAAACCGTTCCAGAAGTGATCCCCGCAGAACGTGGCGACAAGCGTTTCAAAGATCCGGCTTGGCAAGAAATGTGGGTTTTTGATTTCATCAAGCAATCGTATTTGCTCACATCGCGTTGGATTGAAGCTTTCTTGGATGAAGGCGAAAAGGTTGTCGATCCGCACACGGCGCACAAGGTTCGCTTCTTCACAAACCAAATCGTCGATGCGATGTCGCCCAGCAACTTTGTGATGACAAACCCCGAAGTGCTGCGCACGACGGTCGAAACACACGGCGAAAACCTGATCAAGGGTCTTGAAAATCTGCTCGCCGACATCGAACGCGGCAAAGGCCAGCTCCTCATCAATATGAGCGACAGCAGCGCTTTCCATTTCGGCGAAAACATTGCCTCGTCCAAAGGCAAGGTCGTCTTCCAAAACGATCTGATCCAACTCATCCAATTCACGCCGACCACGCAAAAGGTGCACAAGACGCCGTTCTTGATCATCCCGCCATGGATCAACAAGTACTATATTCTCGATCTGAAGCCGGAAAGCTCATTCATCCACTACCTCGTGGAAAACGGCCACACCGTGTTCTGTGTGTCGTGGGCCAACCCGACGCAAAAGCATGGCTCGATCGGCTTTGAAGATTACATGATGCTCGGCCCGGTCACGGCGCTGCGCGAAGTGGGCAAGATTACGGGCGAAAAAGAAGTCAACTGCTTGGGCTATTGCATCGGCGGCACGCTGGTCGCGTGCATGACGGGCTGGCTGGCCGGTCTTGGCGATCAAAAGCCTGCGGATCTGCCGGACATCAAGAGCGTGACCTATCTCGTCGCGCTGGTTGATTTCTCGCAACCCGGCGATATGGGCGTCTTCATCGACGAAGACCAGATTCAGATGATCGAAAGGTTGATGGATAAGCAAAACTATTTGCCGGCCACCTTCTTGAGCTCAACCTTCAGCATGCTGCGCGCAAATGATTTGATCTGGTCATTCGTCGTCAACAATTACCTGCTGGGCAAAGAACCCTTCCCGTTCGATCTTCTGACGTGGAATTCGGATTCGACCAATTTGCCAGCGGCGATGCAGAGCTACTATCTGCGCAACATGTATCTGCACAACAACCTGATCAAGCCGAACGCGCTGACCATGAAGGGCGTGCCAATCGACCTGCGCAAGGTCAAGATCCCGGCCTTCATCATCGGCGCGAAAGAAGATCACATCACGCTTTGGCGCGGGGTTTATGCGGGCACGCAAATCTATTCGGGCCCCTCGACCTTCTGTCTTGCGGGGTCTGGCCATATTGCGGGCGTCGTCAATCCTCCAGCCAAGAACAAATATCAATATTGGACGAACGACACGAACCCGCCCAACCCGGAAGATTGGCTTGCAGGCGCCACTGAGACGAAGGGTTCGTGGTGGCCGCATTGGGTCAACAACTGGCTCGCACAATATGCAGGCCCGCAAGAAACCCCGGCCAGCGCACGCGATCCCAACAATAACCCGAACGCAACCGAAGACGCACCGGGCAGCTTTGTGAAAGTGCGTATGCTGTAGCTTACGTTTTACGATCCTTTAAACCCCCGGTAAGCCTAGCTTTCCGGGGGTTTTTTCTTGTCCGGTTACGTCCGTGTGAAAAGCGCCGCGTATTCAGTTTTACTTAAGCTTCTTGCCTGCATTTTGTCTGTTGGCCCCGCAGTCAGGAGTAACGCGCATGCCCCTTATCCTTTGGACTTCATCCTTAAGTGTGCAGGTCGAAAGCCTCGATCATCAGCATCAGAATATGGTGCAGTACATTAACGAGCTTCACGATTCCTACGAAACCGGCCAAAGCCAAGAGCTTTTTGCGCCGCTTCTGCAAAAGCTGATGCTCTACACACAGGAACATTTTGTGTTGGAAGAAAAATACATGGCGTTGGTCGATTTTCCAGAAGCGGAGAGGCAGCTTCATATTGATGAGCATCGTCAATTCACTAAAAAAGTTCACGCCTTTCAAAGCCAGCTGGCAAAGGGGGATCGAGAAATCTTAATGCCCCTCATGAAATTTCTTAGCGATTGGCTCATCCATCATATTCAGGAAACAGACAAGGCTTATGTCCCCGCCTTTACGGCGCACAAGCTACCGTGATTCTCATTATTTTAGAACGCTTCTAGATTTTTAGACATCTTTTCATGACTTTTTTAAGCGATTGGCTGATCCATCACATCCAAGGCTCAGACAGGAAGT
>Ga0209467_1001105_pt1 | contig 26103 bp, 22 predicted proteins | sample Higcelwee11metaG_FD_187175 | JGI IMG/M metagenome (GOLD analysis project Ga0209467, IMG submission 187175) | Freshwater pond sediment microbial communities from the University of Edinburgh, under environmental carbon perturbations - High... | ecosystem: Environmental > Aquatic > Freshwater >... | reverse complement strand
AATCCTGCGCCAGCACTTTCGCTCACACCGGAGGATTCAAACAGGCGACGCAAAATCGGACGAACAACCAAAAGAACAACCATTAGGCCGATAAAGGCCAACATGAGCGTTTCAGCAATACGTAAAAGATCGATTTTGGGCATACCCATAATCATGTCCGATTCCGCGCCGCTAGCTATACCCGCATCGGCCTGCGCGAAACGCATATTGACGACTTCGACCGAGTCCCCACGCGTTTCGTTGAAATTGATGGCTGAGCGCACAAGCGACTTCAGTTTTTCCATTTCCTCGGGCGTACGCTCCTTATAGGTCTGCGTGCCGTCTTCTGCCGTCGTTGTTATACCGTCCACGACGACAGCGACCGAAAGCCGCTTAACTTGACCGGATTCACGAACCTGATTGCGTACCGTTTTGTTGATTTCATAATTGATCGTTTCTTCGGCGCGGTTGCTCTTGTTCGAGCTGCTGCCGCCAGCGCCGGTCGATTGGCCGCCGGGCAGGTTGTTCGTGATCGAGACGGTATTGCTGCCACCATCCGCCGACGTATTATCCTCGGTCGAGCTTTGTTGCGAGCGCACGACTTGGCTTTCGGGATCGAAGATTTCCGAGCTTGTTGTGATGCGGTCAAAATCAAGTTCAGCCGAAACCTGAGCGCGGACTTTGCCATAGCCGAGCGTGCGTGAGATCAAATCTTCAATTTTGCGCGCTTGCGCTTGTTCATAGGTTGCGCGCATTTCATCTTGATTGCCGCCGCCGCCGCCGCCGCCCGCTGCGGTATCGTCGCTTGGCCGCGCGAGCAGGGTGCCTTTTTCATCGACAATCGAAATCTGGTTCGGTTGAAGCTGTGGCACAGCGGCAGCGATCAAATGTTGGATCGCCGCAATTTGCTGATGCCCAAGCGTCGCGCCGCCTCGCGCTTTTAAAAAGACACTGGCCGTCGCCGTTTGCGTGCTGTGCGAGAACAGTTCGCGCTGCGGTAACACAAGATGCACGCGCGCCGATTGAATGGAATCCATCGTGCTGATCGTACGCGCCAATTCACCTTCTAAAGCGCGTAGATGGTTGATGTTCTGCACAAAGCTTGTTGTGCCAAATCCCTCTTTTTGATCGAAGATTTCATAACCAATTGAACCGCCTTTGGGCAGGCCATCGGCGGCCATCAACATGCGTATTTTGCCAACTTGCTCGCTTGGCACGCGGATCGCGCCGCCAGTTGATGCGACTTCATAAGGGATTTTTAGCGTGTCGAGTTTTTGGACGATAGCGCCCGCATCTTGCTGATCAAGCTCACTATAGAGCAAGGTCATCGGCGAGGACGAAATGCGCGCCGTTAAAAAGATGAAAAAGCCCAAGAGACTGAACATAACAAGAGCGATAGCACCAAGACGTACCGGCCCCAGATTTCGTAGTGTCTGAATAAAAGCGTTCACGATCTAGTGGCTCCCAAGGGAAGTAGAATGCAGGATGATGTTCTCGAATCGCTCATGAGGCTAGCGGCAGAAACTGCCTACTTTCTTTCCTTAAGGTTAACAAGAATTAAACGCAAGACTGTGAATAATTTGTTAACAAACTAGGAAAATATTGCCCATTTGCACCAGTACGTTGCGCTGACGAAATGGATTAATGTGAACGACACGTGAACCTGAAAGTATTTTTACACCCTTTCGCGTGCTAGGATGCGGGCATTCAAATGACACGCCAGACATTTTACGGAGCTTTTAGATGAACAAGACACTCAAGCAACTTCATATTGAAACCTATCTCCGTAATGCTTTAGCCGCAGCGAACGACTTTAACGCAAGCTCAGAAATGCTGCGTCATCTGTCGGGGCGGTTGGGTAAGATCAATAGCTTAAAACCCAGCGATCTTGCCACAACGGAGGTACGAATTTCCTCATTCGGCCTCATTGATTTTTCGGATTTCGATCGCAAGCTCGGCTTGGATTTCACGCAAAAGAGAGCGCCAGATCCTTTGGCGCAGCATCAGCCTGCGGCATCTTATTTCGCCGCCCGGTGCGTTCAGGAAAAGACGGAAGACATAGCGCCCGTCGCCACGAAAAAACCAGCCCACCCCTTGATGGGCAGAAATATTGTAAGCCAAGCTGAACTGACCATGCTTCTCGGTCAAAATATACACGGCTAAAGCCATTAAAGACTTATTTTTTTAAGAAGGGATTTTCAGAATGTTTATCGTTCGTGAAGAAAACATCAAACCAGCTTTTGACTATCTGCAAAGATTAATGTTTGAACGCCTTGCAATGGAAAGCGCGAACACCCCTTCACCTGTGTTGCTAGCATTGTCTTATTATGAAAGCGTTGAGCAGGGGCGGGGGCCCGTTGCGCATCATGAAGACTGGCCCGGCCAAACCAGCGAAATTGTAGCGCGTCTCCGCGATATGCGTGATTTGGGTATTCCTGCTGTCGATATTGCGACGACGGAGGCTGGTACACTCCGTTCGGATTTACTCTATGTCTCGATCATCAACGAATTGAAACCAGCTCGCGAGGCTTACCTTACGTTGCTCCGCACGCTCAACAATCCAGCATTGCATGGTCTGTACATTAATGATCTCCGCATCGTAGGCGTCAGCAGCGATCACATGAAAGCCGCGCATAATATTACGGCCCAATCGCTTGAAGAACAAACGGGTCGCGACCCTGATCTTATTGTTGAAAAAATAGCTGCAACCCATATTGAATCTATTATGGACACCGCGATAGAACGGTTCGTTCCCGGCCAAACGTTTACGGACGAATACAAAAAGAATACGGCTCTAACTGCCATGAAGTTTTCACTCAACAACCCTGATTTTGCGACAAACCCGCTTAGTGAGCCTTCTCCGGCGCTTGCTGAACCGTTTGCTACGATGAGAACTGAAGCTCAGGCTCACTATTTCGGTGCTATGGGTACAGCCCTCCGGCAGGCAGCTTTTGTCACAGCCCAACAGGCGAGCTATCCGCATAATGCAGCGCTGCACGATAGTCTGATCACAGAATCAAAGACGCTTCAGGAGCTTGCGGAGAATTTAACGCCAGATTCTTGTATTGTGGCCTATATGGCTGAGAACCTTGTTACTGCTGCTCGATTTACACAGGATCCGGGTGTTATCGCCAAGAACGTTCTCAAAGGGACGATGCGGCAAGCTCTGGAAGAGGCGCTGGAATCGTTTACTCATGAACAAGTTTGGCCTGAGGCTGTCTTAGAGGAAAGCTCGCTCAAAAACGCTCAGTTCTGTTTGGATAATCCCGAGGTGGCTGTTGCCGATCCCGCAACGCCGTTCCCCGCTTTTGAAGAGCCCGTTTATGATGAGCTGATCGGACAAGTTCGCACAAACTTTAAAACCGCTTTTGTTAAAGCTTTTACGTCCGCTTCGGCGGAACTTGAAGCTATGGCGAATGATCCGGCGCAAGCTTCGCTGAGTGACGGGCTCAAGGCAAAGGCCGCTGTTTTGAGCACAATCGGTTCAAAATTGACAGAAACATCTTTGGTTCCGGCTTTCGTCGCAAATAGCTTTGTCATTGGGATCAAGCAGGGTCGCGAAGCCGTTGCCCAAGCTGAGGCCGCCAGATGCGAGGCCGCTCGTCCCGATGCGGGCGAGGGGCAAGCACAGAAAGCCGAGCCTCATCAACCATAAGAATTGCTTTAGCTGACCGCCTACGCTTGCTATACCTCTTCGGTGTTAGCGTGACGGGGGATCCATGGCTTATATGATCGGTCTTGATATTGGCGGAACGAAAATTGCGGGCGCTGTTTTTGACGTCAACGGTGTGCAGCTTGATGCGTGCAGAGACACGACGCCCGCCGATTATGAATCGCTTGTTCGAACCTGCGTTGAACTTGTGGCTGCCCTCGAAAATAAGTTGACCGAAAAAGCGAGTGTCGGCATTGGCCTGCCGGGGATGATTCATCACCACAAAGGCACAGTTATTGCGGCTAATCTACCTTTTATGACGGACAAGCCCTTTCGTTCGGATATGAGCCTGAAACTCGGACGGCCAGTAATGACCGCCAATGATGCTAATTGCTTAGCGCTAGCGGAAGCCATTGACGGTGCGGGCAAGGGGGCAAGCTCTGTTCTTGGGCTGATTATGGGAACGGGTATTGGCAGCGGCTTTATCAATCAAGGCAAGATTATTGATGGCCCAAACGGCATCGCTGGTGAAATTGGCCATCTCCCTTTGCCTTTTCGGGAGTTCGAAGATGGAACGCTCGTTGCCTGTGGCTGCAAACAAAAAGATTGCATTGAAAAAGCCATTGCTGGCCCAGCCTTGGCACGGCTTTATGCCTTTATAACAGGCGAGGCCGAACTCGATGCAAAGGACATTGCTGATCACGCGCGCGCTGGTGATTCCAAAGCGCTCAAAGTTTTGGATCGCTATTATGAAATTGTCGCCAAAGCGATGATCTTGCCGCTTTATGCCTATGATCCTGAAGTCATCGTTGTCTCGGGCGGCCTCAATACCTTGCCGGGCCTGTATGAAGAAGTGCCTAAACGGTGGTCAAAGTACACGTTCTTTGGCGTACCCAAAACGCGCTTTGTCCAAGCTGTTCACGGCCCCATGGCTGGCCTACGCGGCGCGGCTTATTTGGGAAGAATTTGACAAGAATTTCCAATCTGAACGGTTTAAGCAAGAAACCAAACGGGATGCCCGCTTGCGCGAGCATGACAGGGGAGGAGACAATACGAATCCTCGTCATCGCGAGGCGCTCTGCGCCGTGGCGATCCAGAGTCGGTTGAATGAACGTTGGTTCTTGTGACACTGGATTGCCACGCGACCAAGGGCTCGCTCGCAATGACGGTGGTTGGTTGGGACTGCGCTTCCGCCGTCATGCCACAGTAAGCGGGCTTATGGATGTCTTTCAACGATCATTCTTCCCTTTCGTCATCTCTTTCGTCATCGCGAGGCGCTCTGCGCCGTGGCGATCCAGAGTCGGTTGAATGAACGTTGGTTCTTGTGACACTGGATTGCCACGCGACCAAGGGCTCGCTCGCAATGACGGTGGTTTTTTGTACCCACGCCCTACCAAATAATCATTGTCATCCCGCCGAAGGGCGGGATCCAGGGTCAAACAGAGCGACGTTCGGTTTTTTTAAAAAAACAATTCCCAAAAGTTAGGGCAAGACGCTTCCTTGTTTTTTCCCTAAACGACCTGCTTTCCATCGCGCCAGACTTTTTGCGCGCGGAAAAAATGGTCGAGCGCGACAATGTCGGCTTTATAACCGGGCAAGAGTTTGCCGAGCGTCCTGTCCACGCCCAAAAACGCCGCCGGGATGGTTGAAGCCATGCGCAAGGCTCGCTCCGGCGCGAGCTTCAAATCGCGAATGGCATAGGACACAATCTCGCCAAGTGTCATCAAGGCGCCTGCCAATCGGCCATCTGCATGACGACAAGCGCCATCCATGGGATAAATCATGTCGCCATTAAGGAGAAAAGGTTCCGGTTTGTCCGCTCCAGCCGCCGCCATCGCATCGCTCACAAAATAGAGTTTATTTTCTGGTTTGGCTCGCATCGCGATGCGCATCAATTCCGGCGCGACATGTTGGCCATCGCCGATCATACCGCACCAGCTGGTTTGATCGTCAAGCGCTGTGCCTGCAGGGCCGGGCGCACGCGATGCTATCGGGCCCATGGCCGAATAAAGATGCGTGAATCCGGTTGCCCCAGCCGCTAACGCTTGGCGCAGAGCTTCGGGCGCAGCCGCCGTGTGGCCAAGCGCGACTAACGTGCCTTGCACAGCGAGCGCTTGAATAAGTTCAAAAGACGCGTTTTCTGGCGCAAGAGTGACCAGCACACATTCATCCATCACAGGCTTGTAAAACGGCAAATCAGATTCTGTGAGCGCACGAATATAAGCCAGCGCATGCGTTCCCTTTTGTTCCACGCTAATATGCGGCCCCTCGATATGAATACCCAGCACGGAGGCATCGCGCTTGCGGGCTTCATGCATGGCGGCGATGGCCGCATGCGTGACGTCAGGTGCATCGGTGATGATGGTTGGCAGCAAGCGCGTCGTTCCCGTTTTGCGGTGCGCGGCGGCGATGGCCAAAACGGAATCAGAATCAGGCGTTGCATTAAACAGCACATTGCCGCCACCATTAACCTGACAATCGATAAAGCCGGGCGCAAGGATCGAACCGGGGCAGGGAATGGAAATAAAAGAATCAGGAACCTTATCTCCCGCAACAAGATCAAGGACATGGCCCTTATTGAGCAAAAGGCTGTGGCCTTCGACAAAAGCCTCCCCTGTAAAGAGAATTCCTTGCGTCAAAGCAAAAGGTTGAGAGGCTGAAATCGCCATGGCTTGCGCACTCGCTTTCCGTGCTTTAAGAGGGTAACAGTTTGTTTTCACACAGCCGGGTTAAGACCATGATCCATCCTACGGAAGATAACAGCCTCCTGCAAGAAATCGAAGCCGATTTGGCGCGCCAAAAGTATGAAGCGCTGTGGAATCGCTTTGGCCCCGCACTCTTGGCTGTTGCGATGTTGATTGTTTTGGGGACGGCTGGGGTCACGGCTTGGCAAAACCACACCGTTTCAGGCGAACAAACGCGCACCGCCGAACTTACGCAGCTTGCGGAAAAATCTTTTGATAAAACAGATGATAAACTCGCGGCGCTTCAAACTTATGCAGCCAGCGAAGATGACACAGCACAAGCGTCCTTAGCCCGGTTTCATGAAGCGGCTTTGATGACTAAACTCGGCAAAAAGGCTGAGGCTTTGGCTGTGTATGATGCGGTGGCGGCAAATAAAGATGCCCCGGTTATTTTCCGAGGGTTGGCTGATTTACTCGCTGTTCAGATTCAGCTTGATGACGGCGATCCTGCGAAGCTTGAGGCCCGCCTTCACCCCCTTATGGCTGACGATAACGCGTGGCGCTTTATGGCAACCGAATATGCAGGTCATCTGGCCGTACGCACAGGGGATAAGGTTAAGGCTAAAGCGCTCTTTGAAAAATTGATTGCCATGCCGGGTGTGTCCGTTTCGCTGGCTGAACGCGCAAACGATATGTTGGCTTGGCTTAAGGGAGGCGCGTAATCGTATGATGATGTCCCGGCGTTCACGTTACCTGTGTTTATCGCTCTTACTTGGCGCGAGTGTGCTTTTGGCCGCTTGTGGCTCTGACGAATCCACCGATGGCCCGCCGAGCGCGCCTGCAGGCAAACGCATTCCGGTTCTCATGGACACCGACAAACCCAAAGTCGATTCCAGCGTCTCCGATTTCAGCATCGATCTGCCCAGCGCGGCGGTGAACCGTGAATGGCCACAAAATGGCGGTTCGGTCGGCCATGCGCCGGGCAATCCGGTTTTAACCTCTTCGCCGCAAGAAGCTTGGGGCCGTACCATTGGCTCTGGCTCGGACAAAGATTTTAAATTACTGGCCAGTCCCGTTGTCGGCGCGAAGACCATTTACACCATGGACGCCATCGGCCGTGTCAGCGCTGTAAACGCAGAAGATGGCGACCGCCTGTGGCGTGTGGAGACGACACCGTCCTACCGCGATGGCGATGCCATGGGCGGCGGCATTGCGCTCGACAGCGGCATTGTGTACGCCACGACGGGCTTTGGTGAAGCGTTGGCGCTCAAGGCGTCAGATGGTTCTGTGATTTGGCGCCGTTCGCTTGGCAAGCCCATCCGCTCAGCCCCCACGGTGGCTGAAGGGCGGCTTTATGCGATTAGCATCGAAAACGACACGTTTGCGCTTGATGCCCAAACGGGCCGGGTGCTGTGGCAACAAAGCGGGATTGCGGAGAGCGCCTCGCTGATGGGCGCCTCGAGCGCCGCTGTGCATGGCGATACGGTTGTTGTGGCCTATAGCTCAGGCGAGCTCTTTGGTCTGCGTGCCCAAAATGGTCGCGTGATCTGGGGTGAGGTCCTCGCTGTGCCGACCAAAAAGGGCGCTTTGCCGGCCATTGCAGATATTCGTGGCCTGCCTGTGATTGACAGAGGGCGCGTTTTTGCCATTAGCCACAGTGGCCGCATGGTCGCCATTGATGAACGCTCTGGCGAGCGCGTTTGGGAAGCCGATATTGGCGGTTTCAACACGCCTTGCATGGGTGAAAACGCCTTGTTCGTCGTCACCAACGACAATCAGCTTATGGCGCTCACCCGTGATAAGGGGCAGATTATTTGGATCACAGACCTTCAAAAGGTTGCTGATCCCGAAGCACATAGCTCAAAGCCCGTCATTTGGTCGGGCCCTGTTTTAGCCGGTGGTCGCCTTTGGCTCACAAATTCATTAGGGTTTCTAGCCTCTTATGACCCTGATGACGGTAAAAGCCGTGACTCCAAAGAGGTTTCCGCGCCGCTTTACCTTTCGCCGATTGTGAGCAACAAAACCATGTTTCTCCTGAGCGACGATGGCCATTTGCGGGCGTTCAAATAATTTTTGAGAGAAGAGCGAAGGATACCCCGTTTTCCCCCGTGAAAGAGGGGAGCATGGCGCGCGGAAATGATCTGTGGGGTTCTTCGCGTCATGCTCACCTGCCTTCCTCACAACGATCCCTTTTTAAAATTCTTTTCATCCAACGGGAGATGTGGACCATGACATCCATCGGCGACACAAGCTCGAGCATGAGCAACCTTGCACAAAGCCTCAGCAGCTATCTTCAAAAGACGACCAAAACGGACGATGAAGACCAGAGCACGACAGAAACAACCGAAACAACCGACGCAACGGCTGCAACAACGACGGCTACAGGCGTAACGGCGACAGCTTCCACAACCATGACATCCGATGTCATGAACGTTCTTTTGGAATCGCAGTCGGATTCGTCTGATCCCGATGCAAACGCCATTTCCCAGCTTTTGGCCGCCGCCAGCGGTACAAGCAGCAGCGGTACGGCTTCTTCAAGCACGACGGGGAGCAGCAGCTCCTCCTCTGGCTCAACGACGGCCAGCAGCTCCAGCGATGACGACAGTGGTTCGTCCTCGACGGTTGAGAGCACAGAGACCACGACAAACAACGATGGGTCAACCACGACCGTCACGACCTATGCCGATGGCACCTCAACCAGCAAAACAACGTTGCCGGACTCCAGTAAGGCCAGCGATGCCTATAAGCTTGCGCATCAAAAGGCTTCTGGGGGTCAAATGCCTCCGCCGCCTCCCGGTGGCATGCCCGGCATGACGGGCCAGCAATCGAGCGCCTCAAGCGATGGGACAACGGCCAGCCAGAGTGAAGACAGCATAACTCTGGCTTAACGGCTTTGTTTACCATATTTGTCTCAAACCTTCGCAAACCCGGATTTTGTGCTATAGAGGGAAACTTCAAGCATAGAAATCCGGGTTTCCTTTTATGAAAAAGACGTTCGCCGTGGCCATCGCTGGCCGTCCCAATGTGGGCAAATCGACCTTGTTCAATCGTTTGATTGGCAAGGCCATGGCTATGATCGACAATCAGCCGGGTGTGACCCGCGATTGGCGCGATGGGCAAGCGCAGCTTTTCGAGCTGCGGTTTAAACTTTTCGATACCGCTGGTCTTGAGCATGAACGGCCTCGCGGCTCGCTCGCTTCGCGCACGGCGGATCGCACCAAAGAAGCCTTGGCGCAAGCCGATGTTTTTTTGTTGATGATCGACGGGCAGGCGGGCCTGACCGACGAAGATAAAACTGTGGCGCGCGAAATTCGTAAAGCGAGCAAACCCATTATTGTGCTCGTGAATAAATGCGAAAGCCCAAAACTGCCAGCTGGGTTTTACGATGCGCTGGGGCTTGGCTTTGATCACGTCATCGCGCTCTCGGCGCTGCATGGCGAGAATATCGGCGAACTCTATGAGGCGCTCAAAACCTATGCGCCCAAATCCGCCTTTGCGGCGGAGGATGAGGACGAAGAGGACGAAGAAAATCAAGACGAGCGCCGCTTGCATATCGCGCTGGTCGGCCGCCCCAATGCTGGAAAATCGACCTTGCTCAATTGCCTGATCGGCGAAGATCGCGTTTTAACGGGCCCCGAGCCGGGTCTGACGCGTGATGCCATTCATGTAGGCTGGGAATATCAAGGCCAACCCATTCGCCTTGTGGATACGGCGGGCATGCGTAAACGCGCCCGCGTGGATGAACGACTGGAACGCATGAGCGTTCAGGAGACCCTACGCGCCATTCGCTTGGCCCATGTGGTGGTGCTCGTGATCGACGCCGAGCAACCGTTCGATAAGCAAGATTACATCATCGCGCAACATGTGGCCGAGGAGGGAAGGGCGCTCGTGATCGCCATCAACAAATGGGACATGATCAAAGAACGCAAAGAAACCATGCAATTCATTCAAGCCAAGGTTGAGGCATCACTCGCGCAATTGTCGGGCGTTTCGCTGGTGCCGATTTCGGCGCTGAAGGGCGATGGGCTGAATGCGCTGATGAAGGCCGTGACCAAAACCTATGAGACATGGAATAAACGCGTTTCGACGGGCCAACTGAACCGCTGGTTCGAAGGCATGATCGAAAACAATCCGCCGCCTATCGTCGGCAATGGGCGTATTAAACCGCGCTATGTCACGCAAATGAAGAGCCGTCCGCCAACTTTTGTGATGTGCGGCAACAAGCTCAGCCATCTACCGGAAAGCTATATCCGCTTCCTGACCAACGGCCTACGCCGCAGCTTCGACCTCAAAGGCGTGCCGCTACGCTGGATCCTCAAAAAGGGCGAGAACCCGTTTTTGGAGAGGAATAAAGGGAAGAAATAAGAGTTAACGAATCCCTGAAACTAATAAAGTAGGGCCCCTTTTATGATAAGGTGCTCCTGCATTTTATTAATTTGTTCAAGGATTGTGCCCAATGAACACCCCCCATTTTTCTTTCCTTTTTTCGAAGGTTGCGACCTCATTTTCGCTTGCTGCCGCTCTTGTGTTTTTGCCACAACTGGCGCGGGCCGCAAAGACATGTAACTTTTCCGACATTGATTGCCTGAGTGCCAGCGCGAAAAGTAGAGCGGATATCCTTCAAGATAAAGAAAAACTGATTTCAGAACTTAATGAAGTAAGAACGCCAGACTCGGTTAGAAGAGGGTCTGTTAGACCAAGCAACAATCTGAACGTAAACGACATAGCAGATAATGGCTCCAATCGTAACGAGTCAGGCAATGTCAGTGGCAAGTCGTATGTGATAGGCTACCAAAGAAAGGGGGAACCCCCTGTTGTGGTTAACGCTTATGCGCAAGAGCGGCTGAGAAATAGCTTAAGGGATTCTGATTATAATAATAAAGAGTGGCAAGCGTTTGCAAGAAAGGTCACAAAAGAATTTGCGGATCAGTTGGTAACAACGATGAAAGAACTGCAAAAAGTTTATCCACAGCTACGTTACGATGCTTCATTTTCAAAGCACGAAACGTCATACAAAATAATCACGAATATTCCTATTAAGGGTTACGGAAAACGGGGAGAGCTATTGACCATTACTGCTGATCGCGCTTCCGGTATCATTGCCTATGCAGGCCAGCAAAGTAGCTACGTTGGACGGCCTTATAATGAGAGAGGCTATATTACCGATGCCCTACCTTTCATCGCAGCTTATGCTGAACAAGCTTGGCCCAAAAGAGCAACGCTTCATAACCTGCATTTTGTGAACTCGGCCGATAGGCAAGGGACTGATCATCTTCCTCCCGCCGCCTGTCGTCAGGCGATTCAAAAAGGACAAGACCATGCTGTTCGCGCAAGAAAAACTCAAATCTTAGAAAGAAAAATAAACCAAATTAATGCAGAGCAGATCGTAAAAAAGATTACGTCTTTGACGCCGTTTCTTGATGAGATCAAAAAGCAATATCCTGATTTTAAATACCAGATTGCGTTAGATCCTAAATCATTCATGACTTATGTTATCAAGACAAATATTAAAACAATTGGAGAAACACTAGAGATCAATGGGGGCGTAGAAAGAACAGTGCCTGTTCAACAAAAGCTTGCGTTTGAGGTAACCCATTCCAATCTGGGGCGGAATATAATCGAAGACACAATCTTGATCGAAGCGTCCGGCGTAGAAGCTTCTGACGAAAGAAAATATTTTAGAGCTACCCTGGACAAAGAAGAAACTGTTGGCCTAATAAAAAAGTACGCTGCCAAAACGTGGCCCAGCAAAGCTTTGACGCCCGTTCCAAATGGGAAAAAATACGAATACCGTTATCACTAAACGAATCTAGTCAAGCCTCAAACACAGGCAACCAGAGCACGTCTTCGATTTTTTCGGTTCCGGCGCAGAGCATCACGAGGCGATCAACGCCGAGCGCGATGCCTGCGGAGGCGGGCATACCGTAGCGCAGGGCAGCAATGAAATCCATGTCGATGGGAAAGCGTTCACCATGGAGTTGTTCCTTTAAATCCATGTCGGCTTCGAAGCGGCGCAATTGTTCGTCTGGATCTGTCAGCTCGCCAAAGGCGTTAGCGATTTCATAACCTGAAATATAAAGCTCGAACCGTTCGGCTAGACGCGGATCTTCTGGTTTGGGTCGCGCGAGTGCCGCCATGGAAATCGGGTAATCACACAGGAACGTCGGGCGGTCTTGACCCAAAAATGGCTCAATCTTTTCGCCCATTACGCGGAAGAACAAATCTTCCCACGTATCCTCTGGCGTCGTGTGTAAATGAAGATGCGCCATGGCCGCGTGCAACAGTTTGGCATCTGGCGCTTGTGGGGCTGGTGCGGTCGCGAGCAGGTCAATGTTTGCATAGCGTTTGAACGCTTCGGGCACAGAAAGAACGTCCCACGGTCCAAAAGGATCGCAGGTCATACCATTTGCGGCGAAAATTTGTTTATCGGCGGCGCGGGCGCAGGCCTGAACCATTTCAATGCAATCTTGCATCAATGCTTTCGTATCGGCATTGGCTCTGTACCATTCCAGCATCGCGAACTCTGGATGATGGCGGCTTGAACGTTCGCCGTTCCGATAGACATGCGCGATTTGATAAATCCGAGGCTCGCCTGCGACGAGCAACTTCTTCATTGAAAACTCGGGCGAAGTGTGCAGATAGAGCGTTTGGCTCGGCCCACCGTGAGGATCTTTCAGCTCGGTCTTGAATGCTTGCAGATGAACCTCGTTGCCCGGCGAGAATTGCAGCGATGGCGTATCCACTTCGGCAAACGCCTTAGAACCAAAGAACGCGCGAATGGCCCAGATCACCTTTTGGCGCGTTGCTAAAAAGGGCCGCCGTTTTGCGAAAATATCGGGTTGCCAACGCCGCTGTGCCATAACGCTTACGAGTTTTTGGCGAGCACCGATAGCTCGCAGTTGTTGTTGTGGCCTTCGAAGTCCGTCAGCTTGATCGGATATTCGCCCGAGAAACACGCGTCGCAATATTGCGGCTGGGCGTTGTTGCGAGCTTTCTCATCTAGGGCGCGATAAAGCCCATCAATCGAGATAAAAGCCAGCGAGTCCGCACCGATGAACTTAGCCATTTCGGCGACCGAGTGATTATGCGCCAAAAGCTTTTCGGAATCCGGCGTGTCGATGCCGTAGAAGCACGCGCATTTGGTCGGCGGGCTGGTGATGCGCATGTGAACTTCTTTGGCGCCAGCGGCCCGCATCATCTCCACGATCTTGACCGAGGTTGTGCCGCGCACGATGGAGTCATCGACCAAAATGATCCTCTTGCCTTCGATGAACTTGCGGTTCGCGTTATGCTTGAGCTTCACGCCGATGTGGCGGATTTTATCCGTTGGCTGAATGAAGGTGCGACCAACGTAATGGTTGCGGATAATGCCCATTTCATAGGGAATTCCGCTTTCTTGCGCATAGCCAATGGCTGAGGGCACGCCGGAATCTGGCACCGGCACGACGATGTCGGCTTCGACCGGAGATTCCTTGGCCAGCTCAACGCCAATTTGCTTACGCGCCGCATAAACCGAATGACCGTCGAGGAAGGAATCCGGCCTTGCAAAATACACATATTCAAAAATGCAGAAGCGATGCGGCACGTTTTCAAACGGATGCAGGCTTTCTAAATCGCCCGCGTCATTCATAATCACGACTTCGCCCGGCTCAACATCGCGCACAAAGGTCGCGCCGATGATGTCGAGCGCACAGGTTTCGCTGGCCAGCACATAAGAACTACCCAATTTGCCGATCACAAGCGGGCGCACGCCATGCGGATCACGCACGCCGATAATCATGCCCTTGGCTAAACAAACGAGCGAATAAGCGCCCTCAATTTGCTTGAGCGCTTCGATCAACCGATCAACGATTGTTTCTTTGCGTGACATGGCCAGCAAGTGAATAATGACTTCCGTATCCGTCGTCGCGCGGAAGATGCAGCCACGTTTCACAAGTTGCTGACGCAGCTGATAGGCGTTCGTCAAATTGCCGTTATGCGCGACGCCAAAGCCACCAAAATCAAAATCGGCGAAAAGCGGTTGCACATTGCGCAAAGAGGTCTCGCCCGTCGTGGCATAACGCACATGACCAATGGCCGAATTGCCCGTCAGCATTTGAATGGTGTTCTCGGTCGCGAAGTTCGCGCCGACATGGCCAAGCGCGTGCTTGGCGTGGAAATGTTCGCCATCAAAGCTTACGACGCCTGCGGCTTCTTGTCCGCGATGCTGAAGAGCATGAAGACCTAGCGCAACATGTGCGCTCGCCGTGTCCGTGCCTATTATTCCAAAAATGCCGCATTCTTCATGGAGTTTGTCGTCGTCAAAGGGATCCGTCGTGATCATTGTTCACCATTCCGATCCATTAAATTGTCCATCTCATTGCGTGTGTCGTCGCCGTATGCGGGCGTCTTCGCTTCGCCTGAGCCCTTATAGACGGGAACAGGCGTAGAAATATCGTCAAGATGCTTGGCGTCATCGACGGCTTCCTTAGCCGCATCGCGGCTCTTTTGAAGTTTCTCGGAAGCGACTTCCCCAGGATTATCAGGCACAAGTCCCTTAATCGCTTCCACGCCATAAGCCAAAGCTGGTTTGGTGCGCGCGCCTTGAAGCCAAGCGGGTTGATTATCCTGATCAGCAGGCCAGACGAACGTCGTCCCCAAGTAGAGCAGGCACATAATGACAAAGCCGCGCAAGATACCAAAAACGAAGCCGAGCGAACGGTCAATGGAGCTGAGCGTCGGGCTTTTAACAAGACCTGTAAGATAATCGCCAAGCGGTACGAGCGTCACAATAGCCAAACAGAACAGACCAACTGCCGTGGCAGCATCGGCCAACATTGCATTTTTGATATGTTCGTTAAAGAAGGGCCGCGCTAACGGATAAAAGCTGAACGAGAAAATTGCGGCAAGCACCCATGTGCCAAGCGCCATAATCTCTTTGACCAGCCCCCGCCGGAAGGCAAAGACCCCGGAGGCGAGTAAAACAACGGCTAGGAAAAGATCGAAAACGTTGAAATGCGTATTATCCATGGCAGAGTCACCCCGAGAGTGTAGGTCAGGCAGGCTCCGTTTAGCACAGAATCAGTGCCTGGTAACCCCCGATCATACAGGATTAGGTAGGAAGGACTTAAAGATATCCGAAATATGTGCTGAGGGTCGACAGAAGGGTGCTTTGATCCTCAGAAAGCGAGGAAGCCAGATAGGTGGCCGTTACGGACTTTGCGTTAGCAAAATCGGTCAAATCACCCTCAAGAATGGCTGTCGCAGCCGTTTCCGTTGTCGTTTCCGTCTCATAAACAGTGTCATAAGTATCGCCGGAATACAGCTTAAAGCTGTAGGTTTGATCCTTTTTCTTCTGATCGGTATCATAGGAAACTTTAATGAGATAGCTTCCTTTCTCGGCTTCCATGCCCTTGGATGAGATCAAATCATTATAAGTATCGGTAAGATCCTTGTCATTGCCTGCGCTGTCGGCATAAAGAACCGTTCCCGTTGAATCATAAACCTGAACCCGCAGCTTGGACGTATCCGTCTGATTATTGAAGGCCATCTTCAGATTATCGCCTTCTTGGAGCGTCAATGAATAATATTGCTCATCGCAAACCCATGTCATTTGTCCGGTCACAGACAGGGCGACTTTATTTTGCGAAAGCCACCCAATATCAACAGCCGAAGTTTCGTCTTCATTCGCCATATGCGTGCCATTGGTTGAATAGTCCAAGGCATCTACGAGCGAATAGGTCATTGTGTTATCGGTTAAAACCGTATCGGAATAGGTTTTTTGCGGCGTGGCCGATGTTTGGTAGCTCACATTGAAATTCGTGCCGGAATAAAGGCCAAAAGAATATTTTTGCTCTGCTGATTTTTTCGCTGTCGCATCAAAGGAAACATGGACGTAATAATCACCGGCCGCCGTATCATACCCATCACTCGACGTCATCGACGCATAGGCTTCTTGAAGGGCCGTTGACGCCGTTGTCGAGCTGTCCGCGATAACCTTGCCCTTGCTGTTCATAATCTGCGTGCGAAGATCGGAAGTGCCCGTTCCGTTCGAAAAATAGTATTTAAGGTTCTTCCCATCGAGCGTAAATTTATAATAATTATCGTTATTGGCTTGCGAGAGCGTACCTTTGACGTCGAGCTGCGAATAATCGGTCGTCAGGGTGCCTAAATCCGAGGAATCATCAATCGTCGCATCAAGCACATTGGCGACATCGCGCACATAGATCAGCGAACTCGCCGTCGCATAAACGCCGAGTGTGCCGGAATTATAGGAAGAGGCGTCATAATTCGAAGTCGTCATCTATCCCACCGAGAATCATAGACTTTCAAGATCAAGCTTAACATGGATAAAGTCAAGTTTCCCCACGGTTTTTCAAGCTCCGCCCCTTTATTATAATGGGAGATCGTGAGGAAAGGCTTTACGGCCAGCAATGAGGATTCAGTGCTGATTTCCATAAGAAAAGATCGCAAAAAAAGGAACCAAACGGGATTCCCGCCTACGCGGGAATGACCGGGATTGTGTTTACTTTCAATACCTAAGTTGCATCAGCGTGGGACGCGTAGGGGTCTGTCATAAAACAAAAATTCGTCATGCCCGTGAAAAGGGGCATCCCGTTTGGTTCAGTTATCTTATGGTGGATCGGCTCAGCCTAACCTTTTTGGAAAAGAGGCAAGAGATCCTTTAACTTATTGATTTCTGTGGCCGGAAGAGCCGGAGGGGCCTTGGTTTTGGCTGTTTGATCTGTCTGCGGCATGATGGCTTGGGTAAAACCAAGTTTGGCCGCTTCTTTAAGGCGCAGCGCCGGTTGCGCCACACGTCTGACTTCACCGGAAAGGCCGATTTCGCCGAAAACCACGGCTTCAGCGGGAACTGGAACACCCGTGAGTGAGGAGACTAATGCCGCAGCGACAGCCAGATCCGCTGCTGGTTCTGTGACCTTCAAGCCACCTGCGACATTGAGATACACATCATTGTTGCCAAAGGCGACGCCGCATCGCGCTTCCAAAACGGCAAGCACCATGGCGAGACGACCGGAATCCCATCCAATAACGGCACGACGCGGCGTACCGTAAGAGGCAGGCGCGACGAGGGCTTGGATTTCAACCAGAACGGGTCGCGTGCCTTCAAGCCCCGCAAACACCGCTGCACCCGATGTATCACCATGACGGTCAGCCAAAAACAGAGCCGACGGATTATGAACTTCTTCAAGCCCCTTATCCTGCATTTCGAAAACGCCAATTTCGTCGGTCGGGCCGAAACGGTTTTTGACGGCGCGGAGAATGCGGAATTGATGGCCGCGTTCGCCTTCTAAATACAAAACCGTATCGACCATGTGTTCAAGCACACGCGGGCCGGCAATCGTGCCATCCTTGGTGACATGGCCCACTAAAACAAGCGCAATGTCCCGCTTTTTGGCCATGCGGATCAGTTCCTGCGCCGACGTGCGGACTTGCGCCACAGTGCCCGGCGCGCTGTCGATCGTATCGACATACATGGTTTGAATGGAATCGATGATCAGAACGTTTGGCGCATCAGGGCCATCAAGCGTGGCAACGATGTCGCGCACCGCCGTCGCGCTGGCCAGATCGCAATTCACGTTTGAGACGCCTAGACGCTCAGCACGCATGCGCACTTGGTCAATCGCTTCTTCGCCAGAGATGTAGGCCACCCGCGCGGTGAGCGCGAGCTTACATACAACCTGAAGGAGTAGAGTGGATTTGCCGATGCCCGGATCACCACCGACAAGGGTGGCCGATCCCGGGACAAGACCGCCGCCGACCACACGATCAAACTCGCTGATCCCCGACAAAAAGCGCGGCAAATGGCGCTTTTCACCCTTAAGCGGTACGAACTCAATCTGATGGCCCTTGCCTTTGCGCTTGGTGCCATCCTGCAACCCTTTGGGCGGGCCATCGGCCACAGCTTCCTCAACCAGACTGTTCCACGCGCCGCAAGCCTCGCATTTCCCGGCCCATTTGGGGAAAGAGGCGCCGCAGGTTTGGCAGACAAATTGATGGTATGTTTTGGTCATATCTGAACTGGTTTATACGAGGCCCTGAGGCATTGGGCAATGATCTCAGCTTCTTGTTTCGTGAAACGGAGATTTAGCGTTAAGCTCGTGTGCGGGCGCAAAAGAAATTTTAGTTCGCATAACCTTATAAAAACAAGGCGTTAACTATATTGTTTTATTGACGCGCGAAGTCCTTTTAGCGTACCCAAGCTTATGCGGAATCGGGTCGATTCTCTTGTGTAACAAACAAAAAAGCGATTATCCCATGCAGCATTTGAACCCTTATCTCTTTTACGAATTGGCCGCCAAGCTTCATGCGCTGTTCGATAGCTCGACCCAGAACCGCGTGGGCGACATGTTTGCGCCGCTCAGCGAAGCGCAGGCCCTTTTGGATGGATGGATTAAGGGTGACCCGTTCGCGCTGGAAAGCTCCAAGAACGATGCGACGCGTTTGCTCAACAAACTCGGCGGCTTGTTCAATAAATACTTCATTGACCCCACGTCCAAACAATTGAAAACGCCGACTGGCGAAGATCGCATTGACACGCATGAATTGGCGCTTGTCGCGACGCTCGTTGCAAAATTTGAGCACGCTCTGGCGGCTGAATTAGCGCAAGCCCCCGTGTACGCGGCCAAAAAACGCGGCATTTATTCGACCTATGATCTCATCGAAAATGCCTACCAGTGCTTCTCAGCTGAGATGCGCGAAGTCATTCCCGAAGCAGCGCTGACAGAGTTCAACGTGGCGGGCCGCGCTTTGGCGTTTGGTCTTGGCACAGCGTCGGGCATGCATTTGCTGCGCGCGGTTGAGATTGTTCTCAAGAAATATTACGAACTGTTCTCTGGCGCTTCAGTGGCCAAGACGGAACGTTCCTACAGCATTTACCTCAAAAAGCTCGCCAACTTGGCAGATGAAGAGGGCACGGGCGTCCGACCGGACAAGCGACTCCTTCAAATGTTAGCCCAGATCAAAGAACATTATCGCAATCCGCTTACATCCCCCGACCAATCCATCACCACAGAACAAGCCACCTCGCTCTTCGCGCTATCCACCGCGATCATCACCTTGATGAGCGAACAAATCATCGATCATCAGAACGAAAAAGAACCCGGCAAAAAAGCAAAAAACGCGCTCAGCAAAGTGACGGAAGCTGCCGAAGATGACGAAGAGGACAGCTATTCCTTTAGTCAGAAAAAAGCCGGGTAAGGATTGCGCTCATGGAGGTTTTTGTCGTTGATCCTTCCGGAAATACAAGGAAAGAAAAAAGGAAGGCTCCCGTAGAAGCGGGGAGCATCGAAGAGCTGATCGAATCTTGCGAAAAAAGGCACCGTACCTTTGCTCGGTATGAGAAAGCCATTGCTTGGTATGATGAAAGAATTGAGAACGAGCACAAGGTTCTTAAGGCACAGACGACGCGGCTTGTGATCGCAACCGACCTCATTTGCAATGACCATCATTTTTGGTCTGCTTTTTCAGAATCTCTAGCATTCGAAGTAATGACTGCACCCATTTATATTGGTTGTAACGCCGAAGGCATTGTCATTACGCCCGCAGCTGAGAATTCAGCAAGCCCTCGGAGCTGGTACACAACGGTACACCGAGACCATCTTCTGGGGCTCAGTGATGAATTGTGCGGCCGAGCGCTTCCGACCCAGAATATCACAGTTGATAAGAGGCCAATGTCTCATCTTCTGACAGATGTTTTAGGTGTTATTGCCTCACATCCATCAAAACAAGTTGATGGTCTTATCCTGATCGCTGAGAATGGTTGCGATACGTTATCCCTGCATATGGCGAAAGAATTCCGCAAACAAGGCCTTAAAACCTTTGTCCTTGATGCCTCCAGCCAAAGGCTGCAACCCCATAAAGACGTCGCGCACAGTGATTTGATCCGTTTGGCTCAAGAAATGGGTGGCGTTCATCTTGCCATTGATCGTTATGACACAAATGATCTACGCGATACACTAAGAACAGCTAGTGCCCTTTGTTCCGGCCATCTCTATGGCGTGCAGGACTTCATGGAGAGACACCAACCCACGGCTCGCGTAGAGGCGCTTTTAGCGGCTAGCATGAAGGCGTTTACGTTCGCGCCATCCGTTCACCAAATGAAGCCGCCTTCCCTCGGCTAGAGCAAATTCTCGGATCAGCGGGAACGGCCATGAATGTGGTTTTTTCGTGCTCCACGCCAGCCCAAAAATCCCCGTCATCCCGCCGAAGGGCGGGATCCAGGGTCGTAAGAACCAATGTTCATTCAAACGACTCTGGATTGCCGCGCGACTAAGCAGTCGATCGCAATGACGGTTCTTTTTTGATTGATTTATATAGTGTGATGAACCCCAAATCACTTCAGCTTACGCGCTTCATCGGTGAGCATGATGGGGATGCCTTCGCGGATGGGAAAAGCGAGGGAGGCGCGCTCGCTAATCAGCTCTTGCCGTTCGGCATCATAGCGCAGCGGTCCTTTGCTCACAGGGCACACCAAAAGCTCTAAAAGTTTTGGGTCGGCACGGCGTTCGTTTGTCATGATCAATGCCTCGCGCCTTCTTCACCGTCTTGCGACAAGCAGGCCATTTCCAAAAGGGTGAGCAAAAGATCTGCACGAGCCAACAGGCTCGGCGCTTCGAGCAGCGCTTGTTTTTCGTTCGGCGGCAGCGGACACACCATGGCAAGTGATGCGATCAATTCCTCAGCAGGCGTCACCTGAAGCGCAGCCCAATCGGCATTCACGCCATGCGCCTTAAAGTAGGGACGCAACACACTCAGCAATCGTTCGCGATCATAAGCGGGGCTCTCTGGCGGATGACGGTCGGCCAGAAAATCCTGCCAGTGCACAGCAACGGTGCGATAAGGTGCGGGGCTGATCTGTTCTTCCCCCAAACGAAACCGGCACACGCCAAACAAGGTCAAAAGAAAACGCCCATCCTCCGTTTCGGAGAATGACACAATCCTGCCCGCGCAACCGACTTGAAACAAAGGTTGGGGCGAGGCTTGATCGCTTGACGGTTGCACAATGCCGATCATGCGGCCACGCCCTAGCGCATCTTCCACAAGGGTCAGATAGCGCGGCTCGAACACATTGAGCGGCAAACGACCGCCCGGCAAAAGGATCACGCTGCTTAAAGGAAAGAGCGGCAAAACATCCGGCAAAGCGGGCAAGGGGTGAACGGGTTCGGTCATGAGAAGAGGATCGATGAAAGCCGCCGCCGCCCGGAAAGGGTCAGCGGATCGGTTGGGCCAAAAGCTTCGAAGAACTTGACCAATTGCTTGCGGGCGGCCTCTTCCTGCCACTTGCGATCAAGGCGGACAAGCTCAAGCAATTCATCGACGGCATTTTCGCGTTGGTCTTCCGCAAAATAGGCTAAAGCCAGATCAAAACGCGCTTGGTGATCGTTTGGATTCTTTTTGACTTGGGCAAGTAAGGCGACGCTGTCGCCTGCCGTTTGCGCTGCCACGGCAAGTTCAAGCGCGGTACGCACCGCCACCAGTTCCTTGGCCTTGGCAAAGGCTTCTGGCGCATGATCTAAACGGTCTTGGGCTTCGGCCACAGCGCCCGAGGCGATCAGGCAACGGACCACACCCGTAAAGGCTTTCACCGTATCCGGGCTTTCCGCCAAAATATCAGCATAAATGGATTCTGCCTTTTGATAGGCTCCGGCAGCCAAAAGTTCAGCGGCTTGCGCGAGCGCGGGTTCATAATCTTCCGCCTGCGGCGCTTTTGATCCTGTCGCCTTAATCAGCTGATCGATCCAAGCCGCGAGTTGTGGTTCGGGCTGAGCGCCTGCAAAACCATCAACGGGCTGGCCTTGCGAAAACGCAAAAACCGTCGGCACCGATTGCACGCGTAATTGCTGGGCGAGTTCGGGGTTCGTATCAATATTGACCTTGGCTAAAACGACAGCGCCCTTTTTCGAGCGGACGAGCTTTTCCAACAAAGGCACAAGCTGTTTGCACGGCCCGCACCATGGCGCCCAAAAATCGACTATCACCAATCGGCGGCGCGATTCCTCGATAACGTCTTTAACAAAGCTTTGGACGTCCACGTCCTTCACCGGCTGGTCGATGGGTGTTGGTGGAGGCGTAGCGGGTTGAGACGCGTTTGAATCGGTATAAAGCGGGGCCATCAAGAACCTTCCTTTAAAGAGGCTCCTATCATGCCCATAAAGGGCCCTTTTGGCAAATGTCCTTGTATTTTCTTACAAGCCAAGGGCCTCAAGCCGTTTTTGCCCCGAAGCGTAAGCCGATTCAATGATCGCTTTTGATTTGGTGTCTAAGCCTGGCATTGGACGGCTGTCATCGGCAAGCACGCGTGTCCCCGTCTCTTTTTCGAGGAGCATAAAGGGGACAAGCAGTCTCTCGAACGTTTTTATATCTGGAAGAAGTTTCGCAATCGGTTTTTGGGTTTGTTGATAAGCTTTCTGTTGTTCTGGCGAAACACGGGTTGCCGCATCGAGTGTCAGAAGACGACCCTCATGCTCAAAAGCATTCGGCGCAGCCACAAAGCAAAGGCGACGCATAGATAAGGCACTCGGATTATGTTGGGCGAGCCCGAAGGTCGCGAGGCAATCATCCGGCGTGTCCTGTGTTAACGCTGGCAATTTCTCGAGAAGCTGAAGCGCACGCCACGCCCCAATCAGAGAAATCGGGGGCCGGGCAACCGAAAGCGTTCGGTTTGCGCACGGGGAAATTGTTACACCATTATCGTTGGGATAGGAGAGCCCCAGTGCACAGGATGATTTAGCTTTTCCTCCGTCATAAGGCACTTCAACTTGGAGTAAGAAATAAATAGCAGGGCGACCATGAAGCCGCGAAAGATCCGCTGTTTGCACAGACCACTTTGTCGGAAGGTTATGGTATGCGGGATCTTTCGCATAATTGTTGGTGATATAATAATAGCCTTTATCCGAAAACGCCCCAACTTCAAGCGGTACGCGGTAACGCATACGTTCAACGGTTAGGGTCGGACAAGAACTCCGAACGGAAGGGGGATAACCCAAGGCGTTGAGCGCGGAAAAAATATTCTCCATTTTGGAACAATCTAACTCAACCATCAAAACCTCCCGAAAATAAAGGGAACAACGCTTTTTATAAACGTGACGAATAGGCGAAGCGTAACGCCATAGCCGTAGGTAAGACAAGGCTTTTGACCATTGAAACGGCCAAAAAGATGGTAAAGAATGAGCGCCTTAACTGGCTAAAAAGCAAAAACGGAAAAAAGGCTTAAAAAGAGGCTTGCAAAGTCCGATTGGCTCTGTATGATCGCCCCACTTTTGGCAGCCAAGCCTTTTAACGGTTTGGCCTTTCGGATGCGGGTGTAGCTCAGTGGTAGAGCACGACCTTGCCAAGGTCGGGGTCGCGAGTTCGAGCCTCGTCACCCGCTCCACTTTTCACCATTCTCAATCTTGCCTTCGCGTTTTAACTCTTCTGCGCAGCGCGAAGACGTGCGAGCAGGTCAGCGGGCAAGGGCGTGTCACAGACGGCAAGGGCTTCCTTTAAATTGGCGAGCCGCGTTGTACCAAAGACTGCGCAGCTCACAAGCGGATTGGCCAAGACAAAACCCAAAGCAATCTGACCGCCGGTGAAAGACGGCTCGTTTTCAATAAAATGGAAAGCGCGGCCACGCATGATATCCGTGCGATGATTTTTTAAGGCGCGCAACAAATACCATGCGTCGCGAACCAAACGGACTTTGAAAAGCGAAGGGCTATAATAACGCCCGGCCATCGCCATGCCCGCCAGAATCCCCATGCCGTTGGCTGCCAGTTTTTCGAGTAACGGCTCGCGCTCGGGTCGTAAAATATTATAGTCGATCATGACCGCTTCAAAGATGGGGAGGGTCAAAAGGTGCTCAATCACAGGTTCATCGAAGCTGTTGACGCTGAAATGACGTACTTTGCCTGCCGCCCTGAGCTGCTCGAGCGTCTTCAAAAGCGCGTCGGTCAGGTGACAGATTTTCGGCCCATGAAGATGCAAAAGCGGCAGGGATTCCAGCCCCAAGCGCCCCAGACTGTTTTCGACGCTTTGCGTAATCCAAGCCGGAGAGAAGTCTTTATAAAGACGGCCCATTCTGCCAATGCGTGTGCCTGCCTTGGTTGAAATGATCAGATCGTTTTTAGAGGACATTGCCGCAAGCGCGCGGCCTAAACGCGGCTCGGCATTCCCGCCGGAATAGCTTGCGCCTGTGTCAAAAAACGTCACCCCCTGCGCCGCAGCTTCGTGCACAAGGCGGACGGCTTCCTTTTCATCAAAGAGCGTATGGCCCCAAAAACTGGCGCAGCCGAGGCCGATTTCAGAGATCTTGAGTTCCGTGCGCCCTAATGTTCTCGTGTGCATGACTGCCGATCCTGTTTTTGTTGGCTAATGCTTAGCTTATCGCAGCTTGAGGCGTGCTGCAAATCTATGCTAGGTTGCCCCTATCCATTTTGAGGTTAGGTTATAGTATAATGCTTTTTCCGTGCGATGATATCTGCGAGTCCGCGAATGTTTGGCTTTTTGTTTTTTTTGCAAAAGACGAAAAGGGTGGTTTTTCACTTGGTGCGATTGAATGCCGCCAAGCCCAAGCGGCCTTTCAAAATCTTTTACTGACGGCGGCGGAGATTTTGAGGCCCGGCCTGACGCGGGCGCATGTTCGCAATCCGTTTAATGGCAAGAGCCATTATCCCCATTTGCACGGCGCTTTGGCTCGGTTTATGGTGGCCTTTGAGCGATCGAACCTGACGACAGGGGCTTGCCCCATCGAACTTGCCGCCGACGGCAATCTTTGGATTCACAATTTTATGAATCCGATACAGCGCCGCTTTGCACCGCTCCATTTGACGCTAAGAGAATTGGGTCAAGATCCGGCTGTCGCCGCGTCTGCCGAAGCTTTATTCGAAACGGCTAAGAAAGATACGAAAGGCATCGAAACGGCTTGGCAGCGGCTCCCGCCTCAGGCCAGAGTTTTGCTGCGCCAAGCCGCACCGCTTTAACGAGAAGCGCCTTAGTTATCGACTGCAGGTTTTCAGGGGCGCGGGTACGCAAGATGAAAATTGTGGACGCACCGACGCGGGCACAGCAAGTGGTTCTTCCATAAAGGGAAGAACAACACGTCCCTGCTTGGGTGAAAAGAAAACACCATCCGGTTTAACAATTTCCAAAACGCTTCGCGCCATACAAGAACGAGCATAATTGTCGGAAACGGCTAAAAGTGCTTTTCGTCTGTTGGCCGCCCGCTCATGCTTGCCGAGATAAGCCTTGAACAAGCGGTGAACGTTCGGTTCTTGTGAACAGGCATAAGGCAAAACGCGGATAATGCCTTCATTTGACTTATCGGCATAAACGTCTCTAACAATCGCAGTATAAGCGGTGTGATGGGGCCCAAACACGGATGATAAAAGTTTGTCCGAGAGATGGGAGAGAAGATGCTGTACAAAACGTGGATCACGTTCGCGTGAGCTTTGCGGTTGCTTAATGCAAAATGTGTCGAGATGTTCCATTTCCTTTTTGCAAAGGGCCTGATTTTTCAGAAAGTCTTTAGGCCCTTTTTCCCATAAATCAAATTTTTTGAACCACACATGAAATTGCAAAAAAGAAAAAGGTTTAATGCTGTTATCGTCCGTTACAACGCCGTCCATCATGGCCGCTTGAATCTTGCCTGTGAGCATCATGCTGCGAAGAACACCGGCATAAGGTTTTGTACGCAGGGCAAGGCGAAAATTAGGGCAGGCGACAAGGTGGCGGTCAGCCATTAAAACGGTTTCGCTCTCCCACGCTGTTTTGAAAAGACTTATGACAAAAGGATAAAGTTGAGCTGGATTG
>Ga0209467_1001100_pt1 | contig 26268 bp, 19 predicted proteins | sample Higcelwee11metaG_FD_187175 | JGI IMG/M metagenome (GOLD analysis project Ga0209467, IMG submission 187175) | Freshwater pond sediment microbial communities from the University of Edinburgh, under environmental carbon perturbations - High... | ecosystem: Environmental > Aquatic > Freshwater >... | reverse complement strand
TCATGGGAGGGAGCGAAAAGAGAGTATTTAAGTCGGCGGCGAAATTAGCTCATTTTTAATAAATGTGTCCCCGCGGCTAAAAAAGAACTTTCCGGTTTCGAACGCATAGTGCTGCATTTCGTGAGACATGCTTTATGGTTCATTGAATCAGATATATAGATTGTGTTTATTTTCGACTGCTGCAGTCATAAACATCACCGTAGGGTATTGCGGTATCGTTTTTTATTATATTTGCCACTTCAAAAGCGAGAATGAGATGAACGGAATCAAGATCGTTGTACTTGCCAAGCAGGTTCCGGATACGCGCAATGTCGGGCCTGATGCCATGAAAGCTGACGGCACTGTGAACAGGAGCGTACTGCCTGCCATTTTCAATCCTGAGGATCTGAATGCCCTGGAGCAGGCCCTGCGAATCAAGGAGAGTTTTGAAGGGGTGACTGTGGTCCTGCTGACAATGGGTCCGGTGAGGGCTGCAGAGATAATCCGCGAAGGGCTGTACCGAGGCGCTGACGATGGTGTATTGCTGACTGACAGGGCTTTTGCCGGGTCTGACACACTGGCAACCTCCTATGCCCTTGCCCTGGCAGTGCGCAAGCTTGCGCCCGATCTTGTTTTAGGCGGAAGGCAGGCCATTGACGGTGACACGGCACAGGTGGGGCCGCAGGTAGCAGAAAAGCTCGGATGGCCGCAGGTAACATATGCAGAAGAGATGCACTTCGAGGGCGAGAAGCTGATCATCCGGAGGAGGCTGGAAAGAGGAGTGGAGACGGTTTCTGCACCCCTGCCCCTTGTTGTGACGGTAAACGGTACTGCACCGGACTGCCGTTACAGGAATGCACGACTGCTCATGAAGTACAAGTATGCACGTACTGACGCCGAACTGCAGGCTGAGAGTTCTGACTATATAGCCTCGGGCCGCTCTGCTATCAGACTCACTGAATGGGGTGTGGAGGCAATCGGAGCTGATCCCGAACAGCTCGGAATCTCAGGCTCGCCTACAAAAGTGAAGGAGATTGAAAATGTCATCCTGCAGGCAAAGGAGTCGAAACGCCTTTCTGCCTCTGACAAGGAGATCGAGTCACTTGTCAGGGAGCTTCTTGAGAATCACACAATTGGTTGATAAACGGATAAAACATAGCTGCAGTGAACAATCTATTTGTTTTTTGCGAACTTGATGAAGGCCGTCCGGCTGAAGTAAGCCTCGAGCTGCTCACAAAAGGCAGGTCACTGGCCAACTCCCTCGGTTGCCGCCTCGAGGCGGTTATCCTGGGCAGCGGGCTGGAAGGCATTGAAAATGAGATATTCCCCTACGGAGTTGACGTGGTCCACGTGGCTGATGATCCGGTACTGGAACATTATCGCACCCTGCCATATACATCGGTCATCACAGGCCTCTTCAGACAGGAGAAACCGCAGATAGCACTTATGGGAGCCACCACCACCGGCCGTGATCTGGGTCCAAGGGTCTCATCGGCGCTGCACAGCGGGCTGACAGCTGACTGCACCGGATTGGAGATTGGTGACCACTTTGTGAAGAAGACAGACACAACCTATAAAAACCTGCTGTACCAGATCAGGCCTGCTTTTGGCGGGAATATTATCGCCACAATCATCAATCCTGATCACAGGCCGCAGATGGCAACTGTACGTGAGGGGGTGATGAAGCGCGAGATCGTCAACAAGAACTTCAAAGGTGAGGTAAAGAAGATAGATATCAGGGAATACATAAGGCCTGAAGACCTTGCAGTGGAGATTCTGGAGAGACACATCGAGTCGCGCAGGGTCGATATCAAAGCGGCACAGATAATAGTATCGGGCGGTTACGGCATGGGCTCGAAGGAGAACTTCGCCCTGCTTTATGAACTGGCATCAGTGCTTGGCGGAGAGGTTGCAGCCTCGAGGGCTGCCGTGGATGCAGGATATGCCGGGCATGAAAGGCAGGTAGGGCAGACAGGGGTGACCGTGAGACCGAAGCTTTATATTGCATGCGGCATCTCTGGCCAGATACAGCATACGGCAGGTATGGACCAGAGCGGCAAGATCATAGCTATCAACAATGACCCGATGGCACCCATAAATAACATTGCTGACTACGTTATCAACGGCGATGTGGCAGAGGTGATACCAAAACTTATCAAACACTACAGGGCTAATGCCAGGTAAAGCAGGATCAGTCTGAAAAAACAACACCAATGGGAAATTTCTATACTGAAAACAAAGACCTCAGGTTCCACCTGAAACACCCGGCGATGGAAAAGATCGTCAGGCTCAAGGAGATGGATTACAGGGACAGGGAGCAGTATGACTACGCGCCCTGTGATTTCGAGGATGCCATGGACAACTACGACAGGGTGCTGGAGATAATCGGCGCAATCTGTTCGGAAGTCATTGCCCCCAACGCGGTGGATGTGGACCTTGAAGGACCTGTGGTGGCTGACGGCCATGTAACCTATGCCCGCGGCACCAGAGAAAATCATGAGGCACTTACAAGGGCAGGTGTGATAGGGATGAACTTTCCCCGCAAGTATGACGGGCTGAACTTCCCGATGGTGCCTTACGTGATGGCTGCAGAGCTTGTCTCGAGGGCTGATGCCGGCTTCGCCAACATCTGGGGTTTGCAGGACTGCGGTGAGACTATCCTTGAGTTTGCTTCGGAGGAGATCAGGGATGAGTTCCTGCCTCGCTTCAACAGGGGCGCGACTGCAGCCATGGACCTGACTGAACCGGATGCCGGCTCTGACCTGCAGGCCGTGCAACTGAAGGCCACCTATGACGAAGCAAAGGGCATCTGGCTCCTCAACGGAGTGAAACGGTTCATTACGAACGGTGATGCCGAAATATCACTCGTCCTGGCACGCTCTGAAGAGGGAACCAGTGACGGCAGAGGCCTTTCACTGTTTGTTTACAATAAGGCCGACGGAGGCGTCAGGGTCAGGAGGATAGAGAACAAGATGGGTATCAAGGGCTCGCCAACCTGTGAGCTGGTATTCCGCAATGCTCCGGCAAAGCTTATCGGCGAACGCCGCCTGGGACTGATCAAGTATGTAATGTCACTCATGAACGGTGCCCGCCTTGGAGTGGGAGCACAGTCGGTGGGCATCGCTCAGGCTGCATACGAGGAGGCAAAGAAATACGCATCGGAAAGAAAGCAGTTTGGTAAAACAATTGACCAGTTTCCGGCAGTGTACGAGATGCTCACAGTGATGAGGATACGCCTTGAGGCCATGCGGTCACTGCTCTATGAGACCGCGAGATTCGTTGATACATATAAGGCATGGTCGTTCATCTCCGGGGAGCGCCCTCTCACAAAGGAGGAACGCGAGGACCTGAAGGTCAACACCAGGCTGGCAGACATCTACACCCCGCTCGTCAAGCTCATCAGCAGCGAGTGGTGCAACGTTATCGCCTATGATGCGTTGCAGATCCACGGAGGAGCAGGCTTCATCAAGGATTTCCCGGTAGAGAGGCTCTACCGCGATGCCCGCATAACATCTATATATGAGGGAACATCGCAGCTTCAGGTGGTGGCTGCAATCAGGGGAGTCACAACGGGAGGATACCTGGCACAGATCCGCGAATACGAGAAGAAGGAGGTTCGTCCAGAGATGGAATACCTGAAGAAGCAGCTTGCCGGTCTTACTGACGACTTTGAGAAGCGTGTGGCGCAGGTTACGGCAGCAGGCAACAATGAGCTTACCGACTTTCACGCACGACGCCTGGTTGAGATGGCCGCCAATATAATTATGGGACACCTGCTTCTGCAGGATGCACAGCGTGACCCGGGCTATACCTCCTCAGTTGAGCTCTTTCTGCCCTGGGCGGTGTCGGAGAACAGGATGAGGTCAGATTTTATCGCGGCCTTCGAGGAGAAGGAACTGGGCCTTTACAAGGTCAGGTAACTTCGTATGTACGGGCCCGTCATGGGCTTCCCCCGGCCTTCACAGGTTGATGACATCTTATCCGGTGATAAATATCAACAAGTCAGTTGATAAGAAACATCCATGTGCCAATCCAAATACTTTGCTTCCGGAAGGGGGGCATATCCTTATTCCGATATATTTGTGAATTATCTAACAACAAAAGAAAGATGAAGCGTAAGGCACGGATTTTAAGACTGGTGATCCTGACAGCGATTTTCGCGGGCGGGCTATCCCTTTCTTCATGTGAGAGTTATTCATGGGCAAAACAGGAGATTCCCGAAGATCTGACGGTGAGCTTCTCCGAAACGATCCTGCCCTTCTGCAAGGGATGCCACGGATCATGGACCGGGGAGAGAACCTATGATAAACTTTTTGCAAATGTCGATACCGTTACCCCGGCATCCAGCAGGGTACTCTCGATCCACTCGTCAATAACGGCTTTCGGATCACAGGTACTTCAGATTGATACCCTCCTTCTGTCGGCACCTGATGCGATAAAGGCATGGGCATCACAGGGCGCGGACAATAACTAAAAACCAGGAAACTCTAAAATAATGACCAATATGAAAAAAATTGCCATATCAGTAGTTCTGGCACTGCTTACAATCCCGGCAATCTGCCAGGAAACCGAAAATTATCCAGTCAGGATTTTCGAAACAAGTATATTAATTGATAACCAGACAGTTGCCACCCCTTTCAAAGGGATGCTCGAGTTCGAGATTCATCACCGTTTCGGAACAGTAAACAACGCCCTTGACGATCTCTTCGGCCTATGGGCGCCTGCCAACATACGTCTGGGACTCAACTATGGAATTACCGACAGGCTGATGATTGCTGCCGGAACTGCAAAGAATTACAAGGCCCAGGATCTTGCTGTGAAATATGCCTTCCTGCAGCAGACTTCATCCGGATCAGTACCCCTGTCACTCAGCTTTTACGGCAACATGGGACTGAACCTGCTGAATGAAAACACTTTTGGTCCGGCGCATGACTGGCGCGAGATTCACCGCCTTTCATATTTCAGCCAGCTATTGATCGCCCGCCAGTTCGGAACGAAATTATCACTTCAGCTGGCTCCCACATTCATCTGGTTCAATGCTGTGGAGATGGGATACAAAAACTTCAATTACGGTATTTCCGCCGGTGCCAGGTTCAATGTCAAGGGTTCGCACAGCATAATTGCCGAGTATGACCAGCTTTTAAACAGCCAGGAGGACGAGGCGCTGAACGCCAAGCCACAGCTCGCGCTGGGTTGGGAGATAGGAACTGCAACACACGCATTCCAGATTTTCTTTGCAAATTACAAGGATATCCTGGGACAGTATAACTTTGTATACAATCAGAACAGTATCAGTGACGGGAAGTTCCTCATCGGGCTTAACGTGACTGTCAGGTTCTAATGCTGAAAGTGAACTTATGATTCTGGACAGACGCTCAATCACTGTTTTAATTCTGTTGGTAACTGCCTCCCTTGCTGGATCTGCGCAGGATCAGGATACTGTTAAAAAGGTTAGCCGCGGGGCAGAGATGAGCCTCTATGCGGAGGACAACCAAAACAACTGCCTCGTTTGTCACGGCAAGCTTGTATGGTCACTTACCGATACCACTACCGGGGCTGTACGCAAGCAGCTGATGTCGGAGCATAACATAGTCGTCCCCGACATGTTCTACAGCTCTGTGCACTGGAGTTTCAACTGCCTTGACTGTCATTCGGAAGGATTTAAAACCTTCCCTCATCCACTGGAGACAAGGTTCGAGACATCATGGAGCTGCATCGACTGCCACGGAAACGACCCGAACTATGCTCAGTACCGCTTTGAGGAGATTGATGCTGATTACCAGAAGAGTGTACACTATACGGCAACCGAAGGCCTGATCTCCTGCTGGAAATGCCATGACCCTCATTACTACAATCCCCTGGCCAGGCAGACTACCGGCGGTCGCGACTACATCCTTCGCTCTAACGAGATGTGTCTTCGCTGTCACGGAAACTCTGAGGTCATGGGCCTAATCAATGATGAGAACGTGAGCATCGTGCTGCCGAAGCATGAGTGGCTGCCGAACGTTGAACGTCATATGGAGGCTGTGAGGTGTATTGACTGTCATACGAGAATGAATGACAGTGTCCTGATTGCACATGAGGTGATGCCGGCAGACAGTGCTGTGCAGGGATGCGCTGAATGCCATAGTCAGAACTCCATCCTGATGGGGACACTTTATAAATATGCTGCCATGGAAAGCCGCGATGAAAAAGGATTCATCAACGGTGTCATGCTCAGGAATGACTCCTATGTGATAGGGGCAAACCGGAGCAAATTCATCTCCTTTACCGGCCTTTTGCTGCTTGGCATGACAATTGCAGTGGCGCTTGTGCATACGTTGTTCAGGATTATGATCAAACCTAAGAAGGTTGTACATGAGTAAGAATTTTTATCACTATCCCGTCTGGCTGAGACTGTGGCATTTTTCAAATGCCGTTCTCTGCCTGTTCCTGATTGTGACTGGATTCAGCATGCTCTATTCAGACCCGGACCGTGCTCTCGTGGTGAATTTCCAGAGAGCCGTTTCGGTACACAACGTGTGCGGCGTACTTCTCACAATAAGCTATACAGCCTTTCTCGCAGGAAATATTTTCACCGCAAACGGCCGGCATTACCTTGTCAGCCTGAAAGGTCTGGCAGAGAGGCTCTGGAAACAGATGCGCTTTTATGCCTGGGGATATTTCAGGGGAGAGGAAGCACCATTCCCGGTCACCGGCGAGCGCAAGTTCAACCCGCTTCAGCAGATCTCCTATGTGGGTGTTATGTACTTTGCATTGCCGATGCTGTTTGTCACCGGATGGGCACTTTTATTCCCGGAGTTCATCCTTAAGAAATTCCTGGGTTTCAGCGGCATTTTCCTTACTGACCAGTTCCATGTAGTTCTTGGATTCCTGGTTGTAGTGTTTTTGTTTATTCACATCTATGTCAGCACAATGGGCAAATCGCCCCTGAGTAACTTCAGGAGCATTATTACCGGCTGGCAGGAGAGTCATTAATATGAGTCTAATTTAAATCAGGTTTTATGAAAAGAACAATCAAATCAGTTTCAGTACTTTTTGCAACAGCAATATTTGCCTTTGCCTCAGTAACTGCAAGTGGTCAGCAGAAAAAGGGTGAACCCTGGACCATACCTGCAGAGTACAAGAAGATGGCTAATCCTGTTGCTTCGGATGATGCATCCATAAAGGCCGGCCAGGTGTCCTTCGCCAAAAACTGTGCATCATGCCACGGTAAAACCGGTCTCGGTGACGGTCCCAAGGGCAGAATGTGCAAGACATTCCCGGGTGACTTTACAAGTGCATCATTCCAGGCTTATACCGGTGGTGAAATGTTCTACCAGACCAAGTTCGGACGGGGCGAGATGCCTGCTTACGATAAAAAGATTCCTGACACTGAGATCTGGAATATGGTCAATTACATGAAGTCACTGAAGAAGTAGTATTTGTAATAAAAAAAAAGCTGTCCGCCAACTGGCGGACAGCTTTTTTTATGATGATATCTGATTAACTCTAAGGAGCCGGGTAGCCAAGAGCTGCCATAGCTGCTATGGAGTTATTGAGCAGGGTCTTGATATAGCCCGGGTTGTGAATGCCAAGGCTTCTGTCTTCCTTGACCGTGTTGTAATTCAGATAAGCCAGCACTGCATTGGCCTTGAAAGTACCGGTTTTTGCCAGTTCAGTCGTTGGGTTATAAACCCCTGCGGCGATCAACTGTGCCTCAAGATCATCAAGCAACTCCTGGACTTCAGCCTGGGCTGCTGTTATCTTGTTGTTGAAAGCAGTGTATGGGCTGGCGCCAAGCTCATGACATGGTGTGCATCCTGTTACAAGCCTGGTCTCAGTACCGTGAGAGTCATATGTCAGTGACATGTTATGACCTCCTGCCTGGTAACCGTAAGGTGTTGACATGTGGCAGGTCACGCATCCGCCTGAGGTGGAGTGGGGGTTGGTTGTGGGATGTGTCGCGCCTGGGAGCTCAAAAGGAGTCTTGCCGAGAATCAGGTTTGCATTCGGACCATGGTGGGGGCCGATGCGGGAGCTGGCAATTGCGAAGTCCGCTCCGTTGGCGACAGGTGCAGGTGCAACATCACGAGACTGGTGGCAGAAAACACACTGGTTGCTGGTTCCCTTGTCCCATATTACATTAGCCCCGGCATACTTGACCTCGAGGGTCTGAGCGCCCGGCTTCGTGAGAGCCCAGTCATCGTCTGAATATGTCTGGTGTATCTCGTGACAGGTGGCACAATTGATCTGCATCGGATGCAGGGGAACCGAGATGGCGGCCGTTGAACCCTCAGCTACATATTCGAGGAATCCCTGGCTGGTGTGACACTGAACGCAACCTGCTCTGTTGGCATATGCAGCATTGCCTCCCGTGGCATGGGTAGATGCCTGCCATTGTGCGGAGAATGCAGCCATCGGGCTGGTGTTGTTGTGACAGTCGGCGCATCCAAGGGTTGTACCCGGATCACCCTTATCGCCCTGAGGTCCGTCTTCTCCCTGCGGACCCATCGGCCCTTCGCACGAGGCCATAATCAGCCCGGCTGAAACAAAAAATGTGGCTATTTTCAAAAGTCTTTTCATATAGGATAGAATTAAATTTTTCTGTGATGAAAGGTACTAAGACCATTGATAGCCAGGCATTTTTTATCGTTGATATTTCAATCACAATGGGTTGATAAGTACATGCATTGATATTGATAAAGATCAAAAACCAATATGATATATGTCATGAACCTGACCCCTTATGACACTTGAACAATAAATTTGCGGCAAAACCGGATTATAATGTACGCTGAAAACAAGATTACCAGTTGCGCTTACTGTGCGAGGTGTTGGACTAATTTCCGGCATCTTTCCGGTGATGAACTTGACCTCGTAAACAAGAACAGGTACGAAGCCACCTTCAAACCTTCCGAGATAATCATCAAACAGGGATCACCTGCTTCCAATGCCATCTTCCTCATATCAGGCCTGGCCAAGGTATACATGGAGGGTTACTCAGGCAAGAACCTCATTCTTAATCTGGCAGAGCATTCAACATTGCTTGCCGGCCCGGGGGCCCATGTGAACGCCCGTTACACATATTCGGTGGCAGCCATAACACAGGTTCAGGCATGCTTCATCAATTTTGACACTATAAGGCAGGTTATTGCTGCCAATCCCGGCTTCGCGGCCGGATTTATTGAAGACTTAAGTGACAAATCATTCAGACTCCACCAGAAGGTGCTGAACCTGACCCAGAAAAAAATGCACGGCAGGCTGGCAGAGGCGTTGCTCTATTTTGCCGACAACATCTTCCGTTCCGATGAGTATGAGATGGTTCTCTCACGTCAGGAACTCGGGGAGATGACAAACATGGCCAAGGAGAGCGTTGTCAGGATTATCAGCGAATTCGAGGAGGAACATATTATTCACGCCACACCCCGGTCAGTAAAAATACTTGACAAGGGAAAACTGCTTGTAATTTCCGAAAAGGGATAGTTTTGCATCTAAATTAATTTCATGAAAGCATTAAGGTTCTTGTTGACACCCGCGATGATGGGTATCCTCTTTATTGTGCTTGCAGGCTCGATGGCCGCAGCTACATTCATTGAGAACGATTTCGGCCAGGCAGCGGCACGGGCTGCCGTCTATAATACACTGTGGTTTGAGCTTCTCTTCCTTCTGCTTGTAATCAACCTGGCCGGTCAGATAGTAATGTTCAGACTCTGGCGCCGGGAGAAGCTGACAGTGATGCTCTTTCATGCCGCCTTCATCGTGATGGTGGCAGGAGCAGCAATAACCCGCTACACAGGATACGACGGAATGATGCATATCCGTGAGGGAACCTCCTCATCGCATACATTCTCAACAGGCAACACGCTTGCCTTTGAGCTTGCTGATGACGGGGGAGCTGTCCTGGCCAGTCATGATGCATCCCTAAGCGTAGCAGGGGGGCGTCATGGCAAATACAGCAAAAAGCTTGAATCAGGAGGTGAGAAGGTAGCTCTCACATTTGACAGATACCTTGCCCGGGCCGTAAAGAGGGTAGAGGAATCTGCCGGCGGCGTTCCTATGGTCTCTTTCATCTGGACACCTGACATGGTGAACAGTGAGACAGTGGTTCTTTCCATGGGCGAGACCGGGCCGGTGGGAGAAATGACTGCCGGGTTCGGAGTTGAGGCAGATGTCACAGTAATTCTTGATGGCACTTCGTTCTTTATAAGGTCAGCCTCCGGATTGCGTACTACCATAATGCAGGAGATGAAGTCAGTTGAATTCCCCGCTGACACCCTCGTTCCACTTGTGACAGGTACAGTATATACTGTTGGCAATTACAGGATTATGCCGCAGGTTATGACAATGAGCGGGGTAATTATTCCTGCTGAGACCGCAGCGGGAGCGGGGACTGCAGGAGCGCTTGAGCTGACCCTTTCCGGCGAAGGCTTTCAGAAGAAGGTCTACCTGTGGGAAGGAACCGGCGAAGAGAGATCATCATGGCAGGGCGATGCCGGCAACCTGATAGCCAGAGTGAGCTATGGTGCTGCCGGCAGGGAGTTGCCGTTCAGCCTTAAGCTGAACGATTTTGTTGTTGAACGCTACCCGGGCTCGAACAGCCCTGCAGGTTTCAGGAGCAGGGTTACTCTTGCTGATCAGGCCAACGGCACTGAGTTCGATTATGATATTTATATGAACCATATCCTTAAATATAACGGCTATAGGTTCTACCAGTCCTCATATGACAATGATGAGCTGGGTACTGTCCTCTCAGTAAACCATGACCCGGCAGGCATGTACACGACATATGCCGGCTATGGACTCCTGTTTCTTTTCATTATCCTCTCACTACTGAACAGGAAGTCATTTTTCCGTACTGTTGCACAGGGTCACTGGAGCTCTAACTACCGGAAAACGTTGGCTGTCATTGCATTCCTTGTTTTTGCTTCACTTGTTCCGGCCCAGGGCCAGCAACTCGTACTTGACAGGAAAGATGCCGACAACTTCGGATCAGTTCTGGCTCAGGATCAGAAAGGGAGGACCAAGCCGCTATATACTATCAGCAGTGATATTCTCAGGAAGGTGGCAAAGGAGAACAGTCTCGATGGTCTGTCACCCATGCAGGTCTTCCTGGGGTGTTCGCTCGACTTTTACCACTGGCAGAATATACCATTGATTAAGGTCTCCAACGAGGAGCTCAGGCAGAGGCTGGGCCTGAAGGGAGAGCTGGCTGCTTTCTCAGAGATCGTCAGTTTCGGTGAGGCGGGCGGCTATAAGCTGGCCTCCCTGGTTGAGGAGGTCTATGCAAAGCCTGAAAGCCAGCGCAGCAAGTTCGATAAGGAGGTCATCAAAGTCGACGAGAGGGTGAATATCTGCTATATGATGTCGCGTGGCGATTTCATGCGCATATTCCCGCTGAGGGACAGCACTGATCACTGGGGCAAGGCAGAAGAGGCTGTCAAGCACGAAGCAAACAGGGAGGACTCACTTTTTGTGATGAGTGTGGTCCCGTTGTGGGCTCAGGCTGTTACATCAATGACACGTGCAGCAGCCAGTCCCGATGAGTACATCACTGCCCTGAAACAGTATCAGCGTCATCACGCAGCATACGAACTGCCTTCTGAGGGCAAAGTAAAGGCTGAGCTGTTCTACTACAAGGCAAAGATATTCGAGAAGCTTTTTCCGTGGTATGCTACCGTGGGTCTTGTCATGATAATAACAATTATTGCACTGATAATAAGTGGCAGACCGGTTTCGGGAATAATTCTGAAGATACTTGCAGGGCTCATTGCCACCGGCTTCCTCTTCCACACACTGGGGCTGGGTATCAGGTGGTATATATCCGGCCACTCACCGATGAGCAACGGTTATGAGTCGATGCTCTTCATATCGTGGGTCACGTTGTTGGCGGGACTGATCTTCAGCCGCAAATCGCTGCTCACCCTGGCTGCAACATCTGTGTTGGGCGGTTTGACACTCATGGTTGCACACCTGAGCTTCATGGACCCGGAGATTACCAACCTGGTGCCGGTTTTGCGTTCATACTGGCTGACGCTGCATGTCTCTGTAATCACCGGCAGTTACGGTTTCCTTGGACTGGGTGCAATACTCGGCCTTGTGGTACTTGTAATGATGCTGTTTGTTCAGCCGGATAACAGGGAGAGGATAAGTGCAGTTATTGACGAGCTGACAGTGATCAATTACAGGTCAGTGACCCTGGGTCTTTACTTCCTTACGATAGGGACATTCCTTGGCGCCATCTGGGCCAATGAGTCATGGGGCCGTTACTGGGGCTGGGATCCTAAGGAGACATGGTCACTTATTACAATTATCATTTACACTCTGGTTACCCATTCGAGGATGATCCCCGGGATGAAGGATACTTATACATTCAACCTTCTTTCGCTCTTTGCTTTCTCGTCGGTGCTGATGACCTATTTCGGGGTCAACTACTACCTGTCTGGTCTGCATTCCTACGCCGGAGGTGATGCCGTTCCGGTGCCGGTGTTTGTATATGTCTCAGTAGCGGTGCTGGCAGGTCTTGCCGTGGCAGCGGGATTCAGGTACCGGCAATTCAGACAAGGGGTTAAATAATTCCCTTTTTCAAGACATTAACAAGAAACAAAAAGAGGTTGTCCATTGTGGACAACCTCTTTTTTATAACCTGAGGTATTTTCTGTTACTTGTTCAGAACCAACCTGGGTGTTTTTCCGGTAGTGCCTTTCTTGTAAGGTCCGAAACTGACATCATTTGTATCGTAGATCGTGTACTTGCCATTCTCCACTTTTACCTTGCACAGAAGTATATTGACATCTGATCCGTCTTCATCATAACCGGGCTGTTCAGAGTTCAGAGCATCTTCATCTGCCTGGTTTATCTCGTACTCTATAATTGCAGTTCCCTGACGGTTGAACACACATGTAATCGGAATTGTAGTGTTTACCCCTGAACCTGCAAAAGCATTTGAATAAACGTTAGCCAGGAAGTAATATGTTCCATCTTCAATCCCCTCGAAGGAGACCGACTCAGGATGATTTCCTGTTGCTGCAATCCAGTCAATGGATGTAAGCCAGACGTCATCGGGATCAAATCCTTCCGCATCTGCATACCAGATGTCAAAGTCAACGTTATTTGTAGTTGAGAAGGTTCCGACATCCGGTATTGTGATGTCCTTACCCCAGTAAAAGTCAACTGTCAGTTGACCTACGTAGTTGTTCAAAGTAACGGTGACAGGGGTCGGGTTTACGGTAAGGGGGTTCAGCAGGTACCTGTCAGCGATACTGTACACGCCAATCTCACCCTGAATCGTTTCCGTAGCAGTAAAGTCAAAATCCTGCCATGTGATTATCATCAGGTCAACAGACTTGGTGTAAGGCTGGAGAACTGCCGGGAAGGCTGTATAATCTTCCGAATTAGCAGTTCCGCCTTTCTGTTTGAACGTAAAGGTGATGGCTCTGTCAATTGGCTTGTCAGTAGTGACCTTGAAGTAGATTGTATCTCCTTCATTGCACGTTTTGGTTGTAGGAGCGAATGTGGCGGTCGGATAACCGTCCGGGCTTACTACCGGTTCCACGTCCTGGCTGGCCGTATCGCAGCCGGCAATGGCAACTGCCATAAGAACTGCGAGGCCTAATAACTTGATTCTCATATATTGTCTCATTATACTTTTCTTTAAGTTGTTACAATTAAGCATGTTCTGATGACATTAAATTCAGAACATGGGAGTGAGTATCTCCCAGAAAATCCTGTTGCCACCAGTCCCGGCATAGTAATAATAGAGGTAAATCTTTCCAGTAGCAGGATCGAAATGAGACACATTGGCCGCGTTGTTTGGATCACCGTTTTTAACGACGTAGGGCCATTCATCCCAGACCTCGAAGTCAACTGAATTATCAGAGTTCACCGTAATCCAGCACTTATCTGTATCCCAGATTGCAAACCATGTTTCGCATTTCCTTCCGGTGACAGCCATCAGGTTCTTGTCTGCGATTTCGATAAGGTAAGGATCATCAGGATATGATCCGCCGGCAGTCGGGTGGAAATATCTAAGTTCAGATTCATAATCACCCTGGTATGGGTTTGGCGGAACGAAAGCAAGAGTGAACTTTCCAAGTTTACCGGTGCCCATTACATTCTCAGCTCCTGTGGCTGTCAGTGTCAGAACCATTACAGGTGCCTTGTAGGCATCGAATTCCGGGGTGCCGTCCATAGGAGGAGCGTTACCTTCTGAAATTATTGTGATATTAACCAGACCGAGATAGTTATTGGCCTTTGTAAGTGTAAAGGTCGGATTGTTGATCGTGAAGTGCTGTCCGGCCTTTGCTGTGGAACTGGGGTCAACGCCTACCGTTACATTAATATCTTCAGTTGCGAACATAGATGTCGGACCGACCAGCTTAACCTTTACCTGCCTCTGGTATGTGCTGCCGTCAGCCAGAATCGAATAGTTCATTGTAAGGGTCTCGAAGGTTACCAGATTGGTGCCGTCGTCGTTATCATCATATCTGGTTGACTGATCAACCAGGCATGAGTTGAGGGCACCCAGGCTTAAGACAAGGATTAAAATGTATTTCAATGTTTTCATAGTTGTGTCTTTTAAGGATTAGTTTGCCCAGAAAATCTTAGCTGTAAAGGCATTTGGCTGTGTGGGCACATTTGCACCGTTTGAGGAATATTCTCCTGCAGGATAGAACAGTCTGACAGGCCTGTCAGGGGTAGCGTTGTAATTCAGAGGTATGGGCAGACCGCTGGGGTAGCCTGTACGACTGTAATCAAACCATGACTGTTCTGCTGTCAGACCGTTGACGGCAATCCATTTCTGGGTAATGATAGCTTCGAGCTTGTTTGATGAGGGGCTCCAGCCAACCAGTGACTTACTCTGTGTGTAGTATTCCTCTGCAGCCTCTTCATCAAGATCAAGATAGAGGAATGAGGCTGTGATCCCACTTTCGTAAAGAGCCTGTGCACTCGGGCCTGTTGTGATAATATTCTTCTGCCTCAGCTCTGCAAGGTTGAAGTAATGTTCAGCCAGGGTAAAGATAATTGCATCCATGTCAGGTGACTTGAGAATGCCGGGGCCAATGTTGGATACTTTGTCAGGTGCATACTGGTCCACAACTGGCGTGTCATAGTCGAGAAGACCCTGCGGAACACCAAGGTGACCGGTAGCGGGTTTCTCGTAAAGACGGTCAATTCTCGGGTCATTGGCTGACGTAAGGAAGTTGAGAACATAAGCAGAGGCGCAGGTTGCGTTGTTGTTCATGGTCTTGGTTCCTGACACATCGGTGCCGAGGTCTTCCCACATCGGGTTCTGTTTGTTCACATCCTTTACATAACCAGGGTTGACACCAACATCTGAGGTGATATAGCCATGACCTTCGCTGGCAATTTTTGCAAGCTCTTCTGTAATGTATGCAGACCTCCCTGCCATGTCTGACTGACGGGTGAGAATCCTGATCTTAAGGGTATTGGCAAACCTGATCCAGTCGGTCATGTTGCCGCCGAACATTGCGTCATCATCTCCGGGAACAGCTGCCAGTGCGGGAGCAGTCTTGATCAGTTCGATGGCTGCGTTGATCTGTACGATGAGATCATCATAGATTGCCTGTGCGTCATCATAAACCGGTGTGGCTTCCTTGCTTCTGCCGAGAGCTTCAGTGTAGGGTACGTCTCCGTAGCAGTCAACGAGCTGCTGGTAATGGAAGGATTTCATTATCATGGCTATTGCCTTGTAATTCACGTACTTCTCATCCTCCAGGTTGAAGAGTATCTGATACTGCTTCAGGGTATTGGGGTATGTGTTGTTGAATATCTGGGAATAGAAGGATGAGGTCACATTGTACCTTGCCTCATCGGTGTACCATGAGAAGCCATCACTCTGGCTCCAGTTGACCATAAGCATGTTGCCGAGATGGCTCAGGCCCCTGTCTTCTGACTGAAACTGGGCAGTGTATAACTGGGCAACAGGGAGGACAAGGTTGGGTGTAACTGATGTCGGGTTATTGGGGTCAGTGTTGACGTCCAGATAACCTTCACATGATGCCAACAGTCCGGTGACCATCAGCACTATAGCGAACTTTATAATACTTTTCATAAACTATACTGTTTTAAAATTCTATGTTTAAGTTCACGCCAAACGATCTTGTCGGAGGCATCTGGAAGTAACCGCCAACCCCGATAGCGTTGCTGTTTTGATTGTTGAATTCAGGGTCAGAGAAAGCGTTCTCTGCAGGCAGCAGTGTGTAGAGGTTCCTGGCAATAAAGCCGACAGATACCTTCTGAAGCGGAGTACTCTTAAGCAGAGTTGAGGGAAGGGTGTAGGTAAGCGACAGTTCCCTGATTTTGAATGCAGTTGCATCGATCACGTAGTTCTCCTTGACGTCGTTGTAAACGTCAGTCCAGTATGACTGCCGACCGTTCTGTATTGGAATGTTTGTATTCTCAACAAAAACGCCGGGGCTGGTCTCTATGACCGAGTTCGGAATGACAAAGTCCTGCCTGTTGGCTGAAACACTTGCCATTGACCTTCCGGTGAACTCCATTGCATCCTGACCCTGAGCGTAAAATACGTGTCCGGTCCTGTAGTCAATTGTTGTTGCGAGTGAGAACCCGAATGCCTTAAGTGAGGTATTCAGACCGATTATATGCTTGGGTGTTGTTCTGCCAAGAGGTTCGAGAGCAGCATTTGTCTGCGGGTATCCGGTTGCCGGATCGATAACGATCCTGTTCTGGGGATCCCTTACATATGTATTGGCCTTCACCTGCGGATAAGGCAGGTCAACGATGGCGTAAATACCAAAATTCGTACCTGTTGCGACCGCAACCTCATCAAGTCCTTCGTATATCTCCTCGACGATTGTAGTCATTGTGGAGTAGTTCAGGCTCATGTCCCATGTCAGATCCTTTGCCTTGATGATCGAGCCACCGAGAGAAAGTTCCCATCCCGAGCCCTTGAGTGATCCGATGTTTGTAAGGAATGAAGTTGATCCTGAAGCCCTTGAAGGTGTGGTGAAGGTTATCAGGTCAGTGGTTGTGGTAAGAAAGTATGAACCGTCTATCATAATCCTTGAGCGGAAGAGACCCAGGTTGGCACCAAACTCGGTGGTGTTCAGTTTCTCTTTCTTGATATTGGCATCAACAGTCGTGCCGCTGAGTACGAAACCGTTGACCGACCCGAACGGGAATGCATCCGGTTTACTGTATCTCTCGTTTATTGAGTATGGACCGAGGTCATTGTAGACTGTCGAGTTTGAAGCAGTCAGCTTGGCATATGAAAGGAAATTGTTGTTTTTGAGAGCATCGATTGCATCCGTAAGAACGAAGGATATACCGAAGCCCGGGTAGAAATAGTTATTGTTTCCTTTTGCCAGAGTTGAGGTCCAGTCATTTCTTCCCGAGAAGTTAAGGTACAGGAAGTTTTTGTAACCCAGAGTGAAGTCACCGAAGAAACCGAAGTTAATCTCCTGTGAGGCGTCTGCGCTGACCACCGGTGAACCGGTACCGTTTGAGACATCGTAGAAATCAGGAATACTGAGGTTTTCAGCCCTGACGTCACTGTAACGGTAGATGTAGCTGTAGTTTGATGCGCCCAGGATTGACTTAAACGAGAAGTCACCGAACTCGAAGGTTCCTGTAAGGAGGAGGTCCTCGATGATCTCGGATGACTGAGATTCGTTGTCAGTTACAAATGATGAAACTGCTCCGGCTGAGGGCTGAAGGAACGAGTCATATGACTGTGCTGCTCTCCAGTTCTTGCCGCTGGCCCATACGGTGTTGGTACCAACCCTTGCTGTGACATTAAGCCAGTTGAGGGGATCCCATGACAACTGGACGTTTCCGTTGAGACGGTTCGTCTTTTGGTTGTTTCTGTTTGTGCCGACTGCCCAGTAGGGGTTCTGATAGTATGCGTTGTAGTAACCGTCCGGAGAGGCGTAAAGGTCATTTCTCCAGTCGGAATAACGGGACAGTGGGATGTTAGCAGAGGTGTTCAGCAGGAACCAGTACAGAGGCCTGTCCTGATCACCGATGGAGCCACCGACAACATCCTGTTCATCCTTGAAGAAGCTTGAGTTCAGTGAGAGTTCAACCTTGCCCACTTTCTTGCTGGCGTTGACCCTGACAGTGTTCCTCTGATAGGAGTCGTCAGGAACGATGCCGGATGCCCTCTGGTCACCTACCGATACATAGAATTTACTTGTCTCGTGGCTGCCGCTGAAGTAAACGGTATTGTTGAAGTTGTGGCCGGTATTGAAGAATGCAAGCAGGTTATCTTTTACCGGAGCATAGGGAACAGCCTGATATGTGCCGTCTCTGAATGTCGGGCCGATCTGGCGGAGGGTACCGTCAAAGCGGGGTCCCCAGTTTGTGTTCTCGACTGCATCATAGGCGCCTTCCCATCCTGTACCGTATTCTGTCTGGAAGTCGGGCATGTAAGCCACCTTCTCAGCGGTATAGGATGAGTTGAGACCTACTGTCATCTTTTCGCCTGCCTGGCCCTTTTTGGTTGTAACCACAATTGCACCGTTGGCTGCATTTGAGCCGTAAAGTGCTGCTGCGGTTGCACCCTTAAGGATGCTGAGGTCGGCAATATCATTGGGGTTCAGGTCATCAAAAGCGCCAAGAGATGCAATCACACCGTCAATTACAACCAGTGCCTGGTTGTCTGATGAGATTGATCTGAGACCTCTGAGGATGATCTGGGTTGTAGGGTTAACACTGTTGTCCTGGACGTTGATCTGCAGACCTGCAACCTTACCTGCGAGTGCACTACCGGCTCTCGTTGGCTGGGCTGCAGCAAGTTCTGCATTGTCAACTTTCTGGGTCTGATAAGTGATCTCCCTCTTCTCTCTCTTGATCCCGAGTGCGGTCACAACAACCTCACTCAAGCCTACCACGTCAGACTCCATCACACAGTTTACCACCGAACGTCCGGCGATGTTCACCTCCTGCTGCTTCATCCCTATAAAGGAGAAGACAAGAGTTGTTGCATCTTCGGGAACATTAAGTGAGAACCTGCCGTTGACATCTGTTGATGTTGCAATGGTGGTGCCTTTGACGAACACAGATACTCCGGGAATTGAACCTTCCCCCTCCGTAGCGGAGGTAACCGTACCTGTAATAACTTTTGTCTGTGCCCACAGGGTACTTGCACCTGCTAACACAAACAAAACAAAGAACAGAAATAGTTTCTTCATACTAATTTGATTTAGGTTAAAATTCAAGTCGTGCAATGTATGAAAATATATTTTTATATCGTCACGGCAAATGTTAAAAAATGCTACCTTACTAATAATAATGTGTGAATGCGTATCCGGCAGCGCAGCAGAGCGACCGGCTTTATTCTTTTGGTAATCTGACTGGAAAGGCTGCTAAATATTTAGGAAAAGTTATGACTGAACTTAGCCAAAAAAAATAAGCTGTACCCGCATTCGCGGGTCAGCTTTTATTAAGAGGGTGGAAGACCGGGTTGCCGTCTTCGCTTCTCTCAGACGGCGAACCGGCAGGGAGAGGCCATTCTCAATAAAAGCTGTCCCCGGGCCACAGCCCGGGAACCAGCTTAATTTTTTTCTTCAGTCTGAAGCAAGCTTCATCCTTTCACAAAAAAAATAAGCTGTACCCGCATTCGCGGGTCAGCTTTTATTAAGAGGGTGGAAGACCGGGTTCGAACCGGCGACCTCCAGATCCACAATCTGGCGCTCTAACCAACTGAGCTACAACCACCGTATTTCGGAGTGCAAATAAACAGCAAAATTCCCATTCTGCAAAAACTTATTTTTATTTTGTATCATTTCGTTCAAATCTTAACTTAGCCGGGTCATTATGACATGGTACAATTAATGCCTGCTCACAGCGTTTCAGATAAAATAACGGGGAAAGTTTGACCAGACTGAAATTCATAGACAACATCTCAGGATTGCAGGCCGTACAACTGCTCAGATTCATCACCTTCCTCATTATCAGCATCGTATTTACAAAGAGTCACCTCACCCGGCCACAGATCGGCAACTGGGAGCTATTCCTCTTTATCTCCAGCCTTCTCAGCTTCTTCTGGGTTACAGGCATAATCCAGTCGCTCCTCACCCTCTATAACCGCAACAGAACCTTCAGGGACGATAGTGATAAGGAGGGCCGGAAATCACCTGAGATATTCAATGCCTTCCTCCTGATCTCCGTCTTCAGCCTGCTTGTGTTTATCCTCGGGATACCGATTAAACTCATGCTCGAGTCATCCCAGGCCAGGCCGGAAATTCCCTATTCAAACCTTCTTCTGCTCTACATCCTGCTGAGCAACCCTGTCACCCTCGTCGAGTATATCTACCTTCTTAACAAAAGACCTCACAGGATCCTGCAGTACGGCATTTACACCTATTCGGCCCAGCTGATACTGGTCATTGCGCCGGTGCTTGCCGGGTTTGATGAGAAGAGCGCCATCCTGGGACTTTTTGCAATTACCGGGGTGAGATGGGTATGGCTCATCATCCTCCTTCGCCGGTATACACTTATAAAGGTATCATATGACTTCATCAGGGAACACCTCAGGGTGGGAATGCCACTTATCCTGACTTTCCTGATAAGCGGCTCGGCGCAGTACATCGACGGCATTATAATTTCAGCACGCTATGCTGATCCCGGAGTCTTTGCAATGTATCGTTACGGTGCCAAGGAGTTCCCTCTTGTGCTTCTTCTCGCCAACGGACTGAGCAATGCACTCCTGCCACTTTTCAGCACCAGGGAAGGAATGCGCGAGGCCCTCGTGACCCTGCGCAAACGGTCCGACAGACTCATAAAATACCTCTTCCCGGTCTCAATAGTTACAATGTTCGTAGCCCGCTGGGTCTACCCCCGTCTCTTTACACCGGAATTCCAGCGCAGCGCTGACGTCTTTATGATATACCTGCTGCTTACAATACCGAGGCTTGTATTTCCACAGACAATAATCATCGGCAGAAGAAAGACAAATGTGACTCTTTATGCCGCGGCAGTGGAGATTGCCGTGAATATCCCCCTCAGCCTCTTCCTTATCAAACCATACGGCGTCGTTGGCGTTGCACTTGCAACCTTCATTGTCTATTTCCTTGAGAAGCTCTTCCTTATCTGGTACGTCTGGAAAAAAATGAAGATAAGACCGCAGGAGTACATCCCGCTAAAAACCTGGCTGATATTCTCGGCCCTGCTTATTGCGCTGTTCGTGCTCATCGATCACCGCATCATCGATATCCACTGACAAATATCCCTGTTACAAAGGAGCAGTCACCCGCCTGTCCCGAAGATTAAAAAGCATTATATTTGGCGAGGTAAAAAAAGCCAATCAGGATGCCCGAGACCACCCGCCATTTGGAGGATTATTTCAGCAAGTTCAGGAGAAATATCGTGGGGATTGACCAGGAGTACACCACCCCTTACGGTCTTAAAAAGATCATCTATTGCGACTGGATAGCAAGCGGAAGGCTTTATGGTCCCGTCGAAGAACGGATGACAGGCTCCTTCGGTCCATTTGTGGGCAATACCCACACCGAGACATCAGAGACCGGCTCAATGACCACCTGGGCATACCACCATGCACAGGAGATCATAAAAAAGCACGTCAATGCAGGACCTGACGATGTGATCATAGGTGCTGGAGCCGGCATGACTGCAGTGATAAACAAGTTCCAGAGAATACTGGGGCTCAAGGGGTGCAACTACCCCAAAACTGCCCGATGCCTCTCTGACATTGAACGCCCGGTTGTATTCATCACCCACATAGAGCACCACTCAAACCAGACTTCATGGTACGAGACAATGGCCGATGTTGTTATTATTGAGCCATGCGCCGGACTAACAATAGACCCGGATAACCTCAGAAAAGCGCTTGAAAAATACAGCGACAGGAAATTCAAGATAGGATCATTCTCTGCATGCTCAAATGTCACCGGAGTATTCACTCCCTATCACACCATGGCGCGCATAATGCATGAGCACGGAGGACTCTGCTTCGTTGACTTCGCCGCTTCAGCACCATATGTCGATATCAACATGCATCCGGCTGATCCGATGGAGAAGCTCGATGCAATTTTCTTCTCACCTCACAAATTCCTCGGAGGCCCGGGTTCTTCCGGAGTCATGCTCTTTGACAAGTCATTATACAAATCAACCGTACCGGATCAGCCGGGAGGCGGCACCGTTGACTGGACCAACCCCTGGGGTGAATATAAGTACGTAGACAGCATAGAGTCAAGGGAGGACGGTGGCACCCCGGGATTCCTCCAGATGATCAGGGCGGCACTCGCAATCAGGCTCAAGGAGCAGATGGGGACCGGCAATATCAAAGCCCGGGAGAAGGAGCTTCTTGAGAGAACCTTCAGTGGCCTGGGATCCATCCCCGGTCTGCATATCCTTGCATCAAACGTCCGGGAAAGGCTTGGCGCCGTCTCCTTCTATATTGACGGCCTTCACTACAACCTGGTTGTCAAGCTTCTGAGTGACAGGTACGGGATACAGGTGAGGGGAGGATGTGCCTGTGCCGGAACCTACGGACACTACCTGCTTGATGTCACATATGACCACAGCCACCGCATCACCGAGATGATCAACAGGGGAGACCTTTCCGAAAAGCCCGGATGGGTAAGGCTTTCTATCCACCCGACGATGACAGATGCAGAACTTGAAACTGTAATTACCGCCATCAGGGAGATAAGAGAACATGCTTCAGAGTGGAGTATCGACTACAACTATAACAGGAGAACCAATGAGTATTCCCACAGGGATGAGACCGGTACCGGCAGGGAAATAGTCCGCTCATGGTTCGACCTTCAGAGCTGAACGAGATGAGAATAACCGAAGTGACAACTGGAGCCCTGAAGCGGGAATTCATTGAGTTCCCGAAAAGGCTTTACAGGGGAGACCCCAACTGGGTCTGTCCCCTTGACAACGAGACGGAAGCTGTTTTTGATCCTGCCCGCAACGCAGCCTTCCGGCATGGCGAGGCAACCCGCTGGATCCTCTCCGGCGACGACGGAAGGACAATCGGGAGGGTGGCCGCATTCATTGATGAAATACGGTCAAAGGCCAACAGGCAACCCACCGGGGGACTCGGCTACTTCGAGGTAATTGAATCGCGCGAGGCCGCTTTCACCCTCTTTGACACCGCCCGCCAGTGGCTGGCGGAGAAAGGCATGAAAGCCATGGACGGCCCGGTCAATTTCGGTGAGAATGACAACTACTGGGGACTGCTCGTCGAGGGATATATGCAGCCCGGCTTCGGGATGCCGTACAACAAGCCTTACTACAGGAACTATTTTGATGAATACGGGTTCCGGACCTATTTTGAGCAGTACAGCTACCACAAGGATGTGGCTGCCGTGGAGGTGTTCCCCGAGCGGTTCAAAAAGATTGCCGAGTGGATATCAAAACGTCCGGGTTATGCATTCCGCCATTTCGAATATTCGCAGCGCGAAAAAATCGCAGCTGACATGGTTGAGATCTACAACGCCACCTGGGCGGTATTCAAGGAAGACTTTACACCCCTCGATCCTGCACGCATACAGAACACATTGCAACAGGCAAAGGCATTCATCGACCCTGAGCTTATCTGGTTCGCCTATCACAATGAAAAGCCCGTAGCGTTCTTCATAATATTCCCTGACCTCAACCAGATAATCAGGCACTTCAACGGCCGCCTGACACTCTGGAACAAGCTGAGATTCGTTTATTACAGGATGACCCACGAGATGACCCGGGCCAGGGCGCTTGTTGCCGGGGTGCACCCCTCATACCAGAACAGCGGCATCGAGTCAGCCATATTCCTCGAGTTGTTCCGTGTGTTCAGGAAGAAACGGTTCTACAGGGAGCTTGAACTGTCATGGGTGGGCGACTTCAACCCTAAGATGATATCAATTTATGAAGCTCTTGGAGCACAAAAGGCAAAAACCCATCTTACCCTGAGATACATGATTGATGATACGCTGCCCTTCAAAATGTACAAGGATGAGATGGATGAAAACCGGGCAGCCAGGGAGGCAAAACTGAAGAACTGAAATTTTTTTGTCACTCCTTTTGTATTTTCTCTATTGTTCATTATCTTTGCACTCCCTTGAAAATGGGTTTTATAACAGTAATTAATTATATCAGAAGATGAAAGAAGGTATACACCCGAGCAATTACAGGATGGTTGTATTTCAGGATATGTCAAACGGATTCACCTTCATGACACGTTCAACAGCTTTTTCACGAGACACAATCAAATGGGAGGACGGCAAGGATTATCCGCTCATCAAGCTTGAGATATCAAACACATCTCATCCATTCTACACGGGCAAGATGAAGCTTGTTGACACGGCAGGAAGGGTAGACAAGTACATGAACCGTTACAAGAATCACCTCGGCAAGAAGACGACATAGGTAAAAATCATACCATAAAGAGCTGCCCTAAACAAGGCGGCTTTTTTTTTGTTTGTCTGTGATGCCGGCCATTGCCGGTGGCTGATGAGGCCCAGGTATTAAAGTAATATTAAGTAAATTTGCATACTTTTACCCGTTATGGAAAAGAAGGTATTCGGAAAGTGGGACAGGATAGGTCTGAATGAACTGGTGGACGAGGGAAGGGAGATAATACCCATTCTTTCTGACGGTGATGACCAGGAGCTTGAGGAGGTACAGATACCGGGCAGCGTGCCACTGCTTCCGCTGCGCAATACGGTCCTGTTCCCCGGTGTGGTGATCCCGATAGCTGTCGGCCGGTCAAAGTCGGTTCAGCTCGTACGTGACGCATACAGGGGCGACAAGCTTGTGGCTGCCGTAGCGCAGCTTGACGCTGAAATTGAAGACCCCGGAGTGCGCGATCTGAACACAATCGGCACCCTGGGACAGGTTGTGAAGCTGCTGGAGATGCCTGACGGCACTACAACTGCAATAATCCAGGGACGCAGACGGGTGGCAATTGACAGCATCATCAGAACTGAACCCTATATGACTGCACAGGTCAGGGCGATGCCCGAACCCAGGGGAGTGGAGGATGAGAAGGACTTCGAGGTGATAATCGGGTCACTCAAGGACCTCTCGGTGAAGATCGTCAAACTCAATCCGAACATCAGCCCCGAGGCCACCTTCGCAGTGCGAAACATTGAGAACAGCACCTATCTCATCAACTACATAAGCGCCAACACCGAGATCAACGTCAATGACAAGCAGAAGCTTCTTGAAGCGGGTTCTCTCCGTGAGCGCGGCCTGAGGCTCCTTGAGCACCTTGTTCGTGAGATACAGCTCCTCGAACTGAAGAACGAACTGCAGTCGAAGGTCAAGTACGAGATAGACCAGCAGCAGCGTGAGTTCCTGCTTCACCAGCAGATGAAGACAATCCAGAACGAGCTGGGCGGCAATCCCGTTGAGAAGGAGGTCGAGGAGTTTCGCGCCAGGGGCGCAAAGAAGCAGTGGGGCGAGGAAGTGGCAAAGGTTTTCGGCCGGGAACTTGAAAAGCTCTCCCGCCTCAATCCTGCCGCTGCCGAGTACTCGGTGCAGGTGAACTACATACAGACACTGCTGGAGCTGCCATGGAATGAATACACTGATGACAACCTCGACCTGAAACATGCACAGCGTGTGTTTGACGAGGATCATTACGGTCTGGAAGAGGTCAAGGAGAGGATACTTGAGCACCTGGCAGTGCTGAAGCTGAAAGGCGACCTCAAGTCGCCCATATTATGCCTGTATGGCCCTCCCGGAGTGGGGAAGACCTCTCTCGGCAAGTCCGTCGCCCGCGCCCTCGGACGCAAATACGCACGAATGTCGCTCGGCGGGCTGCATGATGAAGCGGAGATAAGGGGCCACCGCAAGACATACATCGGCGCCATGCCCGGAAGGGTGGTGCAGAACATACGCCGGGCAGGATCATCCAACCCGGTATTTATCCTCGACGAGATAGACAAGGTGGGGCAGGACTTCCGGGGAGACCCGTCGTCTGCACTGCTGGAGGTGCTGGACCCCGAGCAGAACACCCATTTCTACGACAACTTCCTGGAGCTGGAGTATGACCTCTCGAAGGTTCTCTTCATTGCAACGGCGAACACTCTCTCTACTGTGAGCCCTGCACTGCGTGACAGGATGGAACTGATAGAGATATCGGGCTACCTGGTTGAAGAAAAGCGTGAGATAGCGGTCAAACACCTGATTCCGAAGCAGCTCGAGGCCCACGGCGTTAAGCCTGACCAGTTCATAATTGCCCGCAGTGTGATTGAAGAGGTGATACAGAAGTATACCCGTGAATCGGGAGTCAGGGAACTTGACAAGAGGATAGCCAAGCTTGTAAGACACAGGGCGCGCGAAATCGCTTTTGAAAACAACCCCGAGCCGGAG
>Ga0209467_1001099_pt1 | contig 26296 bp, 24 predicted proteins | sample Higcelwee11metaG_FD_187175 | JGI IMG/M metagenome (GOLD analysis project Ga0209467, IMG submission 187175) | Freshwater pond sediment microbial communities from the University of Edinburgh, under environmental carbon perturbations - High... | ecosystem: Environmental > Aquatic > Freshwater >... | reverse complement strand
TTTTCTGATAGTCATAAATCTGAAATTGAATTATTCAGAAAACATGAACGGACCGACTGACCGTTCAAACGACTTTTGTAAAACATTTGGAAGCTATTTTAGACAGGCGGCTGAGGCGCAAAAAAAAACTGGTCGAAATAACAATGAGTAAGGTGTCCCCGGATTTCTGAGTTTATCTGCCTTGTCGTCGGCTTTGTTACCCTGGACGTCCTGGTCAGCGATAAACTAGGTCGGTTTGCATTCTGTTAAAGGGTTTAAGGATGGACGCAAGTGTTCTGGGTTTAAACATAATGATTCTCCTTGGTTGTAGAGGGTTGGTTATATATTAGTTTCTTAATTTTATTTTCTTGCCAAAAAAACACTAAAAATTAAGGGTTTCCCTGATAGACATCTATTCAGATCAATGATACGAAATAAGCGGAGTTTATCTCATATTAGCGCTTAAAATTTTTCATCATATTAATACTGTGTGAGAGGCATAATGTTGGTTTTTATAAGCTGGTCTGGATCAACAGGCAAAGCAATAGCAGACGCGCTCGGAGAGTGGTTGGAAACGGTTCTTTATGGAGTTAAACCTTGGATTTCCTCACAAGACATTAACAAAGGGACACGCTGGTCGGACGAATTATTAAAAGCACTAAATAACTCTAAAGCGGGCCTTTTCTGCATAACCTCTGAAAGCCTCAATTCTAAATGGATGATATACGAACTCGGAGTTATTGACAGCAACAAGAAACAGTCGCTAATATGCCCGATTGTATTTGGTTCTGAAGAATTAGACATCGGCCCTTACGGCATGTATCAACGAACCAGTTTTGATAAAACTGATTTTCTTTATTTGGCGATATCAATAGCAAACCATCTTAATCTGGAATCCAATTTTTCGAAAGATATTTTTGACCATTGGTGGCCTGACTTGGAAAACAAAATTAATACGATTTTAAAAAATCAGAAAAGCTATACAAAAAGGACAACGCAAGAATTAGCGATCGAGACTCTAAACATAACACAAGACATCCCTTACCAGATTCAAACAAGGGTAGAAAAAATTTTCCAAGAAAGGTCATTCGGTGCCTGCCTTAAAAGGTTTGGCGTAAAAGTTCAAGCCACAGCAAATAAAATGGAAAACTCAATAAATGAGTTCGCGCAAAATCCAGCCCGTAGCGTAGAAAGAATAGGCAATAATATTGCTCGTGAAGTGAAAATAACTACCAACGACATTAAAAGAAGCTGGAAAAGGGCGAAACCTATAGAGAAAGGAAAAGAAACTTTCGTGGAATTAAAAGAGGACTTACATGGAGGGGTGACAAGTATTAAGAAGTGGTTTAAAGACAATTTATAAAATACTTGAGGAGGGGTTCTTTGCGGTACCTTGCCTCAGCAAGGCGGCTTCCTTCCGAAGCATCGTCACCGGTACCCCGTTGCACTACCGCTACGCCCTCCGCCTCCATCCGGCTGGGCCTAAGACTTGCCAAATGTTTGGAAATCCATTACATTTGACTCACTTTTAAGAACACGTGCCGTGCCCGGCACACACAAAGCGCTGAGAGGGACCGGGCTTACAAAGTGGCCTTTCGGAATTGCCTGGTTCATGAAAATTTAACTTTTATCGGAGCGTTTTGGGTTCAAAAGCCTGGCCCAGCACCCCGTTATAAGTTAAAAACAGTAATGTGATTGGATTGAAAGACTGACGATATGGGGAATTACACTGAAATAGAAGTTGAATTCATTGAACGCACTTTAGAACTTATAGATCAATATAATGCCGACTTAGACAAATACCCATTTGAAAAACAATTTAATCATACCCTCCTTTTAAATTGTATGCTTGGTTTAATTATAATGCCAAAAGAAAAGGTCGTTGCATACATTCCAAATGAAAGATTAACCAGCGACTATAAGGCCCAAATTGGGCTGATTGAATCTGATATTAATCCAGATATAAGTAAGCGGTTAGCAAACCCCATCTACAAATCGTTAGCGTACCATGAGAAGATGAGCCATCTTTTAATTAGCGGAGGTTCATCATATGTCAAAAGCAAACAAGAAAAACCAAAAGTGCACCCAATTCTGGAAGCACCATATTAAACAATGGTCTGAATCCGGCATGTCACAGAATAACTTCCGGGGACACCTTATTTATTTGCAGAAATTAAAGCATTTGTTTAAATTTATACCATTGCACGGATGAGTGCAGTGGCTCCGACTTTCCCTCATCACATTACACAAACAGGGAATAGACGGCAACAGACATTTTTCAGCGATCAGGAGTTCGAAGCCTATCTGAACCTTGATGTCGGAATGGTCCCTGGGATTTCCGGGGACAGCTTAGATTTCCGGGGACAGCTTACTTAATGCAAACAAGAAACATACTTCAGCCCGTTAATTCCCGAACATCGAGGGATTTCAGGGGACAGCTTACTCAATTCAAACAAGAAAGGGTGCATTCTAAAAAGTTAGATTGCCTCCTTAGTTGCTATGTCCATGAAATCACACCGTAATGAATGCGCCCAATTTTTTATAATGTTGGCCCAGCGGCCATACAGAACTTGAGCCCTCAAATATATAACCGTTTCAACAAAATCCAATTTCCAAAATGAGCCAGGTGATTTTACTCGAATGTTGATTACTCTGCGGATAGCGCTTTCAATAACTCCAGAGTCGCATTCTAAGAATAAATATGGTTTTCCAACAATGCTCTTGCTCCGGGTCGCAAAAAGCCGCGACCGCAGAAGAGCAAAGTTCTCTTTCTAATGCATAACGCTTGACATTTAATGCAAGGCGTTATATGCTTTAAACATGATAAAAAATTTTAAATGCAAGTACACACAAGCCCTTTACGAAGGAAAAAGCCCAAAGCAATTCAGGCCTTTTCAGGCACAAGCAGAACGTAAGCTCCAAATACTTGACAGTGCAGCCGAACTGTTTGATTTGCGATCTCCACCTGGTAACAGATTCGAAAAATTAGGAGGAGACCGACAGGGGCAGTACAGTATAAGAATTAATAAACAATGGCGTGTATGCTTTGCATGGTCTGATGAACCATACGATGTAGAGATAACAGACTATCATTAGGAGGAACAGGTTATGAATATGAATATGAATAATATGAGAGCAATCCATCCTGGAGAAATAATCAAAGAAGAATATTTAGAACCATTAAATATGAGTGCTAACGCTTTGGCTGTTGCTTTGCGCGTACCAGCACCTCGGATCAATGATGTGATAAGACAAAAGAGAGGGATTAGCATTGATACGGCTCTCAGGTTGGCTAGATACTTCAACACCACCCCGCAATTCTGGATGAACCTACAAATCAGCTATGACCTTAAAATGGCCAAACAGAATATGACAAAAATCGAGGATGAAATTATCCCTTTACAAGCAATTACTGCTTGAAAGCGGCGGGTAACCATCCAAGGATTAAGGATTTCCGGGGACAGCTTTGGATTTCCGGGGACAGCTTACTTGATACAAACAAGAAACATACTTCAGCCCGTTAATTCCCGAACATCGCGCCATTTGGTCCCAAATGGCAGGAATAGCAGCCAAAGCCTGTGCGGGTGATAATGCTGAACGGCTTGACGCCCAGGGCTGCAGACATTTCTGGAACCAGGCGGTCGAGTTTGAGCCGGGTGGTTTCCGGAGCCCTGTCGAATTCGGGTCCCAAAAGCAGTGCTCCGCTTAGTCGGGGCAGGGCAGCCGTGGGCATGTCATATATACCCTGGGTCTCTCCCTGGACATGGCAGAGGCTGCAATCTACCCGGGCAAACCGTTCCGGCTGCCAGGTGCCGAAGACATCGGCGGCAACCGGCAGCACCTTTTGACGCATATGGGCCTTGCGCTGGCTCAGGTCCATTTGTTCCCATGTCAGCTGTTTTCCTTCTGGGTCAAGAGGGCCGACCCGTTTCGGATAGCAGCCGCAAAGCAGTGTTGCGGCCGCAGTCAGAATGAGAATGATGATTGTGAAATATTTGTTGTCCATGGTAATGTCCTCCAAAAGGATTGCCAAAATCATATCTTTATCCACGTTTTTACCGGCAGTTTGATATCCTGGGAGTACTGGATCTGCAAGGCCCTATGAAAAATCGTGCTTATGGCTTACGGCTTCCATTTTTTTCAGTGTAGATCTGTTTTTCGTTGCTGTATGTATTTCGTAACAAAATAAAGGCGTCTATGCAAGGTTGTTTTGACTTGCATTTTTTAAATAGAATCGATTTGTAAAAATGTCTTGACAACTTGACATATTGTCAATTATGATGCCGATATTATTAATTGAGCAGTTTTCCGGATAACGGGTCCACTACAATTTCCGAACAGCTGCAAACTTAAGAGCAATACCGGCTATGCTGAATCCTGACTCCCCCATACCCTTGTATCACCAGATTTGCGAACAGCTCCAGTCCCGCATCCGGGAAGGCATGTATCCGCCCGGGCATATGATCCCGTCTGAAACGGAACTGGCAAAATCATATGGGGTGGGCCGCCCCACCGTGCGTCAGGCCATGGATATTCTGGTGCAACGGGGACTGATCCAAAGAAGGCGGGGGTCCGGAACCTTTGTGAAGGAACCGTCGCCGCAAATTGATCTGTTCTCCCTTGCCGGGACCTCCCAGGCATTTTCAACCAAGGGGGTGCCTACGCAAAAAAGAGTGATTTTACCTTTGAATAAACAAACCGTTACAGGCGATGTGGAAAATCCGTTTCACGGCAAAGCCGCCTTTGCCATGTCCCGTTTGACCGTGGCCCGGGATGAACCTGTGCTGCTGGAGGATATTTTTCTGGACCCGGATCTGTTTGCGGGTATTGAGCATATGGCGCTTGGGGATAACTCCTTGTCCCGGGTGGTGTCCGAACGGTTTTATCTGGCACCTTCCGACGGCACCCAGCAATTCCAGGTGGAGCCCTTGAATGAACAACGGGCCTCTATTTTGGGCATGTCGCCGTTAGAGCCGATTCTGGTGGTCCGGCGGCTGTTAAATTTTCCCAAAGCGCCTGGTGCGATTTATTCGGTGCTGTTTTGCCGAACGGACCGGTTTGCCTTTTCCCAGACCATTAAAAATTCAGATATAAATTTATGACCCGAATCAAATTGCCAACCATTTTAAGAAAGGCAGATACATGAAACACCGCGGATATTACGGTCCCTTTGGCGGGGCATTTTTACCTGAAATCCTTGTGGCCACCTTTGATGAGCTCGATGAGCGGTTCAGGCTGGCCAAAGAAGACAAGCGTTTCTGGGAAGAATATGAAACCCTGATGGCAACTTATTCCTGCCGTCCCACGCCCTTGACCTATGCCGAAAACCTTACCCGGCACTTTGGCGGGGCAAAAATCTATATCAAACGCGAAGACCTCAACCACACAGGCGCCCATAAGGCAAACAACGTCATGGGGCAGGGGCTTTTAGTCAAAAAGATGGGTAAAAAACGGGTGATTGCCGAAACAGGCGCGGGCCAGCACGGTGTGGCCACGGCCACCATGGCGGCCAAGTTCGGATTTGACTGCACCATTTACATGGGTGAGGTGGATGTACTGCGCCAGCGGCCCAATGTCTTCTGGATGGAGCAGCTCGGCGCCACCGTCGTGCCGGTCACCGACGGCACCCGGATTCTCAAAGATGCCATCAACGAGGCATTCAGGGACTGGGTCACCAACATGGACACCACCCACTATGTATTGGGAACCGCCTGCGGACCCCACCCCTTTCCTGAAATGGTCTCCTGGTTCCAGTCCATTATTGGAAAGGAAGCCCGTATCCAGATCATGAAAGCCGAAGGCAGGCTGCCGTCCAAGGTCTTTGCCTGTGTGGGCGGCGGCTCCAATGCCATGGGGCTTTTTCAGGGATTCATGGATGATCCGGTTGAACTTGTGGGCGTTGAAGCCGGGGGCGAAGGTATTGCATCGGGTCGTCATGCATCCCGGCTTTGTTCCGAAGATGCCAGCCCTGGCATTGCCCAGGGTTATAAAACCTATTTTTTGCAGAACAGTGACGGCCAGATGAAAGAGACCCACTCCATCTCCGCAGGTCTCGACTATGTGGGTGTCTCCCCCATTCTTGCCAATATGCGGGATGAGAAAAAAGCCCGGTTTGAATATGCCACGGACACCGAGGTGGTGGACGCGCTTAAGCTGACCATGCGGCTGGAAGGCATTATCCCTGCCCTGGAGTCATCCCACGCCTTTGCAGGCGCCTTTAAGGAAGTTGCAAACATGTCAACGGATGATATCATCATCATCAACCAGTCCGGCCGGGGGGATAAAGACATCTTCACCGTGGCCGATGCCATTGGCGATCCCAAATGGAAAGAATTTATCTGTTCCAAAGCAGGAGAATATCAAAATGAGTGATACAATTACTTCGGCACCTGCCCCCGCCTTTCTGGAAACCTATATCCGGGAACAGCGAAAGAAAAAAGATATTTTGTTGATGACCCATATTGTCATGGGCTACCCTTCCTTTGACGCCTCATTTGAAATTGTCCGGCAGATGGTGGACGCCGGCGTGGACCTGATGGAGCTGCAGATTCCGTTTTCAGAACCCATGGCAGACGGGCCGGTGATCCTCAAGGCCAACCAGGCCGCCCTTGACCGTGGCGCCACAGTGGAAAAATGTTTTGCGTTTGCCCAAAAGGTGTCGGACAGTTTTGACATTCCGTTTTTGTTCATGACCTATGGCAACATTCTCTTTAAATACGGGATGGATGCGTTTGCCTCCCGCATGTCGGAAATTGGAATAAAAGGCGCCATTGTCCCGGATTTTCCGCCGGAGGAGGCAGGTGATTATCTGTCTGCCATGAAAAAATATGATCTCTCCCCGGTGTTTATCTTTTCTCCGGAGACATCGGATCAGCGTATGCAGATGATCAATACCCATGCCACAGGCTTTATTTACTGCCTGGCAAGAAAAGGGGTTACCGGAAAAGAGACTCAGTTCTCGTCAGAAATGGGAAGCTACCTTGACCGGTGCAGGCAACTCACCCGCCTGCCCACGGCCGTGGGCTTCGGGGTAAAAGAAAAGGCCGACGTTGATTTTCTTGTGGGCAAAGCAGACATTGCCGTGGTGGGTTCCCAGACCATCCGGGAGGTGGAGCAAAAAGGGGTGGATGCCACTGGCCCGTTTATTCGCAGTCTGACAGAATAAGGCTTTTATATTTCCATTTGGTTAAAATACCATTGCTCCTTGATTCCTGATCCGGTTTTGGGTTTTATGATACAAATAAAGTGTTTGATCTGGTATAAACGAGCATGCCGTGATGGACACAACAAAAAAATGAAAGATATGAGTGGTGAGTGGTGAGTTGTGAGTATTGAGTATTGAGAAAATAGCTTGTTTTAAATCTCACGACTCAATACTCACTACTCATATCTTTCTTGTAAAAAGAATAAAAAATCTAAAATCCTTAGAGGAAACGCACCATGAATGTGGATGGAAAACAGATGCGGCCCATCTGGTTTGATAATGAGTCAAAAACTGTTCGGGTTATAGACCAGAGACGCCTGCCCCATGAGCTGATTGTCCAAGACCTGACAAACAATGATCAGGTCATCCATGCCATCAAGGAGATGTATGTCAGAGGCGCTCCGTTGATCGGTGCCACAGGGGCGTTGGGTGTCTATGTCATTCTGGTGCAGAAGGGCAACCAGGGTGCGGATGATGCATGGTTTAAGCGTGAGTGCGCACGTCTTCGATATGCCCGGCCCACCGCCACCAATCTGGCCTGGGGCGTGGACCGGGTCATGGAGAAAGCCCTCAACGCGTCCGAATATGGCGCCCGGGTGGCAGCCGCGTTGAAAGAAGCCCTGGGCGTTGTGGAAGAAGAGGCTGTAAATTGCCGGAAGATCGGTGAATTCGGTCTCTCCATCATCAAGGAGATTGCTGAAAAGAAAAACGGTGAGCCCGTAAACATCCTGACCCACTGCAATGCCGGATGGCTTGCCTGCATCGAGTACGGCACAGCCACAGCACCCATGTACACCGCGTTTGATGCAGGTATTGACATTCATGTCTGGGTGGATGAGACGCGGCCTCTAAACCAGGGATCGCGCTTGACTGCCTGGGAGCTTGGCAAACACGGTATCCGTCATACCGTGATCACGGATAATGCCGGAGGCCATCTCATGCAGCACGGCATGGTGGATCTGGTCATTGTCGGCACGGACCGCACCACCCGGGCCGGTGATGTGGCCAATAAAATCGGCACCTACCTCAAGGCACTGGCTGCCCGGGACAACAATGTGCCCTTCTATGTAGCGCTTCCATCATCCACCTTTGACTGGACCATCACTGACGGTGTAAAAGATATTCCCATTGAAGAGCGGGACCCGGACGAGATTAAATACGTTCAAGGGTTTTACGATGGAAAAATTTCATCTGTTCTGGTGCCGCCGGAAAGCAGTCCGGCGGCCAACCACGCATTTGATGTGACCCCGGCCCGTCTTGTGACCGGATTCATCACCGAACGCGGCATTTGCGGTGCCGGTGAAGAACAGATTATGGCATTGTTCCCAGACAAAAAAAGCAGATAAAAAAATCGGATAAAAGAACAGGTGCGCGTGAAGACGCAGCCCGAAAAAAGGATTTTGGAAATCAGTTTATGACGACACCCCTCACAGACCTGGAAAAAAAAGTAATTTCACTGTTGCAGACCGACATCCCGGTTTGCAAACGCCCCTATCTTGAAATGGCAGAACAGATCGGGATTTCAGAAGAAAAATTTCTTAAAGTGCTGTCCAGTCTCCATGACAGAAATATGATCCGGCGTTTTGGTGCCACGCTTAAACATCAGAAGTCGGGATTCAAGGCCAATGCCATGGTGGCCTGGAAAGTGCCTGAAGAGCGGGTGGAAGAGGTGGGAAACATCATGGCCTCCTTCCGTGAGATCACCCATTGCTACCGGAGGGATCCTGCGCCCGGGTGGGATAGGAACCTGTACACCATGGTTCACGGGGCAACCGAGGATGAATGCTTTGCCATTGCGGCAAAGGTCTCAGAAGCCACGGGTGAAAAGGATTATACCCTGCTGTTTTCCCGCCGGGAGCTGAAAAAAACATCCATGCAGTATTTTGAAAGCTGATCCGCCTCACATTCTTTGCGTCAATCCCTGGGTCCACGATTTTGCCGCTTTTGATTTCTGGGCCCGGCCCTTGGGTCTTTTTACCATTGCCGCCATCCTGCGCCAGAACCGCGTGCGGGTTTCATTTCTGGACTGCATGAATCGGTTTCACCCCCGGAAAACAAAACCTGTCAAGGTGTATTGGGACGGCAGAGGCCCCTTTGACAAAACCCAGATTCCTTTACCCCGGGCGCTTGACGCCGATCTGGGCCATGTCAGTAAAAAATTCACCCGGTACGGGGCTTTAAAAGAGTGGATTGAGCAGGATCTTCTGGCCATGGATCGGCCCGACCTGATCCTGGTTACCTCGCTTATGACCTATTGGGCCACGGGTGTGGCTGAAACCATTGCCCTGCTCAAAAAGATTCTTCCCGACGTGCCCGTGGTGTTGGGCGGTATTTATGCGAGTCTTTGTGAAACCCATGCCCGAAAATATTCCGGGGCAGACCAGGTCATTACCGGCCCGGCCGAACCCGTCCTGGCAGATCTGGTTGAAACCTACACCGGGTTTACCCTCAATGAGATGCCCGACCCGGCAGACCTTGACACCACCCCTTTTGCAGCCCTGGATCTTCAGGACGCCATTGCCTATGCGCCAATTTTGACCTCCCGGGGGTGTCCCTTTTCCTGTGAATACTGCGCCTCTTCCTTTCTTGAACCCCGCTTGCGGCGGCGCTCCCCTGAAAATGTCTTTCAGGAGCTCTGTCACTGGCATAACAATTTTCAGGTGAAAAATTTTGCCTTTTACGATGATGCGCTGCTAATTAATCCGGAACGATATGCGTTTCCCCTGCTTGAACGCATTATTGATGAAAAAATGGACATCTTTTTTCACACCCCCAATGCCCTGCATATAAAAGAGATCTCGGCAAAAGCAGCGGATCTGATGTTCAAAGCAGGATTTAAGACCATCCGCCTGGGGCTTGAAACCGCAGATTTTTCAAGCCATCGCCACGACATTAAGGTGAAACGGAATGAATTTTTTACAGCCGTGGATCACCTGCGTACATCAGGATTTGCAAAGGATCAGCTGGGCGCCTACCTTCTATGCGGACTGCCCGACCAGAATCTTGATGAGGTGGAAGCGTCCGTCAACCTGGTGAAAGGCCTGGGGCTAACCCCGGTTCTCGCCTATTACACCCCCATCCCTCACACCCCCATGTGGGCGGATGCCGTAAAAAATGCCCGTTTTGATATCACGGCCCATCCGGCGCTGACCAACAACAGCTTGTTTCCCTGTGTGCGCTCGCAACAGGATCTGGATCGCATTTCTCAATTGAAAAAGATAGTGAAATAACGTATATCCCATTAATTATAAAATATAATTTAATTGAATAAAATTATGATAGTATTTGATTTGGAATGCATTAACGGGCACGTTTTTGAAGGCTGGTTTGATGACCGGGACGATCTTAGCCGGCAGCAGGAGCAGGGCCTTCTGCAATGCCCCGTGTGTGACAGTTTCTCAGTAAGCCCCAAGCTGTCTGCCGTGGCCATACGAAGATCGGCCGCCCCAGTTTCCGGCGGTTCAGGCCGGGAGATGGCTTCCCAGGCCCAACTGGACGCCATGGCCGAATTTGCCGAAAGGATGACCCAGTACGTTGAAAACAACTATGAAAATGTAGGCTCATCCTTTGCAAAAGAAGCCTTGGAAATGCATTACGGGGTCAAAGAGTTCAAACCGATCCGGGGCACCACCACCAAGGAAGAGGAAAAAACCCTGGAAAAAGAAGGGGTCCCGGTATTTAAACTTCCAACCTTTAACACAGACAACGAAGACCTCAATTAATTCGCTCGTTTCCTGCGCCCTGCTCAATATAATAATAAAAGGAGCCTGACATGAAAAGGTTTGTCCAGTTTTTTGTTGTTATTTCAGTCATCATCATCATCTCCTGCGGATCGGGTTGGGCCAAAACGCGGCTTCCCGTGTTTGTCAGCATCGTGCCCCAGCAATATTTTGTGCAACAAATCGGCAAAGATAAAGTAGACGTTGCCGTGATGGTCCAACCCGGGGCAAGCCCGGCCACATATGAGCCAAAACCCGCACAAATGGCCAAACTATCCAAAACCCGCCTCTATTTCTCCATTGGCGTGCCCTTTGAAACATTCTGGCTGGACAAAATTGCATCCGCCAATCCGGATATGACCATTGTGCATACGGATAAAGACATAGAAAAACAGTCCATGGGTGTCCACCATCACGGGGGGGAAGAGCAGGCTGATCAAGATGATGACAAGGCCCGGGCAGAAGAGGACCGTGACCACGAAAATGATCATGGCCATGCCGGACTGGACCCGCATATCTGGCTCTCTCCCAGGCTGGTCACGATCCAGGCCAAACACATCCTTGGCGCCCTTGCCGCCGCAGACCCTGAAAATATGGATTTTTACACGGCCAATTATAATACCTTTGTTAAGGAGATTGATGCCCTTGATCAGCATTTGATCCAGATGCTAAAGGACAATGCCGGCATGCAGTTTATGGTTTTTCATCCGTCATGGGGGTATTTTGCCAGGGATTACAAGCTGAAAATGATCCCCATTGAAATAGAAGGTAAGAACCCTAAGCCGGCAAAGCTCCAGGCTCTGATCCGGTATGCCAGAGACGAAGCCATCAACGTGATTTTTGTCCAGCCCCAGTTTTCAACCAAGAGTGCAGACCTTGTGGCCAAGGAGATCAACGGACAGGTTATACCAGCTGATCCCCTGGCGTTGGATTGGCTGGATAATATGAAAAAAGTGGCTGAACAGTTCAAGGAGGTCCTGAAATAATCGCGATTTTAGAAAAAGCCCTGGTTACGGTTGAAGATGTGGATTTTTCCTACAATGGAGATCCTGTTCTTTCCGGAATCAATCTGACCATCCGGGAACATGATTTTATAGCCTTTATCGGCCCCAACGGCGGAGGGAAATCCACCCTGATTCGTCTGATCCTGGGTCTGATCAAGCCGGATAAGGGTAAAATCCGAGTGCTGGGGGAGCGTCCCGGCAGGCATACACAGGCCCTGGGATATGTGCCCCAGAACGTCCATATCAACAACCATTTCCCCATTACCGCCCTGGATGTGGTGCTCATGGGATGCCTGGGTACGGGAGGGCATTTCGGGCAGTCCAGACGGACCCGGAAAGAGTGTGAAAAAGAGGGGTTGGCCACGCTGGAGCGCATGGGTATGGCCGAACATGCCCGCAAAAAGATTGGGGAACTTTCCGGAGGACAGCGCCAGCGGGTGTTCATTGCCCGCTCTCTGATGACCCGGCCACGTCTGTTGCTTCTGGACGAACCCACGGCAAGCATAGACTCAAAAGGGCAGAGGGATTTTTTAAACCTGCTTGAAGCCCTGAATAAGGATGTGGCCATTGTGGTGGTCACCCATGATTTGTTTTCCGTGTCCAGTTATGTCAAATCCGTGGCCTGCGTGAACCATGGGCTGCATTATCATTCCGAGGAGGAGATTAAAGGACAGATGCTTGAAACCATGTATGCCTGCTCGGTGGAAGATGTGTGCCGGGTACAGGTGTTGACCCAGGTCCTGCCCGGGGCAGGGCATAAGCACGCAGGAGGAGCCGATGGAAATTCTTAAGTACGAGTTCATGCGTCATGCCTTGGCCGCAGGACTGCTGACCAGCGTCATCTGTGGCATCATGGGCACGCTGGTGGTGGTGAACCGCATTGTGTTCTTATCCGGGGGCATTGCCCACGCCGCCTATGGGGGGATCGGCATGGCATTTTATTTCAACTGGCCCGTGATCCCTTCCACCATGGGGTTTTCCCTGGGCGCCTCCCTGGTCATGGCAGCAGTTACCCTGAACAACAGACAAAGGGCGGATACCGTCATTGGCGTGATCTGGGCTGTGGGCATGGCATTCGGCATTATTCTGGTGGATCTGACCCCAGGGTATAATGTGGATCTGATGAGCTATCTTTTCGGCAGTATTCTTACTGTGCCCGGATCAGATTTGGTCATCATGGGTATCATCGGCACCCTGATTCTTGTTCTGGTTGTCTTTTTCTACAAGGAGCTTATGGCGGTTTCGTATGACGAGGAATTTGCGGGCCTGAGGGGGCTTCCGGTCCACGGGATCTACTTTTCCCTGATCGCCATGCTCGGACTCACCGTGGTCATGGTGATCCAGGTGGTCGGGCTGATTATGGTGATTGCGCTGCTCACCATCCCTCCGTTCATGGTGGAAAAATATGCCCGCTCCCTGGGGGCAATGATGGCCGGTTCAAGTTTGCTGGGCGCCTGTTTCACCATGGCAGGGCTCTATTTGTCCTACCGGTTTGACCTGACCTCGGGGGCTGCCATCATCATGGTGGCCGGCACCGTATTCCTGGTCACCCTGGGTGTTGAAAAACTCCGGGACTTTATACCCAGAACGGTTCGGCATGCCGGAGAACGATAGGGGTAATGTCATGTGTATTCACTGTGACTATAGACACAATGCCGTTTATTCAAACAGTTTATTCACTGCAGCCGCAACCTTTGCTTCGTCCGCCGGGTGGGGGATGGTGATCTGGTCGCCATTGGGGTTTTGGGTATTGTAGGCAATCGCAACCTCCCTTGCGTTGGGATTGCCGGCCCAGTTCCTTCGGGCCACCCCGCCCATGACATCCCAGAGCATGGCGGATTTGATGATTGAATCCACGCGTTCGCTGCCGTCGAGCACCAGGCCGAATCCGCCGTTCACGGCCTTGCCGATGCCGGTGCCCCCGCCGTTATGCAGTGCCACCATGCTCATGCCCCTGGCGGCATTGCCGGCAAAGCAGTGGGTGGCCATGTCGGCGCACACATTGGAACCGTCATGGATATTGGCGGTTTCCCTGAACGGGGAATCCGTGCCGCCGGGGTCATGGTGGTCCCGCCCCAGCATGATGGGGGCGCAGACTTCACCGGTTCGGACCATTTTATTGAATTTCAGGGCAATGGATACCCTGCCTTCCGCATCCTGGTATAAAATCCGGGCCTGGGAGCCTACCACCAGTCTGTTTTGTTTGGCATCCCTGATCCACACGTAATTGTCCCGGTCATAGGACCGGCGGTCCGGATCAATGCAGGACATGGCCGCGGCATCGGTTTTATCCAGATCTTCGGGTTTTCCGGAAAGGCATACCCAGCGAAAGGGGCCGTACCCGTAATCGAAAATCGGTCCCATGATATCTTCAAAATAGGAGGGGTAAACAAATCCGTCCTTGGCATCCACACCATTTCTGGACACTCCGCTGACACCGGCATCAAATACTGCTTTTAAAAAGGCATTGCCATAGTCAAAAAAATAGGTGCCGTTAGCCGTGAGTTTTTGAATCAGTTCATAATGCCGCTTCAGGCTGTCATCCACCAGGCGTTTGAACCGGGTCCTGTCTTTGGCCAAAAGTTCGGTGCGCTCCTCGAACGTCAGGCCCACGGGACAGTACCCGCCGTCATAGACCACATGGCATGAGGTTTGATCGGACAACAGATCCACGGTCAAATTTTTTTTGATCAAAAAGTCGAGCAGGTCCACGATGTTGCCGTGAAACGCAATGGAGGTGTTTTCCTTTGCTTTTACAGCGCTCTTGGCTCTCCGGTAAACCGTTTCCAGGTCATCGGAAACCACATCCACCCAGCCCTGCTCATGCCGGGTTAACACCCTGGAGGAATCCACCTCTGCGATGATGGAGGCCGCCCCTGCAATTTTAGCCGCCTTGGGCTGGGCCCCGCTCATGCCCCCAAGTCCGGATGACACAAAGAGCAGTCCTGCCAGATTCCCGTCCGCCGGAACCCCGCACATCTGCCGCCCGGCATTGAGAAGTGTGTTGTAGGTGCCGTGGACAATCCCCTGGGGGCCGATGTACATCCAGCCGCCGGCCGTCATCTGGCCGTAGGAAGAAACCCCCATCTGCACGGCAATCTCCCAGTCCTCCGGGTTGTCGTAAAGCCCCACCAGAAGCCCGTTGGTGATGATAACCCTGGGGTTGTCCGGTGCCGAGGCAAAGAGCCCCAGCGGGTGCCCGGACTGCATCACCAGGGTCTGGTGGTCGGTGAGTGCCGCAAGGTAGCGTTTGATCAGCTGATACTGCATCCAGTTCTGGCACACCGCGCCGGTCTCCCCGTAGGTCACCAGTTCATAAGGATACAACGCCACATCAAAATCAAGGTTGTTGTCGATCATCACCTGGACTGCTTTGCCGGCCACACACCTTCCCTTGTAGTCATGAATGGGCTTTGCCCTGATATGCCCCTGGGGACGAAAGCGGTAGCCATAAATCCGGCCCCGGGTCCGAAGTTCTTCTAAAAATTCAGGAATAAGTTCATCATGAAGCGTTGCAGGGATATAGCGCAGAGCGTTTTTCAGGGCCACAGCGGTTTGTGACCGGGTCAGGCGAAACCCTCTGTCAGGCGCCCTGCGGACGCCCGGACGAAATTGTTTTTCAGGCGGAAGGGTATCCGGCAGACAGATGGTCATAGACGGGGCAGGCGGATTGCTCATCGCTTTTTCTCCTTCGTGCTGTCCGGCAGGGAATGACGCCTGCCGATGGATTTGATTGGCTTGAATATACAAAAATTATCGCCTGAAAAAACACATGTCAACGCTTATCTTGATTCATCGTTTCCTTAATTTTTCCATGTGCCGCACAATAATCTTTTTGACAATGCATTGAGATTCATGACAGTTAAAGGGCAGCAAATTTCAGATCCCGGCTGTTCCGGGAAACTGTAAGCGGTTTTTTGGCTCGTGTCATTTTGTTTGTAAGAATAAGGAAAGCGTCATGAATAAACCCCATCAACTGACTGTATTTGATTTTTTTCACAGAAACGCACAGATGAACGGCCCGGGATGCGCCCTGTACTTTAATGGTGAAACCCGCAGCCATTCAGAACTGTTTGACGATGCCTGCCGGCTGACCAAGGGTATGGCAACACTCAATCTGGCTGCCGGCAGCCGTGTGGCCCTGGTCGCCAAAAACCACCCGGCATTTTTTCACCTGTTTGCATCGGCTTCCGCCTTAAACCTGTCTCTTGTACTCATCAACCGGCGTCTGGGCGAAGAAGAACTGGCCCATGCCCTTGATGACACTGCCCCACAGGTGGTCATTTATGATAACGAAATGAAAGACAAAATTGATCCCCTGGTTCAGGAGAGAAGCGGCATTGTACACAGCTTCAATCTATCGGACAATTTTTTTTCCCTCTATGCGCAGGATTCCCGGGGTGCCGTTGAACTGGCCGCCGCCTCAGACCTGGGTCTTGCTTATATCATTATCCACACTGCAGCAGTCCAGGGTAAACCAAGGGGGGCGGTGCTCAGTCAGGCCAATCTTATCCTGGCCAACCTTCAGCTTATGCATGCCTATGGTCTGGACAAAACAAAAACCTATTTGAATATTTTGCCCCTGTTTCACATCATGGGGGTGAATATCGGGCTTGCCACGCTCATGGCCGGTGGGAAAAATGTGATTATGGACCAATTTTCCCCCCAATCCAGCCTCGATTTGATCCAGGAACAAAATGTATCTATTTTCGGATCCTTTCCACCGATTCTGGGCCGTATTCTGGAATGCATCCAGTCCCAGGATACGCCGCCGGATCTATCCGGCCTTGAAATTGTGGCAGGCCTTGAAAACCCGGAAACCGCAGGACTTTGGGAAGCTGTTACAGGGTCAAAATTCTGGATCATGTACGGACAGACGGAAACCTCCGGCCTGATTACGTTTTCCCCCATTTTTGAAGCGCCCGGATCTGCGGGCAGGGTATCGCCCCTGGTCAGAATGATCGTTGCCGATGATCTGGATAATGCCCTGCCGGCAGGCAGCACCGGAGAAATCCTTGTCAAAGGCCCCCTGGTATTCAAGGGATACTGGAATGCCGACGACCTTAATGCATTTACATTCAGAAACGGCTGGCACCATACAGGAGACATGGGTCAGCTGGATGAAAACGGATACCTTTATTTCAAAGGCCGCAAGCCGGAAAAGGAATTGATCAAACCCGGCGGGGAAAACGTGTTTCCGGCAGAGGTGGAAAATGCCCTTGTCAGCCATGAGGCGGTGGACAAGGCATGTGTGTTCGGCGTGCCGGATGCGGAATTTGGAGAGGCCGTCAAGGCCGTGTGTACCCTGAATGTTGGCTTCACCGTTGAAGAAAAAGAGCTAATTGCCTACACCGGCACCCTGATTGCCGGTTTTAAGAAACCAAAATTCATTGTGTTTGTTGATCAGTTGCCCCTGACTGCAGCAGGAGATATCGACCGTTTTGCAATTAAAGAAAAATATACCCACGGGCAATAAACATCATACCTTGCAACCCCGGCACACGCCTTGTCGACAAAAGGCTTTGTCTCAAAGATTGTGCCATACCTTTTTTTTATTCTCTCTTTCTTATTGTTCAATAATGATTACTTCTTTATTGACGAAAATAAAAGTTATTTGTATAAAACTTATTCGCAGTAACGTTAAAAAACATCACAAGGTATATTGTGAATTATAAAAGGAGTTTTTAATGACCGTCATCAACCTGAGACAAATGAAGCGGAACCAGACCGGGGTCATTACCTCTGTGAAAGCGCAGGGCGAAATGGGTCGCCGGATAAGGGATATGGGAATTGTACCCGGCAAAGAAGTTACCGTCCAGGGCAGGGCACCGCTGTATGACCCCGTGGCATTGCGGATCATGGGATTCACCTTGACCTTAAGAAACAACGAAGCCGATTATATCCAGGTGGAGGTGGAATAGAATGAGCATAGCGATTGCCCTTGCAGGAAACCCAAATGCTGGAAAAACAACCCTTTTCAACGAACTGACAGGTGCCCGTCAGCATGTGGGCAATTACCCCGGGGTCACCGTGGAAAAAAAACAGGGCACCTGCGTTTCCGAGGCCGGCACCTTTGAAATCATTGATCTTCCCGGCACCTATTCCCTGACCGCCTATTCACTGGAAGAGGTGGTGGCAAGGGACTACCTGGTTAATGAAAAGCCCGCCATGATCGTTAATATCGTGGATGCGTCAAACCTGGAACGTAACCTTTACCTGTCCGTGCAGTTCATGGAGATGGGTATTCCGGTCTGCCTGGCCCTGAACATGATGGATGTGGCCCAAAAAAGGGGCATAGAGATCAATGCCGACAGGCTGTCCGAGCTTTTGGGCGTTCCTGTGGTTCCCATGGTGGCGAGGACCGGCAAGGGCAAAAAAGAGCTGCTGGCCCAAGTGGCAAAAGGCATTGACAAACCGGCCGCACCCTTATTGATCTCCTATGGCCAGGACATTGACAAGACCCTGGATGAAATGGAAAAGATTATCCGGGAAAACAACTTTTTAACAGATAGATATCCGCCCCGCTGGGTGGCACTTAAGTATCTTGAAAACGACAATCAGATTCTGGAGCTTGGCGCGGACTGCAGTAAAGAAACAGCCGGCAAACTTATAGAAATTGGGGAAAAAGTCGGCAGGCATATGTCAGCGACCCTTGATACCCATCCCGAAGGCATGATTGCCGACCAGAGATACGGATTTATCAACTCCATCCTCAAGCAAAATGTGGTCCGGTTCGCCTATGACCGTAACCGGCTCCAGCGTTCGGATCAGATCGACAAAGTGCTGACCAACCGATTTTTGGGCCCCTTGCTGATGGTGGCGGTGCTGGCAGCCTTGTTCCAGTTTACCTTTACTTACAGTGCCTTGCCTGTTGAATGGATTGAAGGGCTTTTTGGCTGGATCAGCGGGGTCGCGGATGCGATCCTGCCCGACGGCCTTCTCAAATCCATGATTGTATCCGGAATCATTGACGGTGTGGGGGGTGTCATGGGGTTTGTGCCGCTGATCATGTTCATGTTTCTGGGTATCTCCTTTATTGAGGATTCAGGATATCTGGCCAGAATGGCCTTTATGCTGGACCGGGTATTCCGGATATTCGGACTCCACGGCAGTTCTGTCATGGCATTTATTGTTTCCGGCGGCATTGCCGGCGGGTGTGCCGTACCCGGCGTTATGGCGGCCCGGACTCTGAAATCTCCCAAGGAACGTCTGGCCACCCTTCTGACTGTGCCGTTCATGAACTGCGGTGCCAAACTGCCGGTATATGCCCTGCTGGTGGCAGCATTTTTTCCCAAGAGCCAGACCACTGTCATGGTCATCATTACCATGATCTCCTGGATCGGGGCCCTGCTGGTGGCAAAACTTTTAAGGAGTACGGTCATTCGTGGAGAATCCACTCCCTTTGTCATGGAATTGCCCCCCTACCGGCTGCCCACCCTTAAAGGGCTCTGGATACACACCTGGGAAAGAACCTGGCAGTACATGAAAAAGGCAGGTACTGTAATCCTGGGTATCTCTATTCTTCTTTGGGCCATGATGACCTTTCCCGGACTGGATGACAAAACCACGGCACAATTTGAATCCCTGCGTACAGCTATCATTGATTCAGTTCAGGCAGACATTTTAAAGGAAATTGACACCGCAGATAAAGACGCTGAGCTTTCCCCTGAGGCCCGAAAGGTAAAGGATGCCCTGGCGGGTATTGACGGTCGGAAATCCCTGACCAGGCTTGAAAATTCTTTTGCCGGCAGAATCGGCAAAACCCTTGAAAAAATTTCTTACCTGGCCGGATTTGACTGGCGGACCAATATCGCCCTGCTGGGTGGTTTTGCAGCCAAGGAGGTGGTGGTGTCCACACTGGGAACAGCCTATTCTCTTGGGGATGTGGATTCTGGAAGCACAGAATCCCTGGGACAAAGGCTTGCCAAAGCCCCTGGGTGGGGGCCTGTCACCGCCTTTGCTCTGATGATTTTTACAATCTTTTACTCCCCTTGTTTTGTGACGGTTGCGTGTATTGCAAAGGAGACCGGGTCTTGGAAATGGGCGGCATTTTCAGTGGGCTTTAATACGGCCCTGGCTTTTGCGCTGTCAGTGTTGGCGTACCAGGTCGGCTCCCTGATTGTTAATTAAAAAAACACACGTTAAGGAGGAAAAAATGGGAAATATTCTGGTTGGACTGATTGTGGCCGCAGCCCTGTTTTATTTGATCAGAAGAGTGATCAAAATTTTTAAAGGAGATTCCTCATGCAGCTCCGGATGTGAAGGGTGCACGCCCTCCCCGCAGCAGAAGTGTTGCAGCCCAAAAGACAATTCGGAGACTAACCGGTTGGAATAAAAGAATCGGGAGCGAACAATGGATACCCAAGGCGCTTTTGCTGCAAAAATATACGACCCTGTACTCTTTTTTGCCCTGAAAAACATCCGGCAGGATATCATCCGTCTGATTCCAGACCATGACGCACGCATTCTGGATCTGTGCTGCGGGACCGGCGATCAGTTGAGAAGATTGTCAAACGCAGGCTTCAGCAATTTAACAGGTGTGGATATATCCTCCGACATGCTTAAGGTTGCCCGGAAAGGCAATAAAATTGCAAAGCTGATGGAATGTGATGTGCAGCACACAGGACTGCCTGGTGCAAGTTTCGACATCATTATCATTTCCCTTGCAGTTCATGAAAAATCTGCCCAGATGCAAAATAATATGCTGGCGGAGGCGAATCGTCTGTTAGCGCCGGGCGGTCAACTTATTTTAGTGGATTTTTCTCTGGATGATCAGGCCAAGATGATGAGCAAAATCGCTGCCACCATGATTGAACGCCTCGCTGGTGAAGCACATTATCGTAATTTTAAAACTTATGTAAAAAAAGGCGGTATGATCTCTGTTATCCAGGGTCGTTTTAAAATACGGCAACAGATCAGGCATGCGCAGGGCGTGATCAGCATCTGGACAGTGACGGCAAGCAACCATAATCTGTCTGCCGGCCTGCTTTAAACGATAAAAGAATCAAAGGCAGGGTAAATGATGCCCCGCCTTTTCTTTGTAACAACTGTTGTTTTTTTATCGCGTCATGCCGTGTTCTGATGCCGCGAAATCAAAATTTATTTGTAATCGTAAAATCCCTTGCCGGTCTTGCGTCCCAGCCATCCTGCCTGCACATATTTTCTTAACAGCGGGCAAGGTCTGTATTTGGAGTCCTTGAATCCGTCATACAGGGTTTCCATGATGGCAAGGCAGGTGTCCAGACCAATGAGGTCGGCAAGGGTCAACGGGCCCATGGGATGTGCCATTCCAAGCTTCATGACCGTATCAATGTCCTCTTTGGTGCCGACGCTCTGGTAGAGACAGAAAACCGCCTCATTGATCATGGGCATCAGTATCCGGTTGGCGATGAACCCGGGGAAGTCATTGGCTTGGGCCGGGATCTTTCCGAATTTCTTGGACAGATCCCAGGTCAGTTTAAAAGTCTCTTCGGAAGTGGCAATCCCCCTGATGACCTCCACAAGTTTCATCATGGGCACGGGGTTCATGAAATGCATGCCGATCACCTTGTCCGGTCGGGAGGTCTGGGCTGCTATGCTGCCGATGGGAATGGATGACGTGTTGGAGGCCAGGATCACGTTCTCTGGGCAGATTTCGTCCAAGTTCCTGAATATTTGAAATTTCAGGTCTTCACGTTCCACGGCGGCTTCCACCACGAAATCGGCCTTGGCCATATCCTTTAAATCCGTAGTGGTGGTAATTCTGGCAAGGGTGGTATCCTTATCCGCCTGGGTTATTTTTTCTTTCTTTAACAGACGGTCCAGGGAGGCTGAAATTGTTGCAAGGCCTTTCTCGCAGAACTCTTCTTTAATGTCGCTCATGATTACATTCATTCCTGCCGCAGCAGCCACCTGGGCAATACCGTTGCCCATCTGACCGGAACCCACAACACCAAAGGTGTTTACTTCCATTGTTTTATTCTCCTATACAGTCAACGTGGAAAAGTTTTTTTTAGAACAGACAATAGTTACCGGTTGACAACTAGTGCCACGGCCTCTCCCCCCCCTAAACACAGGGAAGCAAGGCCGGTTCTCACATCTCTTTTGGCCATTTCATACAATAATGTGGTCAGAACCCGGGCGCCTGAGGCGCCGATGGGATGGCCCAAGGCCACGGAACCGCCGTTGACGTTCACCTTTTCCGGGTCCAGTTCCAGGACCTTGTTGATGCCGGTGGAGGTGCCGGAAAAGGCCTCGTTGATTTCAAACAAATCCACGTCATGAATACCGATACCCTGTTTTTTTAAGACTTTGGGGATGGCGTAAATGGGTGCCATGAGCACATATTTCATATCAATGCCATAGGAGGCCTGGGCGCCGATTTCTGCCATGACCGTGCATCCCAGCTCTTTTGCTTTTGATTCGCTCATTATCACCACGGCGCTTGCGCCATCGGCGATGATGGACGCATTGCCTGCCGTGCCCACACCCTCTTTTTTAAAAGCGGGTTTCATTTTGGACAAAACTTCAAAAGTTGTCTCCTGGGGGCATTCGTCCGTATCAAAGATTTTAGGATCACCCTTTCGCTGGGGGATCGAAACAGGCATAATTTCATCCTTAAACCGCCCTTGGGCAATAGCCTTGTTGGCCCGGGCATAGGACTGGGCTGCAAACCGGTCCTGGTCTTCACGGGTCACTTCCCAGCGCTCGGAGCAAAGTTCATTGGACATGCCCATGTGAAAATCATTTACAACATCCCACAGCCCGTCATGGACCATATGGTCCTCAATGCTTCCGGGCCCCATGCGATGTCCCCACCTGGCCTTTTCCATATAATAAGGCGCCATGCTCATGGTCTCCATGCCGCCGGCTACCACAACATCAGCATCGCCGCACTCGATGGCCTGGGCTGCCAGCATAACGGCTTTAAGGGATGACCCGCACACCTTGTTTACGGTAATGGCTTCCACTTCCCAGGGTAGGCCTGCCTTAACCACCGCCTGTTTTCCAGGATTCTGGCCGTACCCGCAGGGCAGGACCATTCCCATGATGCATTCATCCACCACGGCATCCTCAATATCAGCACGTCGGATTGCTTCCCTGATGACAAGCCCCCCAAGTGTTGTGGCGCCCATGCCGCTTAAGGAACCGCCAAAACTGCCAAGGGGGGTTCGGGTCGCACTGACGATAACTGCTTTGTTCATTCTAAACTCCTTTATTCTCTTTAGACAGATAAGGTTTAAATGCAGATATCAGGACTCAAACGCAGCACCGGTACCGGGCTGTGACGAAAAATCTTTTCAATGGTGCTGCCCAGAACAAATTTGACCGAGCGACTGTGACCTAACGGGCCTAAAACCAGGGCATCTGCCCTGAGGTTTTTTGCCGCATTAAGTATCTGTTCACAAGGATCTCCCGAGTCAATGGTGATATCAATACCTGCTAAATCCTCAATGCCTGCGGCCTTTATATGATCCTCAAGCCGGTTTTTTCGCTGTTGTTTGGCCTTGGGTAAAAATTCCTCTTCAGAAAAGGTGTTTTCAGGGATGTAATGGGATTTTATCCAGGCAAGCTCCTTGGTGCCGATGCAGTGGACCACATGAAGCTTTGCACCTGTTATTTTTGCAATCCATCCCGCCCGTGCCAGAATGTGTTCGGTCCAGGGAGAAAAGTCCACAGCAGCCATAATGTTTCGGAGCTCACCCGGTGCCGGCAGTTCGTTGCCTGAGTACATCCGTTTAAAAATATGTTTGTCCCTGACACTGAACAAGGCCTTTCTGCAGTGACGGAATACAAATTCCGCGGCACTGCCGAACATGAAGCTCGATAGATTGGAACGCCCTTTGTTGGCCATGACCACAAGGTCCGGGTCGACCTCTTCGATCATGGTAAGGATCTCTTCGGCAGGATATCCCATGTTAATGCGGATATCGGTTTTGCCGTCGAATTCAGGGTGACGTGTCCGGATCAGTTCCTTGATCTGGGTAATCCTGGCTTCTTTAAGTTCCTCCAGGTACTCTTTGGTATCCTCCCTGCAGGGATACATCATTCCGGCCATATACACCGGATTAACTTCGCGCAAAGGGACAATAGAACAAATGGTGACTTTTAGATCTGCCCGTCCTGCCAGGCCCAGGGCATAGCCCAGGGTCATGGGTGAGTAATCAGACAGGTCAATACAGGCCATAATGTGGTTGAATCGAGTCATTGTCTGCTCCTTAATTTATCGAGACGGATGCATTTTTTTTGCCCATGACCAGCAAGAACGGATCTGTCTCTTAATATTATATAATACGGTCAACGGCCATTAAGGTAAAAAAATTGTTTTAAATTTATGAACAACTTTTTTCACGATTGTAGCACCTTCATCTCTGGTTGTATAGGCAACAGGATGGATTTTCGCACGCGTATGGTGCCATTAAATTGGGGTTGAACAGGTTTTTTTTTTCAATGACTTGAAGCTTTTATTAAAATCATATAATATAGATATCTCCACATTGTATTACAGGTAAGACTTAAATGAGCGATAAACCCAGTTACGAAATGCTTGAGCAACAGATCAAAAAACTGGAGAGCTCCGTCCAAGGAGCCCGCCGGGCAGAGTTGATCAATAGAACGCTGTTCTATATTGCATCCGATTTGACCACCTGCGACTCCCTTGCAGACCTGTACGCCTCCATCTACAAACGTGTGTCAGGCCTTATGGATATTTCGAATTTTTTTATAGCCGTTTATCACAAAGACCAAAAAGCCATACAGTACGTATTTCGCAGGGACGAAGGGTCAGATATGGCTCCTGAATGGATATACAATTTTCCTGAAAAGAGCTGTTTAACAGGTGATGTGGTTATGAACAAAAAGCCGTTACTGCTTGATGAACAGCAACTTATGGACCTTGCCGCCAAAGGCAGGGTCATGGGACGATTGCCAAAAAACTGGCTGGGTATCCCGTTGATGGTCAAAAGCGAGGTGGTTGGCGTGATGGCGGTAAAAAGTTATAATAATTGCGTCAAATACAATGAAAAGCATGTGGAGCTACTCAGTTTTGTTTCGGATACCATTGCCACAGCCATTCAAAAAAAGCAGGCTGAGAACGAATTGAGCAAAGCCAAAAAACGCCTGGTCCGCACCCAGAAGCTTGAAGCCATCGCCACATTGGCAGGCGGTATTGCCCATGATTTCAATAACACCCTCTCCATCACGCTTGGCAATATCAATCTGGCCCAGATGACGGCGGCAAGCGGGACGATTAGAGGGTACCTGGATGACGCAGAACAATCGGTTCTCCAGGCAAAAAAGCTGGCTTCCAAATTTGTTATCTTTTCAAGCAGAAGCACTGTGGGCATTAAAACCCATATCGACTTGACAGGCTTTATTAACGTTACCCTTGATCAACTGAGACAGGAAAAAAATATTTTGTCCCGGCTTGAGGTCTTTGAGCTGCCTCCTGTCATTGAAGCCGATAGGGAAGCCCTCAATGAAGCGCTGAAGAATGTTGTCATAAATGCATCAGAAGCCATGGAGAATAAGGCTCCGGTAAAGATAACGGCTCGTCTTTATGCCGAACGAAAAGGCATGATTGTCATATCAATCACAGACCAGGGCAGGGGGATCAGGTCGGAGGATCTAGAAAAAATTTTTGACCCCTATTTTTCCACCAAACCCAAAGGGGGTAACCGGGGAACCGGCCTTGGACTTTCCATTGCCTGGGCCATTGTGAAAAACCACCAGGGCAATATCCAGATTCGCTCCACACCGGGCCAGGGCACTTGTGTGGATATCATTTTGCCCATTTTCCCAAAAAGTACACCCAAAGAAACCTTTAAGCCCAAAGAGGTGGAACCTAAGACAAGGCCATCTGCCAGGGTGGCAACCCGAAAACCCCTTGTCCTGTTTATGGATGATGATGCCATGATTCTGGAGGTCTCCGAAATAATTCTCACCCAGCTCGGCTATGAGCCTGTCCTTGCAAAATCCGGCGAAGAGGCGGTGGAGAGATACCAGGCCTGCCTTGTGGAGGGCAAAATTATCGGCAAGGTGATCCTTGACCTTGAAGTTAAGCATGGCATGGGCGGCGAAGAGACCATGGAAAAACTGCTGGCCCTGAACCCCGGAATCAAGGGGATTGTGGCCTCGGGCTATTCCAATGATGTGGTCATGGAAAACCATTCTTTCTTCGGCTTCTCTGCAGCCCTGTCCAAGCCCTTTTCCATCATGGCGCTGAAACAGGCCCTTGAAAATTTGTAAAAAATACAGAAAAAAACAACCCTGTTATTTCCGCCGAATTTTTACTGAATTGGCATGGGCATCCAGGCCTTCGGTTTGGGCCAGGGTAATCACATCATCCGCCTCCTTTTCAAAGGCGGCTTTGGAATAATGGATCAGGCTGGTTTTCTTGGTAAAATGGGATA
>Ga0209467_1001098_pt1 | contig 26297 bp, 17 predicted proteins | sample Higcelwee11metaG_FD_187175 | JGI IMG/M metagenome (GOLD analysis project Ga0209467, IMG submission 187175) | Freshwater pond sediment microbial communities from the University of Edinburgh, under environmental carbon perturbations - High... | ecosystem: Environmental > Aquatic > Freshwater >... | reverse complement strand
GAGATGTATTATTGGCATCTGCTGACGATAGCGTTACAGAGCGCGCTCCTAGCGCATCTTCGCTCTGCTCCTGGGGAAGCCAGAAAAAAGCTTTCGTCCCCATATATTCAAAAGTCGCTTCTTGGTAGCTATACAATCTCCCCCCGGGGAGTGCAGAGAAGCCCGTGGTATTGTTGTCATCATCGTTCCAGCCCGCCTCGGATTCTATCTTCCATGCCCCCCCCCCCACGATGGTACTCCATTCACCCTCGCTCATCACGTGCCAGCCCTCGGGGCAGATACCTCGTTGCTGAGGAAACTTCTGCGGTTCTATCAAACCAGTTGGGAGAGCTATCGTATCTGGGCACGCCACAGAGCTACCCGTCTCCGCCGAGTCGCACGCCACAGGGAAACCCATCGCCGTTGACCACCGGTAGAGACCCCCGAAGTGGTTGTCGCAATACCATTCATCGTCGTTATAGCAGTACTTCGTGGAGTCAATCTGATCCTCTGTGATAGAGACCTGGCGGCCGTAATTCAGGTTCTCAGCGAAAAATTCATAGTTTCTTGAACCTATCACGATCGTCTTGTACTTCTGGCCATCGCGCGGGTCCGTAAACTCCCCATAGGAGAGCTCACTGTTAAAGGTACTGTCCATGTTGTAGTAGCTGCTCGAACTCGCCACCGAACTCGATGAAACTACAACCGCTGAACTGGAAGATACTGGCATCGCCACCCAGGCGTTCCCCTCGCAGATGTAGTACACCTTCACTCCGGCAAGCGTCAAGTACTGAATCCGTCCCTCTTCGCAGACAAAGCTACTGGAGCTGTTTTGCGTACTCCCTGAACTTTTTACAGTACTCCCGCTGGAGTTAATTTGTGTGCTACTGGAGGATTTTGCGGAACTGCTACTCGTAATCACACTGCCACTGCTCGTGATCACCGACCCACTACTCGTGGGGTCTGTCACACTGCTGGAGGAGTCCTCAACCTGAGGGTCGCTGCCCTTGCTCCCGCTATCGCACGAGGCGAGAGTCACCGCCAATGAAAGCAGTACCGCTGTAATGCCATAGCCCCAAATCCCCGAGATACTGGATTTTTTCGTCCTGGTCTTCCCGTTCCCAATCAGCTCTCCGCGGTGAGCATTCTTCTGACCCGACATCTCTTGCTTTTCTCTCATCTCTCTATTCTCCATACGATTCTCTCCTGACATCAATGTCCACATCCCCGGACCAATCCCGCCCCCGTTCCATTCTGAAACAAAGAATAAGTGAAATCTAACAAAAATGCTCCCCGGTATGCAAACAATTGAATGCAAAACAATACCTATGATGCCATCGTAATTGACATCAGTTGGTCTTCGTATTATCAAAAAGCGGAGTTCGTTCTGGCTTGGATTCCGGCACCAGAGGATGTGGTGATTGCATTCGTAAGCGGCATGAATTCATTTCCTTAACGATGAGGGCATGGAATCTATGCATTATACGGAATCCCCACGGTTTTTCAACGTGCTCCAATAAAGCGGGCCTCCAGACAATGGCTGAGAAACATGGCATGGGCATTTCAAACAGAGCTTTTCTAGGTCATAATTTGGAAAGGAAAGTTCAAAACAAATTGTCAAGATTGAAAGTCTCTCAACCAACCTTCTGTAAAGCAAAAAGAGAAGCCAGCAGGTGCCTCCATCGCTTGCTTTTGTTATCTTTGGGGCCATATGAAATTCAAATTTGAAAACCAAGCATCGGGCAAAGCAACCGCTAACGCTCTCTTTTTTGTTAAAAAATCAATTCAATTTTCTGCTGTACTTTCTGAAACTGGCACAACACAAGCTGAAACCGTTCTTGAAGGCATGCAAGACGGCCCTTTCGAAGATCTTGAATATCTTGAAATCGATGGTGTTTCTACTGTATTTGTAAACGCCTCCAAAGAACGTGGTCTATCCTCATTGGATCATATTCGTATGGCCGGTTATCGTTTGGGTCAATTTGCTCAAAAAAAACAAATCAACACGATGAGCCTTATGCTCGCCGATGCTGCAGAAGAGCAGGTGAAGGCTATTTTGCACGGTCTTTATTACTCCGAATATTCTTTTGACAAATACAAGAGCAAACCCAAGAAAAAATTTGCGGTGACGTATGAAATTGTGGGAATGGATCACACGAAGGAATTTCAAAAAGTGGCCGCCGAAGTGGCAATCGAGCAAGAATCCATTACTCTTGCCCGCGATTTGATCAATACTCCGGGGACCGATTTACCTCCGGAAGCGTTTGTCGCCCAAGCAAAAAAAGTGGCTAAGGAATTGGGATTGGAAATCAAAGTTCGTAACTCCGCTCAACTCACGAAAGAGGGTTTTACAGGCATCAATATTGTCGGTAAAGGTAGTCAGTTTGAGCCTTATATGGTGACTTTGACCTATAAGCCAAGCAAGGCCCCTAAAGACAAGCATTTCGCAATTGTCGGTAAGGGTTTGACTTTTGATACGGGTGGAATCAGCTTAAAGCCTGCGAAGGGCATGTGGGAAATGTGCAGCGATATGTCCGGTGCTGCAGCGGCTCTCGGGGCCATTAGTGCGATTGCGAAATTGAAACTCCCCATCCATGTGACCGCCATTCTTTGTCTTTGTGAAAATCGCATTGGCTCCAAGTCCATGCTTCCAGGGGATATTTTCACGGCAAAGAACGGTAAGACTGTGATGATCGATAATACCGATGCCGAAGGTCGTTTGGCGCTCACCGATGGCTTTGCAGAAGCGGGCCTCGTGAAAGCCACGCACCTTGTGGATTTAGCGACTCTTACAGGAGCGATGGTGCGTTCTTTGGGTTATGCCGTCACCGGTTTCTTTAGCAATGATGAAGTATTTGCCCGTAAGGTGATTGAAAGTGGTTCTTCCGTTTGTGAAAAGTTCTGGCCCATGCCATTGGAAGACGAATACGCTGATGAGATTAAGGACAAATTTGCCGATCTTTGCAATTCAAGCCCCAATGTCGGTGCCATTGCTGCCGCTTTGTTTCTCCGCGAATTTCTCCCAGAGAACATTAAATGGGCTCACTGGGATATTGCAGGAACCGCCTTTGTGACCAAGCCCTGGAAATACACAAACCACGGTGCGACTGGTATTGGCGTGCAGACGCTGATTGAACTTGCCCGCCATCTTGGAGATTAATTTTTGAAAAACGTGGATACCATAGCAATTCTTGATTTTGGTGGTCAATATGCACACCTGATCGCCAACCGCGTCCGCCGTCTGGGCGTTTTTACAGAAATTCATTCCCCCACCGCTTCCATTGAAGAATTGGAAGGCGTTAAAGGCATTATTTATAGCGGTGGTCCCTCAAGCGTCTATGCGACAGATGCTCCTGAATATAACCCTGAAATTCTGGAAATACCTGTTCCTAAGCTCGGTATCTGCTATGGGCATCAATTGATCGCCTCCCAATTGGGGGGCACTGTAAAGCCCGGGGCCGTGAAAGAATACGGGATTGCAAATTTACAAGTGACTGATACCTCTTGCGCTTTGTTAAAAGGTCTCCCCGAGAGTTCTCCCATGTGGATGAGCCATGGCGACATGGTTTCCGAAATGCCCAAAGAATATTGCGTGGTGGGGACTACCAAAGACTGCCCCACCGCAGCAGTCGCTTACGAAGAAAAACAAATTTACGGGATTCAGTTCCACCCCGAAGTGACTCACAGTAAATTCGGGATGAAGCTACTTGAAAATTTCGTACAAATTTGCGGATGCGAAAAATCCTGGAACATGAAGAGTTATTTGCCTCTCATTACGCAACGCATTAAAGAACAAGTCGGGAACAAAAAAGTATTTCTTCTGGTTTCCGGTGGTGTCGATAGCACGGTCGCATTCGTACTTTTGAATCACGTTCTCGGTACGAGTCGCGTTATGGGCCTCCATATCGATAACGGAATGATGCGCCTTGGAGAATCCCAAAGAGTGATGCAATTCCTCGAAGCGGAAGGCATGAAAAATCTCCTGGTTGTCGATGCAGAAAAGGATTTTCTGGATGCGCTCAAAGGCGTGACCCTCCCGGAACAAAAGCGTCAGATTATCGGAGCCACCTTTCTGAAGGTGAAAGATGACGAAATGAACCGTTTGCATCACAATCATAAGGAATGGATGATTGCGCAAGGGACCATTTACCCAGACACCATCGAAAGCGGTGGAAGTAAGAATGCAGATCTTATTAAAACGCATCACAACCGTGTGAAAGAAGTGATGGATCTGATGAAAGAAGGCCTCTTGTTAGAGCCTCTCGCCGATCTTTATAAAGATGAAGTGCGCATGCTCGGAGAGGAACTGGGTATTCCGCACAATTTGGTGTGGCGTCACCCCTTCCCTGGCCCAGGTCTCGGCGTTCGATTACTTTGTACGGATGGTAAACACGAACTTTTAAAAAAAGAGGACGTGGAAGGCCTTTTGGATTATCTTACCGCAAACCATATTGAAGGAACCCTTCTCCCTATTCAGAGTGTGGGTGTTCAAGGGGATGGCCGCACCTATGCGCAACCGTTCTTACTCACCACTCCGACATTGAATTGGAAGGCGTGCGAAAAGTTCAGTACAGAACTTGCGAATCATTTTAAGCCTGTGAATCGTGTGGTTTGGGAGATTGGGGCCATCAATGAAAATGAGCCCACTCTGGTTCCACAATATGCGACCAAAACCAATTTTGATACACTTCGTTTATTCGATGACATTTGTACAAAATTTTTGCAAGAAAACGACCTTTACGAAAAAATTTGGCAGATGCCTGTGGTGTTAACTCCGCTTCGCCTTGACAACAAACCTTGCATCGTGATGCGCCCCGTCAATAGTTCAGAAGCGATGACTGCGAACTTCGCAGAAATTGATCCTCCAATACTCCAAGAACTGTGGCTTCGCTTCAAGAAAGCGGGCGCCGGAGCTCTTTGGTATGATATTACACACAAACCCCCCGGAACCATTGAATGGGAATAAACATTAATCAGCCAAAACGCGAACTTGCAATTCTCGTGGGAGTCGCTACCCCCAAGATTCGTCCCCATGTGGCGACAGAACACCTGGAAGAACTGCAACGTCTCGCAAAAACGGCTGGTGCCGAGGTGGTGCAAACTTTTTTGCAACGGGTGCAATCTTACAATACGGCCACCCTTATTGGTGAAGGGAAAGTGGAAGAAATTAAGGCCGCTCTGGAAACTCATGAAGCGGGCCTTGTGATTTTTGATGAAGATCTTTCGGGTTCCCAAGTGCGGAATTTGGAATCGAGACTCCCAGGCATTAAAGTGCTGGATCGCACGGGTATTATTCTTGATATTTTTGCGAAGCAAGCGGTGACTGCAGAAAGTCGCCTCATGGTGGAAGTGGCACAGCTACAATACATGGTGCCTCGTCTCACCCATGCTTGGACCCATCTTTCTCGCCAGGCAGGGGGTCATGGCATTGGAATGTGTGGCCCGGGAGAATCGCAACTGGAAACCGACCGTCGCATTATTTCCACACGCATTCAAGAGCTCAAAAAGAAACTCAAAAAAATTGAAGGGGCGCGTGAACGCCAAGCGGATCGTCGCGAAGATATCTTTCAAGTGGCCATTGTGGGCTACACCAATGCAGGCAAAAGTACACTCACCAACCGTCTCACGGGCGCGAATGTCTACGTGGAAGACAAACTATTCGCAACCCTCGATAGCACCATGCGCAAGCTCCATGTGGGCGAAGGCCAATATATTCTTTTAAGCGATACCGTAGGCTTTATTCGCAAGCTCCCCCATCATTTGGTGGATACCTTCAAAAGCACTTTAGGGGTCGCCTCTCATGCGCACTGTATTCTCGAAGTGGTCGATAGTACCGCATCTGATTACAAAGAACATTTGGAAGTGACACACAACGTTTTGGATGGTCTGATTGATAAGGAAACGCCGCGACTGCTTGTTTTTAACAAGGCGGAATCTGCCGATGAAAATCGACGTACAGAACTTTTAGAAAATTATCCCAACGCATTTCAAGTGAGTGCCAAAGAAAATATCGGCATGGAATCCCTTTTAGAAAGGCTCATTACCGAAAAGAATCTTTGGAAAGCACAACGTCAGGAAGAAAAAAAATTGATTCTCCAACAGCCGGAAGGCTGGGTAACGGAAACTATCGCATAGGGTTGTAATTATTCATCATCACCATGGCGATGACGACACAAAGCATCACCACGCTCCCCACAATCACTTGTTGCTTATGATCATAGACTCGTTTCTCATATTGAGGAGAGTCTTCGTGAAGTTCTTGCATGGTGGGCTTTACTTCAATGGAATCTTCTTTTGAAGTGCCATAAGTCGTTTTGATCTCTTCATCAGTCATATTGAGAGTGCTTACATAGAGCGAATCATAAGAGTCTTGAGCAGCATGCGTGGGAGAAACTCCCACTCCGCAAACAAAAAAAAGAAGAACAAAAAACACAGAAGAAAGGAGACTTCCCCTGCGCGCATTTTTTGACTCTTTCGTTTGCTTCACAAAAAAATCCCAGCCTTATTCGGCGGCAAGTTTGTCCAAAATAGCGTTGACAATACCCGGATTGGCTTTGCCCGCGGATTTTTTTATTACCTGGCCCACAAAGAATCCTTTGAGAGCGACCTTGCCGCCCTTGAATTCCGCAAACTGACCTGCGTTCGCAGCAACGACTTCGCGAACGATCAATTCAATGGCACCTATATCCGTAATTTGTACCAAGCCTTTTTCTTTGATGATCTCATCGGGCGTTTTACCCGTTTCAAACATATCCGCAAAGACTTGTTTTGCAATTTTTCCATTGATGGTGTTGTTTTCAATGAGATTGATGAGACTTGCCATGTGCAGAGGTTTAATGCGGATGGCGGCAAAGCCCCCTTCCAAGTCCTTGACTCGGCAAAGAAGCTCCGAAATAATCCAGTTAGCAAGCATTTTTGGTTTTTTGCATTGCTTCGCTCCAGTGTCATACCAAACACTGACTTCACGGTCTATTGTCAACACCTGTGCGTCATATTCAGTAATATTATAGTCAGTCACAAAACGGGCGCGGCGCGCGTCAGGGAGTTCCGGGAGCGTGCGGCGAATTTCTTCTACGAAAGCAGGATCCGTCACTAAACGCATCATATCCGGTTCAGGAAAATACTTGTAATCATGAGCATCTTCCTTGCTGCGGATGACGATTGTCTTGTCCGCATTAGGGTCATAACGTTTGGTGCACTGTTCCACCACACGCCCCGCATCCAAAGTAACCGTCTGCAAAAGCATTTCGGCGGTGAGGGCTTTTTCAAGATTGGTGAAACTGTTGAGGTTCTTTATTTCTGCACGAGTGCCAAAGGGAGCGTCTTCGCTTGCACGGAGCGAAATATTTCCATCACAGCGCATATTTCCGTTTTCCATATTGGCATAAGAAACTTGCGTGTATTCGAGAATCTGCTTGATTTTTTGGAGGGCAAGTACCGCTTCTTCTGTACTGCGAATGTCCGGTTCAGTGACGATTTCGCAAAGTGGGGTGCCACAGCGATTCGCATCAAAATGGCTTCCGGTGGGGCTCATATCGTGAATGAGCTTCCCCGCATCTTCTTCCATGTGAATTCGGGTAATGCCGATGCGTTTGAGGGTTCCATCTGCCAAAGTGACTTCAATCCAGCCTTTTTTACAAATCGGGTGATCGTAAACCGGGAGGCCGCCCGTTTGGGTAATCTGATAACCCTTCGGGAGATCGGGGTAAAAATAGTTTTTACGAGTCCACATCGCGTTAAGATCAATTTCGCAATTGAGGGCGAGACCCAGACGAATAGCATACTCCACCGCTTTTTTATTCGGCACAGGCATAGCCCCAGGCATACCGAGACAAATCGGGCAAACATGCTTATTCGGCGAGGTATTCACTTCAATTTCACAACCGCAGAACATCTTCGTCCTGGTAGCAAGCTGGCAATGAATTTCGAGACCAATTACAGGAAAATACTTAGACATGAGAACTCCAAAATTTACGTCAAAAAATTTAGTTAAAAACCAATCTGATTCAGCCTTGAAAAATAATTTACAATGATAATTTGCGACCGGATATATATTACCCCAATGCAATATCTCATTTATGCGCTCTTTGCACTATCTGGAGTCGCAGGTCTTATCTATGAAGGTTCCTGGGCCCGTTACCTCAAGCTGTTCTTGGGGCATTCCAGTTATGGTCAGGTGCTCACGCTTTGCATTTACATGGGAGGACTCGCCATCGGCAGTTTTATTGCGGGTCGCTTCGTCAGTCGGATCAAGCGGCCGCTCCGTGCCTACGCCCTTACAGAGCTATTGATTGGCATCGGCGGCATTTTATATCACCCCGTTTACTTGTGCTTCACCCATGCCTTTTACGATGCCTCATGGTCCTCCTCATTTTCTACCCAAACAGCTGAAATTGTTAAAGTCATCATCGCTACCGTAAGCACCCTCCCCATTGCCATTGCGCTTGGCATGACATTTCCTTTCATTGCCGCAGGTCTTTTCCGCCGTAATCGGGGTGGCGGAGAACTCTCCCTTTCTCGCTTGTATTTTACGAACAGTTTAGGGGCCGCTATTGGCATTCTCGCCGCGAGTTACTTACTCATTCCGGTATTCGGCAATCAGGCAACTTTAGGGATTGCCGCCACCATCAATTTTCTATTAGCCGCTGTATTTTATGTAATCGATACGGTGCTTCAAAATTCGGAAGAGAATGAGACAGAAGAAAATTCAAAACCCGAAATAGAAATCGTCCCCGAAGTTTTTCCCATGCCGCAAAAAAATACATGGCTTTGCATTGCGGCTATTACAGGGTTCACGTCCTTTGTTTATGAAGTCGTTTGGATTCGTCTTTTGAGCCTTCTCATGGGCTCTTCCAGTCACAGTTTTGACCAAATGCTTTCCGCTTTTATTTTCGGACTCGCCATTGGGAGTGCCGTGAGTGGAAAATTCATCAAAAAAGATTTGTTAAAGCAACTGGCCTTCGCACAAATTTTTATGGCCTTTTTTGCTCTCTGTACACTTTACTTCCATGGGGCTTTCTGGAGTGCCATGAACGAAAGCAATCAGATTTTTAACCACACGGCCGCAGGTTATGTCGGCTGGAGTCTTTTCAAGTATGTCATTTCCGTATTTTGGATGGTCCCTACCAGCTTCTTCGCTGGTATGACGCTTCCTCTCATCACCTTAATTCTCACCCGCACATTCCGCTCTGAAGCCCCCATTGGCCGCGTTTATGGCTGGAACACGCTTGGCTCCATTTTGGGTTCTGTTTTCGGTGGCCTTATTTTTATTCCTCTTTTACAACTCAAGTGGACACTTGCCGTAGCGGCTCTTGGAGATTTAGCGATTGGATTTCTCTTATTGGTTCTTTTCAGAAAAAAATTTCGTCATAACGTTCTTTTTTACATGGCGATTTTATTTATGATTGCCCCTCTCGCGGTCATTGATTTTGATCCTCAGACGATTACCTCTGGCGCCTTCCGCACCTATAAGAGTTTTACTCCCGACGAATCGGTGACCGTGCGCAATGGAAGAACAGCGACGATTAGCTTCCACGAATCTAAAGTGCATTGGTACATTAAGACCAACGGTAAAACGGATGCGTCTATGAGTAAGGATCGCTCACTACTTTTGAGTGGAGATGAACTTACCCAAGCGGCAACGGCCTTTGTCCCCATGGCCATGCGCGACAAGCCTTACGAGGCCGCCATGATAGGCTTTGGGAGCGGCATGAGTGTTCATTATCTTCTTTCAGATCCTTTGCTCACAAAATTAGATGTGGTGGAAATCGAAAAGGAAATGGTGAATCTTGCAAAAGGATTTCTGCCGTGGAATTCTCGTGGTTTTAACGATCCGCGCATCAATCTTTATTATGATGATGCGAGAACCTTTTTCCACACCCAGCGTCAACAATACGATGTCATCGTCAGTGTCCCCTCGAACCCTTGGGTGAGTGGCGTCTCCAGTTTATTCAGTCATGAATTTTACGCACAAATGAAGCGTTATATGAAACCACAAGGATTGTGGGTACAATGGATTCAAACCTACGAATTCAATGACGAACTTCTTTTAAATATTCTCAAGGCGTTGGATATTTCGTTCCATTATGTCGCGCTTTATAAAGTTCCAGAAGCGATGGATGTGATTATTATTGCAAGTGATTCTCCTGTGGAACAAAAATTTATCGATCGGTTCCACACCAATCCTATTTTAATTCAAGAATTTGAACGCATTCACCGCCCTTGGTACTATTTCGGAGAACAAAATTTTCTTTTTACCACACAAATGCTCAAGCCCGTTTTCCGCACCGTGGAGCCCAATAGCGAATTTATTCCAATGGTGGATAACAAGGCAGAAGAAGCGCGGTTTATGAAATCGGAAGCAAAAATTGTGAGTGCTTTCGATTCCTGTGAATTGTGTTGGCCCTTGCTCTTAGATTCTATTTCGTATGCCCCTCGTTTTGAATTTAAGAAGCGCATTCAAGCGATGACTCCACTTGATAATTATCGCATGTCTGCACTACTGAATCATCTAAACGATGAAAATCTGGATTGGATGCGATTCTGGAAAGAATACCGAGAATGGAGCATGTCGGTGCCTTTCGATACCTCAAGAGACACCATTCCTTTGTACATCTTGTTAAAACAAAAATTTGAAGAAGGAAAAATTCCACAAGAATACGCGCTCGAATTTGGAATGATGGATAATGCGCTCCATGGGAATACCCATGCGGCGGGCCTTGCGCTTCAGGAATTTATGGATAATTACGAAATGGTGGACATGAATCCGATCTTTATTCGAAACGCCATCCTCATCGCCTTACAAGGAAAACTCTATGATGATTTGAAGGTGATCTTTGAGGAAGCAGTGCTCCCCCGCGATGATTTTTCTTTAGCAGAAAAACAACTGATCGAACGGAAAATTCGAGCTAGGGATTAATCCTATTTAGGCTCCCTTTAAAAATTGGTTTGTAACCATGACATCAAGCGAGACCGAAAAATAGTAGGATCGAAAAGGGATGTCTCATTGTTCCCATCCTCACCCCACAGGACTCCCCTGTGCGGCAAACTCTGTAAAGCCTGAGATCCCCTAACGGGAACCGACACATCTAGACAAATTTTTAGAGTGGCTCTTTATTATTAGTGTGTCGCTTTCAAATCGTCAAGGGTCATCACTTGTGTATCTAGGTAAGTTTTCCAAGATTCATTTTCGGTGATCACATAATCGGCTCCGCAATGAAACGCGGTCGCGAGTTGTAGTGATTCTTCAAAGGTGACCGCATGGCGTGCGCGAAACTCCGCAGCAGCGAGCGCAATTTCAGAATCAATTTCACGAAGTGAAAGTCCTATGGATCGCGTGAAAAATTCTCGATACTGACGGGCAAGCGCCGCATCCCCATGTTGAAACGCTTTGTAACAGACGCTATAAAGCGTGACTGGACTTGCAATCATTTGAATTTTCTTTTCATAGATCAAGTCAAGAACTTGAGATATGACTGGATAATAATCCACATTAAATTCAAGAAGCCGAATGATGGGGCCTAAATCAAAATAAACGATACGTGCATTTTCAATTCTTTTCATAAGGGTACCTCTAAAAATTGGTTTGCGACCGCAAAATTGAGCGAGGTCGAGCTAGAGCAGGAATGAGAAATGGCTAATACTGATTGTATCGCCATTTTGAATGACAAACTATAGCGAAGTACCACAGCCAATTTTGCAGAAAAGGAATTTTTAGAGGTACCCATAAGTTACTTTTCGAAAATTTCTGTATAGGCGGCATCGGGGCGAGTCCCCGCGCGCAACATTTTGAATCGCTTGGCTTTGGGATAATAATACCATAACATCCATTCACTTGCCATATCGGTTCGTTTCGTCTTGAGAATAATCGGCTTTTCACCTTTATAGAAATCTTGTTTCCGAGGAATAACGCGTTCATAAGGGCGATAAATATGTGTTTTGCCATCAGAAATTTTATGAACCATTCCATTTCCTTCCGCACTCCAGATTATTTCAGCTCCATCGCCATCATCCCCTTTATTCTTTTCGCAAGACTCAGGGCCTTCCGGACACCAAAGAAAAGAACCATAAGACAATTTGACTTCAGGAGCTTCAAACGTTTCTGCCCGGCGACTCCCCTGCTTGTATACACCATAACGGTCATCCAAGGTCGCCGATTTCCCATTATACTCTTCGCAACCCCTTGTCGAAACCGTGAGCACCCTTTTCGTAATATCAATCATGACATTACACCCGGGTTCTGAATAAATCATGACATCACGAGTTTTGCGTTTTTGCATTTCCAAATTGCCCGCTTCAAATTCTGCCAAATCGTCACCACTGCCATTGGAAATAGTTACACTAAATTTTCCGGGAGAATTGGGCGATTTTTGAAGCCAAACACGTCCCGTCTCGGACTCATAAAGACCACTCAATTCTGTCGATTCTTGCTGAAATTTAGCCAAATCACTACGACGGGCAAAGCCAGGACCAAATTTGCATTGGACAGGAATGAATTCGGGAGGAACCCCATTTTTTTCTTCCACCCAACGTACTTCCTTAACCCTTTTGCCTTTAGAGTCCTTCTTATAAGTCACTTTTTTTACTTTTGAGGTTTGAACCGGTTGTTCGGAAATCCAGTCCGCATAGGTCAAAGAGCCTAAAAGAGCGGACTCTTCATCAGCACTTCTATAGATGGAGAGATTGGTAGCGAAAGCAAGTCCAAAAGAAACAAGAAATATCAGAAAAAAACGAGTCGGAAAGTTATACATCAGGTTGAACATAGTTTTTTGTTTTGCAATATTTCCATCGATTCCCCATAGAAGAACCATATTTTACTAAAATTTACACCGGAACCACAAGGAGATGTTCATGAAGAAAATATTTCTAGCTTCAATGATAGTTACTTCTAGCTTATTCGCTGCTCCCACCACTGGGACAGCCACAGCAACACCAATACCAGTAGTCAAGGCCACCGTGGCGGATACGGCGCAAGTGGCTCCAGCGGATACCGCGAAAATAGCAGTCGCGCCAATTGCCGATACCACCAAGGCGGTAGTGCCTCCTGTTGCCGATACCACCAAAACAGTTATAGCTCCAGTGGATACCGCAAAAGTGGTCGCCATTCCAGTGGTTGTGGACACAGCCAAGGTTGTTCCTGTACCTGTAGATACAGCGAAAGTGGTTCCTGTTAAAGCTTCTAAAACGGTGACCCCAAAAGCTCCGATAGAAACAAATATAATGGCCGCTCCAGGTAGTGAAGCAGTTGCTATTAAGACTCCTGTGAAAGAAAAAGCTAAAAAAGCGCCTCTTTACACGGGTAAAGATTTTTCACTTGATTTGAACGCAAGCTTTGAAATCCAAGCAGGCAAAACCCTTTGGACCTCTGAAGACGATGAAGATGGCTACAACCTCGAAGAATGGTGGGGGCGCGCTAATTTCGGAGTGATAACTGAAGCTGACGATTTCAAAGGAAAGCTTCTCGTTTATATGTACCCCGGTGATTTGCAGGGGAACGAAGTCAATGTTCGCGAAGATGGTGACACGTCCTACGCTTACCGCGATTTATTTGAAATCCACGAAGCTTGGGTTTTGCAACACACTGAATTTGTCAATTTCAAATTAGGTCGTTGGGAATTCACACAGAAAAACGGCGACTTCTTCGGTGATTATGTGGATGGTTATTATAAAGGATTCAAGTCCGGTTTGAACTCTGAAAATGCCATCGAATTTGCATTGAGCCCCACTGAGAATATGTCTGTAGATTTGGCATTCATTAGCCAAGCTCCGCACCTCAACAAAGGGGATCTTCGTTTGATGTTCCACTTCCGCGAACTCGCAGGGATTGAAGCTCTGAACTTAGATCTCGGTTATAGCAACAATATTTTCGATGAAATCTATGCTTCTGATGAAAACGATGTTCGTCACACCATTTCTCTCCAAGCGAAAACGCCACTGGTCCCAGGTGCAATATACCTCTTTATCGAAGGCGCGTTCATGAATTTAGATGCAGAAGAAGAATACACTTATGTGGATCCTAAAACCCATTTGGAAAGAACCAAAACAAGGAGTGTCGATATGGTGACTCCTATTACTGGCGGTATTCTTTTCACTCCGAAAGATTATCGCGTTATTTTAGAAGCCGAATACATCAAGGATCGTAACGAAACCGAATTTGCCGATGACAACAAGCACGTGAAAGACGTTTTGGGTGCTCTCTACATTGAAAAGCCTCTTAGCAAGCATTTCACACTTTCTTTCGGTGCTCATAGCTACGGTAGCTCTAAGGATTTTGCTTTCACCGGTAACTTGCTCGGAACTATAAACTAACTCCATATTTACTCTTTGAATTCTATGGAAGGCTCCCGTTGGGGGGCCTTCTTTTTTATTAAATTTGTTTAATTCAAGAATCAAGCGAGGTTTGTCCGTGAATCATTTTTATGTAACCACTCCTATTTATTACGTTAACGACGCCCCGCATATTGGCCACGCTTATACTACCGTTCTTGCAGATATTTTAACCCGTTTCCACAAGATGATTGGTGATGAAACTTTTTTTCTCACAGGGACCGATGAACATGGGCAAAAAGTACAGCGTGCCGCAGCAAATCGTAATGTGGATCCCCAGCAACACGTTGATGAATACAATTTGCGTTTCAAGAATCTCTGGGAGAAAATGGGAATAAAGTACGATTACTTTATTCGTACTACCGATCACGATCACAAAGCTTATGTCGCTGAGTGTCTTCAGTACCTCTGGGATAAAGGCGAAATTTATGCTAAAGAATATGAAGGCTGGTATTCTGTTGGTGAAGAACGTTTTTTCTCAGAAGACGAACTTGTCGATGGCAAAGATCCTATCAGCGGCCGTGCGGTAGATTGGATTAAAGAAAAGAATTACTTCTTTAAAATGGGTAGTTATCAACAGAAATTGATTGATTATATCAATGAACACCCGGATTGGATTCTTCCAGAGAATCGTCGCAATGAAATTCTCGGATTCTTAAAGCAACCCCTGACCGACCTTTGCATCAGCCGCCCCAAGGCGCGTCTCTCCTGGGGAATTCCACTTCCTTTCGATTCCGATTATGTGACCTACGTCTGGTTTGATGCGCTCATCAACTATGTGAGTGCCGTGCGTAATCGCACCTACCCTGATGGCTCCAAAATTTGGCCTGCTACTTATCACTTGATCGGCAAGGATATTTTGACCACACACTGCGTCTATTGGCCCACAATGCTGATGGCATTGGATATTCCCCTTCCAGAGCATATTCTTGCTCATGGTTGGTGGCTTACGGGTGGCGCAAAGATGAGTAAATCTAGCGGCACAGGCGTAAACCCCATGGATTACATGGAAAAATTTGGAGTCGATGCATTCCGTTATTTCCTTGCCCGTGAAATGGTCGTCGGTCTTGATGCCACCTTTAGTCATGATGCTTTTATTCGTCGCAACAACAGTGATCTGGCAAATGACCTTGGCAATGTTCTTAATCGCGTTCACCGTTTGGTTCTCACCAATTTTGAAGGGAAGCTCCCCACTCCAGCGACCGCTTTGGGGGATGCCGAAAAAGAAGTCATCGCCACCGCTGCTCGTGTGCATGAAAATGTGATGACAGGGATCAAAGAAGTGAAACTTTCCCAAGTTGTGGAAGAAATCATGAGTTTGGTACGCGCTGTAAATCGCTACTTGGAAATCAAAGCGCCGTGGAAACTTGCTAAAGACCCCGCCAATCGCTCTGAACTTGCCACCGTTCTTTTTGTCTCTACAGAAGCGGTACGCGTTTCGCTCTGTTTCTTATGGCCTGTCATGCCTACCAAAACGCAAGAAGGCCTTGCCATGATTGGAGCCAAATTCACCGGAGAAAAGGATCTTGTTTGGGGTATTTTCAAAGGCGGCGAAACGTTTGGCGAAGGTCAACCTCTTTTCCCACGAATTGAAGTGGAAAAAACAGAAGAAATACCTGCACCCCAAAATGTGCAAAATAAGCCTCTCCTTGCTGCCGATGTCCCTATGACCATGGATCTCCGTGTCGCAAAAATTGTGGAAGTAAAAGACCACCCCGATGCGAGTTCTCTTTACGTATTGCAGGTAGACGCCAACGAAGGAGTTCCAAGAACGGTTTGTTCTGGACTCAAAAAGAGCTATACGGCGGAGGCCCTCCAAGGTCGCTCAGTGATTCTTTTTGCAAACTTGAAACCCGCTCCACTCCGTGGCATCATGAGTTCCGGCATGCTCCTCGCGGGCGATGGTGAAAATGAAAAAGCGGTTCTCATTGCTCCTCCTGAAGGAGTGAACATCGGCGAACGCGCGCTTTTTAAGAATGTGAAACCGGGTGAAGTTCGTGAACTTAAGGTCAAAGACTTTGAAAAAATTTCATTGTCCGTGAAAAATAAAATCGTGTGCTGCAATGATATTCCTCTCGAAGTAAAAGGATCGGCAGTTACGTGTGATGTCACCGATAACGCTAGCGTCCATTAATCATCAGGGCTCATGTATCCGAAACACAAATTTTTAGCCATGAGTGCTGCGGCAAAAGCCAAGCGCTTGTCAGAACTTTTGCGTGTCATTATCCTCCAATTGGGGAACGATATCGCAGGTTCCAAGGCAGAATTTGAAAAGTATTCGGAATGGGCCGAATATCCCCCTGAAAAATGTCTTTTAGGAAAAAACCAAGCACAGCTCATCGATCTTTACAAATCATTTCGCAGCGAAGCAGGCTTGGGCTTTGAGCGCGATGTGTACTTGCAACAAGAAAAAGGGGATGTAGATTCTGCACGACTCGAAAGTATTCCCTTTGCCGTTCTGGTGCATAATTTGCGGAGCGCTTTTAACGTCGGTTCCATTTTCCGATCCACCGATTGTTTTGGGTTAGAAGGGGTGCATCTTTCAGGGTACACACCCTCTACAGATCATGTAACACTCAAAAGTGCCGCTCGAGGTTGCGAAGGTTGGATTCCTCAACACCGTTGGAATTCCCCCCTGGAATGCATAGAATGGCATCAACAGAACGGTTACGCAATCATCGCACTCGAAACGGGTGACGATTGCGTCGATATATCACAGGTTCAATGGCCGAAAAAAGGCATCATCATTTTGGGGAATGAAGAACTGGGCATTGCTCCGGAACTTCTAGAGAAAGCGACACTAAAGGTCATGATTCCGATGGTAGGGCGCAAAGCCAGCATGAACGTTGCGGGAGCCTTTGCGATTATGGCATTCAGCCTTCGAAATAGTTCCCATCTCCCTTAATATTTTTCCATTCGTTTCCATAATCTATCGTAATAGGCGTAAAGTCTTTGAACGCCGTTTTCTAGCGTGTAGTAGTGTTTAATGTAGGGAAAAAGCAACACCAGAATACAAAAGTCCAGCGCAAAAACGGCGGGACTGGGAAAAGCCGCAACGTATAACATCCCCATCACAAAAAGCAATCCAAACATCAGAGTCACGAGCAAATGAATAAGACGTTCGTGCTGAAAAAAACTGATTTGAGTGAGCAGATCTTGAAGAGCATGAGCATCCGAGTCTCTCGTCCCTTCCTTCGCAATAAGAGCTTCAACGTTGAGAAGATAATCCATAAGACGTTTTTTCATAGAAACCTCGATGCTTATGAATGAAAATAGCTTTTCTTAGACCTTTCTTTGAAAGAGGAATCTATTTTATTTAATAATCTCATTTCGTGTGAGGCACTTCTTTGGATTTGTTACCTTATTCTTCCTTACCCTCTTTATATCTTGCCAACTGTGGTCGTTTTGATTTTATGGGATGGTATCAAAGAAAAGGCAATCAGTGGATTCATTTTGCTCCTGAAGATCTCAAAAATAAATTGTTTTATTTATCTCTCGCATTAAACAAGCGAGGACTCTCTCAAGGAAAAAGTCTAGGAATTGTGGCCCATTCATCGCCCAACTGGGTCATTGCCGATGTGGCAGCTCAAGTATGCCATGCAATCACGGTCCCTTTATTCCCCAATATTTCCTCTGAAAATTTTCTTTTTCAGTGTGAAGATTCGAATGTCGAAATATTAATGATCGATAATGTGACCGCTCTCGATAAGCCGCTTCGGTGCATTTTAGATCGTTTTAAGCTCGTAATTTGTATCAGTTCAAAAAGCAAGTGTCTCGGATCCAACGGCGTCCATTGGGAAACGCTCTTGCAAGAGGGAAAAGAACTTGCCCAAGAGCCAGGAGCACTTTCTTGGTTTGAAAAACAAATAGAAAGCATTCATCCTGATGATATTTTTTCGATCATTTATACGAGTGGATCCACGGGGCGCCCCAAAGGGGCGGAACTCACCCACCGCAATATGCTTTCCCAACTTCCCTCTATTTTTAAATTGTATCCTTTGCGAAGTGATGTAGATAGTGCGCTGACATTTCTCCCGATTGCCCATGTTTTTGAGCGCATGACAATCTATTACTACCTGTTTTTGGGCCTAAAAGTGTATTTTGCCGATGACCCTAAAAATGCAGCGCTTCTTTTACAAGAAGTGAAACCGTCTATGATGACCGTGGTTCCTCGCATTTTGGAGCGTCTATACGAAAAAATGACTGCCGCTGCGGACTCTGCCGTGGGGCCCAAAAAATGGATTATGCACCAGGCCATTCGCTTGGCAAAAATTGAGGATCCTAAGAAACCAAGCCTTTTACGCAAAATTTATGAGCCCCTTGTGTATTCAAAAATGCGAGCGGCGATTGGCGATAATTTTAAATTGGTTATCTCTGGAAGTAGCCCACTCAATAAAAGTATCATTCGCTTTTTGATGAATATTGGTCTTCCCATTTATGAGGGTTATGGCCTTACCGAATGCTCTCCAGTAGTGAGTGCAAACTTCACCGACCATTGGAAAATAGGTTCCGTAGGGCTTCCGCTCCCCCATCTTTCCGTCAAAATAGGTCCCGGCGATGAAGTTCTCGTGAAAGGGGATAGTGTATTTCACGGCTATCATAATTTACCAAAAATCAATGAAGCGTCATTTACTGAAGACGGTTATTTTAGGACTGGGGACCAAGGGATCATTGATAAAGAGGGTTATCTTTTTATCATTGGCCGCATTAAAGAAATGCTTAAAACAAGTACAGGAAAATATGTTTCCCCCCTTCCCATTGAGTTGGAACTGACGCGACATCCATTGATTGAAGGCGCTCTTGTCATTGCCAATAACCGCAAATTTGCTTCTGCGCTTCTCTTTTTAAATCACGAAAATGCGAGACGTCTTTTGAGCTTATCCGATAAAGGTTTTGACCCCTCTATTGCCGCTCACCACTCGGAACGCATTACAGAAGCCATCGCCCGCCATGTTCGAAATATCAACAAAAAATTAAGTCACTGGGAAGAGATCCAAAAATGGGTTATAATCCCCGATGAGCTTACTATTGAATCAGGCTTGTTAACACCCACGTTAAAGCTCCGCCGCAAAACAACAGAAGCTCGTTATGCGAAAGAGATCGAAACGTTGTACCAATAGCGAATGGAATAAAAACTAAATCTGTTGTACTGAAAAAAATTACTCAGGATAAGCGCAACACCGAAAGCTGATGGTAGGATCGCGGTAGAACGCGGCTGCATTTCTATAGTTCACTGAAGTTCCTAATAAAAACACCACTTTAATGTGATCTTTTTTATAAGTCAAACCATTGGCGATGCTTTTAAGCCATTCTTCACCACCCGATCTGTATTCCTTCATGAGTACATAATCCTCACCCAAAACATCTCCCGTCTTGGGGTTCGTTACAGTGAAATATTGAAGCGTATCCCTAAAATCTTTTTGTGTCAATGTTGCATACAAAGTACGCGAGGTATCCTTTGTAGTCGTAGTATCCACTTTAGAGGCATTACGATAAAGATAAACCGTATCTTGAGTGTAAGCCGCCCGCAGACGATAAGGCGTGGAGAAGCTCGTGCATTTCGCAAGAGAGACTCTATCTTGTTCACTAAAAAGTGCGTAACTCGTGCCTTTGAGAACTTCTACCGTGTCTTTTTTTCTGCCAATGGTCCACTCCTGATAACTCCCCGGTAAATCCCGAATTCCATCAGGGCTCACGCATTTTGGATTACGGTTCGCAAGTAAATAGGTCCCTGTAGAATCATCGGTCCCCACATTGCAATAACGGAACAAATATTCAGAGGCGGAAAAATCAGATTCTTCAATGACACCATAGGTCACACGAGTCTCTGCACGACAGGCCTTTTCCCAATCATTTTCTTTACAAAGAGATACTGTAAATCCACTCGCATCCATAGACTTACATGCAGCAAGCGCCTCGGAATAAAGAACATCGTGCATAAAGGTGCTGTCCGAATCTTGATGTTCAAAACGTTCAATGCAAAATCGCGTCGTATCCGAAGTTCGCACAGGGACAAATCCATTGGGGCAAGCCAAATCATTTTCTGGGCCCGGCGTCACCGGAATAGTATCTATCAAAGCGACAGAATAATAACCAGAAGAATCAATGGAACGAATACGAACAATCAAAGTGTCCCTAGGAACGACCCAGCGAATGGTATCGGTTACAAAAGTTCCCGACAGCGAAAATACCATTGAATTCCCTTGCAACAAATAGGAATCCGCATATCGAGTTTCTGATTCTCCCCCAGCACCCGTCGCAGCTTCGAAGGATTCTCCATTCCAAAGTTCAACCATATACGTTTGCACATCTCGATAACAGGAGGGGTAGGATTTTTTGCAGGTATTTGGAATGGTCAACACCGAATCAACGGTAATATTGTGGTTGGTTACCAGAGGATCAATGCTACGACTCCAGAAGAGAATCACTCGGTTGCTGTCCAATGCCGCGTACTTTGGATAAAGAGAATCGGGACGAGTCCATACTGCTGTGGGCATCAGAGGAGCAATGCTATCAGTGGTAATAAATAGCTGATTCGTGGCGACAGAGCCTGTTCCCCCCGAACCGGAGCTATTCCCTGCGGAATCCCAGGAAGTAATGCCGATGGTATAATAATGTTGCGCACGCAAACCTTCAACAGTAATACGAAAACGATTGGCATCTGCATTTTCAAAATCAAATCCAGCACCATCAATCACTGCAAGGCGAAGATAATTCTTGACATCAACACCCGCATCCACATTACTCAGCCAAATGGAATCATTATTTGCTTTGTAGCGTGCATGTCTTTTATACCCGGTATTCCCAAGAGAATCAACGCCTCCGTCCCATTCCAATTTAACCTTCACATTACGAATATCTTCAGTGGTATCTTGTGCATAGAGAAGTACATTATAGCCGACAATGCGTCCAGAGAGTTCCGAAGGCTTGTAAAAGTCTGTTTGATCCGTAGGACGCGCCCAATCAAGAACCACACCCGTTGTCCAAACAGAATCTTGAACAGAAATACTTGAAGGGGGAAGATCATCCCCAAAGTGTACATATAAATGCTGCACGGAGCCAGCATCATTGTCATCAGTATATTCGCACCAAATCGCAATGTGGAGACTATCACGATCCAAATATTCAGAAACCAATGCAGAAAGGTCTAAAGTATCATAAAGTGCCCCTGAATGGTATTCGACCTGAATGGAATGTTCTGTTGCATTCTTGGGAACCGATTTAGTGGTATCTCCTATGTAGGTGGTATCCAACCAAATATGAAATCGAGCAAGATTTTCGGTTTCAATAGGGACGCGCCAGCGGAGCTGAAAACACTCCACACTATCGCTTGTGGTAGCACAACTTTTTAAGACACTCACATCCTGCACAGAGCGATCAAAAAGATATTCGACACCTTCGGAGTCATCCGAACAGGCTGCGACAAAAAGTGCAGAAAAAACAAATAGTAGAGATTTTAAAAGTAATCGCAACATTGGCCTCAAAATACAAAAAAAGCCGATCGCAAACGCAACCGGCTTTTCAAATTTGAATCGAAATTAAGCTTCTGGGTAAACAGAAACCTTTTGACGATCAGCATCAAGACGTTCAAACTTCACCTTGCCATCAATGAGGGAGAACAAGGTAAAATCCTTACCCATACCCACATTGTTACCCGGATGAAAGTGAGAGCCGCGCTGACGCACAACAATTCCACCAGCCTTAACGACTTCACCGGCATATTTCTTGACACCAAGATATTTCGGATTTGAGTCGCGACCATTACGGACTGAGCCTTGCCCTTTCTTATGTGCCATTGCTTAGCCTTCCTTTTCCGCTTTCGCTTTGCGGAGAGCATTTTTCTTAACCTTGGTCGGCTTGGGAAGACCTTGAGCGATCTTCTCCTTGCGAGTCAGTGGCACATTCTGTACCTTCTGCTTAGCAAGGGCAACCACGCGAGCACGGTTGCGAACAATGACTTGAGGTTCAACTACTGCAGATTCGGCGCCAGAGCGGAGTTCCGTGACAAGCACCTCTGTATAGCCCTGACGATGACCGTTCTTGCGTTCGTAACGAGTACGACGTTTTTTCTTGAACACGATCACTGTGTCACCCTTACCGTGAGAGAGTATTTCTACTTTCACGAGGGAGTCTGTCAGGACAGGGGTGCCGATTTTGACTTCTTTCCCGTTAGAGAAAAGAAGAACGGACTTGAGCTCCAGTGTAGAACCGACAGCAGCTTCGGCGATGCTAGGAACCTTATAGGTTTTGCCTAACTCGACCTTATACTGGAAACCACCTGTTTCAACGATAGAATACATTTACGTAATCCTTTTATTGTTAGCTGTATCGGGAACCCAATTGTAACAAAAAAACGGTATTTCGTAAAGTAAAAACCTCAAGAAAAGCTTTTTTTAAGGCAAAAAAGAATTACATTGGAGCTGTTTTGGAACTGTTTGTTGGCAAGAACTGCACTTACTCTTCCCTTGAACCCCATGGCAACCTCGCTTTTTTTGCTAATTTTGCGAGGTAAATTTTTTTAAGGAACTTGTGATGAACTCTATTCTGGACCTCAATGGCGAGTGGGAACTTCTTTGGGATAAGGACGATGCTGGCGTTATTAATCGTTGGTACGCCACATTGCCGGAAGGTGGTGAAAAAGTGCAAGTCCCCCATGTTTGGGAACATGCCTTTGAAAAGTTGTCTTTGACTCAAGATACAGCCTATTATTTCAAACGTTTTTTTGTGGATGAAAAGCAAGTTCCAAAGCGCATTTTTCTCAAATTCGAACGTATTGCAACGCATGCGACATTTTGGTTAAATGGCAAGTATTTGGGTGACCATTTTGGCGCTTATTCGCCTTGTGTCCTTGATACTTCAAAGGCAATTAAGCTTGGTGCAGAAAATGTTCTTTGTGTCCGTGTTGCCAACATGGGTTCCGCCAATAGTCGTATTGACTTTGGACGCGAAAGTAAAGAGGGTGCGAATGACCGCTACGTGCATCCGTCTGAAATGCCTGTGGGCCTCCCCTGGCAGCAGTACCCGTTCGGAGGTATTTACGGAAACGTTTCTTTGACTCTTGGCAACGCCGCTTTTATTTCCGGCGTTCAGCTCGAACCGGATTATGACCAGGAACGAGTAGCGGTAGAAGTAGCCTTTAATAATCCTCGCGGATTCCAGACCCGCCTTCGCGTGCTAATGCGGAGCCCTTCTGGCACCGTAAGTGAGATGTATAAGGAACTTAAACTTGAAAAAGAAAATGCGTCCCATCGTTTTATTCTGGGCATTAAAGATTGGAAAAAAGAGAAATGCGCATGGACTTTAGAAACACCTAATCTTTTCAGCATTGAGTTGCAACTTGAAGGTAAAGTCACTAAAGGCAAAGATAAAGTTGACACCTCTTTTTCTGTCGTTCGAACCTTTGGATTTAGAAAATTTGATTGCGTAAAAGGCGATTTTTACATGAATGATGCCATCGTCAAATTGCAGGGGGTTCGTTATACCCAGCATTGGTGCGAAGGCGGTCTTTGGAACCCTGATAAAAATGAACTCCGCAAAGATCTGGAAGCCATTAAAAAATCTGGTTTCAATGCGATTCGTTCTGGAGGAGCCCCTCTCTCGACAGAGGGATTAAACATTTGTGATGAAATCGGTCTCTTTGTTTTCCAGGAACTTCCGATTCACACCATGCGTTCCACGCCCCGCGGTCTTGATAAAGTTCGCCAGCTTACCGAAGATATTATCAAAGAGCAGAAGCATCATCCGTCTATCGCCGCCTGGATTCTCGGGGCCGAAAACGGAACGCTCGTTCTTGAAAACGGTAATAAACTTTTGAAAAGTGTGGATCAATTCGACATGTGTCGCCCAGTCATCAGTAACCTGAACTGTGTGTACTTGGACAATGAAGAAGCGTTCCGCAAAGATACGGGGAAATTGATGGGCGTTACCAACGACCGTATTCTCCTGTACGCCTCCCATCGTCTGCATCTTCGCATGAATCCTTCTGCAAACTTGGAGTATTTCCTCACCCATTACTGCGATAAGGATGACACGACTATCGTGGTTCCTGATTCTACCTTGGGCGATATGCAATTCCAAGATGAATACGAATCATTTGTACGTGATACCAATGGTAAGATTCTTATCACACTCAAAAATCATGCCTTGCTCCCTAAAGAGGCGACCTCCATCTCCGGCCCTCGTAGCAACAAGAATACAAAGGCGATTAAGGGTGCGTACAAGCAACTGAACACATTTATTGCGGACAAGAATCTTTCTATTTGGCCGTCTTTTAAAGCATTTAATGATGATGCGAAGCGCATTGCATTAAAGAGTAAATTAAGCCAGATTACAGCGATTCAAAGTAACCCTCTTGTTTCTGGATTTTTCCTCGATCAATGGGCGGATATCGGGGTTGATTTTTCGGGATTAACGGATGAACACCGTAAGTCTAAGGGACTCGAATCCTTTGCAAAGGAAATTTCAACGCCGACACGTTTGTTGCTTTCCGGCTTGGAGCCCGTCAATACTCCGCAAAGTGAAATCTCTTTTCAACTCGCTCTCTTAAATGATGCTCGTTTGGAAGATGTGGAAATTGAAATTGCGGTTGCTGATAAAAACGGCAAAGTTTTGACCAATCAAAAGCATCAAGCAAAAGGTCAAACAAGCCTTACGCCGCTTGGCACATTCACCATTGTTACTCCAAAGGCTGTGGGTGAATATACCATTGAATTGAAATTGAATGCTTTTGGGAAAACCATCTATACAGTGTCAGAAGAAATTCTCGTCATTCAACCCGCTGATGTGAAAACAGCGATGAAGCAGGTTTGTTTCCTTGACAACAGTGCAGAAACCACCAGTGATGCTCTCGCAGCATTGAACGGTCCTGAGAAAATCATTTTCACAGCGAGTCTCAGTTCCTGGAACGATGAAATTCTGAACCGTATTGTGGCACTTACCCGCGATGAAGGCAAAATACTGCTTCTTTCGGATATGACCCGCGAAGATATTGAAGTCTTTAATGCGAGCCATCACTTTGCAGATGCCATTGAATCCCATTTTACAACGGGTGCCAATGGACTTAGTTTGCATTACCTGGTGGATAACTCACCCTTGTTACCTGAATTCAACAAGAAGCAACTTCTGGATCACATGGCCTCTGCAGTAATGCCCAGCGTGTCTCTGAATGAACTCCCTGGGGCAAAAGTCATCGCCCGCTCAGTTTCTCTTGTGAAGGGCGAAGTCAAGACCGGCGTAGATCTACAAATGCTCCCCTTCGGAAAAGGCAAGCTGGTATTCAATCAGTTCAGCATTTTTGAAGGCTTGGAAACGAGTGCTTTAGCCGATAGTGTATTCACAAAACTGGTAAAAATAGTTCTCTAGAAATACCGCAAATATCTAAAATAAAAACAGCCTCTAGTGGGGGCTGTTTTTTTATGTAGGGCACGGCGAAAACTATTTAGCATAGGCCTTTTTCATTCCGTTCAGTGGAATGTGACATTGGTAACCAAGTTTGTAAATGGGTATAGATAAATGTCGTTGTAAAGCGAGTAAAAAATATTGTGTTTTTGAAATGTGATACCTTATTTATTCGTTCTGTTAAAAATTATGTTATTTTAAAGTTTTGTTCCTAGTATTGGGGAGTTTGGAAGGCTTAGAGGGTTTGGTTTTCTTGATTTTATTGAGGAATAACTTATGAATATCATAAAGAAAATGCTATTGGGGTTGATTGTAGCAAGTCAGGCTTTTGCCGTGTCGGTTTATACCCTAGACGAACAGATTTCGTCTGCGAATATGACGGTTCTCCGGTTTAAAATCGAAAATAACACGAACGACACTTTGAATGGAATTGAACTTCATTACCATGTGGTTCAGGACTCCGATAAAATTGCCAATCCCGAAATTTATTATATGCCTTCCGGCCAAGCCAATTGGGTTATTCAAGACTCTGTAACCGCAACGCTGGTTGTTTATTTTCCGGATGTGATTCTTTACCCTGGCGATACTCTGGGCGG
>Ga0209467_1001097_pt1 | contig 26307 bp, 24 predicted proteins | sample Higcelwee11metaG_FD_187175 | JGI IMG/M metagenome (GOLD analysis project Ga0209467, IMG submission 187175) | Freshwater pond sediment microbial communities from the University of Edinburgh, under environmental carbon perturbations - High... | ecosystem: Environmental > Aquatic > Freshwater >... | reverse complement strand
GCGCCACCTGGTGGCGTTACAAGCGAATCTCCTGCCCGGGCTGCGGCAACGAGGAGCCCTCGCGGCTGTCGTTTCTGCACAGTCCCGAACGTCCCTACGAACGGGTCGACCTGTGCGAGGCGTGCCAGACGTATGTGCCCTGCCTGGACACCACGGATATGATCCACATCCCCCATCCGGACGTGGCCGCCCTGGCCATGCTGCCGCTTGAGATCATGGCCCGGGACCGGGGATACCGTCCCCTGGCGGCGCTGCCCTGGAGCATGGGCCTGCCTGACGCCTCTCGCGCCGCCTGAGATCGGCCCATGGTTCCGGGCGGGCGCAAAGCTGCGGCCCCCGCCGCAAACGCTCTGACGTCGCATCCGCGCGCCCTCAGCAGGCGGCCCCAGGACGCCGTCCCATGGCCAGATAAACGGCGGCCTCGGGAGCGGGACGCAGGGCCTCGGCCCAATGCAGGTACAAGGGACGAAGCACCTTTGAAAACAGGGACGCGGCCGTGGCCTGTCTGGCCGCGATCAGGCCTTCAAAGGGCCTCTGCCCCTGGATGAAGTCCACCAGGGCGACGGCCCGGTGCTCGGGACGATGGGCACGGCGCACCAAGGCCTCCCCAGCGGCGGCCACCCGCTCCCGGCGGGGCGCGTCGGCCAGAAGCTCCGCCGTCAGTTCGGCCACGGCCCGGGCGTCCATGGGGGGATAGGTGAACAGGTGTTCTCCCGGGGTGAAAAGCTCCTGTTGGCCGTGCCCCACCTCGGGGGTCAAAAGGCACGCCCCGCAGGCCAGGGCCTCGAAGACCCGGAAATTGAGGTCGCCGCCCTCGGCCACGTTGAGCACCAGCTTGGCCGTGGGGAACAGCTCGCGATACGCGCCCCGGGTGACGCAAAGCCCCGGCACGAGCCGTCCCAGTTCAGCCAGGAAGGCATGCCGCCCCGGAGTCAGCCCGGGATCGACCTTGCCCACGAAAAGCAGGTCGTGGATCTTTGGCGCATCCTTTGGATGATCCTCCAGGCGTGGGAAGGGCGGCAGCCACATGACCCGCTCCGCCCCCAGGCGGGAGACGAACCAGGGCAGGTGGTCCCGAAGGCTCACGGCGCACAGGTCAAAGGCCTGGGCATAGTCCGGGTACCAGGCGTGAATGTGGCTGTCCACGCAGTAAAACACCGTCAGGCAGGGAAAGCGTTCGAGGCCCGAAAAAGGCGGCGGGCCGGACTTGTCGGAATAGACGATCACCTCCGGGGTGAACCCGGCCAGCCGGACCACGTCGTCAAAAGAAAGCACCTGGAGCGGGTCCAGGGGCACGACGGCCACCCCGGGACACACGGCCCGCATGCCCGCATCCAGGGGATGCCGTCCGACCCAGGCGATGCGTAGCGTCTCCATCGCGATCCACCTCCCGCAACCGGGCCGGTCGCCCGGCCATCGCATTTTTTGCCCATCCCCCTGACCATTCGCCATTTTTTCCGGAAAAACAAGGTGCTCGTCCACCACCAAACACCTTCCCGACCTGCAAAACGATTTCTTCCATGCGCCATCAGACATTTTCCCACATCAACCACTCTTGAAGCGGCGCCCGCTCCCGGCCGCTGGCGCATTTTTTCCCATGCCCGGGACAAACAGCACAGCAGGGGAACGCCACGCCTTGCCTGCGCAGTCTTCGCTAAAGGGGTCTTGCCGCACACGGCATGGTGCGGCCTCGTTCGTTTTGCCTTCGGGGTGCGGTTTTGTTTTCCTACAGGCCCGGCCCGGCGAAAAAATTTTGTGTCGCCAACCATACGGCAGCACAAACCCCTTGCTGGTCCACATCTTTTGCGCTACGGGGGAAGTGTTCGCCCAAGATCATGTCGCCTTCCCGGTGGTCGCGGAATGGCGGCTGATAGTGAGCGCGATCCGATCCTTCAGATGTCCACGGCAGCGAGGCCGCCCGCCGCGTGTATCATCCGCCGCATGAACGGAATTCCGACGTCCGACAAGCCGCCTGGTCGCGGTACACCCGTTTCGCTGCGAGTCTGCGGCAGTCTTCGTCCGTGGCTTCTGAGCCAAAGCCTTGAGAAAAGGGAGTCTTTCACTCATGTCCAAGAACATCTATGTCGGCAATCTGCCCTTTCGGGCCTCCGAAGACAACATCCGCGATCTTTTCGCCCAGTATGGCGCCGTTTCCGCCGTCAAGCTCATCTCCGACCGGGAGACGGGTAAACCGCGCGGCTTCGGCTTTGTGGAAATGGATGACGACACCGAGGCCGATGCGGCCATCGAGGCCCTTAACGGCAAGGATTACGAAGGTCGCAGCCTGAAGATCAACGAGGCCAAGCCCCGCGAGTCCAAGCCCAGACGTCCCGCCTGGTAGACTTTTTTCCGTCGCGACACGCCGCGTGCGGCAGGTCGTGACGCTGCATTCCCCCGGGGCGGCCCGATTCGGGCGGCTGCGGGCCGCCTGGGGAGAGGGGCTTTTATTTGCCTCGACTCCCGTCCGGCCACTCCCCTTCTCTTTTCTCCCGGCACATTTTTTGCTTGTCTCGCGCAAACCCCTGTGCGGAGGATGCCGTGCGCGTCAAATATCTGATCATCGGCGCCGGACCCACCGGGCTTGGCGCAGCGGACAGGCTGCGGGAGCTTGGTCACGACGATTTCCTCGTCCTGGAGGCCGAAGGCCATGTGGGCGGCCTGTCCGCCAGCTTTACGGACCCGGCCGGATTCACCTGGGATCTGGGCGGCCATGTGGTCTTTTCCCATTTCGAGCATTTCGACCGGCTTCTGGGCGAGCTTCTGGGCGACCACGTCCTCACCCACCAGCGCGAGGCCTGGATACGCCTGGCCGACACCTGGGTGCCCTATCCCTTCCAGAACAACATCCGCCGCCTGCCCCCGGACATGGTCTGGGAATGCGTGCAGGGCCTTTTGGCCGTCGCCCGAAACGGCGCGTCGTCCAGCCCTCCCGCCCACTTCCGGGAGTGGATCGAAAAAAGCTTCGGGCCGGGCATCGCCCGGCTGTTCATGCTCCCCTACAATTTCAAGGTCTGGGCCCATCCCCCGGAAACCATGTCCCACCGCTGGATCGGGGAACGGGTCAGCGTGGTGGATCTGGCCCGGGTGCTGGAAAACATCATCCGCAGCCGCGACGACGTGTCCTGGGGCCCCAACCGGACCTTCGCCTTCCCCCTCACGGGCGGCACGGGCGAGATCTACCGCCGCCTGGCCGCGCGATTCGCCGACCGCGTGCGGCTCGGCCAGAAGACCGTGGCCGTGGACATGGCCAAAAAAACCGTGCGCACCGCCTCCGGGCTGACCGTGTCCTACGATCGGCTCCTGACCACCATGCCCCTGGACCGCTTCGTCCTGGACGTGGCCCAGGGACTGCCCGACGCTGCGCGCCAAGCCGCCTCCCGGCTCAAGCACAACGGCGCGCTCATCGCTGGCATCGGCATCGACGGCCACCGCCCGGACTCCAAATGCTGGATGTATTTTCCCGAGTCCAACTGCCCCTTTTACCGGGTCACCAACTTCCACAATTATTCCTACAACAACACCCCCTCCCCCGACGGCACGATTCCCCGCCATCGGGCGCTCATGACCGAGATATCGTTTTCCGGACACAAGCCCGAAAACGAAGACGACCATCTCGACCGGGCCGTGGCCGGGCTCGGGGCCGCCGGACTGCTCGAACCCGGGGAGCAGGCCCGGGTGGTCTCCACCTGGCAGGCCCGCCTGGACTACGCCTATCCCATTCCGTGCCTTTCCCGGGACGCGGCCCTGGCCGTGATCCAACCTCTGCTTGCGGCGGCGGACATCTCTTCCCGGGGCCGTTTCGGCGGTTTCAAATACGAGGTGGGCAACATGGACCATTCGGTCATGCAGGGCGTGCAGTGGGCCGACCGCATGGTCGCGGGAACCCCGGAGACGGTCTACCGCCTGGGCTGAAGCCAACCCAAGCCGAAAAACGGGTGGCGGGCGTTGACGCCGGGGTCGACATGCGGCTAAACCCCGGCATGGAAAACGCCAACGATACCACCCACGTGTACGCCGCCAGGCGGGACCGCCTGCGCGCCAGCCTGGCCGCCGCAGGCCACGAAGCCCTGCTCGTCTCCCATGCCGCCAACCGCTATTATTTGAGCGGCTTCGAGCTCCACGACGCCCAGTGCAACGAATCCTCGGGCATGCTCCTGATCACGACCAGCGGCCGGGACCAGCTCCTGACCGATCCCCGGTTCCTGGACGCGGCCCGCAGGCTGTGGCCACAAGACGACATCTTCATCTATGCCTCCAACCGCTATCAGGCCATGGGCGAACTTTTCAAATCCATGGGGCTTGAAAAGATCCTCTTCGAGGCCAAAAGCCTGTCCTACGACACCCACGCCCTGCTCTCGGAACACATGGACATGATCCCCTGCACGGGATTCGTGGAAAATCTGCGCCTGTACAAGGAGCCGGGTGAGATCGAGCTTTTGCGCCGCTCCTGCGCCGTCAACCACGCGGTCATGGCCCGGCTGCCGGATGTGCTGCTCCCGGGGATCACCGAGGCCGAGGCGGCCTGGGAGATCGAAAAGCTCTTCCGGAAATTCGGGGCCAGCGAGCTGTCCTTTCCGTCCATCGTGGCCGTCAATGAAAACGCCGCCATGCCCCACGCCGTCCCCGGCCCCAAGGCGGCCACGGACGCCAGCCTGGTCCTGGTGGATGTGGGCGGCCGCCTGGACGGCTACTGCTCGGACCAGACCCGCACCTTCTGGGTTGGCGACACCCCCTCGGATCGCTTCCGGCGCACCCTGGACATGGTCCAGGAGGCCCAGAACGCGGCCCTGGCGGCCATTCGCCCCGGGCTTTCCTACCGGGACGCCTATATGCTGGCCAAAAACGCCTTCGCGGCCCATGGGGTGGACGCGGCCTTCACCCATTCCCTGGGGCACGGCATCGGCCTGGAGACCCACGAGGCCCCGAGCCTGAGCCCCTACGCCGAGGGACGCCTCTCCCCGGGCATGGTGGTCACGGTGGAGCCTGGGCTGTACGACGCGGCCTGGGGGGGCGTGCGCTGGGAATACATGGTGCTCGTCACCGACGACGGCTGCGAGATCCTGTGAGACGGCGGCCACGGCGACGTCCGCCCTATCTGCCGCCCGGGAATTCCGAACGGCTGTACCTGTCCCTGCCCGGGGCGGACGTCGGACTGTTGCGTTTTCTGCTGGAGGGCTACGGCCATGTGGCGTGCATGACCGTGGTGGACCGCTATGCGGCCGTGGTGCGTCTTTTTTTTGCGCCGACGGCGCGGGAGGAGGTGCTGGAGTTTGTGGCGGCAGCGGCCTGCGAAATTCCGGGGCTGGCCCTGCGTCTCGATCCCCGGGACCGGCCCGGGCAGTGCGTGACGGCGCAGGCAGCCTGCCTCAGTCCGCCGTGAGGCGGTATACGGCGCTGAGAAATTCGCTTTCGCTGAAGGGCTTGACCAGGATGTCGTTGGCCCCGAAGGCCTTGGCGTGGTGCAAAAAATCCATCCCCATGCTGGGTGAGCCCCCGGAAATGGCCAAGACCCTGCAATTTCCCGCCTCGCGAATTTCCTGGATGGTCTCGATGCCGTCTTTTTCCGGCATGAAGATGTCCAAGATGACCAAATCCACGGGGTGGGCATGAAAAAGCCGCATCCCAGCCCTGCCGTCCGTGGCCTCCAGGACGGCATGGCCCTCGCCTTCTAGATACAGCCGCATCACGCTGCGAATGGTTTCGTCATCATCAATGACCAGGATGGTTTTCATGGACGCGGGCCTTTGCGGTGGATTCCGGCGCAAGGCGGGCACAGCCCGGGAAACATGCGGCGCGGCTGTGTCGCCGGTTGTGCCTTTGTACCCTGGTCGGGCTTTTTTTCAAGGAAAAAGGCGCTTCACCCGGCCGTAAAATCGTACATGTCCAACTGTTGGCCATTGGCGTCGAGCAAAATCGGATCGATCATGCTCATTCCCCGGCTTTCGCCCATTTCCATGGACATCTCCCGGCCGTCGTAGAAAAGCCCCGTAAGCAGGACGTCCTCGAAAAAGAAATCGTCGAACCGGGTGATCTCGGCTGAAAGCTTGTCGGGCTCGAACTCCCCGTCGAAATCCGCCAGGGTGAACACCATGGATCCCTTGTCCACGGACCCCAGAAACGCCGCCACCTGGCCTTCCCCTATCTTCCCGGCCACGGCGGCCAGGGTCGGAGACGTCACGCGCGTCGCCAGACCCGACGTCCCAAGCGTAATGACGCGTCCCTGGCAGGAGGCGGTCAGTTCCAGACTGCTTTCGAAGACCGCCGCGATCTGGTGGATGTGTTTGGGCAGGGCCAGCCAGCCGTTCCACTCCTCGCCCGACTCCCGGGCGAAGGCGGCGGCCATGCGCTCGTCAAAATACACCACGCCCTTGAAGCAATTCCCGGCGAAATAGGGGGTGTTGTTTTTCCCCCAACAGTGGCGAAAGATCTTGGAGACGAAGCTTTTGCGCAACGCGGTGACTAAAACCTGGTCAATGTCGCCGTCTGTCTTGACTACCAATGGCATGGCGAAACTCTCTTTGTTTCGGGTTCCAAACAATACCGAACCGACCATATCCTGTCCTGACGGCTCGGGCAAGGCAACAACGCTGTCCCCCGGCCACCGCGCCTCGTCCCGGCCCCCGGGGCCTTGCCAAGAATCCCACCGTGCCGCATGCCGGAAGCAATACGGCCGCCCGTTTTCCGCCCGGGGAGACGGCCCGTTGCCGCCCGGCCGCTCCCTTCACGCCCGGGCCGCCCGGCGCATGGCCTGAGTGCGTCTTGGCCGATAATCGGCACGCTGCCTGCTCCCGGGCCGCCACCCTGCTCCAACCACTGCCCCGAGACGTGCCGCGAGGCCATCTGAGTGAGCCAACCCGCTGAAATAACAAACTCTCTAAAAAAAGTTGCCCCTTTTCCCGTAAACGTCTACAGTCACGACCTTAAAGACACGTCGTTTTGGCTCATTTTCAGATCGAACTCCTCGTTCTCACCAAGGTGGACATATGCCCATAAAGTTCCGTATTTTCATGTTATTTGCCTTCATATTACCCCTTTTCGCCATCCACTCCCTGATTTCCACGCCCTGTGCCCAGGCCTATGCCGTCAAATCCGGCGACACCCCGGGCGGCATCGCCCAAAAGCACGGCCTTTCCACCCAGGATCTGCTCAAGGCCAATCCTGGGCTTGATGCGAAGAAGATGCGCGTGGGCCAGGAAATCAACATCCCCGGGGCGAAGTCCCAGGAAAACGCCGCCGACGCCAAACCTCGCCAGGAGGAGAAGACGTCCAAAAAGCCCGCTGAGGAAAAGGCGAAGCCCGCCGAGGAAAAGGCCAAGCCTGCTGAAGAGAAAGCCAAGCCCGCCCCTGCGGCGTCCGGGGGGGCGTATACCGTGCAAAAGGGCGACACGCCGCAGTCCATCGCCGCCAAGCTGGGCATCTCCGTCTCCGAGTTGCTCAAGGCCAATGACAATCTCGACCCCCGCAAGCTCAAGGTCGGGCAGACCCTCAAGGCCCCTGGTGCCGCGGCGGAGAAACCCGAAAAAATCGCGCCCAAGGCCGAACCCAAAGCCGAAGCCAAGGCCGAGACGAAAGTCGATGTTAAAAAGGCGCCAGAGACCGTCCAACACACGGTCAAGCGCGGCGAAACCCTGGCCGCCATCGCCTCCCGTTACGGCACGACCGTCGAGGCCATCCAGAAGCTCAACCCCGCCGCCGCCGCCGGCAAGGTCAAAACCGGCGTCCGGCTAAACATTCCATCCGGCCAGACTCCCGCCCCCACCGCCCGGCAGACCCCGCCATCGGCCGAACCGGAAATCGCCGCCGAACCTGGGCGCGAAGCCGAACTGGAAACGCCCGTCGCCACTCCGGCTTCCCCGACCGCCCCGACCTCCCCTTCCGGCGCGACCTCGCCCGAACCCGCTGCGGCCGAGCCGGAAACCGGCAACCCGGCCGACGCCGAGGGCTATTTCGAAAAAGGCAACGAGCTTGGCAAGCAAAACAAGTACCAAAAGGCCATCGAACAGTTCGACCGGGCCATCAAGCTCAATCCCAACCGGGCCGACTACTATGCCAGCCGGGGGCACGCCTTCTATTACATGAAGCTCTACACCCGGGCCGTCGAGGATTACACCCAGGCCATCGAACGCAACCAGTCCTTCGCCCTGGCCTATTCCATGCGCGGCTTGAGCCATACCCGGGCCGGACACTTCGACAGGGCCCTGGAGGATTACAACAAGGCCATCTCCCTTGGCCCCAAGGAAGCCGACTATTACAAAGGGCGCGGCTATACCTATTTCCATCTCAAGCAGTACGGCCCCATGTGCGAAGATTACCAAAAAGCCTGCACCTTCGGTGATTGCGAACTTCTGGAGACGGCACGCAAGGAAAACCTTTGCACGAAGGGAAGCTGATCCCACCCCTTGGCGGGGCATGGACGGCTGCTGTCGCGTCTGTGTTGACGATGCCGCACACGTCGGCGACACTTCTATGGGAATGCGCCAGGATTGGCATGGATGAACATGCCCCTTCGGCGCATCCAAAAGACGGCGCATGAAACCTTCCGGTCGTTTTTTCCTGGCCCAGCCCAGGGAGACGCTCCCTGGCCCCACCCGGCAAATGACGGGCTGTCGCAAGCATCCCCGGCCCGGCGTGAACGCCATGCCCCACGGCTCGCCCGACGTCGCGCCAGGTTGCCCCCGGCCGCGCCTGCGCGCCATGCCCCGGAAGCTGCCCGACGCTGCGCCGGGCAGCTTCCGGGCGCGGCGCTGAGGAGATTTTCCCGTGCTCTCCTATATCGTCTGGGCTGCGGTCATCGGGGTGTGTTTTTTCCTCGGGGCCAAATTGACCTTCCAGGTGCGCGAACGCAAAAAAAAGCAGTTGCGCATCGACTTCGACCAGGCCAAGGAACGGGAGAAGGACGGCCGCCTGTAGCCAAGCGACATGACTTTGCCCAAAAAAACGACGCCCGGGATGGCCCTGGCGGCGTTTGCACGTTCATGCGGCAGATCTTTTCGACACGGTGCGGGCCTGCGGATGCGTCCGGCCCGCACCAGGCAACGCCCCTGGGACACGCTCCGGCGGCCAAGCCGCAGGCCTGAGGCGGGAGCACATCCTCCCGGGAAAGCATCCTCTCGCCGGACTCCCGCAGCCTACCCGTCCTGCGCCTTATGCCGCGTTCCGGGCCTTGGTTCCCTTGGGCCAGAGCTGGGAGGCCAGCATGCCGCCCATCATCAGCGTGCATCCGAAAAGCCCCCGGCCCCCCATGGATTCATCCAGGAACAGCCACCCGGCCAGGGCCGCGAAAACGGCCTCCAGGCTGAGCAGGATGGCGGCGTGGGCCGGTTTGGCGTCGCGCTGGGCCACCACTTGCAGGGTATAGGCCAGTCCCACGGACATAAGCCCGCCGTACAGGATGGGATACAGGGCCCCGGACACCCCCTGAAGGGTGATGGTCTCTGTGAAAAAGGCGGTCAGAAGGCTTAAGACGCCGCACACCGCGTACTGGCCGCACGCCAACTGGGTGGCCCGCATGCGCGGCGAGAGCCAGCCGATGAGGCAGACGTGTCCGGCCCAGAACACGGCCCCCGCAAGCTCCAGCATGTCCCCGAAGGACATGGACAGATCCTCGGTGACCGACAGAAAATACAACCCCACGGCCGCCGCCGCCGCGCCGAGCCAGTCGCCGACGGTGGCCTTTTGCCGGAAGAACATCCCGATCATGGGTACGATGACCACATACAGCCCGGTGATGAATCCGGCCTTTCCCGCCGTGGTGTAGACCAGCCCCACCTGTTGCAGGGTGGCCCCGGCGAAAAGGACGGCCCCGGCCAGAAGGCCGCCCCACAGTCCTATGGAGCCGCCCCGGCCGGGGCGCAGGACATGGGCGGGATGGCTTTGCCCCGCGCTGCGCAGGGCCAGGGGCAAAAGCGCCCCCGCCCCAAGCAGAAACCGCACCCCGTTGAAGGTGTACGGTCCCACATGGTCCATACCCAGGCGCTGGGCCACAAAGGCCAGACCCCAGATGAGGGCTGTCAACAACAGCAGAATGTCGGCTTTGAATTCGCGGGAACCCACGTCATGCTCCGGAGGAAACGGTTACGGCCGTTTTGCCCCGGTTCTCCCATTCGCTGAAAGGGAATGCCGTCCATGGCCGGACAGGCCGCGGACCGGTGTGGGAGCATGGCGCTCCCACACCGGCATGGGCGAAACCCGGGGCGTTTCCGGCACGAACAAAACACCCCGGGAGACTATCGATCAAATGGCAGGGGGCGGACCAACGGCCGCGTCATCCCGCCCGTTCAGCACTGCCGCCGTTACGCTGCTGGCGGGGCACGATGATGACCCGTTTGAGCGGGCCGTCGCCCTTGCTGCGGGTCTGGACGGTCTCGTCCTCTTGCAGGGCCAGATGCACCACCCGGCGGTGATAGGACGAAAGCGGCTTGGTGCTCTGGGGACGCCCCAGGGACTTGGCCTTGTCCGCCAGATAAATGGCCATCTTGCGCAGATTGTCGTCCTGGCGCTCGCGGTATTCGCCGGTGTTGATCTGGATGCGTACGGGTTCTTCGTGGCGTCTGGCCACGATGCGGTTGGCCAGATATTGCAGGGAGGCCAGGGTCTGGCCCTCGCGGCCGATCAATAGCCCGGAATTCTCCTCGTCCAGGACCAGAACGGTCACCCGCTCGGAGTTCCCGGAGATCTCCATTTCGGGCAGCGTTTCGAGGATGCCCGTCAGCAGATGGTCCATGACCTCGCGCACCAGGGCCGTAAGCTCCTCGGACAACGGGCCGGGAGGCGGCAACGCCTCGCGCGGTTCGCGGGGCTCACGGGGTTCGCGCTGCTCGCGCTGCTCACGCGGTTCACGCGGCTCGCGGGTCTCGCGCGGTTCACGCGGCTCACGCGGCTCACGCGGCTCACGGGTCTCGCGCTGTTCACGCGGCTCACGCGGGGCCCGGCCGCCGGACTGGCGGGGAGCGCCCTGGCGCGGTTTACGCCGCTCACCCGCCGGACGGTCTTCGGCGGCAAGAGGCGTCTTGGCTGCGGCCGATTCACGGGCGGGCTCGGAAGCGGCCTGGACGGCAGCTTCCTCCCCGGTCTGGGATGCAGGGGCATTCTGGAGCTTGGCCGGACGCCCGGATTGCCGCGCCGCAGGCCGTGCCTCGGGCGCAGCGGCGGCCTCGGGGGCAGCCACCTGCCCGGTTTCGGGCGCATCCGCGCCTGGGGTGGGAACGGCCTGTTTCGGCGCCGGGGCGGTGGGTTCGGCCAGAAGCCTGATCTCGTCGCGCACCCTGGCTCGAATCTCGGCCTTTTTCTTGCCGACAAGTCCAAAGATGCCGGTGGACCCACCGGTTATGATTTCAATTTCCAGTTTCTCCCGTTCCGTCTTGAAGAACTGGCAGGCCTGTTCCATGGCCTCGTCCACGTTTTTTCCGCTGAATGTCTTCATCTCGCTCATGTGGTCTCCTTGGAGAGCGCCAAGCCCGGGGCGATGACCGGGCCGGGCGTGCATGGGGCGCGTTGTCCGGGCGATCAGGCCTTCTTGCTTTTGTTAATGAGATGCCATTGCTGGGCGATGGACAGGACGTTGTTCACCAGCCAGTACACAACCAGCCCCGAGGGGAAGTTGAGGAACATGAAGGTGAACACGACCGGAAGCGCCAGCATGAGCTTGGCCTGGGTGGGATCGCCGGGGGCCGGGGTCATTTTCTGCTGCAAGAACATGGTCGCCCCCATGATGATGGGGGTGACGTAAAAGGGATCCTTGACGGACAAATCGGCCAACCAGACAATGTCCGTGAAAGGCACATGGGCGATAAACGGGGCGTGACGCAGTTCAATCGCGTTCAAAAGCGCCTGGTACAGGCCGATGAACACGGGAATCTGAACCACCATGGGCAGGCACCCGCCTGCCGGGTTGACCTTGTAGGTCTTGTACAGCCGCATCATCTCTTCGTTCATCTTCTGGCGGTCATCTTTGTGCTTCTCGCGGATCTGGGCCATGAGCGGCTGCAATTTGCGCAGCTGGTCCATGGACTTGTAGCTCTTGTGGGTCAGGGGCCAGAACACGATCTTGATGATGATGGTCAAAAGGATGATGGCCACGCCGTAGTTGCCCACATAGCCATGCAGGAAATCGAGCAGGATAAGCAGGGGCTTGGCGATGAAGTCGAACCATCCGTAGTCGACGGAGGCCGCGAGGTTGCCCGGGGCCTTGGCCAGATACGCCGTCTCCTTGGGGCCCAGATAATACGCCGACGGCAGATCGACCCGGCTGGCGGCGGTCACGGACACGGCGTCCTTTTCCATGGCCACCCGGTAGACGCCGTCCTCGAACTTGGCCTTGGCCAGATATCCCGATTCCAGGGTCACGGCGGCCATGATGAAATAGTTGCTCTCCACGGAGGCCCACTTCACCCCCTTGTCGGCCACGACCCCCTGCTCGAGATCCTTGACGTCGGTGACCGTGTGCAATCCGGAATCGTTGAAATAGGCCACCTTGGTCACGTTGTAGGATTCGCTTTTCTCCGACAGCTTCTCCACGGCCAGGGCGGTCGCCACCTTGAGGCTGACCGGGGCGCTTGCGGCGTTGATCAAGGCCAGCTTTTCATCGAACAGGTAGTTGTCCGCCGTAAAGGTCATGGTGCGCTCGATGCGCAGGTCGCCGAGTTGGCCCACGAAGGTGATCGCCCCGCTTTGGCCCTGGGTCAGGTCCAGATCCCCGCCCTCAATGGACCACTGGGCGGCCTGCCAGGTGGGCTGGCCGTTGACGAGCAACCCCAGGGGGGCCTTTTGGCGGGAGATGTCGCTGACCAGGTTCACCAGGGGGGAATCGGCGGCGATGGTCTGGTGGTAGCCTGTGAGGGCAAAGGAATCGAGCACGCCGCCCAGGGAATTGAAAACTGCGGTGTAAAGCGGCGTTTTGACCGTGATCATGCGCCCCGGGGTGGGGGCGAAAGCCGACAGGGTTCCGATGGGAGCCGCTGCCGTGGCGGGTTTCGCCTCGGACGGAGCCTCAGATGTGGTGGCCTGGGGCGGCTGCGGGGGGGCTTTCGGCGTCGGAAACAGGAAGTTCCAGGCCAAAAGCACCGCCAGGGAGAGGGCCACAGCCAGAATGACGCGTTTGTTTTCCATGGTGATGAATGTTTCCGTCGGTGGAGGTGAATATGGATGGGGCGCAGTCCTGGACGCTCCCGGCCGGACCCGTGGCGGCCGAAGGGGCGTCAGGCACCGGATCGTAGCCGTACCCCCCGAAGGGATGGCAACGCAAAAGGCGTTTGAGCGTCAAAAAGGAGGCACGGAAGAAACCAAACCGCGAATAGGCTTCATAGGCGTACCGGGAACAGGACGGCACGAAGCGACAACACGGCTGGTGCCAAGGCGAGACCGCGAGTTGATAGAAACGTATACACGAAAGGGCAATTCGTCGCATGACTGGCATCGGTCACGCCCCTGTGACGCGGGAGAAATCCTTGCGCAACCGGGCCACGAGCGGCAAAAGCTCGCGACGGGCGGCCTCAAGGGAAAACCCGGCGACATCCAGGGATTTTTTGGCCACAATCACCATGTCGAGGGGAACCTCGACAACTGATCCGTGCAGCCGAAAAAATTCCCTGAGCACGCGTTTTATACGGTTTCGCGCCACGGCGCCGCCGCATTTTTTCCCAACCGTGAGCCCCAGCCGCGCGGACACGCCGTCCGCAGGCCGCAACAAAGCAAACACCACAAAATACCGGGTGAAATATTTGCGTCCCGAATCGTAGCAGGCCGTAAACCGGCCGCGACGGCGCAGCCGGTGCTCCGGGGGGTAAATCAGGCGGCCAGACGCTTGCGGCCCTTGGCCCGTCTGCGGCGCAGGATGGCCTGACCGTTTTTGGTTCTGGAGCGAACCAGAAAGCCGTGGGTACGATTTCTCCGGGTCTTGTGCGGCTGATATGTCATCTTGCTCATGCATAATCTCCAAGTGATGTGATGAACTTCTTCTCATATCCACAAACTCCGAGGCCGTCAACCGGGATTGCGACCTGTCTGGCCTCCGTCCGGGTTTCTCCGCACCGAGGCCTGCCCGGGCGGGACGGCCATGACGCGTCCGGCGAGGACCAAGACGATGGCCTGCCCGACAAAAAACACAGGGTCAGCGGCCATGGCGGCATAAGCCAGCCCGCTCCCGACGCCCAGGAATCCGGCGATGCGGGCCAGTCTCCCCGGTGAAGTCCGGGTCCGGTTGTCGCCGCCGCCCTCCCCGTCCATGCGCCACGCCGCCAAAGCCCAGGCCAGGGCGAACCCGGCCTGCAGGGCAATGGCCGACAAAAAAGCAAAGAATCGAAGGGACATATTCCCGCCTGGACAACGTCAGGGATGGCCAGCGCGGGCTCGCGCCCCACGCTTTCGGCGTCTCGCGGCGGACGTTGCCGGAAAAAAGAGTGTGTCCGTGAAAAAGAGTGTTGACAAGTTTTTTTTTAGCGCGTAGCTTCCCTTTCTTCAGTGACGCGGGGTGGAGCAGCACGGTAGCTCATCGGGCTCATAACCCGAAGATCGCAGGTTCAAATCCTGCCCCCGCAACCAGCAAAATCAAGGGCTTACGGACTAAAATCCGTAGGCCCTTTTTTCATACCCCACACGTAAGCATCAATTTGCCGCTTAGCCCCTCGATTGAACAGACTCGCAATCCGGGATTTTTGGTGCCTGGTGAACCCTGCCCCGCGCAGCGGAAAAAGCATATCCCGGGCTCTCAAAGGCGACGCCCTGAAGTTTCGACGCCTTCATGCCCCCCACGACCTTCAGTCATCTCGATGGCGAAAAAAACCCAATACGGGGTGGTAGTCCCACCGTCGCATCTCTTCTGCAGGAAGCTCAACGGTCGCAAACCGACGCGCGCAATCTGATACGGTGAGATCCATCCCAACGGCAAGTCGTTCAAGCGGCGTGAAATCATCAGTCTCACCCCACCAAACTGTTTGCGGGCCACAAGGCAGGGCGTCGTCGCTTAAAAGTATACGTAGATCATCGTTTAACACCTCTGAGCCATTGGGAGCAACATGGTAAAGGTAAAGATGGCCGTCTGAGGTGGCTCCGGATGGTTGGACAGTTTTGCGGCGAGGTTAAGCTCTCGTTCGGTTGCTGCTCATGCCGCCTTCGAGGCCGTTTGTCCTTCTCGGTATACATCCATGGGCCGACGACCGTCAAAAGCCGTATGCGGTCGCTGCTCATCGTAAAAACGGACCCAGTTTCCAATCGCCTGCCGGACCTGGCTGCCGGTTTCCAACTCTCGCAGGGAGATGCACTCCCAGTTCACCGAGCGCCACAGGCGTTCGATGAAGACATTGTCCATCCACCGGCCCTTGCCATCCATGGAAATGGATACGTCGGCGTCCTTGAGGGCCTGGGTGAATTCCTGGCTGGTACATTGCGACCCCTGGTCCGTGTTGAAGATTTCCGGAACCCCGTATCTCTCCATGGCCTCTTCCAAGGCGGCCACGCAGAAATCCGTATCCATGGTGTTGGACAACCGCCAGGACAGCACCGCCCGGCTGTGCCAGTCCATGATCGCCACCAGACACAAGAAGCCGCGATTCATGGGCACATATGTGATATCGGCGCACCACACATGATCCGGGCGAGCAATCTGTAGACCACGCAGCAGGTACGGGTAAACCTTGTGTTCAGGATGCGGGACGCTGGTCCCTGGTTTCTGATAAATGGCCATCAGCCCCATCTTGCGCATCAAGCGCCTGACGCGAGCACGCCCCACCGCGATGTCCTGATTGTTTAAATGCCGTTGCATCTGCCGTGAGCCGTAAAACGGCGTCTTAAAAAATTGCTCGTCAATACGTCGCATCAGGTCGAGATGTATGGCCTTTTCGCCTATGGGGTGATGATACCATGTCGACCTGGCCAGCCCGAGCATCCGGCACTGCCGGGAAATACTGCGTCGCGGATGATCACGATCAACCATCCCACGCCTTCGCTGGCGACTCACCGTTTTGCGAAGGCTCGCTCTAAAAAATCCTTTTCCACCGTGCGTTGGCCGATCGTGGCATGCCATTCCTTGATCTCGGCAGCGGCATCTTTTTTCTCGGCCGCCGTCTTCCCGGAAAAGGCCGCCACCATACCGTCCTTGGCCTGACGCTTCCAGCCCGCGATCACCGTTTGGTGTACGTCGTACTTGCTGGCCAACTCGCCGGACAGGGCTTCAAGCGTCACCTTGTCCTTAAACTCAGCCGAAAGCTTCCGCCGCTTGGACATCGGAAACCATCCTCCTCGCGTAAGGACCATAGCTTAACCGACTGTCCCATTTTCCGCGACCACCTCACTATTTACGGAACGTGACACTAGCCATGGCGATGCGGCCGCCAAACCAGCGCTGTCGCCCGGAAAAGCGCCGACGTGTTTTGCAAATCCTGTCGCGTCACCACCACGTCATCTCTCCCTCCCCGTCCCCCAGCGTATTTCCCTGGGATTTATCGGGAATTACCTGAGTTTTTCTGGTGTTTACTGTGGTGCAAAACCCATGTCCAGCCTCTTGTTATGAGACCTCTTTTACGTCAGACAATTAACGGAGTCACAACAGCGAACAAGACGTTTCGCCAAGCTATTACTCAGAGCATAAAACATTTAATATTTTGGGCGACATTTGATAGATTTCTTGCATGGATTTCGGTGACGCAAGAAGACTGACCCCTTCGGCCCAGGACGCCCTTCGGCGCAAAGCCGTGAAGGCTGTCGTCGAGGGCGGGATGAGCCAGACCATGGCCGCAGAGGTATTTGGAGCATCGCGTACCTCAGTGTGTCTGTGGGTCAAGGCCTACCGGCTTGGCGGAGAAGAGGGCCTTACAAGCAAGCCCAAAGGGCGGCCAAAGGGTGGAAAACTCACATCCAAACAGATGGAGTCCATAAAAAAGTCCGTCCTGGGCAAGAATCCCGAGCAATTGCGCCGACCAGGCTTGCTTTGGACCCGTGATCTGGTCGGATTTCTCATTGAGCGGCGTTTCGGAATTCGTTTGTCTCGTTGGACCGTGGGTCGGCACCTCACGGATTGAGGACTGACACCTCAAAAACCGGCAAAACGCGCTCTGGAGCAAAATTCTGCCCAGGTAAAGTACTGGCTAGAGCACAAGTACGTCGCCATCCAGCAGCAGGCCAAGGCCGAAAAGGCCAAAATCTGGTGGGGCGACGAAACCGGACTCCGCTCGGATCATCAAGCAGGAACCACCTGGGGTGAAAAGGGTGTAACGCCAGTCGTCAAATGCAGCGGCAAACGCTTCGGAGGCAACGCGATAACGGCCATCACCAACCAGGGAGACCTCAGATTCATGGTGTTCGAGGGGCGGTTCACCGTGAAGATTTTCTTGGAATTCCTGACTCGGATGGTGAAGCAGCTGGAAGGGCGAAAAATGTTCCTGATTGTGGACCGGATTTCGGTACACAAAGCAAAGAAGGTTCAAGAGTGGCTGGCCAAACATGTGGACAAAATCAGGCTGTTCCTTCTGCCGCCCTACAGTCCGGAGTTGAATCCTGACCAGCTTGCGAATCAGGACATCAAGCGCAATATTTTTCGCGATGGAAAGGCCAAAGACAAGCCAGAGCTGATGGGCAGGCTGAGATGCTTCCTGCGCAGTCGGCAGTGTCTTCCGCACTAGGTGATGAAGTATTTTGAAGGGAAATACGTCGCCTATGCCAAGGCCGCTTAGTTAAATATTTTACGCTCTGAGTACTATATGGCGAACATGCGACCGAAACGGCACGACAAAAGTCGAACCTAGGCAGCGGTCAGTCGGAGAATTCTTACCAAGGAGCGATTTCATGACCATGAGAATGCGACATGCTATGCTGACACTGACTCTCGCCATGGCGTTTGGCATAGGAAACATGCAGATACATGAAGCCGACGCCGCCCCAATAAAAGAATTCGACGCCCACGCCACTGCCGGGAAATACTATTTCAACGACGGCGACATGGATTTCCATCTCGGCAACCTGATCCTCGGCGCAGCGGTCAACGGCGGCGTGGAAGTCGGCGAGGTTTTCTATGCGGCCTCCCGCATCAAGGACGGCGACGCCGCCAGTTGGCAGCAGCAATGGGGCGAACTTGCCGCGCGTGTCGCGGCTCGCGGCGAGAAATCCCTCGCCGCCGGCCACACGACAAGCGCCAGGGACCAGTTTTTGCGTGCCGCCTACTACTACCGCGCCTCGCTCGTTTCCATGCAGCCGGACAACCCACAGCTGCAACTGCGCGCCGCCACGATGCGCGAACTGATGCGCAAGGCTGGCCGGTTGTTTGAACCGCCGCTGGAATATTTCGAGATCCCCTTCGAAGGCGCCGTGTTGCCTGGGTTTTTCCGGGCCGCCCCCGGCAAGGGACCGCACAAGACCCTGCTTATGATCGGCGGCGGCGAAACCTTCGCCGAGGACTTGGTTTTCTACATCGCGCCTCAAGCCTTCGCCCGTGGCTACAATTTCGCCACCGTCGATCTGCCCGGTCAAGGTCTGCTCCCCTACCAGGGCAAGCTGTTTCGAACCGACACGAACGTGCCCTTCAAGGCCGTGGTGGATTACCTGCTCAGCCGTCCCGAGGTCGACGCCAGGCATTTGGCGGCCTACGGCTTCAGCGGCGGCGGTCTGTTCGTGCCGCAAGCCGCCATGCACGACCCCCGCATCAAGGCCGTCGCCATGAACTCCGCTGTGGTGGACGCCCATGTCCTCTTCGCCACCATGCCGGCGGCCGTGGAAACCGAAAAGGACCGGGCAGGCTGGTCGAGCTTCCACGCCGGGGTGGTCAAGGCCATCTGCTGGCGCTACGGCGTGCCGCAAAACCAGCCGGAGCAACTCATCGACGCCAACAAGGGCAACACCTTCGACCCGGCCAAGGTCACTGTGCCCGCGCTGATCATCGTAGGCGAGGGCGAGTACAGAAGCCAGGAAGTGCAGCGGCAGCAACAAGCCGCCATGGACCATTTTCCCAACCCGGCCTCGAAAATGGTTGTGACGCCGTCGGATGAGGGAGCGTCCAACCACTGCCTCATGGAGAACCGTTCCCTGGTGGGGCTTGTCCTCTTCGACTGGCTCGACGACGTGTTCAAGAAGTAACGGCGACTCGCTTCAGGCGGCGCGTTATGGTCCGAATGCGTCGCCGACCACCGGTTCAGGACCAAGAGGACGTGACCATGAAAACCCTTTGGCGCGGCAAGGCTGCCTGCATCATGCTCCTTGTGGCCGCGGCGACGTCTGCGGGCTGCGGATCCATCGGGCCTGGACGGATGCTCCAGGACCGCACCGACTACATCTCCTCGTACACGGAATCCTGGAAACGCCAGATCCTGCTCAACATCGTGAAAGTCCGCTATGCTGAGCCCATCTTCTTCATGGACGTGGGCGACATCGTGGCCGGCTACTCCATGGAAACCGTCGGCAACGCCGGGTTCTCCCGTACCATATACGACAACCCGGCCCCGGTCACCGACAGCATCAATCCGGTGTTCGGCAATTTCGGCAGGCTGGATTTCGGCCTAAGCGCCCGCTACACCGACCGCCCGACAATCACCTATAAACCCATGACCGGCGCCTCTTTCCGCCTGGGAGTCATGTCCTCGCTGCCGGTGCGAAACATCATGGTGGGGCTGGATACCGGCATTTCGGCGAAGTTCCTGTTCAACCTGGGCGTGCGGTCCATAAACGGACTGCGCAACTCCACCCTCACCGCTTCGGGCAACGTCCCGGCCCAAGAGGGATTCAAGCGGACTGTGGAAATCATCTCGCACCTGCAACTGGAGAACGCCTTGCGCGTCAGGGTCGACCGCGGCCAAAACAGCAGGGAAGGACGCATGTACCTGACGTTGGGCGGCAAGCGGCCCTCGCCCGAAGTGGCCGCTCTGATATCGGAGTTGCGGGATATCCTGGACCTGGACCCGGCCGTCTACGAATATGAAGTCAACATCGACCCGGAGGTCCAGAACCGACGCCAAATCGCCATCCAGGCGTTCTCGCTCATGCAGATCCTGGCGTCCGTGGCCGCGCGGGTGGACATCCCCGCCAAGGACATCGCCTCGCACCGCGCCCTGCCTCCCATCCAGGATTCCCCAGGCTCCGACGTTCTGGCCCCCGTGGCCGTGCACAGCGGCGGCGTGAAGCCCCTGGACGCCTTTGCGGCCATCTCCTTCCACGGACACTGGTTCTGGGTTGATGACTGCGATCTCTTGACCAAACGAGTGTTCTCCTTCCTCATGCTGGCCTTCACCCTGATGGAGGAGAAAGGCGTCACCCAGCCACCCCAACTCACAATTCCAGTGCAATGACGAAACACGAATGTAAAGACGTGACCTCAGGGACGCCCCAAAAAGCCCATGGCGTCTCCGCCGCCGGACGGCTGGGACTCGCAGCGGCGGCCCTTCTTGTCGGCCTTTTGTCCGCCGCCCTGTCGGTCGGCGCGGCAGCAGACTTCGACGCAACCGTCAACCTGGAGAGCGGACGCCTCTCAGGCCGGATCGCGGGGGACGTGCGGATATTCCTCGGCATCCCGTACGCGCAGCCCCCCACAGGCGATCTTCGCTGGAAAGCGCCAGGCCCGCCGCGCCCCTGGGAGGGCGTTCGCGACGCGACCGCGTTCGGCCCCGCCTGCGCCCAGACCGGACCGCTGGAGAACGGTTCCTCCGAGGATTGCCTTACCCTGAACGTATGGACTCCCGTCAGCGCGCGCAGCGAAAAATTGCCCGTGATGGTGTGGATACACGGCGGCGGGTTCACCTTCGGGGCGTCCTCCCAGCCCGAATACGAGGGGAGCGAACTGGCCCGGCAGGGGGTGGTGGTGGTCACGGTCAACTACCGCCTTGGTCCCTTGGGGTTCCTGGTCCATCCAGGCCTGATGGCCGAGTCGCAAGCAGGTGGAAGCGGAAATTATGGCCTGCTGGACCAGATTGAGGCGCTTCGCTGGGTCAGGCGAAACATTGCGGCCTGTGGCGGCGATCCGGACAACGTGACCATCTTCGGCCAATCCGCCGGATCTCGCTCCGTGTCCCTGTTGACGCTAAGCCCGCTGGCCGCTGGCCTCTTCACGCGGGCCATCGCCCAGAGCGGCGGCCCCATCATCGGCTCCGAATACCTGAGCCCGGCTTTCAACGGGGACATGGCGGCCGTCTCGGCCATGGGCCGCTTACTGGGCGAACGGCTGGGCTGCTCCGGAGCCCCGGACGAGATCGCCTGCATGCGCTCCAAGTCCGCCATGGAGGTGCTCCAGGCGACCGCCACCGAGACGAGCATCTTCAAGGATGGCCTGTTCTTCGCGCCGGTTTTCGACGGCGTCGTGCTGCCACGCGACCCCGCCGCCGCCCTGGCCGACGCCGGAGCGCGGCATGTGCCCATGATCGTCGGCAGCACGGGAAACGAGGGAACCACCTATCTGCGCGGCGAGTCCGGACTGACCATGGCCAGATACGAGGCGTTCCTGAAGGCCCGATTCGGCGAAAAATGGCCGGACGCCCTGGCGATGTTTCCCGCCCGGGGGGATGGCGACGTTCCCCGCGCCATTGACGAATTCATCACCGTGGCCGTGAACGCCCAGCCCGCCCGGTATGAGGCCCGCGCCCTGGAGCGGGCCGGGAGCAAGGCCTGGCTCTACCGCTTCACCCGCAGGCCGGATACCGCCCGGGCCCTTGAGATGGGCGCGTTCCACGGCGTGGATCTGGCCTATGTTTTCGGCAACATGAAGCAATCCGATGGCTACGAGCAGGCGGATCGCGACCTCTCCCGGCAGATGATGGCCTACTGGGTGCACTTCGCCCGAACCGGCGATCCCAACGGGCCTGGCCTGCCCGAGTGGCCCGCGTATGCTTTGGCGACAGACTTGAATCTGAACTTTGCTGACCACATCCGGGTTGAGCAACACCTTTACAGCAAAGAGTGCGACTTCATCGACAGGATGTCGCGGTTCAGGCTGGAGAGGTAGATTCCTCGCGCCATACACGAAACCAAAGGGAGTCCCGTGAATCGTACCCGCATCCACACCCTGCTCCCGGCCCAGGCGATCCTCGTCTTGGTATTCCTGGCCTGGACCATGGCGCCGCAAGCTCTGGCCGTCAGCGGCATCGATTCCCAGGCGGCCGCCAATCCCCGGCATCGGGGCGCTACCAGTGAACAGGCCGCCGCCTCCGCTCGGGATGACGGGGAAAGGTATTTGGACAAGTTCCTCTTCCATGAACGGCCGTTCCTTTTCCAGACCCTGTGGCGAGCGGGGGTGATCGCTACCGGCGGCGGAGACCTCGGGGAGATATTGACTGTAACCAGCCAGATCACGGATGGCGACACGGAAAGCTGGCGCCAGGCCTGGAACGGTATGGCCGTAAAACTGCGCGCCAACGCCGATGCCTTTCTTGCCTCCGGCCACACCCAAAGCGCCATGCAGGCCTATTTCAGGGCGACCAACGCCTTCCGGGCTGCGGGGGTCTACGAGTATGGCGACGAACGGGGAGTTCTGGCCTGGCAAGAAGGCCGCGACACCTTCATGAAGGCCGCAGCGCTCTCCAAGGGGTGTATCCAGCCCGTGCGGATACCTTACGAGCAGACCACCCTGCCGGGATATCTGGTCACCCCGGACAACAGCCGCAAAAAACGGCCGCTGTTTCTGCTTCAGACAGGTCTGGACGGCACAGCGGAGGATCTCTACTTCCTCCTGGGCGTTCAGCTCGTGAAACGCGGCTATGCCTGTCTGATCTTTGAAGGCCCCGGTCAGGGGGAGATGATCGTCAAGCAGGGTTTGCCCTTCAGGCCCGACTGGGAGAAAGTCGTTACCCCGGTCGTGGACTTCGCCATGACCCTTCCCGGAGTGGATGCCGGGCGCATGGCCATTTTCGGACCCTCCATGTCCGTCCCCCGGGCCCTGGCTTTTGAGAAACGCATCAAGTGGGGCATTGTCGACGGCGGTGTCTGGAGCGTCTACGGTGGAACCCTGAAGCAACTGCCCGAAGCCATACGGAAAATCGTCGATTCCCCGGACCAGGCCGCGACGGTGGATGCCCTCGTCACCCAGGAGATGGGCAAGAGTCTCGGTTTTCGTCACGCCATCAACCAGAGACTGTGGATATTCAAGGCCGAGTCGCCAAGCGACCTTTTCCGCAAGCTGAAGCCATACACCGTCGCTGACACTGTCGGTAAGATCGAGGCAGAAATGCTGGTGGTCAACTCCAGCGCCGACAAGGTCAATGATTCCTTTGCCCAGGCCAAACAATTCTACAACGCGCTCGTGTCCAGGAAAACCTACCTGGAGTTCGACGCAAGCCAGGGCGCCCAGTCCCATTGCCAGGTCGGCGCCCCTCTGGTTGCCAGTGAGAACATGCTCAACTGGCTGGATGAACGGGCCAAACCATAAATCGAAGCCGGACGTCGGACGCTGCAACGTAAGCTCCGTGCAGGGCAATAAGACAGTCCAAGGAGGTTCCAATCATGCTGCTTCACGTTTGGAGATACGCCATTCCGGCGTTTTTGACAGGCTTCATCGCCTTGCTCGGCTCTCCAGGTCTTGCCGTGGCCAACGCCCAGGGCGGCATCGACCCGGCAGACCCCATGGTGCGCATCACCTACACCAAATCGAACCTGGACGTTCCGGCCGTGCTGGCCGCCGTCAGCCGCGAAGTCTCCAACTCCACGGGCCTGGGCGAGGAACTGATCACCTACTACTGGCAGACCTTCGACGCCGTGCACTGCATGGGCAAGCCCGCCACGGACAAGCCCCTGTTCGTGGACCTCTACGTTCCCGGATTCTTCACCGACGACCTTGTGGCCAAGATGATGACCGCCATCGCGGAGTCCCTGGCCAAAAACACCGGCCTGGACAAGAAGTGGATCTTCGTCCACACACATTTCCCCCTGCAGGGCCAGGTCTACATAAGCGGCGAGGTTTCCCATTGGGATACCTACCGGGGCAAGCCAGACAAGCCGGTGAGGGACATCGCCGACCGGGCCATGTCCAAGTTCCTCTTTAACGACGGCGCCTTCGTCTTCCAATGCCTCTGGCGGGCAGGCCTCATCGCGGCGGGAGGGGCGGACCTGGGCGAGATGCTCACCATCACCAGCCAGGTGAAGGACTACGACAAGGAGAGCTGGCGCCAGGCCTGGAACGACATGGCCCGCAGGGTGCGCGACGCCGCCGACCGGGACGCCGCAGCCGGACACGGCGTGAGCGCCATGCAGCAGTATTTCCGGGCCACCGAGTACTACCGGGCCAGCTCGATCTACCTCTTCGGCAGCGACCCGCGCGGCGCAGTGGCCTGGCAGGACGGGCGCGACGCCTTCCTCAAGGCCGCCCAGCTCTCCGAGGGGCGCATCAGGCCGGTGCGCATCCCCTATGAAAAGACCACCCTGCCGGGTTATCTGGTCACCCCTGACAACACCAAGCGCAAACGTCCCCTTCTGCTCATCCAGACCGGCCTGGACGGCACAGCCGAGGATCTCTACTTCATCCTCGCCGCCCACGCCGTGAAGCGCGGTTACGCCTGCCTGATCTACGAGGGCCCCGGCCAGGGCGAGATGATCGTCAAGCAGGGCCTGCCCTTCCGGCTCGACTGGGAAAAGGTGGTCACCCCCGTGGTGGACTACGCCGTGACCCTGCCCGAGGTGGATTCCAGGCGCATGGCCATCATCGGCTACTCCATGGGCGGCTATCTGGTCCCGCGCGCCCTGGCCTTCGAGAAGCGCATCGCTTGGGGCATCGCCGACGGCGGCGTGGTGAGCCCCTTTGACGGGGTCATGACCAAGTTCCCGCCCGAAGTCCTCCAAGGGGTGGACGTGCCCGCCCAGGCGGCCAGGGTGGACGAAATCGTGACCCAGGAGATGGGCAAGCACCCGGAGCTGAACCAGTTCATCAGCCAGATGCTCTGGACCTTCGACGCCAAGACCCCGAGCGCGTTGTTCTCGAAGCTCAAAGCATTCAACCAGGCGGACACCATGGGCAAGATCGAGACCGAGATGCTGGTGGTCAACTCCAGCGAGGACCAGGTCGCCGCTTCCAACGCCCAGTCCAAGCTGTTCTTTAACGGGCTGAAGGCCAAGAAGACCTATATGGAGTTCGACGCGTCCAGGGGCACGCAGTTCCACTGCCAGTTGGGCGCTCCCCTTGCCTCCAGCGAGCGCATTCTCGACTGGCTGGACGAGAGGGCCAAGCCCGAGCAATAGCCAGATGCGGAGAGGGCGGCATGGCGCGGGCATGGCGGAGTTCCCCATGCGCGAGGATAAACGCCGCACTCCTGAAAGAGAACGGCCGTACCGGCCTGCTCCCCCAACAAAGGGGGAGCAGGCCGACATGGGAGAGCGCGAGCGATGCCTGCGCATGCAAACGGAGGCTGTCCACCACGGCGCGGCACGATACGGGAGGAGATCATGAGGCGTCTGGCGTTCAGTGTGCTGGTCTGTTTGGCGGGTGTTATCGCGTTGCTCGGCGGGCTCGCGGCCCCCACGGGAGCGCGGGAGCCGGGCATGGACCCGCACGCGGCCCACACGGGTTTCCGGTTCAAGGATCCGGCCATGGACTTCGTGTTCGGCTCCCTGGTGCTCGGCTCCGCCGTGAACCACGGCTGCGAGATCGGCGAGGCGTTCGCCACGGCAGCCGTGATCAAGGACGGCGACGCGGACAGTTGGCGCGACCAGTGGCTGAAAACCGCCGCGCTCATCGAGGCCCGGGGCGAGAAAGCCCTGGCCGGGGGGCATGCGGTCAGCGCCCGCGACCAGTTCATGCGGGCTTGTTACGCCTACCGGGCCGCCCTGGTGTCTATGCTCCCGGACGACCCCCGCCTCGCGCAGACCGCCGGCAAAAGCCGCGAGCTCATGAAGCGGGCAGGCAGGCTCCTCGCGCCCGAGCTTGAGTACATCGAAATCCCCTTCGACGGCACGGTGCTGCCCGGCTACTTCCGCAAGGCCGCCGCCGGGGTCGCGCCCGCCCCGACGCTGATCATGATCGGTGGGGCCGAGACCTTCGCCGAGGACCAGTTCTTCTACATCGCGCCCCAGGCGTTCGACCGGGGGTACAACTTCCTGACCGTGGACCTGCCCGGACAAGGGCTCATGCCCCTGCAGGGCCGCTTCTTCACGCCCGGCATCGGCGCCTCCATCTCGGCCGTGGCGGATTACGCCCTGTCCCGGAAGGACGTGGACCCCAAGCGCCTGGCCGTCTACGGCATCAGCAGCGGCGGCGGCTTCGTGCCCATGGCGGCCGAGCGCGACGGCCGCTTCTCCGCCATAGTCATGAACAACTGCGTGGTGGACGCGGGCGCAGGCGTGGCCAGGATGGCCGTGGCCACGGCCACCCCGGAGGTGATGAAGGGCTGGTCCTCGTTTCGCCGCGTGAGCAACCAG
>Ga0209467_1001096_pt1 | contig 26343 bp, 14 predicted proteins | sample Higcelwee11metaG_FD_187175 | JGI IMG/M metagenome (GOLD analysis project Ga0209467, IMG submission 187175) | Freshwater pond sediment microbial communities from the University of Edinburgh, under environmental carbon perturbations - High... | ecosystem: Environmental > Aquatic > Freshwater >... | reverse complement strand
CGGTGAAGGCCAGCTTGGCGAAGCCGGGATGGGCCAGCATGGCGTTGCCCGACTCCGAGCCCCGGCCGGTGATCACGTTGACCACGCCCGCAGGCAGGACCGTGGCCATGAGCTTGGCCAGTTCCAACAGCGACAAGGGGGTTTCGCTGGAGGGCTTGATGACCACGCAGTCCCCGGCGGCCAGGGCGGGCGAGAGCTTCCAGGCGGCCATGAGCAGCGGGAAGTTCCAGGGGATGATCTGGCCCACCACGCCCAGGGGCTCGCGCAGGATGATGCTCAAGGTCTGGTCGTCGATCATGGCCGCCTGGCCTTCCTCGGTGCGGATGGCGGCGGCGAAGTAGCGGAAGTGGTCCGAGGACAGGGGCACGTCGATGGCCATGGTCTCCCGGATGGGCTTGCCGTTGTCCAGGGTCTCCACCATGGCCAGGTGCTCGGCGTTGGCGTCGATCAAATCCGCTATGCGCAAAAGCAGGGCCGCGCGTTCCTGGGGGCTGGTTTTTCTCCAGCTCGTAAAGGCCTTCCCGGCGGCGGCCACGGCCTTGTCCACATCTGCGGCGCTGGCGTCCACGCAGGTGGCCAGGGGCTCGCCGTTTGCCGGGTTGGTGGTCGTAAACGTCCCGCCTCCCTCACTTTCCATCCACTTTCCGTCGATGAACAAGACATAGCGATCATCAATACGCGGTTTCATGAGGAACCTCCTTGGGGTATCCCGAAACAAGACGAAAAACAGACCGGCAACGCCTTTTGCAGTGACGCGGCGACCCTCCCGATTTCCCGGAGGTCGGAGAAACAAAGGCCCAAAACCGAAATGGCCAGGCCCCTTCTCGCGGTTTTGCGGACTCCGGCCGCCATGCCGGGTTCTGTGCGGAGAAGATGCGCCGCTCGCACAGATTCTTATGCTTTTTTAAGCATAACGTAACCGGGAGGTCAACACGCCACTTCGGTATTTTTGGAAGTCTCTCATCTCGAACGCAGCGCCGAGTTCACGGCTGTAGGCTCCAAGAGGGCGTCCTCGTCGACACGGTCCCCAACCGGGCAATCGATGTGCGGGATGACGGAAAACTCTGGCTTCGACCGGAGTTTTCTTTTATGATGATCCAGGGTCGTAGAATTTACTTCTGTCTGTTCGTATTGTAAAATTTGTCAAAACTTCGTGGTTGAATTGCTCATCGATACCATATACGATGTATATAAAATTATCTTTGGGCGCGGCCCTCCGCAGGTGTATACCAATACATGGCCCTTTGTTGATCCATATTACTCACGAGGTGCATCGGAAACAGCGACAAACGGAGAACAGCCGCAGGCGGCCTGTCTGAAAGAGACGCCGCAAAACCCTGTCGGCATGCGGAGGACGCAGTCGGCATCAGGACTGAGCATTGCGTCCGGGAAAGGGGGCGCCGAAACTGCATGTACGGACGATGAGCCGATATGGAAGCCAACGAGGCACGACGTGCCGAGGACACCATGCCAGACAGGGACATGACCCGTGAGCAACTTCTCGCCGAGAGGCGACGGCTGCTCTCAAGACTGGAAAAGGCGCAACAGATCATCCGGGAGCTTCGCGTAGTCCCTGCGGCGCCCGATACCAGGCAACCCCCGCTCGCGGAGGAAAACGCCTCCCGCAGGCATCTTTCCGAGCAGTCCGCCAGCGTCATCGCTACGCCCGATGCGCCCGGACGGATTCCTGAGGCCGGAAGCGACGCGGTCTCCGAGGCCGATTCGATCCTGACGGCGGCCTTCGACGGGTTTGCGGCCATCGACATGACCGGCCGGATTGTGCGCGCCAACAACGCCTTGGCGGACATGCTCGGCTTCAGCATTCCGGAATTGATCGGCAAAGCCATCTGGGACATCGACGTCTCGACCTCAGAGTCGGACGTGATCCGCCGCATCACCCGCAGAGCCACAGACGGCGGCCGACGTTTCGAGGCCGTCTTGCAGCGCAGGGACGGCGGATTCATCGACGTCGAGGTCAGCGCCTTCCATCTGGATCACGACGGCGGGCGGCTCATCGCCTTCCTGCGGGACGTCACCGAGCGCAAACGGATGGAGCGCACCCTCAAACTCACCCAGGCCTCCATGGACACGGCCGCCCTGGGCATCTTCTGGATAGCCCCGGATGGGCGGCTTCTGTACGTCAACGACATCACCTGCCAGCGCCTGGAATATTCCCGGGACGAGTTGCTGGCCATGAACATCGCGGATCTGGACCCGGTCTTCCCGATGGGCTCACGCCGGAACCACTTCAAACCGTTCAGGAACACCCAGACCATCCAGTTTGAGACCATCCACCGCTCCCGTAGCGGCCGGGACATCCCGGTAACGGTCACCAGCAACTATCTGGAGTTCGAAGACCAGGAATACGAGATCGCCTTTGCCGAGGACATAAGCGAGCTCAAGCGGACACAAAAGGACATGGCCCGCAGCCGGGCGGCCCTTGAGGAAAATCAGGCCCGGCTGTCCCTGGTCATGGATCTGACGGACATGGCCCCCTGGGAGATGGACATTGCGACAAACACATTTACCTTCGACGACCGATTCTACGCCCTCTACGGAACAACGTCCGCCCGCGAGGGCGGGCCGTTTATGCCCGCCCAGACCTACGCCAGGGAATTCGTCCATCCCGAGGACGTCTGGATGGTCGACGACGAGGTTCGCAAGACCCTCGCCACGGCTGCGCCCGGCTACGAGGGGCAGGTGGAGCACCGCATCATCCGGCGCGACGGCCAGCTCCGGCACATCGTGGTCCGCTTCCGCCTCATCCGGGACGAGACCGGCCGCCCGGTCAAGACCATCGGCGCCAACCAGGACATCACCGAACGAAAACAGGCTGAAGAGGCCTTGGCGCAAAGCGAACAACGGTTCCGGAACCTCCTGGGCGACATGGAGATGGTCGCCGTGCAGGGATACGACCGGGACCGCCGGGTCATCTACTGGAACAGGGCCAGCCAGCGCCTCTACGGATACGCCGAGACCGAGGCCCTGGGGCGACGCCTGGAAGACCTGATCATACCCGGCCCCATGCGCGAGGCGGTCATCCGCAACATCCAGGACTGGCTGGACAACGGGGTGTCCATTCCGGCCGGAGAGCTGCATCTGCGGCGCAAAGACGGCACGCTGGTCCAGGTCTACTCCTCCCATGTCATGCAGGAGAACGTATCCGGGCAAAAGGAGATGTACTGCATCGACGTGGACATGTCCGAGATCAAAAAGGCCCACGACCAGCTGTTGCAGGCAAAGGAGGCGGCCGAGGCCGCCAGCAAGGCCAAATCCGAATTTTTGGCCAATATGAGCCATGAAGTCAGAACCCCCCTAAACGGCATCATGGGGATGTTGCAGCTCCTCGCGGATACGTCCCTTGACGACGAGCAGACCCAGTTCATCGGTCTGGCCATGGAATCAAGCAAAAGGCTGACCCGGCTTTTGTCCGACATCCTGGACCTGTCCCGGGTGGAGGCTGGCAAGATGCAGATGCAGACCGAGGTCATCGATCTCGACAGCGTGGTGAAACAGCTCGCCTCGCTTCACGAACCGGTTTCACTCCAAACCGGCGTGCGGTTCCAGTGTACGGTGCATCCCGCCCTGCCCAAGGCCGTCCTCGGCGACAGCATCCGGTTGCAGCAAGTCCTGGCCAATCTGGTCGGCAACGCCTTCAAGTTCACGACATCCGGCAGCGTCGCCCTGGAGGCCTGCCCCCTGCCGCCGCGCCGCCCCGGGAAGGTGCAGGTGCTTTTTACCGTCGCCGACACCGGGTGCGGCATGGACGACAGCCTGCTTGCGAAGCTCTTCGAACCGTTCGTCCAGGCCAGCCAGGGTTTCACGCGCCGCTACCAGGGGGCCGGACTCGGCCTTTCCATCGTCAAACGAATCGTGGAGCTCATGGGCGGCAACATCACCGTCGACAGCGCACCGGGGGCGGGCACGACCTTTTTCATCACCATCCCCTTTCCGCTGGCGGCCCCGTGTACGGAGGAAAGGCGGCCTCCACGCCTGGAGGGCGGAGCGCCTGCGCCGAAGGCCTTGCGGATACTGATCGCCGAGGACGACATGGTGAGCCTTTTGGCGGTCTCCAGGCAATTGAAAAATAAGGGACACCGCATACATGCGGCGCATGACGGCGAAGAGGCCGTGGACGCCTTGCGGAAGATGGATTTCGACCTGGTCCTCATGGACGTGCAGATGCCGATCATGGACGGCGTGGCGGCCACCAGGCTGATCCGGGACGCCGGGGCTGGCGCGGCCAAGGCGGACATCCCGATCATCGCCATGACGGCCTTCGCCATGGCGGGCGACCGGGAGAAATTCCTTGCCGCCGGGATGAACGACTATGTCGCCAAGCCCGTCGACGCCGCCGACGTGGAGGCGGCCATCGCCCGGGTGATGCAACAGGCGCGCCCCAGGGATTCAGGACGTTGACCGGGCGCGCCGCCTGTTCAAACGGGGGAGGATGGCCTCGCCTCCACGGTCGGTACGGCTGGATCAGGCGGCGATCCCGGGCGTTTCCGCCTGCAAGACCCCGATATCCTGATCCGACAGAATCTGCTCCATATCCAGGATGATGATGAATTGGTCGTCCCGCCTTCCCATCCCCTTGATCCGACGGGAATCGATCCTGGTTCCCATGCGGGGTGGCGGATCAATCTGGTCGGGACGAAGCTCCACCACCTCCTGGACCGAATCGGCAAGAAAGCCTACGGCGGCGGCTTCCGCATCGAACTCCAATTCGCAAATGATGACGCAGGTGTTCACCGTCATTTCCGTCTTCGGCATATGGAAGGAAAGCCGCAGATCCACCACCGGGACGGCCCGGCCCCGGACGTTGATCACCCCCCGGATGCATTCCGGGAGCATGGGGATGGCGGTGATCTTCGTATCGTCCAGGATTTCCTTGACCCAGGCGATATCAATGGCGAAAAGTTCCTCGCCCAGGGTGAACGTCAGGTACTGATTGAGTTGCGAAACCTCGCTTCCCGGCATTGCCCCTCCCGTTGCTCGTGACCTGTCCTCGAAATCCGCAGAGGCGAATTTCAAAAAAGCCACATAACATATTTATATTTCTCTAAAAAAATACTGACATATCTTCTACGGACGCGACGCTAGAACTTTTCAAACTCGTCATCTGCCGGGCCATCCAGCACGACATGGATTCCCGACGCCCCCGATCCGGTGCGCCCGGATCGGCCCGGGCGCGGCTTGGCATGCATGGGAAGGGCCTTTTGGGCCTTGGCGCGTCGGGACGATCCGGCGCCGTCAATCCTGAAAAACGACATGGCCCCCTGCATCTGCTCGGCTTGGCTGGAGAGTTCCTCAGAGGTGGAGGCCATCTCTTCCGAGGCCGAGGCGTTTTGCTGCACGACCTGGTCGAGCTGCTGGATGGCCTTGTTGATCTGCGCCGCACCGGCGTTCTGCTCGGCGCTTGCCGCCGCGATCTCCTGCACCAGTTCGGCCGTGCGCTCGATATCGGGAACCATTTTGGTCAGCATGGTTCCGGCCTGTTCCGCGATGTCCACGCTCGACGAGGACAGCTCGCTGATTTCGGCGGCCGCCGCGCCGCTGCGTTCCGCCAGTTTGCGGACTTCGGCCGCGACCACGGCGAACCCCTTGCCGTGCTCTCCCGCCCGGGCGGCCTCGATGGCGGCGTTTAAGGCCAAAAGGTTGGTCTGGCGCGCGATCTCCTCAATGATGGATATCTTCTCGGCGATGTGTTTCATGGCCTGCACCGCCTTGATGACCGCCGCGCCGCCGTCGCGGGCGTCGGCGGACGCCTTGACGGCGATCTTCTGGGTCTGCTGGGCGTTATCCGTGCTTTGCTGGATGTTCGAGGTCATCTCCTCCATGGACGAGGACACTTCCTCGATGCTCGCGGCCTGCTCGGATGCGCCCTGGGAGAGGCTTTGGGCGGACGCGGACAATTCCTCGCTGCCCGAAGCCACGTTCTCGGAGGCGGATTGGACCTCGGCGACCACGTCGCGAAGCCGGTTGACCATCTCGTTGAGCGCGGCGGCCAGGATGCCGATCTCGTCTTTTTGGTCGATGGCGAGGGTCTTCGTGAAGTCCCCCTCCGCCATGGCCTTGGCGAAGGCCACGCCCTGGATGACCGGCCGGGTGATGGCCCGGGTCAGGAGCACGGCGGTGATGGCCCCAAGGGCCAAGGCGATGGCCAGGCCGACCATCATGATGGTCGTGGCGCTCAAAAGACTTGCCGAGGCGTCCTCGGACATGCCCTGGGTCTGTTCCATGCCCGCCTTGGCGGTCTCCTGGGCGGCGGCCAGAACCTGGTCCGCTGCGGCCGAGCGTTTCTTTCCCACTTCCTGCAAGGCCAGCCAATTCTTCAGAAATCCTTCCATCGCGGATTTGTACTGGTTCGCCGCCTCGCGTGTCGCCGCAATCTGTTTGAGATTGGCCTCCTGGCGTGTCGTGGACCGCAGTTTCTCGAACAGACCCTCCATTTTCGGAAAATTCTGCTGCGCTTCATGGATGAATTTGGGTTCCCGCAGGGCCTGCGATTTGAAGTTTTTCACCCGGGTGTCATTGCCGAGGTCGATGATTTCATTGACAAGCGTGATTTTCTGAAGACGCTCGGCCAGCTTTTCCGCCGCGACTCCCGTATGGAGCTCTTGCTTCATGGCCTCGTTCTGGCTCGCCAGGAAATCGGAGCAATTTTTCATGTAGGCGGCCGCAGAGGCGTCGAGAGCCTCCCGGTCTTTGGCCATGGCGTTGATGAGGGCGGCGGTTTCATCGGCCAGTTTGGCGTAGGCGTCGGCATTGGTCTGGGCCTGGGCCACGCCGTCCTTGAGCTTGACCAGGGACGGAAATTTCTCCGCATGGGACTTGGCCTGGCCCAGATATTTGTTCACGTCGGCCAAAGAGCGTTTGCTTTCCAGCAGGTAGGCCTCTTCCTCGCTGAGGGCATAGCCCCGCATGGCATACATGGTCAGGAGCGAATGGCGCTCGATGTCGTTGGCCATGGCGACTTCCGGCACGTATTCCTGGGCGAGCTTCGTCGTGTCATGGCTGACCGAGGTCATCTGCACGACGGCCATGCCGCCAAGGGCACAGGCAATGAGGATCAAGATGCCGAATCCAACGCCAATCTTCATGCCGAGCTTCAGGTTTTTCATCCTTCGCCCCTTTCTGGTAAGAATTCACGTGAGTGCAGCAAAAAAAGCGTCCCGCAGGCATCACCGCAAACGGCCCTGACATTGAGAGATGAAGCACCCTTCTCACAAATGGTACAAGCCGGAGCATATCCTGCATTGAGCCAGAGCCATCGCCACGTTGCGCCGATATGTTTACGAGAAAGGCACAACACTATAATTTTATGACTATTTCGCCGAGTCGTGTCAACGTCTCATTGCACTTTTCCTTTTTCCGCCTCGACCAATACATAGGATAGGAATAGACAATACCTGTCCCTGTGCGCCACATCCCTTTCCGCTCCGACCAAAAAATGAAAACAATTTGCGTAAAAAGCCGTAATATCACATGATTTGCTTGCACATGGACAGAGCTAAATGCTACCATTAAAGTACTCTATCATCCGGAAGGAGGCGCGGTTGAAAAATATCGGCCTAGTTGCGATTCTCGTGCTTCTCATCCTCTGCCCCCATTCCACACAGGCAGATTCGCCGGCCACCAAAAACATCCTGGTTCTTTTATCTTATGATTTCAGGGAGAACTGGTCGTCAGCAATTCTGGAAGGCGTAAGCGGCGCACTCGGTGACGCACACGTGCAGATGCACGTTGAGACCTTGGACGTCCGGCGTCACCACGGAGAAGACTATCATGCCGCGTTTGAACGTTTTTTGACAGCAAAATACGCCAATATCCAGTTCGACATGGCCATCGCCGCCGACAATGCGGCGTTGGAATTCCTCTTACGGCTCAGGCCATCAATCAATGCGGACCTCCCTGTCATTTTCTGCGGCGTCAACAACTTCACTCCGGAAATGCTCTCCGGACAGGCCAACGTCACCGGGGTCAACGAGGCCGTGGACATCGCCGGGACGGTGAACCTTGCGTTGCGGTTGTTCCCCGGGGCCTCGGAAATCGCCGTGGTCGCGGGAACCACCGGGGTCGGCATCGTGAATCTGGAAAACTTTCGCACGACCATCCCGCTTTTCTCCCGACCGGTCGGCATCACGGAATTTGTAGACGTCCCTTCTGACTCCATTGCCGACGCCCTGGCCAAGCTGCCTCGGGATGCCCTCGTCTTTCGGATGGACAATCTGCGCGGGCGCGACGGGTCCGACATCCCCCTGGCGCAAAGCATCGCCCTTTTGTCCAGCGCGTCCCGCAGCCCGGTCTTTTCCTTCTGGGATTTCGACATGGGCCACGGCGCCTTGGGAGGCGTTGCGGTCAGCGGCCTGGCCCAGGGCAAAAAGGCCGGGGAGTTGGCCCGTCTCGTCCTGCAGGGGACGCCGACGGACGTGATCCCGGTCGTCATGGACAGTCCGAACGTCCCCATGTTCGACTTCGTCCTCATGCAACGTTTCGGCCTGGATGTCCGCGACCTCCCGGATCGGGCCATCGTACTCAACATGCCGCTTTCGTTTTACGCCACTCATAAAGTATACATCTGGGCCGGATCGGCGCTTATGCTGTTCATGGCGGCATGCATTGCATGTTTGTCCACGACGCTCCTCGGAAGAGGCAGGGCGGAAAAGGCCCTGGCCGCCAGCGAGGCGAAGTACCGCATGTACGTGGACACCGCCCCGGAGGGCATCTTCATTGCGGATGTCCACGGCCGATATGTGGATGTCAATCCCGAGGCCTGCCGACTCACCGGATACGAAAGGTCCGAGTTGCTCGCCAAAAGCCTGCACGACCTCCTGCCGCCCCAGGGACAGTCCGAAGGGCTTTTGCATTTTCAGCGGTTGCAGGCTGAAGGCTCTGCAACAGGCGAGCTTTTGTATCAACGCAAAGACGGCGAGGTTCGATACTGGGCAGTCTCGGCGACACGATTATCCGAAGACCGTTTCCTCGGATTTGTCCACGATGTGACGGATCGCCGCAGACTCAACGAAACCCGATGCATTTTTCTGGAGCTTCTGGACAACGCGGAACCCATCGTCGTCTTCAAGGACGTACAGCTTCGCTATGTCATGATCAACAAGGCCTATACCGTGCTGACGGGCCATGCGCTTTCAGATGTCGCAGGCAAAACCGACATGGAGATGTTCGCCACGCTCTCCTCGGTGGAGCAAATCGAGGCGTATATCGAAAATGATCGAAAGGCGCTGTCCCTGCCCCAGGGGCAATGCCTGACCATTGAGGAAGGCACGCAGGGGCCGGAGGGGTCGGTACGCACCTTTCTGACGAAAAAATTCCCCGTCTATGCCCAGGACGGCCGCCTTCTGGGAACGGGAACCATCGCCTCGGAGATCACCGAAAGAAAGCAGGCCGAAAAGGCCTTGGCGCAAAGCGAACTCTTTTTGTTGGAAACGCAACGCATTGCACGAGTTGGCGGTTGGAAGGCCAACATTGAAACCGACTATCTTTACTGGTCTGACGAAGTCAATCGGATCTTGGAAATGCCCTTGGAGTACAAGCCATGCCTCTCGGAAGGGCTCACCTTTTATCCGCCGGAATACCTACTCGATATCAAGGCTATGCTCACCTCGGTGCTTGTAAATGGCGGATTTGGCGAGATGGAATGTGAGATCACCACGGGATCCGGCAAGCGGAAGTGGACATACCTGCGCTGTGTCGGAAGGGATACGGCTGGCGGAAAAGCCTGCGTCATCGGCACCATCCAGGATATCCATGAACGAAAACTCATCGAACGGGAGTTGCTGTCGGCAAAAGAACGGGCCGAGCTCGCCAACCAGGCGAAATCCGAATTTCTGGCGAACATGAGCCATGAGATCAGAACTCCCTTAAACGGCATCATGGGCATGCTGCAGATTCTGCACGATGCGAATTTGGAAAAAGAGCACGTCCACTTCGTCGAGATGGCCATAGCATCAAGCAAGAGGCTGACCCGGCTGCTCTCCGACATTCTCGATCTGTCCCGGATCGAGGCAGGCAAGATGCAGATCCAGATCGAGCCGTTTGACCTCAAAAAACTGTTGCAGGATTTCATCGCCCTGCATGAGCCGGTCGCGATCCAGACCGGCGTGCATATCCGCCTCGTGATGCATGAGGCGCTGCCGGACACGGTGCGCGGCGACAGCATCCGGGTTCAGCAAGTCCTGACCAACCTGGTGGGCAACGCCTTCAAGTTTACGACGTCCGGCAACGTCGTTCTCGAAGCCAGCCCCCTGCCGCCGCGCCATCCGGGCAAGACGTGGGTGCTGTTCACGGTGGCCGACACGGGGTGCGGGATGGCCGACGGACAACTGGCGAAACTCTTCGAGCCGTTTGTCCAGGCCAGCCAAGGCTTCACGCGCCCACACCAGGGCGCCGGGCTCGGCCTTTCCATCGTCAAACGCACCGTCGAGCACATGGGAGGATCGATCACCGTGGAAAGCGTGCTCGGGGCAGGAACCACCTTTTATGTCTCAATTCCCTTCCTGGCCGCGCCGTCGACAGGCAGAAAGGACACCGTGCAACAGGGAAATATCCCTCACGGACGCCGAGCGAAACGGATTCTATTGGCCGAGGATGAAAAGGTGAGCGCCATCGCCGCCTCCTGGCAGCTCAGAAAGGAAGGATACCTCATCGATACGGCCCAAAACGGCCAGGAGGCCATCGCCCTGCTGCGGGAGAAGGAGATCGACCTGATCCTCATGGACGTACAGATGCCGGTCATGGACGGTCTCGAGGCCACCAGACGAATCCGCAGCGGCGAAGCCGGGGCGGACAAGGCCGCCATCCCCATCATCGCCCTGACGGCCTATGCCATGGTGGGGGACAAGGAAAAACTCCTTGAGGCCGGAATGGACGAGTACGTCGCCAAACCGATTGAACGCGACGCCCTGCTGCGGGCGATAGCGCGGGTTCTTTCGACGTGAGCGGGCGGCGGCCTCAGGCCAGCCTCCACGGGCGAGGCCGCCTGCCGCAGCCGGTACGGCAGGAAAAAAGAAACGCCCGCCGGGCGGTTCGACGCAGCACACCCGGCGGCGTGCGACACATCGGACGAACACGCATCCGCACCCCGTAGAAAACAAACCTGATGCCCTTCAAAAGGATGCCCATGCCTTCTGCTCCAAAACAACCTGTCGTACATGATGCTCCTTCCACAGAATCGACGCCGCCCTCGCCCCCTCCCGTTGAGGACGCCCACGGCGCAACGCGGACGGAGGATGACGCGCAAACGGAAAGCGATCAACTGCAACGCACCATTATGGAAAGCATCCCCATCGGGGTGGTCATCATCGATGCGGAAACGCGGGTGATCGAACTGGTCAACTCGGCGGCGGCGGCCATGTTCGGGGCAAGGCCGGAAGAGATTCAGGGAAATCGCTGCCACACGTTTCTTTGTCCGGCCGAGGAGTGCGCCTGCCCCATCGGGGATCTGGGCCAGACCGTGGACAACTCGGATCGCATCATGCTGCGAGCCGATGGCACACGGCTCCCTGTCCTGAAAACCGTCACCCCGATCCGTGTCCGGGGAAAACAGAAATACCTGGAATGTTTCATCGACATCCGGGCCAGGAAGAATGCGGAAATCGAATTGCAACGCTCGCGAGAGCAATTCGAACTGGCGGTGACGGGGTCCAATGACGGCATCTGGGATTGGGATTTGCGAACCAACACCCTCTATCTCTCTCCAAAATGGAAAGAACAGCTCGGATACCGCGACGACGAATTGAAAAACGTTTTCTCCACGTTTGAAGACCTCCTCCACCCTGAGGACCGGCCACATGTCGTTGAATATATCCAGCGATATTTACAGGGTGGCGCCCAGCGTTACACCCATGAATTCAGAATGCGCCACAAGGATGGGACCTACCGGTGGATCCTGGCCCGTGGGGAGGCGGTGCGCAACGCCTCCGGCGCTCCCGTGCGCATGGCCGGTTCGCATACCGACATGACCGAGCAGAAAAAAGCCCAGGAGCGTCTGGAGGAGTTCGCCCGGCAGATGGAAATCAGCAATATCGAGTTGGACCAGGCCTTGAGCCAGGCCCAGGCCGCCACACAGGCCAAAAGCGAATTTCTGGCCAACATGAGCCACGAGATCCGCACCCCCATGAACGGGGTCATCGGCATGACCGGCCTGCTCCTTGGGACCGACCTCACGGACGAGCAACGCCGCTACGCCGAAATCATCCGCACCAGCGGCGAATCCCTTCTGAACCTCATCAACGACATTCTCGATTTCTCCAAGATCGAGGCCGGAAAGCTCGACCTGGAGATTCTGGATTTCGACCTGCTGGATCTCATCGATGATTTCTCCGACGCCCTTGCCGTGCGCGCCCAGGAGAAGGGTTTGGAATTTTTGTGCTTCGTCGATCCGGATGTCCCCATATCCCTGCGCGGGGATCCGGGCAGGCTACGCCAGGTGCTCAACAATCTCGCCGGGAACGCCATCAAGTTCACCCACGCCGGGGAGGTGACCGTCAAGATCACCCTGACGGACGACCACGCGGACGGCTGCCTGCTGTGTTTCTCGGTGCGCGATACCGGCATTGGCATCGCTGAGGAAAAACATGGCGCGCTCTTCGACAAGTTTTCCCAGGCGGACGCCTCGACCACCCGGAAGTATGGCGGCACCGGCCTGGGCCTGTCCATCTCGAAGCAGCTCGTGGCGATGATGGGCGGAGAGATCGGGGTCAACAGCACGGAAGGCCGGGGTGCGGAATTCTGGTTCACCATTGCGGCGGGGAAACAGAAACACGGCGCCAGGGAGGCCGTTTCTCCGACGATGCTGCACGGGGTGCGGGCGCTGGTCGTGGACGACAACACGACGAATTGCGAGATCCTGACGATCAACATGGCCAGTTGGGGCATGCGGCCTCACGAGGTCCAAAGCGCGCCCATGGCCCTGGGGGCGCTGTATCAGGCGCTTGAGGAGAACGATCCGTACCGCCTGGCCGTCATCGACATGCAGATGCCGGGCATGGACGGCCTGGCCCTGGGCCGGGCCATCAAGGCCGATCCGCGCCTGGCCGGGGTCGCGATGGTGATGCTGACCTCCATGGGGGCGCGCGGCGACGCCCGCCGTTTTGCGGAGGCGGGCTTCCGGGCGTATGAGGTGAAGCCCATCCGGCGCAGGGACTTGCTCAACATCCTGCACCGCGTCCTGCAGGGCGCCGACCAGGACGAGCCTCGCATCATCACCCGCAAATCCGCCCGGGAGGGCGTGTCTGCGTTGCCGCACTCCGGGCGCATCCTCGTTGCGGAAGACAACATCACCAACCAGCAGGTGGCCCTGGGGATTCTCGCCAAGCTGGGCATGCGCGCGGACGCCGTCGCCAACGGCGTCGAGGCGTTGCAGGCCCTCAGGAGCATACCCTACGACCTGGTGCTCATGGATGTGCAGATGCCGGAGATGGACGGCTTCGAGGCGACCAGGCATATCCGGCGCCCCCAAAGCGCCGTCCTCGACCCCACGATCCCGATCATCGCCATGACCGCCCACGCCATGCAGGGATATCGGGAAAAGTGTCTGGCGGCAGGCATGAACGACTACGTGCCCAAGCCCGTCTCGGCCAAGGTTCTCGCCGAGGCCCTGGCCAACTGGCTGCCGGACCAGGCGCCGGTCCAAAACAAGGCGGCTTCGCCCATCCCGCCGGAATCCGCCGGGACGGCCTGCGACGACCAGGGACCGGCCTCCTTCGACAAGGCGGCCATGCTGTGCAGGATGATGGACGACGAGGACTTGGCGCTCCAGATCGTCATGGCCTTTCTAGACGACATTCCGAAGAGGATCAAAAGCCTGCAGGAGAGCATCCGGTCCGGAAATTGCGCGGCCGCAGAGCGCATCGCCCATTGCGTCAAAGGGGCGTCCGCAAATGTCAGCGCCGAACGACTGACGGATCTTGCATCCAAGATCGAGCATGCCGGAAAAGCCGGGAACCTCGCCTTGCTCAAAACCTATTCCCTGGACCTTGAAGCCGTCTTCAACAGCGCCATGGCAGCCATACAGCGCGAATACCATCTCCTGTGACCTAGGCCCGCGTTGCCCGCTTCCATTGCGCAGGCGGCCTTTCCTCATCCGGCAGCGGCGGCCCGCATCCTCTTCCCTGTCCTTTCCGCCGGACTGAAGCAAGAGGCCATGCCGCAGGCCGTCGACCTGGCCGTCGTCCACGACTCCATTGCCGAGCCCTTTCCGGCCCGGGGTCTCGGCCCAGGGCGTATCCGGCCTCTCCCCAACCGCCTCACGGCGCGTCTTTTCGATGGGCGAAGCCCCGGCTGCCGCCTGCGGCATCCCCCGGCCCGTGCGCCGGACCCGGGGAGGGCGCGGCCTGCGCGCCGGTCAGGTCCAGTTGCTGCGGGGCATGCGGCTGCGGGTTCTCCCGTCGCCCGGCCCCGACGTACGGATTGCGGCCAAGCCGGAAGGGCCAGCATGGGCACGGCTCAAGGCCCGGGCTGGCGCCGCCCGCCGTACAGCCCCCCGGGGTGTCGGGCGTGGCGCAGCCTTCGCAGTAGCGCCGGACCACGGCGACCACGCTGCGGGACGCTCCATCGGGAAGCGTTCCCTGCCGGTATGGATGGAAGGGACAGTCCGCCGACGCGCAGGCCCCGGCCGGTCCCCCGAAGCACTCCCGGCAAAAGGCCGCGATGGCTTGCAGCGGGGTCCGGCGTTTTCCCGCATAGCCGGGGACCGATGGCTTGTTTTTCATGGCGCCGCCTCCAGAACGTGCGGAAACCCTATCGCAGGCCGTGGGCGATCGTCGAGGCCCTCCGGCCCGGGACATCTGGCCGGAAAGGGTCTTTTCTCCCCGCATTTACAAAACTTTTACACCTCGCCCCGCGATTTTAACACCCCGTTTACACGCCCGGGCGTATCCCGTTCCCATCGACTTTCACCAAGGAGGTCCGATGGACATGCTCATTTTACTCATCATCCTGGTTCTGGTTTTTGGGCTCTTTGGCCTGATCGGCTTCCTCTCCTGCCGGGAGGGAACATAGCCATGGACGCCCTGGCGCTTCTCATTGCGGCCGCCCTGTTCGTTTTCCTTGCTGCGGCGCTATGCAAACCGGAGTGGTTCGAATGAATGCCAACAGCATGATGCAACTGGCCTTTTACCTGGTTGTCCTTCTTGCCGCCTCCTGGCCCTTGGGACGCTACATCGCCAGGGTCTATCAGGACAAATCCATCGGCCTGGAGAGGGCCTTGAGGCCTTTTGAGCGCCTGCTCTATCGCCTAAGCGGCGTTGACGCCGACGACGAGATGGACTGGAAGACCTACGCCATGGCCGTGGCGGCCTTCAACGCCGCCGGACTTGTGGCGGCATACGCCATCCAGAGGCTTCAAGGCCTGCTGCCGCTGAACCCGGCCGGGTTTTCCGGCGTGGACCCGTTCGTGGCCATAAACACCGCCGTGAGCTTCGCCACCAACACCAACTGGCAGGCCTACGGCGGCGAAACCACCATGAGCTGCCTCACCCAGATGCTGGCGCTCACGGTGCAAAACTTCGTCTCCGCCGCCACGGGCATGGCCGTGATGGCCGCCGTGATCCGGGGGCTGGCCCGGCGCGAGACGGATCGGCTGGGCAATTTCTGGCGCGACCTCACCCGCTCCACGCTCTATGTGCTTCTCCCCCTGTCCGTGCTCCTGGCCCTGGCCCTGATCTGGCAGGGCGTGCCCCAGACCCTGGAAGGTTCCGTCACGGCCGCACTCGTGGATCCGGCCGTCCCCGGGACGCCCGCACCCGACGCGGACGGCAGGCCGGTTTCGGATGCCTCCGGCCTGCCCCGGGATCGCGCCGTCACGAGGACGGAGCAAATCATCGCCCTCGGGCCGGTGGCCTCCCAGGTGGCCATCAAGCAACTGGGGACCAACGGCGGCGGATTTTTCAACGTCAATTCCGCCCATCCCCTTGAAAACCCGACCCCCCTGTCAAATCTGCTCGAACTCCTGGCCATCCTGCTCATCCCGGCCGCGCTGTGCCACACCTTCGGGGCCATGGTGGGCGACCGGCGGCAAGGATTCGCGGTGCTGGCGGCCATGGTCATCCTGTTCGCCGGGTTCGCCGTCCTGACCATGCAGGCCGAAAGCATGCCGAACCCCTCGTTGGCGGAGACCGGGGCGGCGTCCGCCCCGAGCCTGGAAGGCAAGGAGGTCCGCTTCGGCGTCGCCGGATCGGCCCTGTGGGCGGTCGCAACCACCGCCGCCTCCAACGGGTCGGTCAATTCCATGCACGACAGCTACACGCCGCTTGGCGGCATGTGGCCCATGCTGCTCATGCAGCTTGGCGAGGTGGTCTTCGGCGGCGTGGGCTCGGGCCTCTACGGCATGCTGATTTTCGCCGTGGTGGCGGTGTTCGTGGCCGGGCTCATGGTCGGGCGCACGCCGGAATACCTGGGCAAAAAGATCGAACCCTTCGAGACCAAGATGGCCGCCCTGATCATCCTGATCCCGCCGTTCCTCTGTCTGATGGGCACGGCCCTGGCCTGCATCGCCGGCCCCCCCGAGGCCGTCGCCAACCCCGGGCCGCACGGGTTCAGCGAGATCCTCTACGGCTTCTCCTCCATGGGCAACAACAACGGCAGCGCCTTTGCGGGGCTTACCGCCACCTCGCCCTTCTGGACCGTGGCCGGGGCCGTGGCCATGTTCGTGTCCCGCTATGGGCTCATCCTCCCCGTGCTGGCCCTGGCCGGTTCCCTGGCGGGCAAAAAGCGGCTGCCGGAAGGCCCAGGCGCCCTGCCCACCCATGGCCCCATCTTCGTCGCGCTGCTCATGGCCGTGGTGCTGGCGGTGGGCGCGCTGACCTTCGTGCCCGCACTGGCCCTTGGGCCGGTGGCCGAGCATCTGGCCCTGTTCAAATAACGAGGTTCCCGTATGTCCAAGGACAAGAAAAATCGCCCCCTGTTCGACCCGGCCATCGTCCGCCAGGCCTGCCTGGCGTGTGTGCGCAAACTGACCCCGGCCAGCCAGGCCCGCAACCCGGTCATGTTCACGGTCTACGTGGGCAGCTTCCTGACCACGCTTTTGGCCGTGCAGGCCTTTGTGGGCAAGGGCGAAGCCCCCTTCGGGTTCGTGGCCTCCATTGCCGCCTGGCTGTGGGCCACGGTGCTTTTCGCCAACTTCGCCGAGGCCATGGCCGAGGGCCGCGGCAAGGCCCAGGCGGCCGCCCTGCGCGGCCTGCGCACCAACGTCATGGCCAAGCGGCTGGCCTCGACCCACCGCGAGGCGTTGGTCACGGAGGTCGCGGCCGACAGCCTGCGCCGGGGCGAGGTGGTGCTGGTCGCGGCCGGGGACACCATTCCCTGTGACGGCGACATTCTCGAAGGGGTGGCCTCGGTGGACGAATCGGCCATCACCGGGGAAAGCGCCCCGGTCATCCGCGAGGCCGGAGGGGACCGCAGCGCCGTCACCGGCGGCACGCGGCTCCTCTCGGACTGGCTGGTGGTGAGGGTGGCCGCCGAGTCCGGGGAGACCTTCCTGGACCGCATGATCTCCCTGGTGGAGGGGGCCACACGCCGCAAAACCCCAAACGAAATCGCCCTGAACATCCTGTTGGCCTCGCTGACCCTCATCTTCCTGGTGGTCTGCGTCACCCTGCGGCCCATGTCGGCCTTCGCCGTGGCGCTCTCGGGACAGGGCCAGGCCGTCACCATCACGGCCCTGGCCGCCCTCTTCGTCTGCCTGGCCCCAACAACCATCGGCGGGCTGCTCTCGGCCATCGGCATCGCGGGCATGGACCGGCTCATCCAGTCGGGGGTCATCGCCACCTCCGGCCGGGCCGTGGAGGCAGCCGGGGACGTGGACGTGCTGCTTTTGGACAAGACCGGCACCATCACCCTGGGGAACCGCCAGGCCACGGCCTTTTTGCCGGTCGCGGGCGTGGACGAGCGCACCCTGGCCGAGACGGCCCAGCTGGCCTCCCTGGCCGACGAAACCCCCGAGGGGCGCTCCATCGTGGTCCTGGCCAAGGAGCGTTTCGGCATCCGGGGACACGAACTGCATGCCCTTGGCGCCACCTTCGTGCCGTTTACCGCCCAAACACGGCTCTCGGGCGTGAACCTGCCGGCGCGGACCCTGCGCAAGGGCGCGTCCGACGCCATCAAGGCCCTGGCCGAACAGTCCGGCGAACGCTTCCCCGAGGAACTCGACCGCTTCATCCATGACGTGGCCAAATCCGGCGGCACGCCGCTGCTGGTGGCCGAAAACAGCCGACCGATAGGCGTGGTATGGCTCAAGGACATCGTCAAGGGCGGCATCAGGGAACGCTTCGCCGAGTTGCGGGCCATGGGCATCAAGACCATCATGGTGACCGGGGACAACCCGCTGACTGCGGCCGCCATCGCGGCCGAGGCGGGCGTGGACGATTTTCTGGCCGAGGCCACCCCCGAGGCCAAGCTGGCGCGCATCCGCCACTATCAGGCCGAAGGCAAAATGGTGGCCATGACCGGCGACGGCGCCAACGACGCCCCGGCCCTGGCCCAAGCCGACGTGGGCGTGGCCATGAATTCCGGCGCCCAGGCCGCCAAGGAGGCCGGGAACATGGTGGACCTGGATTCCAACCCCACCAAGCTTTTGGAGGTGGTGGCCATCGGCAAGCAATTGCTCATGACGCGCGGCTCGCTCACCACCTTCAGCATCTCAAACGACATCGCCAAATACTTCGCCATCATCCCGGCCGTGTTCGCGGGCATCTATCCGCAACTGGGCGGACTCGACGTGATGGGGCTGACCTCGCCCGCCTCGGCGGTGCTCTCCGCCGTGATATTTAACGCGCTGATCATCGTGTTCCTGATCCCCCTGGCCCTGCGGGGGGTGAAGTACGTTCCCCGGCCTGCGGCCACGGCCCTGCGCCGGAACCTGCTTCTCTACGGCCTGGGCGGCTTTCTGGTCCCCTTTGCTGGCATCAAACTCATCGACATGATCATTGCCGCCCTGGGATGGGCATAGGAGCCGGACATGTTCGCCATGATGCTCAAACAGTTCAAGCCCGCCGCCTTGATGCTTTTGTGGATGACGCTCGTCACCGGTCTGGCCTATCCCCTGGCCATGACCGCCATGGGGAAAGCGCTGTTCCCCGTCCAGGCCGCCGGGAGCCTGATGAAACGCGGGGGAACCGTGGCCGGGTCCAGCCTCATCGGCCAGCCCTTCGTCTCGGATCGCTACGTCCACGGCAGGCCCTCGGCCACCTCGCCGCAGGCCTACGACGCGGCCGCATCGGCGGGCTCCAACCTGGGACCGTCCAACCCGGCCCTGGCCCGGGCCGTGGCCGACCGGGCCGCGAAGTTGGCCGCAGAAAACGGCGGCGGCGGCGGCCCCGTCCCCATGGACCTGGCCACGGCCTCGGGCAGCGGCCTGGACCCGCACATCTCGCCCGAAGCGGCGGCCTGGCAGGCCGCGCGGGTGGCCCGGGCGCGCGGGGTGTCCCAAACGGCCGTGACGGAGCTCATCGCCACCCACACCCAGGGCCGCACCTGGAACTTATGGGGAGAGCCCCGGGTAAGCGTGCTTGAACTCAACCTCGCCCTGGATGCCCTGGGGAAGAAAGAGTAGGGTCGTTTTATGCGAGACGACGGCCAACGTCCCGATCCGGACGCCCTGCTGGCCATGGTCCAGCGCGAAGAGGCCGGGAAGCGCCGGGGACGGCTGCGGATCTTTCTGGGCATGGCCCCCGGCGTGGGCAAGACCTATGCCATGCTGGAGGCGGCCCGGCTCAAAATGGCGGAAGGGCTCGACCTGTTGGCCGGGATCGTGGAGACCCACGGCCGGGAGGACACGGAGGCCCTGATGTACGGCATGGCCGTGCTGCCGCGTCGGCATATCGACTACAAAGGGCACGCCCTGGAGGAATTCGACCTGGACGCCGCCCTGTCCGAACGGCCGGCCCTGATCCTGCTGGACGAACTGGCCCACACCAACGCCCCCGGCTCGCGACACCCCAAACGCTGGCAGGACGTGGACGAACTCCTGGGACATGGCCTGGATGTCTGGACGACGCTCAACATCCAGCACCTGGAGAGCCTAAACGACATCGTGGCCCAGATCACCGGGGTGCGCGTGCGCGAAACCGTGCCCGACGCCATGCTGGAGAAGGCCGAATCGGTGATCCTGGTGGACCTGCCGCCCGAGGATCTCCGCCAGCGCTTAAGCGAAGGCAAGGTCTATCTGCCCGGACAGGCCGAATGGGCCGGCGAGCATTTTTTCCGCAGCGGCAACTTGAGCGCGCTTCGCGAACTCGCCCTGCGCTCCACGGCCAACCGGGTCAACACCGAGGTGCTGGTCTACCGCCAGGGCCACGCCATCGCCACCACCTGGCCCACGGCCGAATGCATCCTGGTCTGCGTGGGACCGTCCCCGACATCGGCCACCCTGGTGCGCGCGGCCAAGCGTCTGGCCGACAGCCTGCACGCCTCCTGGCATGCGCTCTCCATCCAGCAGCAGCCCGGAGGGGAGGCGACGGCCAAGGCCCTGGCCAACCTGAACCTGGCCCAGGAACTCGGCGCGCAAACGCATGTCCTGCCCGGGGGCGACGTGGCCCGGCTCATCGTCGGGTTCGCCCGGCAGCACAACGTCACCCGCATCGTCATCGGCAAGCCCCTGAAGCGGCGGTTCCTCGACCTTTTCAAGGGCAGCCCGGTGGACCGGCTGGTCCGCGTCAGCGGCGAGATCGATATCCACGTCATCAAGGGGCAGGACACCGGCGGCCCGCGTCCGGCGTGGACCGGCGCGCCGCCCGCGCCGCGCTGGAAGGATTGTGCGGCCGCAGCCGGGGTGGTGGGGGCGGCCACGGCCGCGTGCTTCGCCATGTATCCGTACTTCGCGCTGGCCAACCTGATCATGGTCTATCTACTGGGGGTCATGGCCGTGGCCGTGTGGATGTCCCGGCGGGCCTCCGCGCTGGCCTCGGCCTTAAGCGTCCTGGCCTTCAATTTCTGCTTCGTGCCGCCCCGCTTCACGTTCGCCGTGTCCGACGCCGGCTATCTGGTCACCTTCGCCGTCATGTTCCTGGCGGCCCTGGTCATGAGCGGCATGGCCTCGCGCATCAAGGCCCAGGCCGACAACGCCGGGCAGTTGGAACGCCAGGCCTCGGAACTGAGCGGACTGTCCCGGCGACTGGCCGCCACGCGCGGCGCGGAGGGCCTTTTGCGGGTGGCGCGCGAACACATCGCCAGGGTGTTTGGCTGCAAGGCCTTCGCGCTCCTGCCCATGGCCGCAGGCAAGCTGGGCGCCGCCTTCATGCCGGACGGCACGGACGCGCTGGCCGGGAAAGACCTCGGCGTGGCCCAGTGGGTGTTCGACAACGGAAAGGCGGCGGGGTTCTCCACCCAGACCCTTTCCGATTCGGACGCCCTTTTCCTGCCCCTGCCCGCGACGGATACCGTGCTCGGCGTCATCGGGCTGCGTCCCGAAGACGAGGACGCCCGGGGGGGGCTGCTGCTCCCGGACAGGCGGCGGCTTCTGGATGCCTTTGTCCATCAGACGGCCCTGGCCCTGGATGTGGACAGGCTGGAGGAGAAGGCCCGGGCCACCCTGGTTGAGGCCGAACGGGAAAAGATCCGGGCGCAGCTTTTGTCCACGGTGACCCATGATTTCAAAACCCCCCTGGCGGCCATCTCCGGTTCCGCCGAAAGCCTCCTGGCCATGGGGGAGACCGCCGCGCCAGAGGTGCGCCGGGCCCTTTTGGACAACATCGCCGGGGAGGCGTCGCGGCTGGGGCGTCTCGCGGACAATCTGCTGCGCATCGCCAGCCTGGAGTCCGGGGCCGTCGTGCCGGATGTCAAACCCATCCCCCTGGAGGAAGTGCTCGGCAGCGCCCTGTCGCGACTGGACGCCCTGCTGGCCCGCCATACCGTCACGGTGGACATCCCCCCGGACATGCCCCCGATCCCCATGGACCCGGTTCTCATGGAGCAGGTGTTTTTGAATCTTCTTGAAAACGCCGCGAAATACACGCAGGAAGGAACCGGGATCGTGGTCGCCGCGTCCGTGCGCCAGGGGCGGGCGGTCATCGTGGTGCGGGACTCTGGCCCGGGCTTGCCGCCGGGAGACCCGGAAAGGCTCTTTGAGCGTTTCCAGCGCGGCGACAGGGTCGGCCCGGAAGGGTATGGCTTGGGCCTGGCGATCTGCCGGGCCGTGGCCAAGGTCCACGGCGGAACCATCGTCGCCGACAATAACGCCGCCAAAGGAGCGCGGTTCACCCTGACCCTCCCTCTCCATGAGCAACGCTAAGCCCACAATCCTGGCCATCGACGACGAAATGGCCATCCTCCGTTTCCTGCGGCCCTACCTGGAATCGGAAGGCTACGACGTGCTTGAGGCCCGCACCGGCCACGAGGCCCTGTCCTTGATTTCATCCCACAGCCCCGAGGTGATCCTTTTGGACCTCGGCCTCCCGGACATGGACGGCAACGAGTTGCTGGAGCGGTTGCCGCCATGGAACAGGGCGCAGGTCATCGTGCTGTCCGCCCGGGGCAGGGAACAGGACAAGGTGTCCGCCCTGGACAAGGGCGCCAGCGACTATCTGACCAAACCCTTCTCCCTGGCCGAATTGGCGGCCAGGATACGGTCCCTGCTCAGGCGGACGGCGGCGCAGGACGCGCCACAGGCATCCCTTTTGCGGTATGGAGGGCTCGTCATCGACCTGGAGGGCCATGTGGCGACCCTGGACGGGGAAGATGTCCACCTGACGCCGACCGAATATAAACTCCTGACCTTTTTGGTCCTCCATTCCGGGAAGGTCGTCACCCATGGCCAGCTCTTGCGGGAAGTCTGGGGGAAGCAGAGCACGGGGCAGGAACACTATGTGCGCATCCATATCCACAAGCTGCGCCAGAAAATCGAGAAGGATCCGACCCGTCCGGCGCACCTGCTGACGGAGACCGGCGTCGGCTACCGCTTCAAAGAATAAGACCGGCGCCTTCCGTTCATGGCGCCCGCCGCCCGGCGGGTTCTGGACCGCCCCGGCCGATCAGGCCGCCCGGCCCTGGCCGATGTCCTCACTGAAACCCTTTTCCCGCCACCAAAAGGAGACGCCATGCCAGCGCACAACGCGACTGCCGCAACCGCCGAGCCGGGTCCGAAAAAACAGCTCGGACTTTTTTCGGCCATGGCCATCGGTATCGGCGGCATGGTCGGCGGAGGGGTCTACGCCATCTTCGGCACGGCCGCCGGGGTGGCCGGGACGGCCCTGTGGCTGTCCTTTCTCCTGGGCGGCATGGTGGCCCTGGCCACCTCCTACAACTACGCCAAGCTCGGGGCGCGCTATCCCACCAGGGGCGGGGCGGTGGAGTTCCTCGTCCGGGGTCTGGGCGACGGCGTCGTAAGCGGCGGCCTGAACATTTACATGTGGATCGGCTACATCATCGCCCTGGCCATGTATGCGGCCGGTTTCGCCGGATACCTGATGACCTTTTTCCCCCATGTCCAGGCCCCCTGGCTGCCCAAGGCCGCTGCCGCAGGCGCGGTGCTGCTTTTCGCCGGGGTCAATGTCCTGGGCGCGGCCTCCGTGGGCCGTTCGGAACTCGTCACCGTGGCCGTGAACCTGGGGGTGCTGTCCATCTTCGCCGTGTGGGGCTGCGCCACGGCCGACTGGGCCGGGCTTGCGACCTCGGGATGGGCGCCGCCCACGGGCATCGTCTTCGGCGGGGGGATGCTCTTTATCGCCTACGAGGGCTTCGGGCTGGTGGCCAACGCCGCCGGGGACATGGCCGATCCGGCCCGGACCCTGCCCAAGGCCCTGTATCTCTCGGTCGGCGGCGTCATCGCGGTCTACCTCGGCGTGGCCCTGGCCGTGCTGGGGCACCTGCCCCTGCCCGCCCTCGACGCGGCGAAAGACTACGCCTTGTCCCAGGCGGCCAAGTCCTTCATGGGCGGGGCCGGATTCACCTTCATCGCCGTGGGCGCGCTGTTCGCCACGGCCGCCGCCCTCAACGCCACGCTTTTTGGAGCGGCCAACGTGTGCTACATGATCGCCCGGGACGGCCAGCTCCCGGAGGTTTTCGACCGCATGGCCTGGAAGCGGGCTCCGGAGGGGCTCTTTCTGACGGCCGCCCTGGTGCTCGTTTTCGTCCTTTTCTTCGACCTCTCAAGCGTGGCCATGATGGGCAGCGGGGCGTTTTTATTCATCTACTCCGCCGTAGCCGCCTCGCACCTGCGCCTGCGGGCCGAAACCGGCGGCCGTCCGGCGCTCATCTGGCTGTCCATCGCCCTGTGCCTGGGCCTTTTGGCCGTACTCGGGGGCAACATGTTCGTCCACTCCCCGGCCGCCTTTTGGACCATGCTCGGGCTTTTGCCCGTGTGCTTCGGCCTGGAATGGGCCTACCGCCGGATGACCGGACGCACCCTCAAGACCGGCGCCCCACGGGCCGCATAATAGTCGTCGCGGGTCAGGACTTCCGGCGCCTGGTGGGGATGTTCGCCAGACCGAGGTGGCGGTAGATGCTCGGCACGCTCAGCCCGGACATCAGGCTGGCCGTGGACACGTCGTGGCTGCACAGGGCCATGAGCTCCTGAAAATATTCCTTGTCCCGCCGGGCCTTGTATTCATCGTAGGGAACCACGTCCCCGGCCCGCCGGGGTGGGCCGGACGACGCCCCGGCCGGGACCGCGCCGTCGCCGGGAGCGGCGTCCAGGGCGGAGAACCGGAGATGGCCCGGCAGGTGCTTGGGATAGACCACGGCGTCGCGCCCGGCGGCGATGACCGCCGCCTCCATGACGTTCCCCAGCTCCCGGACGTTCCCCGGCCACGGATATCCGGTCAGAAGCCGCATGAGCTGCGCAGAGACCCGTTTGGCGGGAAGGCCGTACCGGTCGCAGGATGCGCCGATGAAATGGGCGGCCAGAAGCGGGATGTCCTCCCCGCGCTCCCGCAGGGGCGGCAGGTCGATCTCCAGGGTGCGCAGCCGAAACAGCAGGTCGCTGCGAAACTCCCCGGTCCTCGCCAGGGCCTCCAGGTCGCGGTTGGTGGCGGCCACCAGCCGAAAGTCGCTGGACAACTCCCTGGCCCCGCCCACCGGACGATAACGGCGCTCCTGGAGCACCCGCAAAAAGGATTTCTGCTGGACCGGAGGCAACTCCCCGACCTCGTCCAAAAAAAGCGTCCCCCCGTCGGCCTCGCCCACCAGCCCCTTGCGATCCGCATGGGCCCCGGTGAACGCGCCCTTGACATGGCCGTACAGGGCGCTCTCCACCAGGGTCTCCGTGAGATTACCACAATCCACGACAACGAACGGCCCCGCCCTCCGGCGGCCTTGGGCATGGATGGCCCGGGCCGCGAGTTCCTTGCCCACCCCGGTCTCTCCGAGCAGGAGCACCCCGGCCTCGCTGTCGGCGGCCTGGGCGATCCGCGTCCGAACCCGTTGCATGGGCGGCGAGGCGCCGAGAATGCCGTCGTCGCAGGGTTCGCAGGTCGCGGGACCGCGCCGGTGGTCCCGGCGGTAGGCCAGCACGTCGGCCAGGGAGGCCCGGACGCGTTGCGGCGAGGCCGGTTTCCGGATGTAGTCCCAGACCCCGTTGTCCAGGCTTTGCCTGGCCCCGTAATTGTTCCCCAGGCCGGTGATGACGATGACCTCGGGCTGGCTGGGGGAGGCCGCCAGATCGTCGATGCCCTTTTGGCCGTCGCCGTCGGGCAGGTCCAGGTCCAGGTAGACGACATCGACGCCGGTGCCGGCCAGGTCCATGCCCGCACGCAGATCCCCGGCCAGGAGGATCTCGTGCCCCATGTCCGCAAAGCAGCGGGAAAGGCTGTTGCGGATGAGCTCGTCGTCGTCGATGATCAGGATGCGGGCCATGTCGTTTCCGGTTTTCGCGGCCTGGGCCACGGGGCTGTGCGTCTGGCCTGGGATCGTCCGCCGCGCGGGGGTCAGGCCCGGGGGGCGGCGGCGGGGCACAGGCCGCGAATGCGCCCCACCAGGGCGCCGGGGGACATGGGCTTCATGAGAAACCCGGCGACCCCCGCCGCCTCAGCCTGGGCCTCCAGGTCCGGCGCCACATGCCCGGTGCAGATGACCACCTTGGCGGCGGGATCGTGGTCCAAAATCTTCCCGGCCATGTCCATGCCGCTTATTCCCGGCATGGAGAGGTCGGCGACGACCAGGTCGTAGCGCCCCCGGGCCCGGAAATATTCCTTGAGGCCCTCCTCGCCGCTGTCGGCCGTGAACACGGTAAATCCCGCCTCCCGCAACACCCGGGACATGGCCGACAGGGCCCCGGCATCGTCGTCCACCAAAAGCAGCCGTCCGGTGGCCCCCGTCACGGGGCGCGGCTCGGCCACGATCTGCTCCCCGGCCGGGGCGCACAGGGGCAGATAAACCGTAAACGTCGCGCCC